>Ga0187893_10012470_pt1 | contig 12046 bp, 12 predicted proteins | sample MA1701074metaG_FD_139574 | JGI IMG/M metagenome (GOLD analysis project Ga0187893, IMG submission 139574) | White microbial mat communities from a basaltic lava cave in the Kipuka Kanohina Cave System on the Island of Hawaii, USA - MA170107-4 metaG ... | reverse complement strand
CTGTTTGCAGTTGATCGCGGCGAGGGACGGCCATTCATTTTACCGCGATCCGAGGGGTGATTGTTGGCGCAGCTACCGATTCATAGAGAGAGCACGCACGTGGGATACTCTCGAAACCGAAGAACAGGCGTATGCAGCGGCCAAATGTTTCGGTGAGTTTCAATCCGCTCTCCTTGACCTTCCAGCCGAGCGACTAAAAGAGACCATCCCTGACTTCCATCACACCCCAAAGCATTATCAGCGCTTCCAACAAGCGTGCGCTCAGGACCCCTGTGGCCGGGCGGCCGGCGCCCAAGCCGAGATCGAATTCGCAAAGCGAAATCGTGCTCTGGCCAATATCCTGCAAGCCCTGAGGGACGGCGGTGAGGTGCCGCTACGGATCACGCACAACGACACCAAGCTCAATAACGTGCTGTTCGATACCGAGACTTCTCGGGCTCTTTGCGTGGTCGATCTGGACACCGTCATGCCGGGGCTCAGCCTGTACGATTTCGGAGATCTCGTCCGATCCGCTACTAATCGGGCGGGTGAAGACGCCCTGGACCCCTCCAACGTGAGTATGCACATGCCGTTCTTCGAGGCCTTGGCGGAAGGCTATCTCGCCGCCACCCAGGGCATGATGAATCAAATCGAGGCGGAGCACCTAGCCATTGCCGGCCCGTGCATCGCCTATGAGCTCGGCCTACGTTTTCTGACCGACTATCTGGTGGGGGACGTGTATTTCAAAACCCAGAAAGAGACCCAAAACCTCGCGCGTTCGCGCGTGCAATTCAAACTTGTCGAATCCATGCTATTGCAGCAAGAAGCGATGGCACGCACGGTGGCCCGCATTTGGCAGCGCAGGGCTCGCGATCGGATCTGACTTCCTCGTTTTTCTCCAGCCAAAAGTTTGTCCCGCCGTTATACCGAATCTCTGGGTTGTCTGAGCGGTCTCGCTGGTATTGAACCTTTTGCTCACGCCTTTCGGTGGGAACGGCAGTGACACGGGTTTGGGAGTCGCGGTAATTCCCAATTTGATATCTATTTGCAATGCACAGCTTAGCTCGGCACGCGCGTTAGGGATCACTGGGCGAACTGCATCCAGCAATTTCCCTACAGTCGATGCGCTTGATTCTTCACTCAATGGATCCTCTGACGCTTTCGTGACGCTGCTAAATGGCTGTCGCGGTACTCCCATCTTCTCTAGCTATCTCGGTGGGCTTGCCGATGATAGCGGCAATGCGATTGCCGTCGATCAAGACAGGAACGCCTACGTAACCGGCCAGACCAGTTCGCCTGATCTACCGCGGCCGAACAACGGCGCTCCGAACGGCTTTCAGCCAAACAACGAAGGCGGCAACTCCGATGCCTTTGTGACGAAGATTGGCCTTCCATAGCACCATTCGGATGCTCTACGGCCCCTAGTGGTTCCAATCCGGAACCGCTAGGGGCCGGCAGAGACGCTTGAGGATTTGGGAGCCGGGCAAAGACGCCGGCTCCTTTTTTTCTTATCTCTTCGGCCTTTTGATCTGACTTGGATACTCGTCTCAAGCCCAGGGAGCTTGGCGTTCTTCCACCGCAGCCACCCGCGAAAACAGAAGCTGGCAGAGAATTTTTCCTGGTGCCTTTGAACCTTTTGGCTGCTCCTGGGAAATCTCTAGGCAAGGCAAGGGATGAAGCGAAATCCTTTCCGAGAGTGGTCACCTTCAGCCCATACGGTATAGAGAGCTGACTCTTCAGTCGTCATCGACGACGGTAGCCTGGCCTAGGCCGTCGACGATGATTGCGTTGGTCGGGTTCGCTCGATGATGTGGCGATGGGGATCGTTCGCTACGGCCGAAGTGATTTCTTTGCTCATGCCGTCACCTTTGTTCGGTTAACATTTTAGCCAGCCGCCGGCGCGCGTGAAACATCCGTGTTTTGATGGTATTAACCGGAGCCCCTACGATCTGCGCGATCTCTCGGTAGGGGAGGCCATGGAAGAAGGTGAGCTCGATCACGGCGCGATGCTCGCCAGACAGAGCCGCGATCGCTTTGGCGAGCGTTCGGCTCCGTTCATGGCGGTCCAGATCTTGTTCCGGCGTTTCGTGGTCCGACGCGTCGTCCGGGACACCCTCCTCGCAAGTTCCCTCGAGTTCGCCATCATCGGGCCCGGCACTCTGTCGCGAGGCGCGCTTGAGAGTCTTGAGGCCCTTCTTGTGCGCAATGCCAAAGAGCCAGCTCGATAAACGATAACTGGAATCGAAGCGCCCGGCATTGTGCCACGACGCCAACATGACATCGTTTAGCGCCTCTTCGGTAAGCTCGCGGCTCTTCAACAGCCTCAAAAGATACCGTCCTAGTATCGGCGCATAACGGCGGTAGAGCACCCCAAAGGCTTGGCGGTCCCCCGCGGCCACGCGCGCCATCAAGGCACCATCGGTTTCTGCACCGGAAAAATCGCAGTCCGTCACCTTTGGGTACTTACCTACCGGGCCCGAGTAATCGCCCGCTTCGCTAACTCGATCCACGCGGCTCGACCTTGATTCAAGTTCCCGTGGCGGTGGAAGCGCCGAAATTAACCAAGGTCAGGGTCACTTCGACGACGGCTGAGAAAGCTTTTCGCAACATGTCAATCTCCTTTGTTTTTGCTAACTCAGTCATGGTCTTGTCCTCGTTCTGCGAGGCCTGGTGGAGGAAGGTACTCGACAACAAAAGCCGTAAGCTCCTCGAGCGACTGGAAATGGCTTGACTTTCCCGAGGCGACATGCTCGATGCGCCCGAGGAACCGGCCTGCCCCGAGATCCGCCTCGCGGTGGAACTGCAGGACAAAGGCCCGCTCGCTTGGATAGGTCGATATAGTAGTAAACTCCTGCTTGCCCTGAAGGCCTCCATATCGGTTACTAGAGTAGCGATATGCCAGCTTGAAGTCGTAAAGAAACGGTGGAATTTCGGTGACTTTTCGGTGATTTTTTGGTAAGCATTGCCGTGGAGCTAGGGAGGGAAGATGAGTCCACATGACGCGCTTCTTTTTGGCTCCTATCGGCTAGACACGGTAACGGAGATCTCTGGCGGGGGGAGGAGGCCCTCGCACTTCCACCCAAGGCCTTGGCCGTGCTTTGTTATCTCATCGAGCACCCCGGGCGGCTTATGGTCAATGCGGTCGATTACCTCGTGACAGAAGGGTTGATCGCTAAGGCGGAAGGGGTATGGCAGTTGCGGACGGAGATCGAAAAGATAGAAGTAGGAGTGCCCGACTCCATCAAACAAATGATCGAAAAGCAGATCGGTTATCTCGGCAAAGAAGAGCAGAGAATGCTCGAAGCGGCAAGCGTGTCGGGGGTTGAGTTTTCAACACTGACGGTGGCGGCGGGATTGGGAGAGGACGCCGCAGTCCTAGAAGCGCAATGCGAAGAACTGGCGCGGCGGCATCAGCCACCGACGAAGAAGGGTAGTTGAGGCTCAACCGACTATGGCTATGCAGGCGGAACGCTGTCTTAATGAGGCCATCGGTATTGCCCAAAAGCAGAAAGCAAAGTCCTGGCAACTGCGCGCGGTGATGAGTTTGGCTCGACTCTATCAGAAGCAAGGCAGAAAAGAAGAAGCGCGGCGAAGACTCGAAGAGACCTATGGCTGGTTCACAGAAGGGTTCGATACGGCCGACCTGAAAGAGGCGAAGGACATGCTCGATCAATTATCATGAAGTCCGCCAACCCACACCAAGCCCTATGTGATTTATCTCCGGCACGATGCCGAGACCGCCCCTTCCCTGCCCCTCATATCCAATCTCTGGGTTTCAAGAACACCTCATACAACCGAGCCTCGGGCGTTCCCGGTTCCGGCCGCCAATCATATTGCCAGCGCACCAGCGGTGGGAGCGACATCAGGATAGACTCGGCGCGCCCGCCAGACTGTAGCCCAAACAAGGTGCCGCGGTCATATACTAGATTGAACTCCACGTAGCGCCCGCGGCGGTAGAGCTGAAAGTCGCGGTCACGCTCCCCGTACACCGTGGCCTTGCGCCGCTGCACGATGGGCAAATAGGCGGGCAGATAGTGATCACCGACACTGCGCAGGAAGGCAAAACAACGCTCGAAGCCCCAGCCATTGAGATCATCGAAGAATAAACCACCGATGCCGCGGTTTTCATCGCGGTGGCGGATGTAGAAGTACTCGTCACACCAGCGCTTGAAGCGCGGATACACCTCTTCACCGAAGGCGGTACAGGCCAGCCGCGCGGTCTGATGCCAATGGCGGGCATCCTCGTCAGATCCGTAATAAGGCGTAAGATCGAAGCCACCGCCAAACCACCACACCGGTTCGGCGCCTTTGTCCGCGTAAAAGAAGCGCAGGTTGCAGTGCGAGGTGGGCACATAGGGGTTGCGCGGGTGTACCACCAGCGACACGCCCATGGCTTGGAAGCGGCAACCGGCGAGCTCTGGGCGTTTTACGGTCGCAGACGGCGGCAGCCCATCCCCGAACACGTGGGAGAAATTAACCCCGGCCTGCTCGAATACGCCACCGTCGTAAAGCACACGCGTACGACCCCCGCCTCCGTCCTGGCGCGCCCAATTATCTTCCCGAAACACGCTCTGACCGTCCTCGGTGGCCAAGGCCGCACAGATCCGGTCTTGCAAGGCGAGCAAATATTCCCTTACCGATCGCAACGCGTCTATCCCGCGGAAATTCGGTCCAGTCATCGATTTCGAAAAGGCTCTGTCCTGAGGCAGGCTGGCTTATGTATACTGGCCGCGAGATTGTACTTGACTTTCATAGACAGAGATGATTACACGTACCGCGAGCGTTAATCGCCACACCAAAGAAACCGAAATCGCCGTGACCGTGAATCTAGATGGCGGTGGCGAATCGGACATTCAGACCGGGATCCCGTTTTTCGACCACATGCTGGAACAACTGGCACGCCACGGCTTGATCGATATGACGATTCGCGCGGCGGGCGATCTGCAGGTGGATGCACACCATACGGTGGAAGACGTGGGGATCACGTTTGGCCAAGCGCTGAGAGAGGCACTGAGCGAGAAGCGCGGCATCCGCCGCTATGGGCATGCCTATGTGCCTTTAGACGAAGCCCTGTCACGGGTGGTGATCGACTGCTCGGGACGCCCGGGACTTACCTTCCAGGTGGATTTCCCGCGGGCGCGGGTGGGAGAGTTTGACGTCGATCTGGTCTACGAATTCTTTCACGGCTTGGTCAATCACGCCCTGATCACCCTGCATGTCGACACCATACGCGGGCGCAACGCGCATCATGTGATCGAAAGCGTATTCAAAGCGTTCGCCAAGGCCTTGCGCATGGCATGCGAGCCTGACCCGCGAAGTGGCACCATCGTTCCCTCCACAAAAGGCACACTGTAAGGCATGGCGACGATAGCCCTCATCGACTATGGCATGAGTAATCTGCGTTCAGTCGCCAAAGCGCTCGAGCACGTGGGCGGCCAGGTGCGAATATGCCAATCGCCGGGCGAGATGCGAGGCGTCGATCACGTGGTGTTTCCGGGCCAAGGCGCGATCGGTGACTGCATGCGCCGGCTTCGTTCCCTTGGGCTGGACGAAGCTCTGCGTGAGGCGATAGGAAAAAAACCCTTTCTCGGGATCTGCTTAGGACTGCAGAGCCTGCTCACCGATAGCGAAGAAGGTGGCGGCACGGCGGGATTGGGGCTTATATCCGGTAAGGTCGTGCGTTTCGTGGTAGGAGCCTTAGACCCGAGGACACAATGCCGCTTCAAAATCCCACACATGGGTTGGAGCCAAGTAAAACAGCAGAAATCCCATCCGCTGTGGAACGGAATAGAGCAAGACGCACGCTTTTACTTCGTTCACAGCTACTACATAAAACCCGAAGACCCGTCTATAGTGGCGGCGACCACAGACTACATCCTCGATTTCGCCTGCGCGCTGGCGCACGATAATCTTTTTGCGGTGCAGTTCCATCCTGAGAAGAGTCAGCGCCCCGGTTTGCGCCTGCTCGCGAACTTTATCCAATGGGACGGAGAGGGGGTTTGATCACGCCTTACGAATCTCTCGAAACATTCAAAGCACCTGAGCAGGGCGCCGTATTTCGAATCGCGCGATTATGGACAGCGGAGATGGCCAGAATGGTTTCGGTTTTTGGGAACAATGGGCAGGAGACCCACTTTTCGAGGGTGTCACTCAGAGCCACGAAAGCGCCCAACGAGCCCTCGGTGGCCAATGTCGCGCCGGTAGTACATCCCAGGCCAGTGTACGCTCTGCATCCGTTGATAGCTTTTTCGCTGCGCCTCAGCGAGGCTATTCCCGAGTGCGCAGACACACAGCACCCTACCCCCGGCGGTGATGATCTCACCATCGCACAGTGCGGTGCCGGCGTGAAAAATCGTTACTTCTGGGTCTTGGTGATGGTCCAAGCCGTGGATCACGCGACCGCTCCGGTATTCTCCTGGGTAACCCCGAGAGACGGCCACCACTCCCAAGGCGGACCGGGGATCCCACTGCGCGCGCATGCTCACCAGATCCCCTTTTAGCGCGGCTTGGCAGAGGGCGATCAGATCGGACTGCAAGCGCGGTAGGATAGCTTGCGTTTCGGGATCGCCAAGTCGGCAATTGAACTCCAGCACCGCGCAAGATCCATCCTCCCTGACCATCAGCCCAGCGTATAAGAATCCGCGATAAGGACGGTTGATGGCTTGCATGCCGTTCAGGGTCGGTTCGATGATCTCCTTCAGGATCCGATTCTGCATCGCTTCCGAGATGACCGTGGCGGGAGAGTACGCCCCCATGCCTCCCGTGTTGGGTCCTCGATCGCCTTCCTCCAGGGTCTTATGATCCTGTGAGCTTGCCAGCGGCAGCACATGCTCGCCGTCCGTGAGCACTATGAAGCTCGCCTCTTCGCCTGCAACCCACTCTTCGATCACGACCCTGTGTCCGGCAGCGCCAAAGGTGTTTAGAGCCATGAGGGCCCGCAGAGCTTCCATGGCCTGGTGTCGATCCTGGACAATGAGAACGCCTTTGCCCCCTGCCAATCCATCGGCTTTAATCACCACAGGATACGGCTGCGTCTTCAAATAGGCAGCCGCCGCCGCGAAATCCGAGAACACCGCATAAGGCGCGGTGGGGATCCCGTTGCGTGCCATGAACACCTTGGCAAAGGACTTGGATCCCTCTAACGCCGCCGCCGCTCTGTTCGGGCCCAAACACGCCAAACCGCGTTCTTGGAACGCATCTACCACCCCCGCGCATAGAGGGGCTTCTGGCCCAACGATAGTCAGCGTGATCGTTTTCTCCAGCGCGAACGCGCATAAAGCCTCGATGTCCGAGGCCGGAATAGGCACGTTTTCTACCCCCGGTTCCAGGGCCGTCCCTCCGTTACCGGGCGCCACAAAGACGCGATCGGCCAGTGGAGATCGCGCCGCCTTCCAAGCGAGCGCATGCTCTCGTCCCCCATTTCCGATAATGAGGACGCGTAAGCCCATCGGAAACTCGTTCGCCTGAGGCTAATGGCGAAAATGCCGCATCCCGGTGAACACCATGGCGATCCCGTGTTCATTCGAGGCCGCGATCACTTCCTCGTCCCGCAGTGACCCCCCCGGCTGGATGACGGCTGTGATCCCCGCTTGGGCCGCGGCGTCTACGCCATCGCGAAAGGGAAAAAACGCATCGGAAGCCATCACGCTGCCCTTGACCTGCAACTCTTCGTCCCCCGCCTTGATGGCGGCAATGCGGGCACTGTAGACGCGGCTCATTTGCCCCGCTCCGATCCCTAGAGTACGGCGGTTCTTGGCATAGACGATGGCGTTTGATTTCACAAACTTGACCACACGCCAGGCGAAAAGCAGATCCTCGAATTCGGCCTCACTAGGTGTCCGGCGGGTCACAAGCTTGAGTTGACTGCGCGTGATCTGGCCCAGATCGCGGTCCTGAACCAGCAAGCCGCCATTGACGCTTTGCAAGGTCAGTGCAGGCTGGGGTGCCAGCAACCGCTGACCCACCGCCAACACCCTGATCTGCGGTTTCTCGCCAAGCGCGAGCAAGGCCTCGGGGGTGACGCTGGGTGCAGCAATGACCTCCACGAATTGGCGCTCGAGAATAGCCCGCGTGGTGTCCTCGTCCAGATCTCGATTAAAAGCGATGACACCACCAAAAGCCGAGGTGGGATCGCAGGTGTAGGCTAACTCATAAGCCGACAACGGCGATCCACTCAAAGCCACCCCACAGGGGTTAGCATGCTTGACGATCACGCAGACCGGTTCTTCGAAGGACCAGGAGCACTCCAAGGCGGCGTCAGTGTCGCCGATATTGTTAAAGGACAATGCCTTGCCCTGCACCTGGTGGGCGCTCGCAACGCTTCCGATCGGGGGGTCCTTGGTCACGTAAAACGCGGCTCGCTGGTGCGGATTCTCACCATAGCGCAGCTCTTCTCGCTTCGTGCATTTCGCGACATAGGTGCTCGGAAACACGCTCTGTCCGCCTAGGTTCTGCTGGCGCAGATAGTTGCCGACAAGTGCATCGTAAGCCGCGGTGTATTCGAACGCCTTGGCGGCTAGCGCATAACGAAACACTGGATCGGTGTCGCCGCCGTTGGCGGCAATTTCCTCCAGCAGCATGGCGTAGTCAGCCGGGTCGACCACCACCGTGACATGAGCGTTGTTTTTCCCCGCGGCCCGCACTAAGGCGGGCCCACCGATATCGATCATCTCAACGGCTTGTTCGGGGCTACAGTCCGCTCGTGCTACCGTTGCTTCAAAAGGATAGAGGTTGACGACAACAAGGTCTATCGCCGGGATCCCGTGCTGTTTCATCACCTCATCATCGACCCCGCGTCTGCCCAATATGCCGCCGTGGATTTTGGGATGTAGGCTCTTCACTCTGCCGCCCATGATCTCGGGGAACCCCGTGCAGTCGGACACTTCCCTCACCGGGATGGCGTTGTCTTCCAGCAAACGCGCGGTGCCCCCGGTCGACAAGATCTCGATGCCTCGCGCGTTTAGCCCGCGCGCCAGTTCCACGATGCCGGTTTTATCTGAAACGCTTAACAATGCGCGTTCGATCATGGCTCCCAAACTCTGTAGTCAATCGCCTATCGGCCAGCTTAAAGGTACTTCGATAAATGGCTTACCCCTGCAATTTATCGAATCGCAAAGCAAAAGGTGGTTTTTGCTTTGCTCCATGGGTCAATCGCTTAAGGTGCAATTGACCCATATCCTCACGTCCTTTTGAGGGCCGGCACTCCGAATTAATCGACGTGCCCTTAAAGGATCTCTGTTACCCGCGGTTCAAGACGGGAATTGCGCAACGTCGTCGACCAGACGATGCGGAACACATGGATCCCTCCACCGCCAAGCGATGTTCTGTCTCCGGCTGGTGCACGATGCCGACGATCCTTGTCCGCCCATCACGCTAGGTCATATTTTTTCAACTTTTTGCGCAAGGTTGCGCGGTTGATCCCTAAGATCTGCGCTGCGTGGGTGATATTGCCACCGGCATGATTCATGACGACCTCCAGCAGGGGACGTTCTGCTTCGGACATCACCATCTGGTAGATCTTGCCGCCTTCATGCCCATCCAAATCTTCGAGGTAGACCTGAACCGAATCTTTCACGCAACGGGCAATAGTTTGCAGGTTTTCCATAGGGCACGATCCTTATCGTCGTTTTTCTAGCCATGCCAATCTTTGCTGCTCGCGGTTGACGAAAAAAAGGCACCACACCCCTTTTTCTCGCGCGCTGTCAAAGAACGTCGGTACGGGTTAAGCGATTTTACCGCCGAGGACCTGCCCGACGAGCAAAACGCTCTGTTCGAGAGCGATTTCATAGTTCCTCCACTCGAATCCGCGAGGGCGAACCCGGGCGCGTCCTTGGCAGGTAGGAAGAACCGAGAATACGGGTTCCCAGGGGGGGCGGTGGATAAAAAACGCGCTTTCGACACCCGAACCTGCCATCTCGGACTACCCAACAAATTCTTCCGAAGAGCCAGACTTAGGGTCCAACGCGTGGGTTCTAGGCGGCACGCCGGGCCTGCTCCTGGCGCAACTTACGGATCCTCGCAAGGCCCCTCTCTCCCGCTTGGGTTGTCCACTAACGTTTCAGCAGCAGTTCAGCCAATCGGGCTCACTCGCGAGATGACAGAAATGATAACCACAAATGCTTCGCGACAAAAGTAACAACTTTTAGCGCTTCGCTTGATCGGGCAGTCTAGGGTGCTAGCCCCGGGCCAAGGGGGTGTTTTTTGCCTCTATAGCACGTGGAACTCGAATCCCTTGGCGCGCTTTTTTGGTTCCGCTACTTCCAACACAACATGAACCGGCACTTCTGAGGGCATGCCTAATTCGGCTTTGACGCTCGCATCGAGGTATTCGCGCGGTTGAAACCGGCGACTCGCGACCGGGTGACCTGAAAGATCAATGAGATCGAGCTGTAATAGCGGAAAGGGCTGGATCGCCTTGGCGCTGTTGAACAGGGTCAGGTTAACAAGCAGCAGGCGCTGCAGCTTAGGGTGTTCTCTCACATCACGCGAGAGGATTTTAACGGCTTGCGCGTCTCTCGACGCCGTGAGATCGCATCCTAGTGAGGCGCAGATCCTATCCAGGGCGGGTCGAAGGACAGGCAACTGAAACGCCACCTCGCGAGCGTTGAACCAAGAAACTTGGAACAGCAGGGTCAAAAAAAGCAAGGCGCTTGCCCCTGTCCACCAACGCGAGCCCGGCTGATATGATTTCGACGCAACGGCGGCAAACGGCGGATCGTTGCCTAAGAACGGTTTTGACGAGCCAGTGCCAAAATACGTCTTGCGGCCGAGATCCTGCGCCGCAGCGATCTTTGGCGGCACCGGTTTCGTGTTCGCAACACGCTCCGCACTAGAAGGCGGCGATGAGTTTGGGTGCGAAAGCGCTTCTTCGTCGCATAAGCTCTTCAGCGCGTTGTAGTGAACACCGCACTCCCCACATTGGACTTTTCCCCCCGCCAGGCTGAGGTCATCAGCGTGAACGCGGAACAATGTGGCACAGTTTGGACAGCGGCTTAGCACGAGAACTCTTAATTTTAGGTAGTCTGGATTTGCCTTCTTACGCCAGATAGCAAGGCCCATTCGCCCTCATAACGCGTCGACCCAAGCTATTAGTCGCCGGGATCACAGCGCCTACACGAGTCCCATCTTCTTTTCGAGGTAATGGATATCGATGCCACCCGCGCGGAACGCGGAATCGTTGAACATTTCGCGGTGTAAGGGAATATTGGTCTTGATCCCATCGATCACGATCTCGGTCAGGGCATTGATCATGCGCGCGAAGGCGATTTCGCGCGATTCGCCGTGCGCAATGAGTTTGCCGATGAGAGAATCGTAATAAGGCGGTACCTGATAGCCCTCGTAAATATGCGTGTCAACCCTGATCCCGGGGCCTCCGGGAGGGTGGTATAGGGTAATGGTACCCGGCGAGGGCATGAAGGTGTCCGGATCTTCGGCATTGATCCGGCACTCCACAGCGTGGCCGCGAATGGTAACGTCCTGTTGGCGATAAGCCAGCGGTTCTCCGTGCGCAATGTGCAATTGTTGCTTTACCATATCGATCCCCGTCACCACCTCGGTTACTGGGTGTTCGACCTGCAGACGCGTGTTCATTTCGATGAAATAGAATTCACCTTGCTGGTATAAGAATTCAATCGTGCCTACACCCCGGTAATCGATGTTACGGCATGCCCGCACGCATCGTTCTCCGATTTCCTCCCGTAACGCGGTGCTGATCCCCGGAGCCGGCGCTTCTTCCAAAATCTTTTGGTGTCGGCGTTGAGTGGAGCAATCGCGCTCTCCCAGATGAATGACGTTACCGTAGCTATCTGCTAGTACCTGAAATTCGATATGTCTGGGGGTTTCGAGAAATTTCTCTAAGTACACGGCGTCGTTTGCGAACGCCGATTTGGCCTCTGATCGGGTAAGGGCGATGGCGTTTCTAAGTGCGGCTTCTCCATGCACCACTCTCATGCCGCGACCACCTCCCCCTGCCACCGCTTTGATGATGACCGGGTATCCGATCTCACGGGCGACTCTGAGGTTCTCATCATCATCGGATCCGAGCACTCCCTCTGAGCCCGGGACACAG
>Ga0187893_10012469_pt1 | contig 12046 bp, 9 predicted proteins | sample MA1701074metaG_FD_139574 | JGI IMG/M metagenome (GOLD analysis project Ga0187893, IMG submission 139574) | White microbial mat communities from a basaltic lava cave in the Kipuka Kanohina Cave System on the Island of Hawaii, USA - MA170107-4 metaG ... | reverse complement strand
GTCGTTGTTGATCTTCAGGACCGTGCACAACATCCGAAGGTCGGACCCCACGGGCTGATAAAGGGCCAGCAGGCGGATCACCTCGGACTCTACCTCGACCTCCTCCGCGTCGACGTCCTCATCGCGGGCCACTACCCGTTCGGCCAGGCGCTCGTCGGCGGAAAAAAGGGCGTCGCCCGCCTCCTGCAAAATGTCCTCAACGAGCGTGGCCATTCGAAGCGAACGGCGGCGAAGGGTGTCCAGCAGATCGACAAAGTGCGCGGTCATGGATTATCCAAAGCGGCCGGTGATGTAATCCTGCGTGCGGCGCTCCCGTGGCGTGGTGAAAATCATATTGGTCTCGCCGACTTCGACCAGTTCCCCCATGTACATGAAAGCGGTCCGATCGGAAACCCTCGCTGCCTGTTGCATGTTATGCGTCACGAGCACGACGGTGTACTGCGATTTGAGCCGGTCGATCAAGTCCTCGATCCGGGCGGTGGCGATGGGGTCCAGCGCCGAACAGGGCTCGTCCATGAGCAGGACATCCGGCTCGAGCGCGACCGCCCGGGCGATGCACAGCCGCTGCTGCTGCCCGCCGGACAGCGAATACGCATTCTCCCAAAGCTTGTCCTTTACCTCGTCCCAAAGGGCGGCCTGCAACAGCGCCCGCTCGACCAGCTCATCCAGGGCGCCCCGGTATCCGTTGATCATCGGACCCCAGGCCACGTTCTTGTAGATGGACTTGGGAAACGGGTTCGGCTTCTGAAACACCATCCCGATGCGCCGCCGAAGCTCGACCGGATCGAATCCGGGGCGGTAAACATCCGCCCCGCGGTAATAAAGTTTTCCGTCCACCGACATTCCCGTAATGAAATCGTTCATGCGGTTCATCGAACGGAGAAGCGTGCTTTTTCCGCAACCGGACGGGCCGATGATCGCGGTGACTTTGTTGGCGGGGATTTCCACCGTCACCTCGCGGACGGCCGCGAACGCGCCGTAGCGAATGGTGAGACGGTCGGTGTGAACCACGACCTCGGCGCCGGGCGTCGGGGGGCGCGCCGTCACCCGAGGCTGGGGAACGATCGTCGTGGGTCGGACTGCGTCGTCGTCCAAGCCAGGCGTCTCCTCCTCGAGGACGTTTACCATGCTTTTCGCCTCTGATGCCAGGCCCGCACGCCGATGGCCAAGGCGTTCATCGGCAGCAAAACCGCGAGCAGCACTAGAATACCCGCTGCGGCCAGATGATGAAATTCGACCTGCGCCGTGTCCGACCAGGCGTAAATTTGAAGGGGCATGGCCGTAAAGGGGTCGGAAAGTCCTCGCGGAACGAAAGTAATGTAGGTGATGGCGCTGATCGGAATCAACGGCGCCGCTTCCCCGATGGCCCGGGAAAGGGCGAGAATCACTCCGGTCATGATTCCGGGCAGGGCGGCGGGAAGCGTGTGCGCTCGAATCGTCTGCCAACGCGTCGCCCCCAGCGCAAAGGCGGCGAGCCGGAATGACCTCGGGACGGCGCGAATCGCCTCCCGGCTGGCGATAATAATGACCGGCAAGACCAACAGCGACAACGTCAGTCCGCCGGCAATCAGGCTTCGGTTAAGTGTTAGGGCCCGGACGAACACGCCCAATCCCAACAATCCGTATACGATCGAGGGCACACCCGCGAGATTGGCGATGTTGAGCTCAATTATCCGATTCAGGCGAGTTTGCTTCGCGTATTCTTCCAGATAGACGGCCGCGGCCACCCCCACCGGAACGGCGACGCCTCCCGTGATCACCAGCAACCAGATGGAGCCCCAGATCGCACTCTTCATGCCCGCCTTCTCCGGGTAAATCGTCGAAGGGAATTCCGTGAGAAAATGAATCGACAACCATCCCCAGCTTTGGTACGCGACCCGCCCAAGCAGGATGCATAGAAAAATCAACCCAATGGCGCTGAAAAACGCGCAGAGCGCGGCGAACCATCGGCCCAGCCGCATCCGCCGGGCGACGCGGGCATCGAACATCGAAGCCGTTGCACTCATTCGTACACCTCGCGGAAGCGCGTGAGCACGCGCTGTCCGGCATAATTGAAGACGAAGGTAATGAGAAAAAGCGTAAGGCCGACGGCGAAGATCGTCTGGTATTCGATGGATCCCGCGGGCGTGTCCCCGAGGCTCATCTGTACGATGCTCCCGGTAAGCGTGTGGATGCTCTCGAAGGGGTTAAGTGTCAGTTTCGGTGTTTGCCCGGCGGCGAGGGCGACGGCCATCGTTTCCCCGATGGCGCGGGCAAAGGCGAGCAACACCGCGGCGACCACGCCGGACATCGCGGCCGGCAGAACGACGCGCGTCGATACTTCCAGCGGAGTAGCCGACACCGCGTAGGCCGCCTCTCGCAGACTTCGCGGAACCGCCCGCAACGCATCATCGCTGACAGACGCGATCGTGGGAATGATCATCACCCCCACGACGATGGCGGCGCTCGCCGCATTAAAAATCTCCGTACCCGGAATCAGCGGTTGAAGAACGTACGGCGTTACAAAGTGGATCGCGAAGAACCCGTAGACGACGCTGGGAATCCCCGCGAGCAGCTCAAGAATCGGCTTGAGTACCGCGCGAAGCGACGCATGGGCGTATTCGCTCAAGAACAGCGCCGAACCTAAACCCACGGGAAGCGCGAGAGCCAGCGCCCCGCCGCCGATCATGAACGTACCGCAAACCAGCGGCAGCACCCCGAATTTTCGCGGATCGAAGTTGGGGGCCCATTCCGTTCCTGCGAGGAACTCCCAAACCGATACGTGCCGGAAAAACGTGAACGATTCCCAGGCCAATATGCCGACGATGCCCGCCGTCGTCGCAAGGGAGACCGCAGCGCAGGCGAAAAAAATCACCTTGACCGCCCCTTCCTGAAGTGCGACCCATCGACTCCGCATCATCGTCGCTCCGAATTCGTTTTGTCTCCGAAGAATAGCAGAATAATCGAGTCGGAACCACGTCTGGCCACGGTGCACGTCGGCGGAAACTGCGGCGATTTCAAACGGTGCGTCGCATAAAAAACCCCCTGCCAAATCCAGCCTGCGGAATCGGCAGGGGGTTTGCGGTCTCTTAACGAAATCGTCGCAATCGCCTCACGTTCGCGGCGATTCCGCCAGGCAAACAGGCAATCTTTAGTTCGACTTGAAGACCTCCAGTAGGTTGGTCGGTCCCGCGGGGGCCTTGGCCATCGCCGATCCCGTCTTCCCGTCCTTCAGTCTCTTTTTCGCAAGGTCGTACACTTCGTTGGGAAGTCCCACGTATCCCACGCGCGGATGCTCGGCGATTTTCCCCGCGTTTTCCACGATGAACTCCACGAACGCCCGAACCTCCGTGCGCTTGAGCGATTCCGCGTTGACGTAAATGAACAATGGGCGGCCCAGCGGGTGATATGTCCCGTTGCGCGTTGACTCCACGCTGGGCAAAACTGCCTTTCCATCACCCGGATCGATCGCCACCGCTTTCAGTTTGCTCTTGTTCGTCTCCAGGTAGGAAAGACCGAAATATCCCAGCGCACCCTTGTCCCCGGATACACCCTGAACAAGCGTGTTGTCGTTCTCGCTGGCCATGTAGTCGCTTCGCGACGACTTGGCTTTGCCGACGATCACTTCCGTGAAGTAGTCAAAGGTCCCGCTGTCCGGACCCGGACCATAGAGCTTCAGCGAAAGATCGGGGAACCCGGCGCGGACGTCCTTCCAGTTCTTCACCGTGCTGTCCGGCGACCAGACCTTCTTCAACTCCGCCACGGTGAGATTCGCGGCAAACGTATTAGACGGATGCACCACGACCGCCAACCCGTCGAGCGCGATGGGAAGCTCGATGAAATCGACCTTCAATTCGCCGGCTTTCTTGAGTTCCGACGCCGAGATGGGACGCGAAGCGTTGCTGATGTCCGTGCGCAGCGAAGGCGAATCATCCAGGAACTTCTTGAATCCGCCGCCCGTGCCCGAAATGCCCACGGTCACCTGCACTTTGGGTTGTTTTTCACGGAACATTTCCGCCGCGGCGGCGAGGATGGGCTGAACTGTGCTTGAACCGTCCACCTTCACCATGCCCTCAACCACGTCGTTCGAACCGGCCGCCGCCGGGGCTGCCGCCGGACCGCAAGTCCACAACGCCGAAAGGCAGGATAAAACCAATCCTGATCTCGTCCCGAATTTTGCCCACGACACGTTCACATTCATCGCTTCGCTCCTGGTCCCAATCGGTTCTTCATCCGCCGCGACGATTGCTTATTCTTCCGCCGCGGGTGCTGCGTTAACAATAAGATCCTCGATCACGCTCGAAATTCCGGCGATGATTCCTTCCGAAGTGCCCGTCCAGATGGCGTCTATACAACCCGCCGAAAGTCCGGCCAATGAGACCAACATGACACAGGCCAACGATCTTACTCGATTTCGCATGAAAACGCTCCTAGTCGTTAGATGTTCCACTCGTGCCCAGGTCGGCGACGGCTTCCTCGCCTCGACCGACAATACCGGCTTCACCGTCGCTTCCGGCGGCGGCATGGGTTTGCGCGGCCGCCAGTTCCGCCTCCAGGCGAGCGAGCCGCTCTTGCAGTTCCTGAATATGTTCCGCCGTCTTCGCCTCGGGTTTCGGTTTCTTCCAGATGGGGAAGGAAATGTCGATAAACACGCCGTTATCGTCATCCCCACGACCGTCATTCGTGGATCGATGGCGGAAGCTTGCCCCGGTGGCGACGCCCTTCTCCCACTTGAAATCCAACCCGGGCTCGAACGTATACCGCTCGTCGTCCTGCGTACGGGCCTGGATGTTTCTCCACTCCGCGCCGAATTTGTTCTTATAGCGAACCTCTTCGAGCGCGCAGCCTGGGACCATAACGAGCAGCAAGACTGTCCCGATAGCCCGACCCTGCTTTCTTGATTTCATGCTACCTCCCTTGAAGGAAAGACGCCCTGAAAAGTAACAACGTCAGTTCTTCACGAAGCCGGCCGTCCTCGGGAAGAACGAAAGGGACTTTCTTAAGTTATCGTTCAGCGAGTATAAGGATTTTGTTGGTTTATTGTTAAGACCAAAATTTCTTAACACTCAGCGGTTAGAATTCAGTGAATCGTGCAATACTCTGTTCGGCGAACATGCCGGAACGGAAATCGTAAAGCGAGAACCGATACCAACCTCACTTACCAGATTTACCGAGCCTCCCATTGCAGCCAATGCGTGCTTTACAATGGATAATCCTAGCCCCGTCCCCCTTGACTCCTGCACTTTTCCAAATGCCGTCGATCGTGAAGGTTCGACCTGGAAAAACCGCTCAAAAACCCGCGGCTGATCTGCAAGGCTGATACCGCAACCACTGTCCGCCACTTCGATGGTTACGGAATCACCATTGCGGCGGCAGGAAACCGCGATTTTTCCTCCGACTTTGGTGAATTTGATGGCGTTGTCCACAAGATTGTCGAGGGCAAGTTGGAGCAGATAGGCATTCGCCCAAACGAACGAGCAATCCGGCGGAAGGTCCGCCGTCCATTGAATTCGCTTTTGATCCAGCAACGGTGCGAATCGGGAATGCATTTCGTCGAGAATCGGTTGAAGCAGCAGGCAGCCGGATTCGGATGGCCCGCCCATGGACTCCACGCGCGATAGCTCCAGCAGATCTTTCAGCATGGACTCAATTCGATGAACGTGTCGCTGAATCATGGTCAGGAATCGCGGCGCCTGCTCGGCGTCATCGGCGAGGTCCATGGAAAGAAGCGTCTCGACCGCGCCCTTGATGGCCGCGACCGGAGTCCGCAATTCGTGGGAGGCGTTGGCGACGAAATCGGTGCGGGAGCGTATCGCGCGGCTCAATTCGGTGATGTCGCTCATGACCATGAGGCGGCCGTCTTCCCGCGACACGCCTGGATAAAGCGCTCCGCCATCATCGTGGGTCGTCGGCAAGGCCACCCTTGAAACTCGCGCAAGAATGGAAAACGAACCGTGCGCGGTTTGCAGTTCCACCTGTTCCTCCAAGGGACGATCGTCATCGTGGGAATGACCGCGTTGGTTCTCCGAATCCGGCGCTTCCCGGGAATCCGGCGTGACCAGAAGCATCTGTTGAAGCTGGTGATTGGGGATGCAACTTTCGATGGTTCGATCGGATTCGCCGGTTCCTTCATTCACTCGGGTCTCCGGAATCCCCAGCAGCCGGCCTGCGGCGGTGTTGACCAGTACGATGCGTCCGTCAGATCGGGCGACGACCACGCCGTCGCTAAGGCGGTCGAGCAACAGGCCCAGCGTCTTGCGCTCGCCGTCGATGGACGAAATCTGCGCCACAAGCCGATCGCGCATTTTCTCCAGAGAACGGCTGAGGAGTGCAAGCTCATCCTTGCCCTCCGACGGAATCGAGCTGACCCAATCGCCTCGGGCGAGATTTCGAGCGACCTGCGTGATTCGGTGCAAGCGTCTCCGCCACCATGCCGCCAGCCCCAAAGCAATCAACAGCGACGATCCGAGCACGGAGAACCCCAAAGTCCACAACAAACCGTGAAGCGTCTCGATCCGATCCTCCATGGTCTGAACGGGAAGGGCGACGCGTACCACGCCGGCGGGCGCTTCGGCCGGTCCGATGCGAAGGGCGACGTAACCCATGGACCGATTCACGGTCTTTGAGAATCGCGTGGATCGCCCCCGACCCTCTCTTAGGGCCTGCACAACTTCGGGACGGCTGCCGTGTGGTTCCATGTTCGCGGCGTCGGCGTGCGAGTCCGCCAGGACATCCCCATCGGCTTCAATCAATGTCACGCGCGGACCCTCGGGATCGTCCTCGCGAATTTTCGAGAGCATGACCCGCAATTCGGGAACATGAGGGGCGTCGAACCGCCCTTCCACCGCGCCGCGGATGAGAATGGCCTGGGACTCGAGGTCGCGGACAAGTTGCTGAATCTGGGTTTCGTCGAGGCGGGAGGCCGTCCAGCCCACGCAGAGCAGGACGATGCCGCCCAACATCGCCGCGCAGCCGGCGAAGGCTTTCCAAAAGAACAGACCCGGTTTCATGGGATTCCCGAACCGATCGTCAGGTCGGTCGGCGGAAAGTGTACCCGACTCCGCGCACCGTTTGAACCCATGCGGCGGCGGAACCGAGCTTTTTGCGGAGTCCGGCGATGTGTACGTCGATGGCTCGATCGGTCACCACAGCGGTCTCCCCGCGCACGGCGTCGATAAGTTGTGTGCGGTCGAGGACGCGGCCTCGAGCGGACATGAGCGTTTGAAGGATGCGGAACTCGGTCGCCGTCACCGGGACATTCGCTTCGCCGACCGAAACTTCGAAGCGGGCGGGATCAAGCCGGATTGGACCGTCGGTCAGACACGGTGAATCGGTTTCGCCCGCCTCCGCACGGCGCAGAATCGCCGCAACTCGGGCGAGAAGTACTTTCATCGAAAACGGTTTGGTGACGTAATCGGTCGCCCCCAGGGCGAACCCGACTAACTGATCGGATTCCTCGGCCTTAGCGGTGAGCATCAAGATCGGAACCGACGCGGTGGCGGGATCGCGGCGCAATCCCATGGCGACGTCGTCGCCCGATTGCCGAGGCAGAAGGCGATCCAAAATCATCAGGTCGGGCGGTCTGCGCGCCGCCTCGGTCAAAGCGCTGCCGCCGTCGTTGACCACGCGGCAATCGTACCCTTCGCGCTCAAGATTGTAACGAAGGAGTTCCGCGAGATCGGCTTCGTCTTCCACCACGAGAATCGACTTGCCGGGAGCCATCGCTCTCCTGGAAACGCTCGACGGACGCTCTTCGCGACCGACCTGGGGATTCGATGCCACTGTGATCAACCGACCTTCCTCTTTCGTGTCATCTTAACCAAGTTCCATTCACGATTCTTCACGCGAATGAAACCACGGCTTGCGCGATGCATCCACGCGTGGTATTATAAGGGGGAAGTGACAGTTTGTGCTTTCAAGATCGGTTAGGCTTTTGTTGATTTCTCATAAAGCTCGCGCGCCGAAGGCGGTCCGGGGCATTCTTTTGGGACGACGGCGTAAACTGGGACGTTTTTCCGGGGCGACGTACTGAAAACATGGCTGAACTGTTCATCACATTGGGCGACGGACGCACCTTCCATCATGCCCTAGGCCCGCGCCCGGAAACCATCGGACGCGACGCCACGTGCGAAATCGCCGTGGACGATCCGAGCACGTCGCGGCGGCACGCCCGGTTCACACCGACTTCGCGCGGTTTCACTGTGGAAGACCTGGGCAGCAAGAACGGAACGCTGGTCAATGAACAACCCGCGAGCGGAAACGCACTTCGCGACGGCGACGTGATTCAGATGGGCGCCGTCACGGTCCTTTTTCGTGACGGCGCGGCCGCACCGGCTGCCGGAAGGGTGACCCAGGGGATGTCGTCTGTCTCTGTCGTGCTGACCGACGATGATGCCACACGACCCTCCACCCACTACACGCCGCGCGACAAACGATTGGCCCTTTCCCAGCGCCGCCTCGAAATGATCTGCGAATTGTCCGAGCGGTTGACCACGTTGCAAAGCCAGGAGCGATTGCTGGAGGACGTGATGTCAATCTGCTTCGAGACCTTTCGCTTCGAGCGCGGGGCGATCGGCGTCCGGCGGCGAAATCAGCGCGTGGTGGACTGGCCCGTAGTCCGCAATCTCCGCGGACGGGAAGGGGAACTGACCATCAGCCGCACATTGTTTGCCCGCGCCTTCGAAAACGGCGAGCGGGCCATCTACGTGGATGACGGCAGCAACCAGGTCGACCCGTCGGTGAGCATGGTTCAGCAGGGAATCCGCTCGGCGATGTGCGTGCCGCTGCTTCACGGCGAAGACGTGCTGGGGGTAATCTACGGCGACCGGATCAGTACGTCGAGAAGTTACAGCGACGAAGACATCGATTTCCTGGCGGCCATCGCCCGGCAAGTGAGCATCGGATTGGTCAACACCCAATTGATGGACGATCAGCGGCAGATGGAGAGGCTCAACCGCGACATCGACCTTGCCCGGTCCATTCAAAAAGGACTCTTTCCGAAGGTGCTGCCCGACGACTCCGGTTTTCGCGTGGCGGCGCTTAACGATCCCGGACGGCGGGTCAGCGGCGATTATTACGACGTAATTCACCGCGAGGACGGGCGCATATGGTGCTTGATCGCGGACGTGACCGGCGAGGGCATGGCTGCGGCGCTGCTAATGGCCAATCTTCAGGCGGCGGTGCGGGTCACCAGCGGTGAGAGCGACGACCCCGGCCACTTGCTCGCGGTGTGGAACCGTCTCATCTGCCGCAACACCGACCGCACGCGCTTCATCACTTGCCTGCTTTCGTTGATCGACCTCAGTCAGGGGACGATTCGGACCGCAAGCGCCGGGCATTGGGCCCCCTACCTCCTGCGCGGCGGATCCGCTCCTCCGGAGGAGATCAATCTCGACGCCGGCCTGCCGCTCGGCGTGGAGGAGGACGCGGCCTACGAAACGGCGACGGTGACGCCGGGACCGCACGCGTTCTCGCTGTTCAGTTTCACCGATGGCGTGGTCGAGGCTATGAACGGCGAGCATCAAACCTACGGGCGGGAGCGACTGGTGGAAGCGCTCTCGGCGGAGCGCGAGGCGCCGCCGCCGCAGCTCATTAAGACTGTTCGAAAGCACGTCGCCGCCTTCGTTGGACCGGCTGAGCAAAGCGACGACATCACCATGATCGCCGCCCGCGTGGGATAGCGGCTTTGGGTAAAAAGTGCTGCAAGACGTGTGGCACGGGTTTCCAACCCGTGATTGCACACGTTGGAATCCTGCGCCACCTGGTCCCGACGAACCTACTCCACGGGCTGATGGGCGTTTCATCGCGAATCGGCGGCCGAGGACGACACCCGCGACCAAGGGTGACACGGGAATGTCACTTCAACGCCGAAGGTACGGCTGAGGCAAGCTCTGCCTCGTCGAAACCGGGACGCAGTTGGGCGAGAACCATCGCCTTAAAACCCTCGGGAACCGGCGCCGCCGGCGAAACCGAGGTCAGCACCACGCGAATCTCCGGATACGCCGCCGCCAGTCGTCGCATCAGCTCCGTTCCCCAACCGTTGCTCTCCCGCATATCGATCACCGCCAGGCGTACCCGTCCGGGCAATGATTCCCCGGGCGGCGACTCGGGATTGCACGGATTCCCTCCGGTGACCACCGCGAATCCCCGCTGCCGTAGCGCCGCGTTGCAGCGAGACGAAACTTGCTCGTCGGATACGAAAAGAAGGGCGACGTCGGGTGGGGTTTCGACCGGGCCTGCGAGCGCCGCCTGCGGCGCTTCCACCAGCGGCAAATAAACGCGGACGGTCGTTCCCTTGCCCACTTCGCTTTGAATTCGCACGAACCCGCGGGCGTTTTTGACCACGGAGTATACGACGGCCATTCCAAGACCCCGCCCTCGATGCGTCGTTCGTGAACGCGTGGTGAAGAGCGGCTCGAACACCCGCCGCTGCACTTCGGGCGTCATGCCCCCGCCGGTATCCTGGATCGAAACCACCGCGTAAGGCTGATCCGACGTCCCTTCCTCAGGATCGTGCGTCGTTTCCAGGGCAATGGCGATGTGAAGCGATCCGCCCTGGGGCATGGCGTCCCTTGCGTTGCGCAATAGGTTCAGTACCACCTGCGTGAATTGATCGCGATCCATCCGCACCCACGCGCAAGGCGTCAGCGACTTCTCGACGCGAAGCCCTTCCAGAAACATGGGCTCGAGCGAACCGAAAATCAGTTCCACCATCTCATCGAGGCGGAAGACTTGCGGATCTCCATGCGCTCCGGTGGCGAAATTGAGGAGCTTTCGCGAAAGGCCCGCCGCCTGCCGGCAGGCGATCAGCGCCGCCCGGATCGGTTCGGCCAATTTCGATTCCCCTGCGTCCGACGACGCCATGGACAACGTGCCAATGGCGCTCGCCAGGAGATTGTGGAAATCGTGGGCGAGTCCCCCAGCTAGAGCGCCCACGGCCTCAAGAATTTCGGACCGGCGCAGGCGATTCTGCAGCCGCCGGCGGTCGGAAACGTCCCGCACCACGATCGACGCGTAGCGGTTCGATCCATACTCGACCCGGTACACGAGGAAGTCGGCGTAGGAATCCTCGTCGGCGCTTTCAGACCGGCCCACGTTCACTTCCGACGCCCGAAACCGCTTGCCCTGCGTCACCGCCGACTCCAGGACCGCGGTCCAGTCCGACGCCGCCGCCCGCCACTCGGGCCAGACGTCAAGCAGATGCCGTCCGATCGCCTCGCCCCCCTCGATCCCCAGGAGATGCATGTCATTATCGTGGCACTCCACGATTCGCCCCTTGTCGTCGCAGATCACCACCGCGTCGCGGAGATTCTGAAACAACGCGCGGTGCTTCATTTCCGAGGTTCGAAGGGAATCCTGCGCCTCCGAGACTCGCCGGGCCATTTCGTTCAGCGTTCGCCCCAGTTCGCCAAGCTCGTCGCTCCGCCCCTCGCGGATGCGGAAGCCGAATTCGCCTTCACCGAATCGGCGGGCGGCGAGTTGCAGGTCCGAAAGAGGTGTCATCAACCATCGCCGGATCAGCACCGCCCCGAGAAAGACCAATCCGGCCGCGCAGGCCCCAACCACCACGGGCATCAATACTGTCCGGGCCGCCGTCACCCCCAGCTCCCGTGTGGACAAATTCCGTGCGTCCTCCGATTCCGCTTGCAATCGCCGGAGCCGAAACCCCAGCTCCGGGGAGAGCTCGCCCGACAGGCGACCGACCAGAATTTGTCTCGCCTCGCCCGGTTGCCCGGATTGTGCCAATGAAAGGCACTCGTCCGACTCCCGCTCGAACGCCTCCACCAGGCGGAGCGTTTCCTTGCTCGAAGTATCGTCTTCGTCCATAGGGGCGAATCGAAGCACTTGGCGGAGGCGATTCAGGAATTCCTCCCGAGATTCGTAATAGGGTTCAACCGCCTCGCTGCGTCCGTCCACGATTTCCCGCAAATGCAGCAGGCTCTCTTTTGAGAGGACGTGCAGTCGCTCGGCGTGGATCGCCGCGGCCGTGGTCCGGTTCACGTTGGCTACGGCTTGGTCGAGCTGCCACTGTATGGCGTAGATAGTCACCGCCGCCGTTAAAACCGTG
>Ga0187893_10012468_pt1 | contig 12046 bp, 6 predicted proteins | sample MA1701074metaG_FD_139574 | JGI IMG/M metagenome (GOLD analysis project Ga0187893, IMG submission 139574) | White microbial mat communities from a basaltic lava cave in the Kipuka Kanohina Cave System on the Island of Hawaii, USA - MA170107-4 metaG ... | reverse complement strand
CGTCGGCGCGGTCGCCGACGGCGGCGGGCAGGCATTGCCCAATGTGACGGTGAAAGTCACCAGCATGGAGACGGGCGCGGTGCGCGCCGCCGCGACCGACGGCGAAGGCAATTATTCGGTCTCGAATCTGCCGATCGGCAGTTACGAAGTCGCCGTCGAAGCCGGCGGGTTCAAACGATTCACGCAGCGGCCGGTGCGGTTGACGGTGGACCAGACCGCGCGCGTGGACATCCGGCTGGAGGTCGGGCAGGTGACCGAAAGCGTGACCGTCGAGGGAGGCGCTCCGCTGGTCGAGAGCGAACGCTCAGCCATCGGCCAGATCGTCGAGAACAAGACCATCGTCCAACTACCTCTCAACGGTCGCAACTTCATCCGGCTGGGGAGCCTGATTCCCGGCACGACCGAGGGCGCGCCGGGGAACACCAATAACCGCGACCGGCAGGGCGGCGTGTCGCTGACGGCCAACGGGCAGCGCGCCGAATACAACAACTTCATGCTCGATGGCGTGGACAACAATTCGACGGTCAATGGCGTGGCGACGATCGTGCCTTCGGTGGACGCGCTGCAGGAATTCAAGGTGCAGACCTCGAACTACTCTGCGGAACTGGGGCGCGCCGCCGGGGCCGTCGTCAACATCGCCATCAAGCAGGGCACGAACGATTTTCACGGCTCGCTTTATGAATTCCTGCGCAACGACAAGCTCGACGCGCGTAATCCCTTCGCCTTCAGTAGCTCCGGCGTCCCCGCCAAAAATCCGCTGCGCCGCAACCAGTTCGGCGGACGATCGGCGGGCCTATCTCGCTGCCGAAGGCGATCTTCGGCCCGCTGGGCGGTTACAGCGGCGCGAATCGCACGTTCTTCTTTTTCAACTATGAAGGATTGCGCTCACGGCGCGGCGCGACCGGGCGTTTCCAGGTTCCCTCGCTCGCGCAACGGAGCGGCGATTTCACGGGGCAGCCGACCATCTACAATCCGTTCAACGTGGTCAACGGCGCGCGCGTGGCCTTCCCGAATAACCAGATTCCCGCGTCACTGATTTCGCCCATCGCGCGGAACATACTCAACCTGATCCCGCAGCCGAACGCCAATGAACCGGGGGGCATCAACTACATACAACAGTTCAGCAACCCGATAGACAACAACCAATATCACATCCGCGGCGACCACGCCGTGACGCCGAACGACCTGCTGATGGCGCGTTATTCCGAAACGCGCTCCGCCAGCACAAATCGCACGATCAACTTCAACGGCGACACGACCGAGATCAACACGAAGGGCGGCGTGATCGCCTACACCAAAGTCATTTCGGCGAAAGCGGTCAACGATTTTCGCTTCGGCACGCAGCGCTACGTTTTCAACTTTCTGCCCGAAGGCGTGGGGACGGATTTCACCTCGCCGCTGGGCTTGCCGGTCTTCTCCACCGGCGAAAAGTTTCTGCGCTACCCGACGATCACCTTGCGCAACTTCACCGGCCTCGGCGGCAACACGGCCATCCCGCTGGAGCGCGTCGAGAACACCTTTCAGTGGAGCGACACGCTGACGCTCACGCTCGGTGGCCACGCGGTCAAGGTGGGAGGCGACGTGCGGCGCTATCAACTCAGCAATTTCCAGCCGCAGTTTTCATCGGGCAATTACAACTTCACCGGCGCGTTCACTGGAACCATCGGTTCGCAGTACGCGACGGGACTGGCCGACATGCTGCTCGGACTGCCCCTTTCGGAAACGATCCTGAACACGACGGGCTTCGACGCCAACCGGCTGCGCAACACGCGCGTCACGCTCTTCGCGCAAGACGACTGGCAGGTTTCGTCGCGGCTGACGCTCAACCTGGGGCTGCGCTGGGAACGCGACGGCGCGTGGCGCGAGAAGGACGACCGCTGGGGCTATTTCGATCTCAACCGCGGCGAAGTCGTCTACCCGAAGTCGGCGAAGACGCAGTTCACGACCTTCCCGTACCCGTTCCGCTTCGACGAAAACCGCGACCTGAAGAAACCGCAGAACGACGCCTTCGGGCCGCGCTTCGGTTTCGCACTGCGCCCGTTCAACGACAACAAGACTGTCGTGCGCGGGGCTTACGGAATTTTCTACGGCCAGCCGCTGGCGTTCTTGGTCTTGAACTCGGCGGTCACCTTCCCGCCGTTCTCGCTGCGGCAGGTGGCCACGAGCGGCACGACCACGCCGCAATTGCGCTTCGGCGTTTTCCCCGGCGTTGATCCGAGCACGTTGATTGCGGCCAATCCCGGCGGCCTTTTCAGCATCAACCCCGATGAGCTAGTCAACGGCTACGTGCAGCAGTGGAACCTCGGCGTCGAGCATGAACTGCTGCGCGATGTGGCGCTCAAGGTTTCTTACGTCGGCAACAAAGGCACGCACCTAGAACGCCGCTACGAAGCTAACGCGGCGCTGCCGCCCGCCGCCGGGGCGATCAACCCGCGCCGCCGCTTCCCGCGCTTCCAGGGCATCACGCAGCAGGAGTCAACGAGCTTCTCGACTTACCATTCGTTGCAGGTGACGGGAGAAAAGCGGTTCAGCAATGGCTTGCTGTTCCTTCTGGGCTACACCTGGTCGAAGTCGCTCGACGACACTTCGACGTGGTCGGGATTGGGCGGTCAGGAAAGCCCCTTCGCGCAAGACCCCAGCCGCATCTTTCTGGAAAAAGGCCGTTCGGGTTTCGACCTTCGGCAGCGGCTGACGGCGACCTGGGTGTATGAAGTCCCGTTCAAATCCAGTAACGGTTTGGTCAATGCGCTGATCAGCGGCTGGCAATCGTCGGGGCTGATGACGCTGCGCACGGGTTATCCGTTTTCCGTGGTCGTCACCGGCGACATCCCGAACGCGGGCACGCAGAACACGCGCGCCAATCTGGTCGGCGATCCGCGCCTGCCGGATGGACAGGCGAACGTGGATCGCTGGTTCAACACCAGCGCCTTTGTGCAACCGGCTGCATTCACCTTCGGCACGTCAGGCCGCAACATCGTGGGTGGCCCCGGCTCAGTGCTCTTCGACCTCGCGCTCCTGCGCGTCTTCAAAGTTACCGAGCGGCATCAGGTGCAATTTCGCGCCGAATTTTTCAACGCCTTCAACCACCCGACCTTCGGGCTGCCGAACGCGACGGTGGGCAATGCAGCCTTCGGGCGATTGGGCGGCGCGAACAACCGCGAGATGCAGTTCGCGCTGAAGTACCTCTTCTGAGATTCGACCGGACAGAAAGGAAAATGAAGGAAAGGAAAATGAGATGGAGGAAGGGGTGGTTTTATTTTCCTTTCCTTCATTTTCCTTTCCTAGCCGAAGAGTCGCATCGAAATCTCAAAATCATGAAATCAGAAGCCATCCGCAAGGCTTTTCATCAGGACGGCTTTGTCATCGTCGAAGGCTTCTTCGATGAAAATTGCATGGCTCGGCTGGAAGCCGCGATGAACCGGTACGTCGCCGAAATCGTCCCGGCTTTGCCGCCCGACCAAGTCTTTTACGAAAATGGCCCGACAGGCGCAATCAAAAGCATGAACCGGCTGGACGAACACGACCCGTTCTTCGCGGCTTTCAAGACGCAGGCGAAGGTTCGATCACGCCCTGGCATCAGGACAACGGATTTCAGCATTACGCGCCGCCGGAGTCGCTGATGATCTGGCTGGCGCTCGACGACGTGGACGAAGAGAACGGCTGCGTGGTCTTCGCCAAAGGCTCGCACGCGCTCGGCACGGTCCCGCACGCGCCTTCGGGCGTGCTCGGCTTTTCGCAAACCGTGAAGGAGCCGCCCGACCCGCAAGCGTTTCCCGAAGTCAAGGCCATCATGCGGCGCGGGAGCGTGAGCCTACACCACTGCAATATGTTTCACCGCAGCGGGCCGAACCGATCATCCCGTTCGCGCCGCGCCCTCGCGGTCAACTTCCGCACTACGCGCGCGGTGGCCGATCTGGAAAAGCGCGCCCGCGTCAAAGCTGAAGTCGCGCGCCTCTTGGACAAGACGCAGGAGCAAGCCCGATGAACTCGCTTGATTACCTTGTCCTGCTTGCCTACGTTGCGGTGATCGTGCTGCTCAGCGGCTCGTTTTTCTCGCGCAGTAAGTCTCTCAAAGACTACCTGCTCGGCGGGCGCAACATTCCGTGGTGGGCGGCAGCGTTGTCGGGATTGGCGATCAGTTCCAATTCCCTGCTCGGCGCGCCGGGTCAGGCTTTCAAGTCGGACTTCACGTTTATGTAGTACCGGCTCGCGCTGCCGCTGGCAATTGCCATCAACGTGTTCATCATCATTCCGACGTACTACAAGATGGGATTGCTGAGCGTGTACGAGTATCTGGAGCGGCGCTTCGACCTGAAGACGCGATTGCTGGCTTCGGGCTTGTTCGTCACGCTCAAGTGTTTCTTTCTCGGACTGGTGATTTACGGCTCGGCGCTCGTGGTGGCGGAACTCACCGGCGGAAACCTGATTCTGATCATCGCGTTGATCGGCTGCATCGCCACGATTTACACGATGCTGGGCGGCGTCAAGGGCGTGGTGTGGACGGACGTGTTGCAGATGGTGGTGCTGTTCGGCGGCGTGCTGGCGGCAATCTGGGTGGTAGTGACGCGCATCGAGGGCGGGACGGCGGCGGCTTTTTCGGTCGCGCAAACAGCGGGCAAGTTTCGCTTTTTCAATCTCTCCACGAGCCTGACCGAAGAGTTCACGCTGTGGAACGGGCTGCTGGGCGGAGCGTTCCTGATGCTGGCGCTCAACGGCGTGGATCAATCGGAGACTCAACGCTTCCTGACCACACCGACCTTGCGCCAGAGTCAGGTGGCGATTGCAACGACGATGATCACTTCCGCGCTGTATGGCGTGGCGGTCTTTTCGCTGGGCATTCTGCTTTTCGTTTTCTATCAGCAGCACCCGGAAAAAGGAGGCTTCGGCATCAACCCCGACCGAGTTTTCCCGAAGTTCATTTTGGAAGAGTTGCCGCCGGGTATCACGGGACTGGTCGTCGCGGCGGTCTTTTCGGCGGCGATGTCTTCGATGGCGGCGATCCTTAGTTCGCAGGCGACGGTCGTGCTGGAGGATTTCGTCAAGCGCCTGACTCGGCGCGAACTGACGGCGAGCCACGCGCGCCTGGGGATTGCGGTGTTCGGCGCGCTCTGTACGTTCATCGCCTGTTTCGTCAGCCGGCTCGGAACGATCCTGGTGGCGGGCAGCAAGCTCATCACCTTTTTCGGCGGCACGCTGGTCGGCGTTTTTCTGCTGGGGATGCTCACCCGGCGGGCGAATGGCTGGGGCGCATTCCTGGGCGCGCTGACGGGCATCGCGAGCGTGGCGTTGCTCTCGTCTTTCACACGAACGTCGTTTATGTGGTACGGCGTGTTTTCCGCTGTCGTAGCCTTTACGTCCGGCGCGCTGTACAGCTTGTTCTTTCGTGCGCCTGTGCTGGAAAAAACGGCTGAAGACAAAAATCTGTCACGGGTCGCGCCGTGATTGGCAGACCAAACAAAAGGAAGGATTTTTATGAATCATCTACGGGAAATCTTTTTGCTTGCGGTAACGCTGTTGACCTTGAGCGTTCCGTTACTCGCGCAATCCACGGGCGAAGTGACCGGGACAGTCAAAGACAGCAGCGGCGCAGTGGTTCCCAATGCGTCATTGAAACTGCTCAACACCGCCACCAACGTGGCGCTGACGAGTGTGTCGAATGAGGAAGGCGTTTATCGTTTCGGCGGATTGCAACCGGGGTTGTACACGCTGACGGTCAACAGCACGGGCTTTGCGGAAACTCGCGTGGCGGGGCTGGTGATCGAGGTCAACCGCATCACGCGCGCCGACGCCGTGCTGCAACCGGCGGGGGCGGAGGCTTCGATCAATGTGCAGGCGAGCGCGCAGTTGCTCGACACCGAAACCGGCACGAAAGGCACGACGATTCCCATCAAGCAAATGCGCGATTTGCCGCTGGCAACGCGCAATCCGCTGGGTTTGATGCTGCTTACGCCCGGCGTGGTCACGGCTTCGGCGACGGGCGGCAACACGGCTACTTCGAATCGGCAGGGCAGCGACGGAACGAGCGCGAGCGCGGTGTACACGATCAATGGCGGCGCGCGGCGCAACAACGGCGGCTTTCATGAATTCGTCGTGGATGGCATCAGCATTACCAACCAGCGCGACGGCATCATCGCGGCGCTGCCTGCCGCCGATGCGTTGCAGGAATTCCGCGTGCAGTCAGGCGGCATGAGCGCCGAGTTCGGGCGCACGGTGGGCGGCGTCATTAGCTACGTGACCGACACGGGGACGAATCAGTTTCACGGCAATCTGTTTGAGGCGGTGCGCAACACGGCGCTCAACGCGCGGCGCGCGCTGCCAGCGGCCGGCAACAAACCGATCACGCAATTCAATCAGTTCGGCGGCACGATTGGCGGCCCCGTCTGGCTGCCGGAAAAATCGTTCGGCCCTGCCGGCTACGACGGACGCAATCGCAGCTTTTTCTTTTTCAGCTACGAAGGCTCGCGCTTCATTCGCAACAACCCGACCGTGGCGACCGTGCCGACGCTGAAGATGCGCGAAGGCGATTTTTCGGAAATCACAACGCTGATTTACGACCCGCAAAGCGACGCGACCGCCGCCAATCGCACGGCCTTCGCGGGGAACGTCATCCCCGCCGCGCGCATCAATCCGATTGGCCGCCAGATTATGAATCGCTTTCCGCTGCCAAACCTGTCCGGCACGGCGAACAATTACGCCGGGTTCTTCCGCGCCAGCACGCCCGTGGACAATTACACGCTGCGACTGGATCAATCGCTGACCGAGCGGCAGCGCCTCTTCTTTCGGATGACGCGCGTCAATTCGATCAATGACGCGATCTTCAATCTCGGCGACAGTGATGCGCAGACGGCGCGCAGCGACATTCCGCAACGCAGCTACGTCGTCAATTACAACTTCACGCTTGCGCCCTCGCTGCTTTACAGCGCGGCGGCGGGTTACACGAGCTTCGCGCGGGTGGCGCGCGACCCATCGGGCAACACGCAAGGCGCGGGCTATTTCGGTTACAGCGTCAGCCCCGCGCCGCGCGACATCGTCAACGTGCGCCCGCTGGCGACCTTCGATCTTTACCGCTCCATCGGCACGCGCGACATTTTTGATCAGACGGCGGACAGCTATCAGCTCAACCAAAGCCTGACCTGGACACGCGGCACGCACACACTGCGCTTCGGCGGCGATTTGCGCCGGTACGCGGCAGGCGGGCAATTGACGACGGGAGCGGTGAATGGAACTTTCGGTTTCGCCGCCGCGCAAACCAGTCGCGGCACGGCGACGACCGGTCACAGCGCGGCTTCGTTGTTGCTGGGCTTGCCGAACACTGCGAGCTTTGCGCAGCCGCCGCGTTTGCGCGCGGTGAAAAACGTCTTCGCGTTTTATGTGCAGGATGACATCCGCCTCACGTCAAACCTGACCGTCAATCTGGGCATTCGTTACGATGTGGAAGGCGCGTTGCGCGAGCAGGGGAACAAGCTCGGCTATTTCGATACGACGGCAGTAAATCCCGTCGTTAATCTGCCAGGACTCTTTCGCTATTCGGCGGCGGACGGCGGCGCGGAAGTCATCAAGCGCGACGCCAATAATCTTTCGCTGCGCGCAGGCTTTGCGTGGGCGCTCGGCAAAGAGCGGCGCACATCGGTGCGCGGGGCGTTCGGCGTTTACAGCGCGCCGATTCCGACCGTGGGGTATTTCTCCGCCGCCATCGGTTTTGAACCGACGCTGGATTTCGTGCGCGCCAATGCGCAAGCGCCCGCCGTCGTGCTGCGTGACGGTTACACGCTGCCCGCGGCCGCCGGGCCGCTCGGCGCTGCGGCTTACTTGGGTCAGAGCTTCACGCAGCCGATCAACCGCGACTTGCGCAATCCGCGCGTTTATCAATGGAATTTCGGCGTGCAGCGCGAAATCGCGCGCAACACCGTCACCGAGATTCTTTACACTGGCAATCGCGGGCAGAGCCTGATCAGCAGCCGCAATCTCAACTTGCCGTCCGCGACGCTGATTCAGCAGGCGATTGATTTGACGGCCTCGACCGGCAATGCGGCGGCAGCGGCGACGTTTCTGAATACGCAAGTAACGAATCCGCTGGCGGGCAAAGTGCCGGGGACGCTTGGCAATGCGACGGTGACACGCGCGCAAGCCGCGACACCGTTTCCGCAATTCGCGGCGATCACAGGTTTCTTCAATGACCGCGATGCGATTTACCACGCGCTGCAAGCCACGCTGCAACGGCGTTTGCGCGGCGACCTGAGCCTGACCGCCGCCTACACCTTTTCCAAGCTGATCGAGAACACCGACGCGGCGTTTCAGAATCCGTATAACAACCGCGACATCCGCGCGGTCAGCAGCTTCGACCGTCCGCACATCTTCACCGGCAGTTTCAGCTATCGCCTGCCGTTCGGCAGCGACAAGCGGTTCGCCAACGCGGGCGCACTCGGCGCGCTGCTGGGCGGCTTTCAACTGACGGGCATTTTGAATGCCTACGCGGGCGCGCCGCTCACCATTACGCAAAGCGCCGCGAACGGCTTGGGCGTAGGCTCCGCGCGTCCCGATGTGCTGGGCGATCCGGTGGCGATCAGCCAAAGCATTCGTGGCACGGTGGCGGCCAATGGCAACGTGTTGTGGATTGACCCGAAGGCTTACGCGCTGGTGAATGGGCGTTACGGCACTGCGCCGCTGCGCGACCCGCGCTTGCGTGAACCGCGCTTCGTGCAATTCGATCTGGGCTTGCAGCGCGACTTCAACTTCCGCGAACGCCTTTCCCTGCGCTTTCGCGCCGAAGTCTTCAATGCGCTCAATCACACCAATCTGGCCGGGCCGGACACGAATTTGAACTCGCCGACTTTCGGACAGATTTCTTCCGTGCAAGACCCGCGCGTGTTTCAGCTTGGGTTGGAAATACGGTTCTGAGTTTGTCGTACCGGCTTCAGCCGGAAGCGTCTGGATAAGACGCAATGAGTTGCAGGCGAACGCTTCCGGCGGAAGCCGGTACGACGAACGCTATGAGAAATTATGAAAGCACTGACACTCATCATCACACTGGTTCTCTTGCTGGCGACCTCCGCGCCATCAAATGGACAAAGCCAGAACGTCGCGGCGGAAGCCGCGAGTCGGCAATACGATCTGGTGGTCATTGGCGGCACGCCGGGCGGCATTGCCTGCGCTGTGCGCGCGGCGCGGCAGGGCTTGCGCGTGCTGCTCGTCAATCATTCGCAGCATCTGGGCGGCTTCTGTTCCAGCGGGCTGGGCGTGGCCGATACGCAATATGACAACGGCTACACGGGCGGACGGTCGCCGCTCTTCGGCGAATGGTCGCAAGGCGTGCTCAATCATTACCGCACGAAGTACGGCGCGGATTCGCCGCAATACAAAGCCGCGCAACCGGGGGCGCACGAGATTGCCGGCGCGCGGCTCAAATACGAATCGCGCGTGGCTGAGCAATGCTTTGACGAGATGGTCAAGGCCGAATCGCGCATCACCTTGCTCAAAGGTTATCACCCGGTCGCGGTCGAGCGCGCGGGGCGCGTGCTGCAAGCCGTGCTGCTGTCATCCGCGAACGGCGGCGAACGGTCGCGCGTGGCGGGCCGCGTCTTCGTGGACGCCATGTACGAAGCCGACCTCGCCGCTTTGGCTGGCGTGGCTTATCGCGTGGGCCGCGAAGCGCGCGAGGAATACGACGAGCCGCACGCCGGGCGCATCTTCGCGCAAACGGGTTTCGCGCCCGGCAACAAAGGCGCGTATCCGAGCGAGGCGCTTAACGGCACGCTTAACCTACGCGGCTTTCAAGCCGTCACGCAACAAATCTTCGCGGGCAGCACGGGCGAGGGTGATCACCGCATTCAGTCTTACCAAATGCGCCTCACCATCACGCGCGAGCCGAACCTCCGCCGCCTGCCAGAGAAGCCTGCGAGCTACAACCCAGCGGATTACGGGCCGACCGTTGAAAGGTACGGCTACAGCGTCGGCTCGCCCGGACAGCCGAACCTCAAGCAGGCGTGGAATCGCAACCTGATCGGTGGGGCGGATGAATACCCGGACGGCGATTGGGTGACGCGCCGCCGGATTTATGAGCGTCACCGCGACTTCGCCGTCGGGCTGCTGTGGTTTTTGCAGAACGATCCATCCGTTCCCGAAAAAGACCGCTTGGCCGCGCGCGAATGGGGCTTGCCGAAAGACGAGTACACGGACAACGACAACGTGCCTTACGAGATGTATGTGCGTGAAGCCCGCCGCATTGTCGGTCGCCATGTCTTCACCGAGCACGACGCGACGATGGCGCGAGGAATCCGGCGCACGCCGATCAACGAAGACAGCATCGCCATCGCCGAGTGGTTTATGGACTCGCACGAGGTCAGCCTCGAACGCATGCCCGGCAGCGACCGCGAAGGCAAGATTCTGCTGACCGAAATCACGCGGCCATCACAGATTCCGTATCGCACGCTGCTGCCCAAAGACCTGGACAATTTGCTCGTGCCGGTCGCGCTCTCGGCCACACACGTCGGTTGGGGCACGATTCGGCTGGAACCAACGTGGATGCACATCGGCGAAGCGGCGGGCTTTGCGGCGGCGTTGGCGGTGAAAGAACAAACCTCGCCCGGTCGCATCTCAGTCACAAAGCTGCAAAGGCAACTGGCCGAGAGCGGCGTGCTGCTGTCGTTCTTCAATGATTTCGACATGCAGACGAAAGCGCCGTGGGCGGCAGCGATTCAATACCTCGCCACGAAGGGCTTCTTCGCCGATTACAACGCCGAAGCCGACAAGCCGCTCACAACGGCGGTGGCGCGCGAGTGGGCGCGAACGTTTGGCGAGTTGGCTGCTGGCAAGTCGGACGCGGGCGAGTTCGACGCGGGCCGGCGCGCGCGGTCTTTGTTTACCGCGGGCGTGAACACTCAAGGCGAGGTGACGACGGAACAATTTGCCGCGCTGCTCGCGGGCGCGTTGGCTTACTGGAATGTCAAAGATGCGGATGTCATTGAGCGCGGCGCCGAACAAATCGGCTTGAAGCGCGGCGCGGCGCTCAAGCGGGGCGCCGCCTGCCGTTTGATTTATCACCTGCTCAAGGAAGCAAAGGACTAAACGGATGAAGATCAAAATAAATACAACCAACGGGCTGATGATTTTTCTGGCGGCTTTGCTGCTCCTCTTTCCGCGCCCGCAATTCGGCCAATCAGGCAAAGGTGCGCGCGCGGAGATGCGCGAGATTCCCGACGCAAACAAGTTTCTGATCGGCAACGAAACCAAAGGCGCGCCAGACAAGAAGGGCTGGTATTACCACTCGGTTGGTGTGGCCGAAACGCCGGAAGGGTTGGTTTGCACGTATCGCCGCACCGACGCGCACACGGCGCTCATCAGCGACATTATGTCGGCGCGTTCGATCGACGGCGGGCGCACCTGGAAGGATCATCAATTGATTTCGCATTCAGATGTGTGGAACGAAGGCGGGCTGTGGGTCGCGCCGCAGCTTTCCAAATTGAAGGACGGGCGCTTGGTGATCCTCGCCGACTTCGGGCGGCGCACGACCGGGCAGAATTGGCCGATGCTGGTGGACTGGCAGAAACCGAATCGCGGGATGTCGAACCACCTGTTCTGGAGCCGCGACAACGGCAAGACTTGGGATGGGCCGCACAAGATTGACGACGTGGGCGGCGAGCCGGGTTACATCCTTGAACTCGCGGACGGCACGCTCGTCTATCCGCGCACCGAGTCGCGCGAGACCGATCAGATTTGGAACCCGCCGATGCCCTGGGGCGGCAATTACTACCGCAACGTCGCGGTCTTTTCCGACGACGGCGGCAAGACGTGGACGCGCACGGCGGTTATCTCTGACGATCCGTTGCAGGGCGATTGCGAAGTTGGTTTGATCGAACTCGCGCCGGGCAAGCTGATGGCGGTCTCGCGCATCGGCCTTGCGACCGGGGGTTTTGGTCAGCCGTCGCGTTTCATCTTCAGCGACGACAGCGGCAAGACGTGGGGCCGCGCCGAACTCTCGCCGATCTACGGCCAGCGTCCGATCATCCGCAAACTGCAATCGGGCAAGGTCCTCGTCACTTACCGCAAT
>Ga0187893_10012467_pt1 | contig 12049 bp, 13 predicted proteins | sample MA1701074metaG_FD_139574 | JGI IMG/M metagenome (GOLD analysis project Ga0187893, IMG submission 139574) | White microbial mat communities from a basaltic lava cave in the Kipuka Kanohina Cave System on the Island of Hawaii, USA - MA170107-4 metaG ... | reverse complement strand
GTGCTTCCAAAAATCCGTCGGCAGCATCGTTGTGCGCCAGCAGCGATTCCACTTCGCGCCGCAGGTCTTCATCCTTACCGCAGACCTCAGCCAGATAAGATGCTCTCTCTGCAGCTTCGCGCTTCATAGCGGCATCCAAAATCTCCCCGACCTGATCCCAACGTTCAGCCTTCATCAGGATTCCTTTCACCGCCAAGCTCTCTCAGGAGCCACAACTTCGCTAATCGCCAGTCACGCAGCACCGTATCGGGAGAAACACTTAGCGCCGCGGCCGTTTCCTCAACGCTCAGCCCTCCAAAAAAGCGCATCTCCACCACTTGGCCCTTCCTGGCATCCAATTCCGACAACTTCTGTAGTGCCTCGTCCAAAGCCACCAGGTCTTCCCCGTGCGCTCGCGACAGAACCAGGGCTTCGTTCAGAGTGACCTGTTGCGGTTGACCACCGCGCTTTTGCGCATGGCGAGAGCGAGCCCAATCCACCAGGATGCGGCGCATCAAGCGCGCCGAAACCGCAAAAAAATGGGCTCGGTCCTGCCAGTTCACACGGCCGCCATCAACCAAACGCAGATAGGCCTCGTTGACCAGGGCAGTGGTTTGCAGAGTGTGAGCAGCCCGTTCCGTGCCCACGTAGCGGTGGGCCAAACGCCGAAGTTCTTCATAAACCAAGGGTGTCAACCTCTCCAAGGCGGAGTTTTCCCCTTGGCTCCAAGCCATCAAGAGCTGCGTCACTTGTCGGTGTGAAGAGACAACCATTCCATTCTCCTCAACCCTGTCACCAAGTTCACCTGCTGTGAACGAAAATTCAAACTTCGGTCAAATTCGAATCGACTCTCTCTCCCATTTGTGAGGAGAGGGTGGCAGAAGGCCGGGGCAGGGGGCAGGAACCGACGGAGCCACACCCCTCAACGGTCTTCGCTGATGCTGGTAGATTGATCTTGCAGGGATCGTAGCACACCTGACTCGGACCGGGTCTCAGAAAAAACCTTGTGCGTTCCAGTTTTTTCCCGCGCTTCCGCTTTTGCCAGTGAGGTCGGTGCAAAGCCTCACTTGAGTTTTCGCAAAAGGGAGGGAACGTCATGGGGAGGTCCAGTCACCTGATACTGGCTTTGGCCTTGATGTGCAGGATGGGAATTTCCGAGACGCCTTCAAACGGCAGCCCAGGATTCTTGCCACTTCGAGTGCTCCTGTTCAACTACGCACCAGGCTATTCACCCAAAACCATCACCGGGGCACAGGCAATTGCGAGCCAGATCTTTCATCGAGACGGGATTGAGTTGAGCTGGGTTGACTGCTCACTTTTGCAAGATGGAACTTCCGCTTCCTTGGGATGCACAGCGCCGTTTGAGCCAACAACAATCATCCTCAGACTCGTCCCCACCTCACCGGCGACCAAGCTTCGTTTCGGTCGAGATACGCTGGGTATCGCTGCCCAAGCTGAAGAAGGCACATTTGCAAGTGCCAGCGTCTTTCATGATCGAATCGATCAGCTTGCCAAAGGATGGCTGGTGCCCTCGGCAGTCGTCCTGGGACATGCGATGGCCCACGAGGTCGGTCACCTGCTGCTGGGGGCTCGGTCCCATTCACCGTCCGGTCTGATGAGGGAACGCTGGAGCAGAAGAGATTTGACCAAAGCGGGTGAAGGAAATCTCCGATTCAACTCCCGGCAGGCTGAAACGATCCGGGCCCAAGTGCGCGAGCGTCCCCAGTCGCGAGAATCCGACATCTCACGAGCTCCTTTGCAAAGCCCCAAACACTCCAACGACCCCATTTTTCCCGGAATCTCGCGTTCTAGGTGAGTAATGAGCCTAACTCGCAGATTTCTCAACGAGACTATAGAGGGTGGCATGCTATTCGATGCCCCTCTGATCGTCGCCAGTCGATCAATTGGGTCTTGATATCGACGAGCGTCTCCTCTTAGCTCTTAACGCGCAAAAACTCACGATTCGGGGTCAAGCGGGGCGATCTTATGCTGGTGGAGAATCTTCAGTAACGTGCAGGGCGAAGACTTGTTGCTCGTCACGGTTCACTCATCGTTTCAGCCATGACGATTGATCGCTTGCAGGAGATAAACGGAGGTGTTCGAAGCCCCATCCGTGCAGAACACGCCTTCGAACTCGCGAAAGCTGCATTCAAACTCTCAACACTTAGGTAGACTGCTCCTTAATTTTCGGCTGTATTTCTGACTTCCCGGTGCAGCCAGGCACGGGCAACACTCCAGTCGCGTTTCACGGTCTTGGGACTGATTCCCAGCACCTCGGCCGTCTCGTCAACATTCAATCCCGCGAAAAACCTGAGCTCGATGATTCGGCTTTGTCGGGGTGACATTTCCGAGAGTCGGTCGAGTGCCTGGTCCAAAGCAATAAGCTCAGCTGATTTCTCGGGAGAGAATATAAAAGCTTCGTCCAACGGCAATGTTTCCTGCCCTCCACCGCGTTTGTCGGTGCGGCAGGCACGCGCGTGATCCACTAGAATGCGCCGCATCGACTGGGCAGCTATGGCAAAGAAGTGAGCGCGGTTTTGCCAGTTGGCTGTGCGCTGCTCCACCAGACGCAAATACGCCTCATGCACCAGTGCTGTGGTCTGAAGAGTATGGTTCGGTTGCTCACCCCGCATGTAGTGGCGAGCCAATTTACGAAGTTCGCCATACACAAGCGGAATCAGCTTTGAAGCTGCCTCCTCATTTCCTTTCCCCAGACTCAACAACAACTCAGTAACTTCCCCAGTGGGCACTCTCGTGTTCCCCTTTCCGAAGTCTGACATAACCAGCTGCTAGAGACTTTAGACCACCGCCGCTGCCGAATCGAAAAATTTTCGGTGACCCCGTTTTCTTTGGAAAAGCGCGTTCTAAAGCGAGGAAACACCCAGAAACTCAAGGTTCGCAACTTCATTGCTGATTTGCCACAAGCTGTCTGTGAGATCCAGAGCTCAGGCTCTATTTGCCTGAGCTGGATGGTTGACGGCCAGCTTGAGCGGACTGCGAATAGTCAGGACTGAAATTTTACTACAGAACTTGTGTTCGAGGGTTGAAGCCGAGAGATGGAGCTTTGTGGCACAAAGCAACTCGGAGGCCTCTGATTCCGGGCATTGCACATTTGCAACGCCTGGTCACGCGGCCTTTTTGGTACCTCAGGTAGCCCTCAGTAACGGCGATCAGAGGGAGCTGACCACGACCACCCCAAACGACGCGGCTGATGGCAACCGATACTGGCATACCAAGAGCGGTCCCTTGGTGAACCCGTTGGCAAAGCTGCAGAGATGAAGATGCGCAGGCGATTTTATTGATGACCGTAGCAGAACACAGTGACAGACGTTTCCCGCTTTTGCCCCCTCTCCAATATGAGAAGGCGGGTACCGAAGGCGGGCCAAGGGGCCAGCTCAATTCGAAGAACATAGGAAAGGTGTCGCCTCTCATTCGCAGACACCCATAGGTTCAACCGCGACCCGTCATTTGCACCTGCTTTCCCATTTTGAAAATCGGAGGGAGATCCATGAACAAAGTGGCAAGGAAACTAAGCAATCATCTGAGTTTACAGCTGGGGAACTGGGAGAGAACAAAGTCACACATCCTCGGCGAGGCCTCGATTTCGCGCGCAAGGACCAGCCTGACTGACCCTGAGGACTCCCCAACCGGGCTCTGCCGTCGGCGGCTCAGAAACCGCCTCGGAGCCGCCACCATGGCTGCTGTGGTCGGTGGGGTTCTTGCTTACATGCAGTCCGCTGTGGCTCAGGCGCCGCCTCTCACGTTCGAAGTCCTCGCAGGAGGGTTCACCTCCGACCGAGTTCGCATCAACGCCAAAGGGCCATCCGACGTTCTGCAAACCAAGATTGTGATTCAGCCAGGCGCGGACACCGGCTGGCACAGCCATCCCGGCGCAGTGATTGTCGTTGTAAAAACCGGGGCGCTGACAGAGTTTCACGGTAATGGTTGCGTGTCCGTACACCCTGCAGGCTCCGTTTTCCTTGAATCGGAGGGCGAGGTGCATAGGGTGATCAACGAGAGTTCCGTAACGAGCGAGAGCTACGCCACCTTCATCATTCCTCCTGGCAGCCAGCCTCTTCAACCGGCTGCGGATCCAGCGAATGTGGTTTGTGGATCTGGCGGCAATCGCCAACATTGATGGCTCCGCCTGTCGATGAGCACAGGTCTCGTGTCGTGCATCTGCCTGCATTGAGAATGATCAACGCCGGCGATGAGGTTGCGATCGGTCAGGATCAGATCGCCTGGCACCGCCAACATCGCAGGTCAATCGATCATTTCCAGTCGTAGGAACATGATTGCATCGAACAGGACAGGCTCCGTAGCGCGGGGCCTTCTTTGGGAGCCACGGACAGTGCTTGCTGCGGGCGGGCTTTCGGTTGCCTAGACCCAACGACACCGCAAATTGCTCAGTCGTTGTGGCTTCAAGGGCGAAGCCCCCTTGAGTCGTTAACGAGTCTGTTGGCTAGGTTGAAGAAATGAAGAATGACGAAAACGATCTAGGTTCACTCGCCACTCGTCACCAACCACTCATCATTGCTTTCGACAGCTGACCGAAGCACTCGGAGGCTGTTGACTCAGAAACTTCCCTACGCGCAGCTTCTGGGAACGCGGCCTTTTGTTTTTCAACGAACGTCGAGTCCGACCGCGAAAATCGGGGGCTGATAGAACGTTCGGCAGCTGCAATGAGAATAAATCAAGCGATCCCTGAATCATCAACTCCGCCACATGTTTGAGCACAAAAACCTAAGGCCTATTGATGTTGAGAACCCTGCTTCAAATCCCCCTGGGCAATCCGGCATAACCATTCGCAGAGCTCTGGACCCGGTCGAACTAGGCGCTATCTATCGATTCCGCTACGCAATCTATGTTGAGGAGATGAGTCGGAAACAGACGTACGCCGACCATCAGACGAAGTGTGTCATCGATCCCCTGGATGATGACAATGCTCATGTTTTTGGGGCCTGGGATGGGAAGGAGCTTGTTGGTACTCTCAGAACTAACTTTCTTCGGTCCAGTAGCGTGGGCGAGTATCTCAATTGCTACAGTCTGGCCGGGTTGCACTTGGAGTTGTTGGACGGTGCATCAATCACGACACGATTGATGATCCACCCCCGTCAACGCGGACGTACGCTGGCTATGCGGTTGGCCTGTCACGGGTATCAAAATGTGCTCAGGCACGGCATCAAAACGGACTTTCTCGACTGCAATGACCATCTCGTGAGCTATTTCAGTAGGCTAGGGTATGTCCCGCATCGAACCGCTCTTCAGCATCCAGAATACGGTCAAGTCACTGTAATGCGCCTCAATGTGACCGACGCCGCCCACTTGGAAGAAATCCGGTCGCCGTTCAGCAGGATTCTCATTCGTCACGGCAACCTCAGCATCAATCCATCGCCAGCCCTGGAGAGGACTAACAATGAACATGATTACCACAGCTACCATGAAAGCACCACCACAGGACTCGATTGACCAGAAGCTTGATGAGTTCGCAGCCTCACTTGATGATCGAATCCAGCATCTTCTAGGCGACATCATGGAGACCGAGTGCTGGAAGGTGCTTACGTCTCCCAATTCAGATCCTGAGTTCGTCAAACTGATCATGCGTGAGGTCTACTTGGAGATCTACTCGTATCAACCTCAAGTTATCGAGGCCACCATCGCTGTTATCAGCAGAATGCCAAAGAAGGACCCTAAGATGATGCTGAAAATGCTGGTTCATCAAGCTGAGGAGGCTGACCACGGCGAGATGGCCCTGCGCGACTATGTAGCACTTGGAGGAGACGAGAAATATGCTCGCAACCGACGAATGAGTCCGGCTTCGTTTGCGGTGGCCTCGCTCTGGTGGGGTCTTTGGCGGATGGAAGATCCCTTCAGTTATCTCGGAGCACTCTATCCGTTCGAAGGCCTTACTCCGATCGTTTGCCAAAAAGTTCGTGGGTGCCTCTCTGCCCAAGGGTATCCCGAAAGGGCCATGGAGTTCATCGGCTTCCATGCTCAGGAAGACATCAGACATGCCAACCTTGTTCGCAAGCTTTTGAAGTACGCAGTGAAGACTTATCCCCAGGCTGCAGAGTCCATAAGCACCGGGATCGAGTATTTTCTACAAGTGTATCCGATCCCGGTATGGAACACGGCCTACTTGCGTGCCAGGGTCATGCACAACAATACCAGCTCGAAAGCTGGACGCAGGTAGATATAACGGTTGAAGAGTAGGTGCCAACGCTCGCATTCGAACCGCAATCCGATGATCACTCATGAACCACCAGAGAAGTACATGTGATCGGCTGAAGCGCTCCGAAGCAACTGACCGAAGGTGCTGGGAACGGCGACGTCTGGGAATATGCGCTCTTGTTTTTGCAATCCAGGTAGCCGCGATCAGCTAAGACAATCGCGTAAGCGTGATTGCAAGACGATGATCTCAGACGCCGTCTGAATCATGGCATTCTGGATAGTCAAAAACTGAGGAAAGGCTACCTGTGCCGAGGGCTCCTCAACCCGATCCGCGCTCTATCGTGGGTTTCCTGAAGCACTCCTACTTCGCGTTCCTATTTGTCACGCAGTTCATTCGCTCCTCGCTGATGATGTTATTCCTCTATTCATGCATCTTCAACTCACCGAGAAAAGCATGAAGCTTTGGACGTTGCCACCTTACCCAGAAACCGCGCCGTGAAGTCCTTCTATATCGTTGGTGAAGTCCACAACCCGCCGCAAGAACCTTACGGTAGGACAATGTCAAGTCAGAGAGAAAGGTTGCTACTGTCTACTAAGGCGCACCCCGGGAATGCGAGAAAGATGCGGAGTTCAAGAAGTTTCGTGAGAATTTGAATTCGATATGACGCTAGAAGTGTAGAACTCCTGAAAGGTGGGATCACTTTCGAAGAGGTAGTCCAGCGCTTATCGAATGATGTAGCTCTGCTCAGAGTTGATGAACTCCGCATAACCTCGTAGCTTCCCAAGAGTCTCAGTATCGATCTTGAAGTTGATCTGCTCGAAGCGGACCTTGGGTTGAGGTTTGATGACTGGTGCGTTTGTCCGTTTGGCCATATTGACCTCCGCTAAAATCGTGTAGTCCTCGGCATAGTTCCGGATATAGCTCTCGATATAGTCAGCCCCCAAGGACCGACGGGGTGACGAGAAACGGGCGGTGGCGACCCTGGAGCGAGGCGAAGCCGCGCGGAATCCGAAGGGCACCGGGACGGCGTTTCCCGTCAAAAAGGGGGGTCGCCACCGCCCGTTTCCCGTCCCCCGGTCCGTCCCCCAATGCGGCGCTGATATGGGCTAACTGCCTGCTTTGTGGGTACTTGGCAGTCGCTGCGAGGTGAAATGATGGGTGAAACAAAAGGTGAAAACACCATATCGGCCAGTTTTCACCCTGGAACTCAGTCCAGATCACCAAAAGGAGCATACGGTTCACCGATTTTCTAGGCCCTAAACGAGGCGCTTGGCGCCTTCTTTTTCCAGCCGAAAGTGCTTGATCGCCGTTTTTTCATTCGCAATGGAACACCTCATATCGCGCTCCTGCGTCCCTCTTTCGAGCAGGATTGAGAACACGAGTTTTGCCCGATCCGACCTTCTCACGCTGTTTTGACTCCCATGCCTCCGGCACTTGGAGTACTGGACTAGGGCCCAGATGATGCGCACCTCGCTTGTAATTCGGATCTGCACAAAGGCGTGAAAAAGGTTCTCAGCTTGCTTCCGTTTGTTCGAGACTTGGTGGATGTAGAGCATCCGAATCACGTCCATCCGGGCAAACAGCGCTGCTTGACTTTGCAGGCGATTCTGGGAATCCACGATCGTGGCGTAAGGCCACGAAGCTGAACTGAACCACAGGAACAGGGGAGAGCATCCACTTTTTCGACGAGGCGCCGAGCATTTCCGTCTTGAGTTTGGTGATCGGCTGGGTCCGCTATCCAAAACAGAGATCCCCTTTTTGGGCTTGCAGGAATCCCTGAGCATCTCGCGACATCTCCCTGAATCACATTCTGTCAGGTGCTTGCCGCACCAGTTCATTGAACAGGTCGTTGTCAAAGATCACTCCTTCGCGTGAGCAAGCGCACTTGACATCCTCGATGAGATCGATTCCCGAATACTTTCTGCGGCCAACGGCAGAGTCTCGAATCCTTCGGACAATCTTTTCCAACTGTTTCTTTTTCCAGGCTCGTTTGCTTGGATCAGGAACAGCGAGAATCTCTTTCACGAAATACCGAAAGCTGTTGATCTTTGCCGGGGTGCGACGCGCCACGGTCTCGATTACAGAAACGACTCGGTCGGCCGGGACCCTTTCGACTGCATTGCGCACGTAGCTCTCGCGGTCTGAAGCGGACCAACTGTTTCGAGTAACTCTGCAGTAGGCAGTTTTGACGGCTTGGTAGTGCTCCGTTTTGGGCGCGTGTGCCTGTTGCTCCGCTTCGAATCCATTACTGTTTTCAACAGCCGACTCGACCAACGAAGGGAACCTGCCGTTTGATGATGATTGTTTTTTTATTTCATCATCATCTGATTTATTGGTGGCAGCTGATTCCACCGTGGGTTGGCGCGCCACCGCGGCAGGGAGTGCCCACGTGGAAGGACTCGCCAGGGCGGCACGAGAAGCCACCGTGGCGTCCTGCGCCAAGGTAGCAGGCAAGTGTACTTGATAGACGTTGCCCTTTGTCGCTCCCCCGAGAATGGACGCCAATCTCTTGATGAGGCCACGTTTCTCCAGATAAGCAACGGTGTCTTGCACTTTTCTCTGTGACATCAGCAGCGATTTCGCGAGCTTGGCCAGACCGACAATGCAGGTGTCTCGTTGGAAGCCATGCGACAGTAGAAAGAGCTGGTAGTAGATGGCTTTTGCGAACGGATCGAGAGTGGGAAAAAGACCAAAGTTGACTGTGTTGGGCACCCGAAGCTCACCCTTCACCGCGGCGTAGCGTTCCACCGTGGCATCCGATGCCAGGGTGGCGGCTGCAGCTACGGTGGCATCGTGCCATGCAGAATGCGACTCTCCTGCCACGGTGGCATGAGACGCCAAGGACTTTTCCACAGCCGGCGAACTTAGAGCGTTGTCATCGACTGGGCTAAGCACGCCCTCGAGCGGAGCGTACTGCTTCAGCAATTCCTTTGTAGCGGAGGGGGTGCGTTTCCCTTGCGCGAGATCGCTAGCGACGCTGGCTCTGAGCTGCTCCCTGTTTCTCTTGTTCATGGTTCATTTCCTGATTGAGTTCGCTGAACAACTTCATGAAATCGAAAGTCGCAGAACTGGTCGTTGAACTTTCCACTACGCTCTTCTTCATTGCCGTCGCTTCAGCGATTCCCACGCACCGATGAATCACCGATTCGAGAACAAGACTGGGACCGAAGAATTCCTCGACTTGCTGGCGAATGATCTTGTCTAAATTCTGTCGCCTGTTAAACATCGTCGTCAGTACTAGAATCCTCAGGTTCGGGTTGTAGGCCTCGCTGATCGTGGCGATGGTCTTGAGAAGCTGGTTCATTCCTAGAAGTGCAAAGGAGCTGGAATCGATCGGGATAATCACCGAATCAGCCACAACCAAGGCATTGACGGTTGGGGCTCTCATGGCGGGTGGAGTGTCGATGATGATTGCGTCGAACTCGGCCTGAACCGGCTTGAGTAGACGGCGCAGGAGGAGTTCCCGGTTAACCTTCTTGGCTTCGAGGAGATCGTCGGCTTCAATGTCGATGGAGGTCGGAAGGAGCTTCAGGTTGGGCCGAACATTCACGAGGTAGCGTTGGGTCTCCGTAACCTCATTGACTAAGAGCCGGTGGGCGGTGAAAGTGAGCTCATTGAGGTTCACACCGAACCCTGCGCTGAGATTCCCTTGTTGGTCGAGGTCAATCGCCAGCGTTCGATATCCGGCCCTGGCAAAGCAGACGGCAAGGTTTAGCGCCACTGTGGTTTTGCCGCATCCTCCTTTGGCATTGGTGAGAGTAAAAACGTGTGCCATGAATCCTGCCAGTAAATTAAGGTTCGCTCGACGGAAGATGTAGGCTGGGCGGGGGCTTAGACAGAATAGGGTGTGCCCGAATTTGTGCCCGTAAGGCGGGATGCAAGGACACGCACTGGTGTTTTGAGCAGGCTTGAGTGAGCCGGACGGAATGTCCTGAACGACAAGAAAAGGGTGAGGTTAGATAGGAAAAGTTGGTAGGCCTGGAGGGAGTCGAACCCCCGACCAACGGTTTAGGAAACCGCTGCTCTATCCTTCTGAGCTACAGGCCCCAAAGGACTTACGGAAAGTGTGGTCTGGCTGGTGCCGGTTCCGGTGCCGTTTTCCCCAACCAAAGCGTTGACGGCATTCTTGAGGTAGTTTGGAGCAAGATGCGTATAACGTTCGGTCATCTCCGTGGAATGATGGCCCATAAGCTTGCTGACGGTATAGAGGTCAACCCCACGCATCACCAACCTACTAGCGAACGTGTGCTGCAGGTCATGCCAGTGGAAATCCTGAATCCCGGCCCTCTTCAGGTACTTCTCCCAGTCCGAATGCTTGATCCCATTTCGAAGAGGCTGACCTGCTTGCCTACCGCAAAACAGGAACGGATTATGGAGCATCCGGGGAAGACTTTGCAAGGCTTCGATGACAACTTGATTCATGGGGATATGCCGCGGCTCCCCGGACTTCGATTCCCGTACTGTGAGCAGCTTTCGCTTGAAATCCACGTCAGACCATCGCAGATTGAGTTGTTCTGACTTCCTCAATCCGGTATGCAGTGCCACTTGCACCAGAGGATGATAGTCCGATGGCAAGACAGCCAGCAACCGGGCTTCCTCCTCTTCGGTCAGCCAGCGCACACGCTTGTTGTTTTCTTTACTCAACTTCACAAAGCTAACCGGATTCTTGTCCACCTTGCCGCTCTTCAGCGCCAGGTAGAAGGCCGCCTTCAGCGTACTTCGATAGCGGTTGACCGTGGCTACTGCCCGGCCTTCCTTCAGGGTCTTCTGCTTGTTTGATGCCAGCCGCCCCTGAAAAGGCCTCCTTCTGCAGCCTTCAAGATCATTGAGAGTCAGGCCCCGAGCCGGAAGTCCGCCAATCTGCTGCTTGAACCAGCCGAGACGCTGCCTTACGCCATCGATAGCCTTCAGCTGGCGGGCTTCTCCTGCTTCAATGTAGTCGTCAATGATTTCCCCCACAGTGGCCCGTTGGTGTTTCCCATGGACCTCTTCCGGAAGGAACTTCTCCATTCGGACCTCGGTCTTTCGCTGGGCGTACGTTGCTAGCGCAGCGCTCTTCATTCTAACTTTTTCCCGATGTTCCCGGCCATATTGATCTAGATAGCGAATCCACCAGATACCACTCCCCTTGGGGCGCTGGAACACCCCGCGTTCCTCCTTTTTTAGATTTGGCTGCTTTAAGTCTTGCCGGCCCCCTGCTGGTAGTAGAGGCCTGACGCATTACGCTCCAGACGAGCTACGAGCTTTGCTGACTGCTTGCTGAATTCATTCTGCCGCCGGAACTGTCCGCCTCACATCATAGATTCACGCGGTTTGAATAATGCCAACAAGTCGCTGTAAGCAGTTTCAGAATGACTCCTAGATTGACCCCCGAATTCTCAAGATTTCAAGATTTTCGCAAGACTCGTAATTCGGTGTCGTCTCAGCGGCCTCCGAGGAAGCCGCTCGCAATCCATCAAAAAGCGATTTACCCTGCCACTCGGAGACTAAATTCTTGCCTTGCTAGTATCTATTCCCATTGGCTGGCGTGTAGCAGACCCGGAGTCTCACTTCAAATCCCTCCATGGGACGGAAACCAAGACCTCAACAACGCACCCTCTCAGTCCGCATCCCCGAGGACCTGAGGCAGTATCTCGAACAGGCTCGGGAAGTGGTCTCCACCTCGAAAGGAGAGCGGGTTTCCACTTCCGACGTCGCCAAGATGCTGTTGGAAATGGCCAAGGGGGATCGCTTGGACGATGGGCTGGAGCTGATTGAATTGCTGAAACATCCCACTGAAACTCTGGTCGGGATCCGCCGCAAATGGGAACAGAAGCAACTGTTGTCCCGCGCTGAATGGGTGGCGCTGTCTGAATACATTCAAGTCGGTTGCGAAGGCAGGGGCTACCACGACGTGCC
>Ga0187893_10012466_pt1 | contig 12049 bp, 11 predicted proteins | sample MA1701074metaG_FD_139574 | JGI IMG/M metagenome (GOLD analysis project Ga0187893, IMG submission 139574) | White microbial mat communities from a basaltic lava cave in the Kipuka Kanohina Cave System on the Island of Hawaii, USA - MA170107-4 metaG ... | reverse complement strand
TCTGCCCAAGGGGGAGTCGGGTTCGCCCCGTCCGCCGCCAGTATCGCCTCACGCGACCTGGTCGACCACCTCCTCGTGCCGCTCGCCGGCGGCGACGACGGGGTCCCATGCCACCCGTCGGGTAACGACGACGAAGAGCTGGCGCAGGAGGGCGCCGGCCACCGCGGCCCGGGCCTGGCCGTCCTTGAGGGGGTTCGTCGCCCGGCCGGTCAGGTGGCGGTAGCGGGCCGCGTACACGGCGTTGTGCCGCAGGGCGGCCCAGACCGCACGCCAGGCGGCGGTGCGCAGCGCCGGGCGCCCACGCCCGGACACCTTGGTCGTGCCGGCGAAGGTTCCGGACTCGTTGGCCCGGGGGCACAGCCCGGCGTGCTTGACCCAGGTCCGGGCGCAGTCGAAGCGGGCCGGGTCGCCGGCCTCGGCCAGGATGGCGGCGGCGCCGACGGCGGACAGGCCGTCGATGGTCGTGACCAGCTCGGTCAGCCCGAGGCCGTCGAGGACGGCCAGCATGCGGGCTTCGACGTCGTCGAGGCAGCCGAGGGCACGCCGCCAGTCCGCGACGGCGAAGCCGGCGCGCTCCACGGCGGCCGCCCGCTCGCGCTCCACACCCCCCGGGACCTGGGCCGCAGCCCAGATCGCCCGCAGGATGCGGCCGTTGCGGCGCTGGCCGCCCCAGCGGCCCAGCTCGGCCGTGACCGCCGCCGCGAAAGCCTCGTAACCCATGGCGACGATCTCGGCGGGATCGCAGCTGACGGCCATAGCCGCTCGCCAGGTGATCGACTCCAGCGGCTTGGCGGCGGTGGCCAGCACCGCCGGCCATACGCACTCGAGGAGGTCGCGCAGGCACTGGCGGGCGGAGCCGGACTCCACGAGCTGGTCGTTGCGGCGGGCCCCCAGGTGACGCAGCCGGCACCACTGGCCCTCGAGGGCGTAGGGCACGTAGCAGTGCCGATCGGCCACCCGGCGAGCGATGATCGTCGAGTCCTTGAAGTCGGAGCGGTCCCGGGTGAAGTCCTCCTCCTCCCGGCCCCGGTGGACCAGCATCGGGTTGACGCACACCACCTCGACGCCTCGGGCCCGGCAGCGCTCCAGCACCGGCTTCCAGCGGTGGCCGGTCGGCTCGCAGCCCACAACCACGCCGGCGAAGCCCGCCGCCAGGGCGATGGGCAGCGCCCAGTCCAAGATGTCGTCGATCACCCACGGGTCGCCCACGAACATGCGGCGCCCGAGGGTGATCGAGTCGTGGTCGGCCACCACCGCGGCCTGCTTCGCAGAGGCCAGGTCGATGCCGACGATGGCGAGGTCGGGCCGCACGATGGCGCGCAGGCGGGCCAACTTCTCGTTGCGTCGACGGTCACCGCGCGTGAGCGGCGTAGCGTTGGGCACAGCATCCTCCTCGGTGTGGGGTTGGATCAGAACCCGAACCCTCGCGAGGGGGATGCTGCGCGTGGTGGACCCTGACTCAACCTCTACCGGGAGTTACTAGGGGTCCTACGCTGGCGCAATGACGGGTTCGCTCAAGGAGCGCGCCGCGGCAGAGGTCGAGCGGCTCCAGCCGCGGTTGTGGGAAGTGGCGCAGGCCATCCACGCCCGGCCCGAGCCGCTGTACGAGGAGCGGTTCGCGGCCGGGCTGCTGGCGGGCGAGCTGGGCGTGGAGACCGGCGCCTACGGATTGGAGACCGCGTTCGAGCTGCGGGCGGGCGAGGGCGACGGCCCCACGGTGGCCATCCTGCTGGAGTACGACGCCCTCCCCGGCATCGGCCACGGGTGCGGGCACAACCTGATCGCCGCCGCCGGGCTGGGCGCGGGCCTGGCCGCGGCCGCCGTCGTGGGCGAGGCCGGCGGCCGGTTGCGCGTCCTGGGCACGCCTGCCGAGGAGGGGGGCGGGGGCAAGATCCGCCTCATCGAGGCGGGGGCGTTCGACGGGGTGGACGCGGCGATGATGGTGCACCCGGCCGGGCTCGACCTCACCGAGCCCGACGTCATCGCCATCGCCACCTGGCGGGTCGAGTACCGGGGGACCGGCGCCCACGCCGCCGCCGCCCCCGAGCGGGGCCGCAACGCCCTCGACGCCGCGGTGCTGGGCTACAACGCGGTGGCCGCCCTCCGCCAGCACATCGCCGGCGACGAGCGAGTCCACGGGGTGTTCCTGAAGGCGGGCGAGAAGCCCAACATCGTCCCTGACCACACCGTGGCGGAGTGGTACGTGCGCTCGCCCACCATGGCCACCCTCGGCCCGCTGAAGGAGCGGGTGGTGGCGTGCCTGGAGGGCGGGGCGGCCGCCGCCGGGTGCGAGATGAGCCTCACCTCCACGTGCCCGGAGTACAGCCACCTGCGCACCAACCCGCCGCTGGCCGACCTGTACCGGCGCAACAGCGAACTCCTGGGGCGGCCGGTGGCCGAACCCACCGCCCACCGCAAGGTCACGTGCAGCACCGACATGGGCAACGTCAGCCTGGCCGTGCCGTCCATCCACCCCCTCGTGGCCGTCGCGCCCCCGGAGGTGGCGCTGCACACGGCGGCCTTCGCCGAGCACGCCCGATCGGCCGCCGGGGCGCGGGGAGTGCTCGACGGGGCGCGGGCCATGGCCATGACGGCGGTGGACGTCTGGGACCGTAAGGGGGCGGCGGAAGCCATCCGCGCCGCCTTCCGCCCGGAGACCTAACCTCCCCGCCGGTATGCACCCGTACGTCAGCGAAGGGTGGACGGACGCGGAGGCGGACGTCCTGCGCCGCTACGTCACCAACCTCGACGGCCCGGTGTTCGCCCTGGTCAACCTGCCCGAGGTGGTGAAGGGCGCGCTCTTCGCCCGCTACTCCCGCACCCACAAGAGCCTGCGCCGCCTCTTCCTGGACGAGTTCGTGGGGGAGCTGGACACCGCCGGCGACGCCACGGTGGACGCCACCGTGGGCCTCAAGCGGGCGGAGGATCTGTACCGGAAGGTCTTTTTCGAGTTCGGCGACGACTCCGTGGCCCAGTTGGGCGGGGTGCACCTGGCGTGCGAGCAAGCGTCCAACGTCCTGACCAAGGCGCTGGAGTGGGGCCGGTTGATGGCGTACCTGGAGCAGTCGACCCGGTACCTCTCCTACGACACGCGGCTGGGGGGCCGCTACCGCTACCACCGCCCGGCGACGATCCTCTCTTCGGACGTCGGCGCCCGCTACGTCGCCGACCTCGATGCCCTTTTCGGCATCTACGCCGACCTCCTGGCGCCCATGCAGGACTGGTTCCGGGACCGCTACCCCCAGCAGCCGCAGGACTCCGATTTCGCCTACCGGCAGTCGATCCGGGCCAAGGCCTACGACTCCCTGCGGGGGCTCCTGCCCGCCGCCGCCCTGTCGAACGTGGGCATCTACGGGAGCGGGCAGGCCTACGAGCACCTCATCCTGCGCATGCGGGCCCACCCCCTGCCCGAGGCCCGCCACTACGCCGAGCTGATGCTCGCCGAGCTCCGGAAGGTGATCCCGTCCTTCCTGTCCCGGGTGGACCGCACCGACCGGGGACGGGCGTGGTCGGCCTACCTGGCCGCCACCACCGCCGGGACCGAAGACGTGGCTCGCCGCCTGCTGGCCGGGGTGGAGCCCGAGGACCGCCCGGCGGTGACGCTGGTCGACTGGGACCCCGAGGCCGAGGACAAGCTCCTGGCGGCCATCCTGTACCCCTTCGCCGACCTCCCCGACGACCAGTTGCTCGCGGTGGTGCGGGGGATGGGCGCGGCCGACCGCGAGGCGCTGGTCGAGGCGTGGGTGGGGGAGCGCACCAACCGCCGCCACAAGCCGGGCCGGGCCTTGGAGCGGGTCGTGTACCGCTTCGACGTGCTCTCCGACTACGGCGCCTTCCGCGACCTTCAGCGCCACCGCCTCCTGACCATCCAGTGGCAGCCGCTTTCGCCCCGCCACGGCTGGGCCATGCCCGCCGAAGTGGCCGAGGCCGGGTTGGCCTCCCGCTTCGAGGACGGAATGGCCATCTCCGTCGGCCTGCACGACGCCCTGGCGGCTCGGTTCCCCGCCGAGGCGCCGTACGCCGTGGCCCTGGCCTTCCGGCTGCGGTACGTGATCGAGCTGAACGCCCGCTCCGCCCTCCACCTCCTGGAGCTGCGCACCCAGCCTGCGGGCCACCCTGCGTACCGCCGCATCTGCCAGGAGATGCACCGGCTGATCGACGAACAGGCTGGTCATCGCACGGTTGCCGCGGCCATGCGGTTCGTGGATCATGGGGCCTCCGGCTTGGAGCGCCTGGAGTCCGAGCGCTCGGCCGAGTCGCGCCGCTCCCAGGCGGCTGCCGGGAGCTAACTGTCGACCGATTGTTCAGCCCGGAAACGCAACCTTGCTGACCTGGGATTTTCCGAGTAGAGGCTGGTCAGGACGGGTTTACGACCATTTGACAGGGCGGGCGGGACGTAAGAGATTAGGCCTCGTCCCTGACGCCCCCACCCCTGGTCGTGGGACTCGACACCGTCTGTTCGTCTCGGGTGCAACCGGGCCGGAGGGGCGGCGCCGAGGGGGCGGTGGAAGGGCAGCGGGGGTTCGGGGGACCAAGTAGAGAACGCTCCAATAACCGGGGTTCGCCGGGGTGGCCCGGCGAGCCGTAAGGCTACCGAGCGGTACCAACGGTCCCCTGACTCCGCTTACCCGGCGGCCCCGCGGCCATGACCCGGTAGCGCCGGGAGTCGTCTACACTCCCGCGCCGCGCCATGGCAGAAGAGGACGATTTCGGAGAGATCGGCGAGCCCGAGGATCCGGACGCCGTCGACCTCGAGGGTCTTGAGGACGACGACCTCCTCGACGACGAGTCCCTTGACGACGAGATCGATGACGAGGTGGAGGACATCGACGACGACGAGGGCGAGGAGGAAGGGGAGGAGGAGGACGACGGCTCGGGAAGCGACGAGGAGGAGGAGGAGGACGACGACGACGTCCTCGATCCCGACGACGTGGAGGCCGGCCTCGACGTCATCCTCAAGGACCGCCTGGTCGCGGTCGACGAGGACGAGGACGACGAGGACGAGGCGCCGGACGCCGAGGACCGCGGCGAGGGCATGACCAAGGTGCTGCTGAAGCGGCCCGGCGAGTTCGTGTGCCAGAGCTGCTTCCTGCTGAAGCACCCGGGCCAGCTCGCGGACGCGGCCCGGATACTGTGCCGGGACTGCGTGTGAGCGAGGGCGGGCCGCTCAGCAAGCTCGCGGACGTGGTGTTCTATCTACCCATCGGCGTGGCGGTGCGAGCCGTCGAGGAGATCCCCAAGCTGGCGGCCGAAGGGCGGGCGCGGTTCACCCGTCAGGCGCCGCTGGCCCGCATGGTCGGCCAGATGGCGGTGGCCCAGGGCCGGCGCCGGGTGGAAGGGTTGTTCGACCGGGCGCCGTCGGGGAAGGAGGCGCCAGCGCCGGCCGCGGACGCGGCCGACGCGGCCGACGCGGGCGTGGTGGTGCCCATCCGCGACCTGGCCGCCGAGGAGGCCCGACCGGCGCCGCCGGTGGGCGACCTCCCCATCCCCGGCTACGACAGCCTGTCCGCCTCCCAGGTGGTGCAGCGGCTGCCCGGCCTATCCCCCGATGAGCTGGACGCGGTGCGCGCCTACGAGCAGGCCAGCCGGGGCCGCAAGACGGTGCTGCTGCGGGTCGCCCAGCTGCGCGCGCCGGGCTAGCCGCAGGTGGAGTCGGTCCGGGTCGCCGATCAGGCCGACGTGGCCGAGCTGGCGGCGCTGGCCCGGGCGGCGATCGAGGACCTGACCCCGTTGCGGGGCGGAGCGGTGTGGCGGGCGGCCGAAGCCCGCCAGGACCCCGTGGAGGAGGGCCTGCTCCGCCTGCTGGCGGCCGACGGCGCCCGGGTGCTGTTGGCGACGATCGACGGCGTCGCCCTCGGCTACGCCGTGGCCCGGGTGCAGGGGTTGGCGGACGGGACGCGCCTCGGGGTGGTCGAGGACATCTACGTCGTCGACGGGGCGCGGGGCGTGGGGCTGGGCGAGGCCATGATGGGCGACCTGATCGGTTGGTGCACGGCCAACGGGTGCTTCGGCATGGACGCCATGGCCCTGCCCGGCGACCGCAACACCAAGAACTTCTTCGAGCGGGCGGGGTTCACGGCCCGCAAGCTGGTCATGCACCACTCCTTGGCCGCGCCGTGAGGCCGGGGCCGGGGCCGTGGCCGGCGCGGTGAGGCCGGCGTGGTGAGGCCGGCGTGGTGAGGCCGGCGTGGTGAGGCCGGCGTGGTGAGGCCGGCGTGGTGAGGCCGGAGGTCTGCGTCGGCGCGGTGGCGGTGGACGACGGGCGGCTGCTGCTCATCCGGCGCGGCCACGGGCCGGCCGCGGGCGAGTGGTCGGTCCCCGGCGGCCGGGTGGAAGGCGGGGAGACGCTGGCCGAGGCGGTGGTGCGGGAGCTGCGGGAGGAGGCCGGCGTGGAGGGGGTGTGCGACCGCCTGGTGGGGTGGGCGGAGCGCATCGGCGAGGGGGGTCACTACGTGATCCTCGATTTCGCCGTCACCGTCCTGGAGCCCGCGACCTTGCAGGCAGGCGACGACGCCGCCGAGGCCGAGTGGGTGCCCCTGGACGAGGTGGCCCACCGGCCTCTGGTGGACGGCCTAGCGGACTTCCTCCACGAGCACGGCGTCATCTCCGTAATCACCTGACGCGGGCGGTTCCTCCGGCGGGGCGGCCCGCGCCTCGGCGGGCTCGGGGGCAGGCTCGGGCGCCGGCTCGGGGGCCGGCTTGGGCGCCGCGGCTGCCGGGCGGGGTCGGCGCGGGGGCGCCACCGGCCGGGGAGGGGCGGGGCGGCGGGCGCCGATGGTGGGCGGGGCGGGCACGGGCATCCCGAGGAGGGGGGCCAGCCCGGGGATCTTCTCCACCGCCAGGCGGGCTTGGGCGACGAGGTCGTCGGGCGCGCCGGCGGGCAGGCCCTTGGGCTCCACCACCTTCCGCACCGGCGAGGCGCCCACCGCATCGAGGGCGGCGGCCCACCGGTCGTGGGTCTGGTCGGGGCCCAAGGCCTCGCCGGCGGCCGCCGCCAGCCGGCCGGCGACCTCGACCGGGAAGCGCATGCTGGGCTCGGGGGGCCGGGCGCTGGCGCGGAGGGCCCGCAGGACCCGCCCCTGGTCGAGCAGTTCGGTGATCTCGGCGACCCACGCGTCGCGGTCCTGGGCGCTGCGCCGGTCGAGCGCGTCGCGGAGCTTGACTGCCAGCTCGCGCCCGGCTTCGTCGCGGCGGCCGGCGTCGGCCCCGGCGACGAGGGCGCGCAGGTCGCGCAGGGCCACGTCGTCGACCTGGGCGAGGGCCGCGTCGGCCCGGTCCCGCCACTCGGCCGCCTTGAGCCGGGGCAGCAGGTGCTCGGCGATGGTCATGAGGGCGTCGGTCTTCAGCTCGGGGCCGCCCGCAGCCCGGGCCGCGGCGTTCTGCTCCTCGATGGCGTGGCGCACTGCCGGTAGGCCGCCCCGCAGCAACTGCTCGGCGATGGGTTGCTCCTCGGGCGGCAGGCTGGCGAGGACCGCGGCCCGGTGGGCGCGGCCGGGGTTGAGGCGCCTGGGCCGCGGGGCCGCGTGCGGCGGCGCGGGTGGCGCCGCCGTCCGGGCGGGCCGCTCGCGCGCCGCTCGGGCGGGGCGGGCCGAGCGCTCGGGCCGGTCGGGCCGCCCGCCATCGGGCCGGTCGGGCCGCCCGCCATCGGGCCGGTCGTGCCGCCCGCCATCCGGCCGCCCGCCGCCGGGCCGCCCGCCATCGGGCCGCCCGCCATCCGGCCGCCCGCCATCGGGCCGCCCGCCATCGGGCCGGGGGGGGCGGGGGGGCCGGGCCGGCCGCCCGCCGTGGTCGGAGCGGTCGGCGCCGTGCGGCGGTCGGCGGCCCTCGCCGGGCGGGCGCCCAGGGCCGCCTGCCCGCTCGCCGGCGGGCCGCTCGCCGGCGGGCCGCTCGCGCCGCCGGTCGCCGGGACCGCCGGGCCCACTGGCGGGCCGGGGCGGGCGGGGCCCGCGGTCGCGGTCCCGGCTTCGCCGGTCGCCGCGGTCGCCTTCGTAGTCCCGGGTGCGGTCGTAGGTGACGTCCTCCCGGGGCCGGGACGGCGGGCCGATGATTTCCAGGCGGTTCTCGGCCTCCTTCTTAGCCTTGGGCGGCAGCACGGCGGTGACCGTCATGCCGTCCACGTCGACCTCCACGTCGGCCCGCACCACGTCGCCGACGCTGGCGCCCCGGGAGAGCAGCGCCCCCTCCAGGGCGCCTCTGGGCTGGCGGGCGCCGGCGGCCCGCCACGTCCACGTCCCGTCCGGGCGCGAGCTGGTGAGCTCGATGTCGATCCGAGGCATACCGACCGCCAAGCTAGCTGACGGCCGTGTCGGCGCCGACGGGGCAGGGCACGCCCACGCCCTCTGGTCACGAGGACGGGAGACTCAGCGATGAAGGGATCACATCGGCGCGTGCCGGCGCGGGTGATGGCGGCGGTAGGTGTGCTGGCGGCCATGGCCGCCGGGGTGGCGCCGGCGTGGGCCGCGCCGTCGGTCGGCACCCCGACGTTCACGGGCCCCGAGCACGTTCACCCGGGGCACGTCGACGTCGGTCATCATCAGCATCCCGACGACCGAGCTGGCGACCTTCGACCTCGCCGTCTCCGGGACCGGTTTCACGGTGGCGTTCGTGAGGTGCGGCGTCTCCCAGCCCTTGGTGGGATGCACCGTCGGCGCCGCCGGCGCGGTCACCGTCGGCACGGACAACGACGCCACCCCCGACGAGGCGATGACCGCCAGCGTCGGCGTCTCGGTCACCGCCCTCGCCGGCACGAACCTGGACTCGTCCGAGGGCGACCCCGCCATGGACCTGGCCACTTCGCTCACGGCCACCGCCACGGGCGCCGGCGCCACCACCGGGTCGGGGGCCTCGGCGCCGGCGAGCACCAGCATCGTGGCCGCTCCCGCCTCCGCGGCGATCATCGCCCTGGCCACCACTGCGCCCGCCGGCGTCCCGACCGTCAACAACGGCGGCTTCCAGTCGGTGACCTACACGGCCACGTTGACCCGCAGCGGCCTGGCGAGCCAGCCCACCAGCGTGCAGCTGACCCTCGTACCCGACGCCGCCCTGGGCACGGTGGCGGGGCCGCCCATCACCCTCACGTTCGCTCCCGGCGAGACGTCGCAGGCGGGCAGCATCACCGTCCAGGTCCCCAGCACAGCGACGCCGGGCCCGGCGACCTATCACTTCGTGGCCGCCTACGACCCCACCGGTACGGACGGGCCCCAACGACACCGAGGTCGGCGATCCGCCTTCGTTCACGGTGGCGGCCCTGGCGGCCGACAGCGCCGCTCCGGCCTGCGCCGTCACCGGCGTCATCGCCACCCCGCCCAAGCGCCAGGAGGTCGCGGTGCAGGACGCGGCCACGGGCCTGGCCTCGATCACGGTCAACGTCCCCGCCTACGCCCCCGGAATCGAACAGCCGCGCTGACGTTGACCGCCACCAAGATCGACCAGAGCCAGCCGTCGCGCTGGGCGTTCAGCGTCACCGACGGGGCCGGGAACGCCCGTACCTGCGCGTAGGCAATACCAGCCGCTCCCCCCGCCGTAGTACCGGGCGTGCCTACATCCTCGGCCCGGCGCGGCTCTACCATCGCGGCGATGCGGGCCGCACCGGACGACGCCCTTCTTGCCGGGTTCGCGGTCGGCGACCCGGACGCCGCGGCCGCATTCATCCGCCGCCACCAGGCGCGGGTCACCGGCCTGGCGCGGGCCATCGTGGGCGACGCCGCCCTGGCCGAGGACGTGGCCCAGGAGGCGTTCCTCCGGGCGTGGCGGCACGCGCCGGCCTACGACCCCCGCAAGGGCGCCGTCGCCACCTGGCTGCTGACCATCACGCGCAACCTGGCGGTCGACGCGGTGCGGATGCGGCGCGCGCAGCCGGTCGATCCCGAGACGCTCTCCGCCATGGACATGGCCGCCGGCGGGCTCGACGGCGCGCCGGCGGCGCGCGCGGAGGCCCACGTGGAGATGGGCCGGGTGCGGCTGGCGCTGGCGGGGCTGAGCGAGGGCCAGCGGCGGGCGCTGCTGCTGGCGGCCGTGTGCGGGCGGACGGCCAAGGAGATCAGCGAGACGGAGGGCATCCCGCTGGGGACGGCGAAGACGCGCATCCGCTCGGGCCTGCTGAAGCTGAGGGACCTTCTCGACTCGCGCGACGGGGGGACCGGGTGAGTGACTTGAGCGGCGGCTGCGACCAGGTGGAGGAGGTCGCGCCGGAGATCGCCCTCGGCATCCTGTCGGGATCGGAACGGGCCGCCGCCCTCGCCCACCTCGGCCACTGCCCGTCGTGCCGCCGGCTGGTGGAGGAGCTGACCACGTCGGCCGACTCCCTGCTCCCGTTGGCGCCCGAGGCGGAGCCGTCGATCGGCTTCGAGTCCCGGGTGCTGGCCGCGACGGCCACGGCCGCCCAGGCGGGCGAGCGGCCCGCCCCCGCGGCCGCCGGCCCGCGGCACCCGCGCCGCCGCCGGTCCGGGGGCCTCAACGTGGCCGTCGCCGCCGCGATCGCGGTCGCCGCCGCGGCCGGCGGTCTGGTGGCGGGCCTGATCGCAGGCGACGCTCCCGTCACCCCCGTCCGCACCGCGCTGGCGGTGTCGGCGGGCGGGAAGGCCACCTGCCGGGCGTGGGCCTACGGGGCCGAGCAGGCGTGGGTGTTCATCAGCCTGGAGGCGCCACGGGAGTGGACCGCCGACTACACCGTCGAGGTCACCACCGCCGGCGGGGGCACGCCCGCCGCCGTCGGCCACTTCCGCCTCCAGGACGGCAACGCCTCCTTCGGGGCCAAGGTCGACGTCCCCGCATCCCAGCTGCGGGCGGTGCGGGTGCTCGACGCCTCCGGCGCCCTGCGCTACGAGGCGCCGTTCTCCTAGCCCGAGCGCGGAGCGCCCTCGGCGCGATCTCAGCGACGGCCGCGTGCGTGCGCCCGGGCGGCGAACCACCCGCGCCGCTCTCTCTAGACTCGAACTTGTGACCACCAAGGCGAGGGGGCCCCGTGGCTGAACGGGCCCAGCTCATGACGATCGTTGGCCTTCTCGAAGGGCGGTACGGCGAGCTGGGTTCCATCGCAGGGCGGAACCTCGAGGCCTGGCTCTCGGGCAAGGTTCGGTTCGCCGACGAGGAGATGATCGGCCTGCACCTCGCCGAGGAGCACGTCGACCTCGTCTTCGACGCCTTTTGGCAGGTGCTGCCGTTCGGCACCGGCGGCCGCCGGGGGCGGGTGGGGTACGGGCCCAACCGCGTGAACCTGGCGACGATCGCGCTCACGGTGCAGGGTCACTGCAATCTCCTGCGGAGCGCGCACGGTGACGACGCCGAGTTGGCCGTCGTGGTGGCGAACGACGTGCGCCAGTTCCGCGACATGGCGGGCGCCTACCGCTTCCTGCCCGGCGACCACCCCCTGTTGGGTGTCTCGGCCCGTTCGCTCGCCCGGTTGGCGTGCGAGATCTACGCGGGCAACGGCATACGAGCCTGGTTCCGAGAGCCCGCCGCGGAGATGGCGTTCATGACGACACCCGAGCTCTCGTTCCTCATCGCCGAACTGGGTGCGGCGGGGGGCGTCAACCTGTCTGCGTCACACAACCCGCCGGACGACAACGGCATCAAGATCTACGACGAGACGGGCAGCCAGCCGGTCGCCCCCCACGACCAGCGGTTGGTGGATGTCATGGAGGAAGTGTCGGAGATCAGGCAAACGCGGTTCGAGACGGCCGACGCGCAGGGCCTGGTGAGGGACATCTCCGGCGACATGCACGGTCGTTACCTCGAGACTTATGTGTCGATGTACGGCGACGCCGCCCGGCCCGACTCGGAGTGCCCGATCGTCTACACGCCGCTCTCGGGCTGCGGGTTGACGTCCGCAGGCGAGGTGCTCGAGCTTCTGCAGTTCCCCGTGCAGGTGCCGCCCGATCAGGGCCCGGACGGCGCCTTCGCCGCGATCCCGTTCCGGTCGCCCAACCCCGAGGTGGTGCAAGCCACCGAACCGGCGCGCGACTTCGCCGAGAAGGTCGGCTCGGGGATCGTGCTCTCCAGCGATCCCGACGCTGATCGCGTCGGCCTCGAAGCCCGACTGGACGGCGGG
>Ga0187893_10012465_pt1 | contig 12049 bp, 14 predicted proteins | sample MA1701074metaG_FD_139574 | JGI IMG/M metagenome (GOLD analysis project Ga0187893, IMG submission 139574) | White microbial mat communities from a basaltic lava cave in the Kipuka Kanohina Cave System on the Island of Hawaii, USA - MA170107-4 metaG ... | reverse complement strand
GCGCCGCGCGCGAGCACCGCATCGACCTTGACCTGCGGCGTCGTCACCGGCATCACGATCACCGCGCGACAGCCCAGTTTGCTCGCTGCCAGCGCCACGCCTTGTGCGTGATTGCCGGCGCTCGCGGCGATGACGCCTCGCTTGCGCGAGTCGTCCGGCAGATTGACCATCTTGTTGTACGCGCCGCGCAGCTTGAAGCTGAACACCGGTTGTAGGTCTTCGCGTTTCAGCAGCACGCGATTGCCCAGCCGCGCGGATAGCAACGGCGCGTCTTCCAGCGGCGTTTCAACCGCCACGTCATAGACGCGCGCGTTCAGGATGCGGCGCAGATATTCGTTCGCGGGCACGAGCCCGACTCCTTCCGAAAAAGCGGCGCGAACAAGGTATCACGCACCTCGCGCTAGTCCGTCAAACCACGTACTACGGGCACCGGATTTGCTATTTTGGCCAAGCTTGGGAGAGTCCCCAAGTCTCAAACCTAGGAGTTAAGGATGAAGAAATCTGCCCTGCTCGTTGCTCTGTCCGCTGCTTCGCTGATTGGCGGTGTCGCGTTTGCCCAAACCAAACCGGAAGCCACCAAACCGGCGACGGATGCCAGTGCCACCGCCGGCTTCAGCATGACGCAGCTCGACACGAACAAGGATGGTTCGGTCGACAAGGAAGAAGCCAAGGCTTCGGCAAGCCTGTCCGCGATGTTCGACAAAGCCGATACCAATAAGGACGGCAAGCTCGACGCGGCCGAATTGAGCGCCGCCGCATCGGCGTCAAAGACCAAGTAGTCATGTCGTAGCGGCTCTGACGGGCCGCGCGGAAATGAATGGCGCGGAGCTTGCTCCGCGCCATTTTTTCTTTCTCTTCACTCTCGCGGAGAGAAAAATTACACGGTCGTACGATGCGGGCGTGAACGATTCGACACCGCCGTTTGCCGATCTGACGCCCGACACGCTTCTGAACGCGATCGACGCCACGGGATTGCGCACAACGGGCACGTTGCTCGCGCTCAATAGTTACGAGAATCGCGTTTTTCAGATCGGCGTCGAAGAGCCCGACGGGCGGTCCGGCTTCGTCGTCGCCAAGTTCTACCGGCCGGCGCGCTGGAGCGATGCGCAGATTCTCGAAGAGCACGCATTCGTCGCGGATCTTGCGGAGAACGAGGTACCGGCGGTGGCCCCGCTTGTGCGCGGCGGCGCGACGCTGCATCAGCACCGGGGATTTCGCCTTGCTGTGTTTCAGCGCCGTGGCGGTCGCGCGCCGGAGCTCGACGATCGAATCGTGCGCGAGTGGCTTGGGCGGTTTATCGGACGCATTCACGCTGCGGGCGCGAGTTCTGCGTACGCGCACCGGCCCGCGCTCGACATCGAATCATTCGGCGTCGAGCCGTCGAACTGGTTGCTTGAACACGACTGGCTGCCGTCGGACCTGCGCGAGATCTATCGCGGTGTGGTGGCGCAAGCGCTTGACGGCGTGTGCGCTTGCTATGACCGCGCGGGTCGCGTGCAATCGATCCGGCTGCACGGCGATGTGCACGCCGGCAACGTACTGTGGACGGACACCGGCCCACAACCCGGACCGCACTTCGTCGACTTCGACGACAGTCGCATGGGTCCGGCGGCGCAGGATTTGTGGATGCTGCTTTCGGGTAGCCGGGACGACATGCAGCAGCAGCTCACCGATCTGCTCTTCGGATATGAAGACTTCGCGCAATTCAACCGCCGCGAGCTGTATCTCGTCGAAGCGCTGCGCACGTTGCGACTGATTCACTACTCCGCATGGATCGCGCGGCGCTGGAACGATCCGGCTTTTCCCGCCGCGTTTCCGTGGTTCAACAGTCCGCGTTACTGGGAAGCACGCATCCTCGAACTGCGCGAGCAGATTGCAGCGATGCAGGAGCCCGCGCTGGCGGCGTGATTCGCCGCTTTTCAGAGCCGCACCACGAACTGCGTGCAGCGCCAGGCGTGCGCGAGCCCGACGAAAAACAATGTGATCAGCGCGCCGCCGTGCCACTCCAGCACATTGGCAAAGCGGTCGCGCTCGTCAATATCGGGATAGATAAGCGGCGCAAACGCGCTCAGCAATCCGAGCGTCAGCAGCAGCAGCGCGAGCCCCAGCATCAGGCGGCCGAACACGAGCGACAGCCCCGGCTGCCGGCGCCGCGCGGCCTGTTCGATGTGGCCGACGGTAACGATCAGGCATATGCAGGTCAGGCCGAAATAGAACACGATGCCGAAGCGGCGCAGCCAGCGATATATCTCGCCTTCGGTGCCGAGAAACGTGCCGTAGAGCACGAGAAAAACCGCGGCGACTAGTCCTGCGGAGCCAAACCACGCCGCAGCGCGCGCCGACAGATCGCTCGTTCTGCGCAACCAGACCGCGGCGGCGAGCCACATCAGTCCCTGCAGCGCGGCCGCGGGCAGCGTCAGTGCGCGAAAGATGTGGTTGGGCAGGTCGTGTCGCGCCGCGCGACTGATCGAGACGCAGCCTTCGACGAACGGATTGCAGCTCGGCACAAGTCCCAGTTGCATTGAAAGAACCACAGCGACTGCCACTCCGAGCGCCGGTGCGAGGCCGGCAACGAGCGCGAGCGGCCACAGTGGCCAGATGCGATTCTGCATGCAGCGACGATAGCGCCACGCGATCGATACACTTCTCGGCCTATGACTGGGCTCCTTTAGTGTCTGCAGGGACTGTCGCGTTACGACGACGACAGCGGCACGCAGGCCGACTACATCGTGGTCGAGATTGCGCGGCACGTGTTGGGCAAGGATTGGCTTCCGGACTACGTGGCGCGCGCGAACGCGGGTGGGATCGAGCGGTGCTGGTCTGAGCTTTCGTACTGTCACCGGTGACGATCTGGCCTGGGTACTCGGCACCGATCCGGGCAGCGCGACGGATGCGCGGCGCGATCACTTCCTGCGTTTGGCTGTCGCTGACCGGCGCTGCGAAATCGCGCTCGTTGGAGACGAGCGCGCCGGTTTCGCCGTCTGGCATCGGCAGTTCTTCAGCCGGCCTTTTCTTGCGCTGTTGATTGTGCTGCCGGCGCATCGACGGCGCGGTACCGGCACCCGGCTCGTCCGGCATCTGGTCGAGCGCCTGGCACAAGGCGACACATTCTTCACGTCCACCAACGAATCGAACGTCGCCGCGCAGCGGTTCTTTGAAAAGCTCGGCTTTGTTCGCAGCGGGCGCATTGAGAATCTGGATCCCGGCGATCCCGAATTGATCTACGCGCTGCCACCGGACCGATGAACGATTGCGAGCTCTGCCGCGGCGACGGCGGCCGATTGATCGCACGCAACGATCGGCTCCGCGTTGTGCTGGTCGATGAGCCCGACTATCCGGGGTTTGTCCGCGTGATCTGGAACAGTCACGTGCGCGAGTTGACCGATCTGCCATCCCCGCAAAGGGCGTTGCTGATGGACGTCGTTTTCAACGTCGAGATCGTCATGCGCGAAGTGATGCAGCCGCACAAGGTCAATGTCGCGAGCCTCGGCAACGTCACACCGCATCTGCACTGGCACGTGATTCCGCGGTTTGCGGACGATGCACACTTTCCGAATCCGATTTGGGGTGTGCGGCAACGAGGGCCCGATCCGCGAGTGCTCGCGGAAAGGAAGGCACGCCTTTCGACGCTCAAAGCAAGAATTAGCCGGCAAGTGGCTGCACTCGCCGGACAATGAGATCGGTCACGAACACGCGGCGAGCTTCTGCTGCGCAAACTCCTTCTGCATCGAATTGAGCTCACGCGCCAGAGCGGCGTCAACGTTCTTGATCTGAAACCGCGTCGCCGACACCGACGCCGGCCGATCGGCGACGCGCGCGTCCTTGATGCCGCGCTTGACAAGGTCCTCGCGGTACTTGACCGCAAGCTCCTGGTCCCTGAATGATCCGAGCGAGATGCCGAAACGCAACGGCGAGTTGTCGGCAATCACCAGCATTTCCTTGATGCCGAGCCGGCGCAGGTCGTCGGCGCGGCGATCGGCGTCGGCCCTGGTCTTGAACGGCGGGACGTAGACCTGATACCACCCGGCGGCATCGACGGCGCGCACGCTCAGGCGGTCCGCGAGATTCAGCACGTCGAGTCGTTTCTGCGCGCGCGCGGCCACTTCGCCGACAAAATCACCGAATTCGAAGCAGGCGAGGTCGGGTCCGGACCGAACGTCGATCGCGGCCGCCGGTGGTACGAGTTTGGCCTTGTCGCGCAACGCGCGCACCTCCGGCGGTGTCAGCACGCGTATGCGATCGGGTTCGATCTGCCGGTTCACGCGTTCGGGCTCGCGTCCGGTTTCGGGCAGCCGACCGAACACACCCTGCTGCCAAGCGAAGAGCCCCAGATTGGCGAGCACGAGTAACAGGAAGGCGAGTTTCATCGCGACGCAGAACTTCGCCCTATGTTGCTACCGCGGTGGCAGCGCTGGCGATCTCGGCGTGCGCGCGCAGCGCGACGCCCTTGAGCACGAGGTTGTCTTCCATGGTCACCGGCGCGATCAGCGCTTCTCCGGTCAGCGCACGACCGAGCTCGACGAGCAGCACGCGCGCGCGTCCGCCGGTCACCAGCAGTCGTGGCGGCGCGTGACCCTCGGCCAGCAGTTCGGCGGCGAACTCACGCGTCGCGCGCTCGATCAGCCCCAGCTGCGCTTTGTGCACGCCGCTCGCGATCGCGTCATCGGTGTTGTCCGGATGCGCCTGCACGCGTCCCTCGGCGAGCGGCAACCGCGCGGTGCCGCGTGCGAGGCTGGCCAGCATCAGGTCGGCGCCGGGAGCAATCAGCCCACCGACGAAAACCGAGGCGCCGCCCGATTCAGCGCGCACGCAATCGACGGTGGTCGCGGTGCCGCCGCTTGCAATCACGAGTGACTCGCCGGGATATTTGGCGCAGGCGGCGATCATCGCGTGCCACCGATCTGCGCCAAGCTGCTCCGGATCGCGATACGCGTTGATCAGGGCCAGGCCATAGCCCGGTCCGACGCCGGCGAAGTGCGGCTGGGCGGCGAGCCAGGTTACATCGATGCCGGCCGCGTCTCGTGCGGCCGCTTCGATCGCCTGCCGGGTCACGTCGTCAGCAACGCTGCATCCGAATGCGCGCGTGGCGCGCGGCAGCCGCCATGCGGTTGCGAGGCGATCCGCAAGCGGTTCGTTGTTCAGGCGCAGTTCGATGCCGGTGCCGATGAAGCGATTGCCTTCGGCGTCGCTGTGCGCCCACTTGATCGCCGTATTGCCGGCGTCGAGCAACAGCCAGGGCATCAGGACTCGCGTACCAGCGCGGACGTGCCGGCGTGAGACGGTCTGGCACCGCCAGCGCGCAGCGAAATTTCGCCGCTGTCGAACACGCGCACGCCGGCGTCGGTGTCGAGCAGTAGCCGGCCGCTGCCGTCGATGCCAAGCGCGCGTCCCGTTGCTACGCGCACACCATGCGCGAGCAACTCGACCGGCTGGCCAAGCTGACCGAAGCGCCGCATGAAGCGCGGCTGAAACGGAAGAAACCCGCGCACGTCGAATAGCGCCACCGCTTCGACAAGCGCGGCGGCCAGCCGCGCGACCAGACGGGCACGATCGTGCGCAAGCACGGAAAGCGCAATGCGCTCGGCGAGCGCCGCCGCCGGCGCGCCGATCGACGCTTGCGCCGTCGCGTCGAGCCACAGGTTGACCCCGACCCCGGCGACGAGCGTGCGCGCTCCTCGCGCATCGATGCCGAGTTCGCACAACACGCCACCCAGCTTGCGCGACTCGAGTTGCAGATCGTTCGGCCACTTCAGTTGCGCCAGCACGCCCTCGGCGATCAGCGCTTCGGCGAGCGCAGTGCCGCACGCCAGCGTCACTGCGGCGTCCGCCTCGCGCGCGCGCGGCAACGCCACCGCGAGCGAGAACAGCAACGCAGAACCGGGCGCCGCGACCCAGCGCCGGCCAAAACGACCGCGTCCAGCGGTTTGCGCAAGCGCGAGGCGCAGCACGGGTCGCGCCGGCCGGGCGATACGCGCGCGCACGAGCAGATCGGTGTTGGTCGACCCGGTCCGCTGCACAGACTCGACATCGATGTCGCGAAGACCTGCGCATTCGGCGGCGGCGCGCAACGCCGCAACCGATAGCGGCGTCGTGAACACCTGCAACAGACGCGCGTCGGGAGAATCGAAAGTAGCTTGCGTCAAGATACGGCGGAATTCGATGACTAGGGCGAGTCAATTTAACACCGCGTGCTCTCAAAGATAACGACGCGGCTTGCCATACGGCGTGGCGACGCCACACAATCAACGGACATGTCGTTCGATCGGACATTCGGATCGCTTGCCGCGCGCGCTGAGCGGCGCCCTTCGGCGGTAGCGCGCCTTTCGTTTGGCGTGTATGCGGCACTGATCGTCTACGCGAGCCTCGCGCCCTGGGCCGGCTGGCGCGATCTCGGCATTGGACTCTTCTCCTGGCTTGATGCGCCGTGGCCGGCGCACGTCACGCGCTTCGATTTCGCGGTCAATGTGCTCGGCTACTTCCCGTTCGGAGCCCTGGCGGTGCTGGCGCTGTATCCCCGCTGGCGCAACGCGATCGCGATCGCGATTGCGATCGCCGCCGGGCTGCTGCTATCGGGCGCGATCGAATCGTTGCAAACCCTGTTGCCACAGCGAATTGCCTCGCAGGTCGATCTGCTCGCGAACGTCTGCGGAACCGCAGTGGGCGCGGCAATGGCGGCGCGGTTCGCCGAGGCGCTGCTTGAGCGCGGCCGCCTCGCGCAACTGCGCGACCGATGGTTTGCCGCCGATGTATCGGCGGCGCTGGTTCTGCTTGCGTTATGGCCGCTGGCGCAGATTCATCCGGCGTCGATGCTGTTCGGCCTGGGTCCAGCAGACGGCTGGCTGCTCGATTCGATTCACGAACTCGGCTGGCCGCATTTGCCTGGGCGCGGCACGTGGACACCGACAGACTTCGTGCTGGCGGAAGCAGTGGCGACCACCGCCGGTGTGCTCGCTCCCGGACTCGTCGCCGCCGCGGTGATGTTGCCGCCCGCACCGCGCATCCGGCTCTTGCTTCTGCTGGTGGCAGCCGCATTGGGAATCAAAACGGTGGCGTACGGCCTGCGCTTTGGTCCGGAACTGTCGCTGGCCTGGCTGACGCCCGGTGCGGTCGCCGGCCTGTCCGTCGGATTGCTTGCGCTCGTGGTGGCGTCCACCGGAAGCTCGAGGCCGCTCGCGCGGCTTGCGTTGCTAGCGTCCGCCGGTCTGTTCGTTGCGGTGGGAGTCGTTCCCGACAACCCGTATTTCGCGCACTGGCTCGTGCAATGGCGCACCGGAAAACTCGCGCACTTCAACGCAGTGGGCGACTGGATTGCGCTTGCCTGGCCCTTCGCACTCGTTCTGTGGCTGTTGGCGTTTGAGGTGGCAGGCTGGCGCGAGCGCCGGAAATGAACGTTCGATGCGGCCTTTTGGGGATTGAATTGCGGCCCCTTGCCCCTCAGGCAGCCGCCACCGCGCTGGACACCGCGCCGTCAAGCTTGAACACGGCCACTGCCGCGGCCAATCGACTCGCCTGGTTCTTCAGACTTTCGGCCGAAGCAGCAGACTGCTCGACAAGCGTCGCGTTCTGCTGCGTCATTTGATCGAGCCGCGTCACTGCCGCGTTCACCTGGCCGATGCCGCTGTTCTGTTCGACGGTGGCGGCCGTAATCTCGGCGATCAAATCGGTGACGCGTTTCACTTGCTCGACGATGTCTTCCATCGTCTTGCCGGCGCCGCTGACGAGCCGCGAACCGTTGTTGACTTTCTCCACGCTGGTACCGATCAGACTCTTGATCTCGCGTGCGGCTTGCGCCGAGCGCTGCGCGAGACTTCGCACTTCGCCGGCCACCACCGCGAAGCCGCGCCCTTGTTCGCCGGCGCGCGCCGCTTCCACTGCGGCATTGAGTGCCAGGATGTTGGTCTGAAAAGCGATCCCATCGATGACGCCGATGATGTCGGCGATCTGCTTGCTGGATTGCGAAATCTGCTGCATGGCCTCGACCGCCTCGGCGACGACGGTGCCGCCCTTTTCGGCCAGCTCGCGCGCATTGCCCGCGAGCTGGTTGGCCTGCCGCGCGTTGTCGGCGTTTTGCTGGACCGTCGCAGTCATCTGCTCCATCGAGGCCGCGGTTTGCTGCAGCGCCGAGGCAAGTTCCTGCGTGCGGCCCGCAAGATCCGTGTTGCCGCTCGAGATCTCGCCGGCGGACAGGCCCATCGTGTCGGTGTTGCCCCGCACCTCGCGCACCAAGTCCGCCAACCGATCGTTCATGTTCTGCAGCGCCATCGTGAGCTGTCCGAACTCATCGTTGCGTACGGTCTCGATCCGGTTGTCCAAATGGCCCTGCGCGATGCGTTCGGTGATGCTCACCGCCGCAACGAGCGGACGCGTAATCGCGCGTACCAAAACAAAACCGACGAACGCCGCCAGCGCGATGGCAGCGATCACGAGCACCAGCAGCAGCCACAGCGTCGCGGCGTAAGCGGACTTGGCCTCGGCGACGTCAGCGGCCGAGTTCTGTTCTTGCCGCGCGACCATCTCTTCCAGGAGCACCAGCCACTTCTGCTGTTCCGGCCGCAGCTCAGCGCGCCACAAGGTCGCGCCTTCGATGTTGCGCTGGCCCATAGCGAGTTCCAGCACCTTGTCGATCAGCGGCGGAGATTTCTTGCTCGCCTGGTCGATCTTGGCAAGCAAGGCCTGGTCGGCATCGTTGTTCTTCATCGCGGCGAGCGCTGCGGCCGCATCGGCGTATTTCCTGCGCTCGGCGGCGACGCGCTTGGCTTCGGTCTCCGGCCCGCTTTCGTCGATCAACAACGCGACGTTACGCACCGCATCGGCCGAGTCCCGGATCGAGTCGCGCATCGCATTGGCGAGCTTGATCTTGGCGAGCGTCCCGCCCGCGATTTCTTCGAGCCGCGCCTGGGTCTGCTGCACGCGCGAAAAGCCGAGCCACGCGACCAACAGCATCAAGACCAATATCGCGCCGAGCCCCAGGCTCAAGCGGGCGGCCATCTTCAAGTTCGCGAACAGCTTCATCTATTTCTCTGTTTGCAAAGATCGCTTGTCGGGCCGGGCTCGAGGCCCGCCCGCTGCGCTACTTGGCCGATTGTTTGATCGACAAGCTGATCGCGCCGCCAAGATCGCCGAGCTTCATGCCCTCTTTCATGCCGCCGGTGATGTCGCGTTCGCCGCGCGCCTCACCATGACACTGCAGGCAAGTGGCGCCGTAGTACTCGGGAATCATGTAGCGGAAGCTGTCGCCGACGGTCTGAGAAAAGGCCTTGCCCTTGACGTAGTCGGCCTTCGCAAACTGTTGCTGGAACACCGCGTGCTCCCACTCGTCCGGCCGATTGGCGCGGTTGCGAATCAGTTCCTTCGGGGCCGTGAGCTTGACCGCGATTAAGCCGCCCATCTTGGTGGTAAAGCATTCGGCCACCTGGCGCGCGAATACGGCCGGAAGAAATCCCTTGAAGCCTTTGCCCTTTTCGTTGATCAGCGCCTGGTTCTTCACCATGACTTCGCTGATGCTGTCGAGCATCGCCTTTTGTGCGCGCGCCGACAGACTGCCCGGCGCCGGAGTCGACAGCGGTTTGCCCGCGGCCTTCTTGTAGTTTTCGCGCGCGGTTGCCAGCACCTTGTCGGCCGACAAGGCTTTGTCGCCTATGTCGGCGTCATTGATCAGCGCCTGATTGTCCGAAATCACGAGGCGCGCGGAGCGCAGCAGCGTTGTCATTTCCGCGGCGACTTCCTCGTGCGTTTCGGCCGCCACGCCGGTCGCAGCCGTTGCGCCGGCCAACGCGATCACCGTCAAGATGAGCGGCACAGCGCTGCGCCGCAGGGTTTCGATTTCCTTCAACATGGAGTACCTCCAAGAGCCTGCTTGCCGGAGCATTCTGGTGCCGACCTGGGGGAACCGGCCGAATGAAAAGCAGGGTGAGTACCAAGGTGTTTCTCTGCTGACTGCTTCTATTGGCGCTGGGTTGCAGCCAATTCGCGAGTGCCTTGCGCGCCTGCGCGGCCGATTGCTTTGTCGCCGCGCTTGCGCGTATGCGCCGGCGGCGCTCGCGCTTCGCGCACTCGCCTCGCGCAGGCACGCCTTCACGCCCTAGGCTCCTACAATCCATCCATGAGTTACTACGAACGACACGTTTTCTTCTGTCTGAACCAGCGCGACGACGGAACCGCCTGCTGCGCGAACCACAACGCCGCGGCAATGCAGGCGCACGCCAAGGCGCGCGTCAAACAGCTGAACCTTGCCGGCCCCGGCAAGGTCCGCGTCAACAAGGCCGGCTGCCTCGACCGCTGCAACGAAGGTCCATGCATCGTCGTCTATCCCGAAGCCGTCTGGTACACGTATGTCGACCGGCACGACATCGACGAGATCGTCGATTCGCACATCGTCAACGGTAAACCGGTTGAACGGCTGAGAATCTGATGGTCCTGAGGATCGAACGCCGGCGGGTTGACGGGCCCGCCGGAACGATCGAAGTCGCGCTTGACGTGCCGTCGCAACAACCGGCCCGCGGCCTTGCTTTCGTGTGCCATCCGCATCCGTTGCACGGCGGCACCCTCGACAACAAAGTCACCGCCACGTTGGCTCGCGCATTCGCATCGGCGGGGTGGCTTGCGATCCGATTCAACTTTCGCGGTGTCGGCGACAGCGCCGGCGTGCACGACAAAGGCATGGGCGAGACCGACGATTTGCTGTACCTGATCGATAACGCGTCGCGTTGGCTTGGCGCGCCGGTGGAGAGTCCGCCACGTGCCGGTGAAGCGCCGCTGGCGCTGGCCGGTTTTTCGTTCGGCAGTTTCGTTGCCGCTCGCGCGGCGACCGCTTTGGCGGCTCGGGGCAAGAGACCGCGGCATCTGGTGTTGGTTGGCGTGGCCGCAGGCAAATGGCCGCTGCCGCCGGTTGCGGCCGATACGTTGGTCATTCACGGCGAGCACGATGAAACGATTCCGCTCGCCGCTGTCTTCGACTGGGCGCGACCGCAGGAATTGCCCGTAACCGTACTGCCAGGCGCCGACCATTTCTTTCATCGCCGTCTGACCACGCTGAAACGGCTTGTGCTCACGCACCTCAGCGCGCCAGCGTTTGACGCTGCCGTGCAAACCGACTAAAAGGCACCGCATCGTGTCGCAATTGGATGCCACACGGCGCGGTCGCTGAGAGAAACTCGGCGCAGCTCGAACTCTCTCGCAATCCTATGGACGAGCGGCTCGTTTACGCGAAGACCTCCAAGGGCGCCGCCGAAGTGGCCGCGCGCGGCGGAGCGCTGTCGCTCGCGGTGCGACGCGTGCTGATCATGATCGACGGCAAGCGCACGGTTGCCGAGCTTGCGCCTCTGCTGCGCCCAGGCGAAATCGGCGGTGTTTTGCACACGCTCGAATCGATGGGATTCGTGCAGGCGATGCAGGGCGCCGAAACGACCGCTCGCGCCGCCGCGCACGCCGGCGATGTAGATGGGCCGACGACGGTTGGACACGCCGCCGAAGAACGCGTGCACGTGACGCTGGAGGATGCCAAGCGGCGCGCGGTGCGCGAGCTGAACGACCGCCTCGGCCCCGAGGCCGAAGTCATGGCGATGCGCATCGAGCAGTGCCGCACGGCGGACGAATTCCGCGAGCGCATGCGCGAAGCCGAGCGGCTGGTGTCCGGCATGATGGGCGAAGCCGTCGCGCAGGAATTTATGCGCGCGCTACGCCGGCGCGGTTAGCCGCGCTCAACCCCATCCCCACCCCAGCCCTCCTCTTCAAGGGGAGGGTGAAGATGAACTGCGTGGATAAGATGCGTCTTTTCGCGTGGAAGTGAACGATGGACTGGCAACAGGCAAGCTGTTTTCTCAATGGCGAGTGGAAGCCGCTCGCCGAGGCCAACGTCTCGGTGCTCGACCGCGGCTTCATTTTCGGCGATGGCATTTACGAGCTGGTTCCGGTCGATGAAGTCGAACCGGGGATGCGCGCGCCGTTTCGCGCGCGTGCGCATTTCGAGCGCATGAGCCGCGGTCTGGCGGCGATCGGCATCGACAATCCACGATCGGTCGACGGCTGGCTGGAACTGCTGGCGCAGGTG
>Ga0187893_10012463_pt1 | contig 12050 bp, 9 predicted proteins | sample MA1701074metaG_FD_139574 | JGI IMG/M metagenome (GOLD analysis project Ga0187893, IMG submission 139574) | White microbial mat communities from a basaltic lava cave in the Kipuka Kanohina Cave System on the Island of Hawaii, USA - MA170107-4 metaG ... | reverse complement strand
GTAATAGCGCTCGCCGATGGGAGCCGCGAAGATGTCGCCGACCTTGGTCACGCTCTCTGGCGCGGGCGGGACGAGCTCGACGACCACGCCGCCGTCGTCGCGGCCCGCGATGCTGACCGTCGCGTTGGCGCCCGGCCCTTCGGTGGTCTCGACGTCGAACGCGAGGCGATCGCCGCTGCGCTCGTAGTCCCCGGTCGACCGGACGAGGCGATGCTCGACCGTGCCGCGCCAGTAGGCGAGCGAGCCCCGGTCGGCGTCGGCACGCTGTGCGAGCACCACGCCGAAGCGGTCGGCGATGGAGACCGCGAAGGGATCCAAGCGAACCGTCACCGTCACGCTCGGCGTGCGCAGCTCGACGGATGTCGCGTCCCGACCGGCGCCGGACGACGAGTCCCCGCACGCAGCGAAGACTGTGCTCAGCACGACGACGATGATGCCGCACAGCAGCGGCCGGGATCGCATCGAAGTGACTTACCGGCCCCGCCGTCGCGATTGCAACTGCCTTCCCCGTGGAGGGCGGCGCGCCGTCGCCGCCGTGGGCGGCGGGGGTGGGTGAGATCGTCGCGACCCGAGTCGCAACCCATCCCCGGCCCCGGCGGCGACGGCGCGCCGCCCTCCCACTCGATGACCGTTTCGCGCGTTGCACGCGCTGGAGTATGAGGGGGCCCGTGTGGCCGATCATCTTAGCGTGCGGTGGATTCCTGCTCGCGGTGCTCTGGATGGATCTCATGTTCGACGTGCAGGTGTTGCGCTACCGCGACCGAGCCGATGCGCTGCCCGAAGAGGTGGTCGCGTCGATCGCGGCGTACTATCGCCGCGTCACCACCGACGCCCGGCCCATGAGCCATGCCGTGGGCGTGGTGATGGCGATCGCCATCATCAGCTTGCTCATCGAGCTCACGCAGGAATCCGTACCGCGCTGGGTCGCGCTCGCCTCCCTGCTGCTGTGTGGGGGCCCGGTCATCCTGGCCGTGCGGGTCGTCCGCAATGCCGTGCGGCTCGGCTCCCGAACGGACTCTCTGGCTACCCAGAGCGCGTTGGCGCGATCGATCTGCCGAGACCATCTCCTCTGCCTGGCCGGCATCGTGAGCTTCATCGCCCTGCAACTCCTCGCGTCGTAGGGGCGACGCATGCGTCGCCCCTACAGGCGCGGGAAAGGATGATCCATGGACACGCGGACACCGCAGGCGCGCTTCACCGACGCCCTCGACGAATGCAATCAGGCCAATGAAGAGTTGCTGGCCGGGCGGAGCGCGGGCATCAGGAACGCGTTCTCGCACGGCACCGACACGTCACTGTTCGGCGGATTCGGCGGGCACGAGGTGGGCTGGGCGCAGATCGGTCCCCGCCTCGACTGGGTCGCGCGCTCGTTCGCCGGCGGCAGCTGCGCCTACGACGTGATCGCCTCGGCCGCCGGCGCCGAGCTTGCCTACGTGGTGCAGTTCGAGCGCGGCGAGGCCCAGCTGAGCAGCGGCGCGCCGCTCCGGCTCGATTTCCGCGTGACGATGGTCTTCCGCTGGGAAGGCGACGCCTGGAAGCTCGTGCACCGGCACGCCGACCACCTGATCGAGAAACAGTCGCCGACGTGACCGTTCGGCCGCGCTCCGCCCACGGGCGCGCCAAGGCGCGCCCCTACACGCGGTCGTTGTCGCCCGCGTCGGCTATGGCGCCGGCAGCGCTACACGCGACCCGGCGGCGACTGCAGGTTCCACTTCGCCATCGTCCAGAGGTCACGCGGGCGCTCGCCGAGCTTGCGCACTACCGACGGCTCGAAGCCGGAGTGCATCAGACAGTCCCGGCAGCGCGGGTCGCGGCGTGATTCCCAGTAGTCCCAGTCGACACCGTCCCAGAACTCCTTCCAGGTGGAATAGTAGGCGCCCTCGATCAGGTAGCAGGGGCCCTTCCATCCCTTGGGCGTACGCGTCGGATTGCCCCATGGGGTGCACGGATAGTCGCGCTGGCCGGCGGCGAACTGCAGAAACATCGGGGTGGACGAGATCGGGTAGCGCCGAGCCAGCTCGAGCACGCGGCGAAACTTTCGGTGAATCTCGTCGCGGTACATGAAGTGATCGCCGGCCACCTTCTCGTAGTGGTAGCCGGGTGAGATCAGAATCCCGTCGACCCCGAGCCCGGTCAGAAAATCGCACATCGCCTCGATCTCGGCCACGGCGGTCTCGCGGTACACGGTGGTGTTGGTGCACACCGCGTAGCCCAGGCGCTTCCCCTCTTTGATCATCTCGACCGCCCGGTCGAAGACGCCGGCGCGATCGACGACGAAGTCATGCGTCTCGCGCATGCCGTCGAGGTGCACGTTGATCGACAGTCGCTTGTGCGGGCGGCCGCGGCTGAAGAAGCGCTCGAGCAGGATGCCGTTGGTGCACAGATAGATGTGGCGCCGCCTGGCGATGATCGCCTCCACGAGCTCGGGCAGCTCGGGATAGATCGTCGGCTCGCCGCCGCAGATCGAAACGACCGGCGCGCCGGCCTCGTCGACGGCCTCGAGGCACTGGTCCAGCGAGAGGCGGTCCTTGAGCTCGCCGTTGTACCGCTCCGGCGAGCACCCCAGGCAGGCGAGGTTGCAGGTGTGCAGCGGCTCGAGCATGAGCACGTACGGGTAGCGGCGGACGCCGCCCCACCAGTTCTTCGCCTGCCACCTCAGCATGTCGGTGATGATGTGTACCGGGAATCGCATCATCTCTCTCCTCATCCATCGCCGTCCGTGCGGGCCAGCCACACGGCGAAGAACCGCTCCAAGCTGTCGCGCGCGGCCCGCTGTAGACGCTGCAGGAACAGCAACTCGCCGATGCCGTGCGGATGGGCGGCCAGGTAGCCGGCCAGAGCCAGTGGGCGTACGACGCCCGTCGCCGGATCGATCAGCGTCGGCGGCACGCGCAGCTCGTGCTCGGCACCGTCGATGATCGCGCGGACGGACAGAAAGGGTACGCCCGCCTCCGCCGCGCGCGACGCGATCGCCTCGGCTTCCATCTCCACCGCGATCGCCTCCCCGACCGCCGCGGTGCGCTTGGCCGCGGCGCTGGTGAGTGCGACCGGGCTGCACAGCACCGCGCCCTCGACCGCGCGCAGCCCGGCCGCGGCGATCGCTCGCCGTGCTCCGGCGCGCAGGGCTGCATCGGTTGGATGCCCGCCGGAGGTGGCGTCGCTGACGACCGTCCTGCTGAGGACGAGATCGCCCGGCTGCAGATCCGCTGCCAGCGCGCCGGCACACCCGGTCGACATCAGCAGCGCGAAGCCGGCGCAGTCGCCCAGCGCATCCAGCGCCGCGGCGGCGCGTTCAATACCGACACCGGTCTTCACCACCCACACCTCGCCGCGCGGCGCGCGGCCGCACCAACGCGTGAACATCCCCACCCGGTCGCGGCGAACCTGCCGCAGATGCCGCAGCACGCTGCGGCACTCCCACTGCAACGCCGCGAAGATGGCCACCCGCTCCACGCACCGCGCATCATAGCGGCCCGCCGCGCGCGCGCTCAACGAGCAGCGCGGCCGCCCGGTCACCGCTGGCCACGGCACTTTCGATCGTCGGCGGCAAGCCCGTCGCCGTCCAGTCGCCGGCGAGAAGGAGGTTGGCGATCGGCGTCTGCGGCGGTGGCCGCATGCGCTCGACCGCCGGCGTGTTGGAGATGGTCGCGTCCTTCTCCTTCACCACCACGCTGCGCAGGACCGCGGCGGCGCGCGCGGCCGGTACCACCGCACGCAGCTCGTCCATGACCGTCGCCGCGATCTGCGCGTTCTCGTGGGAGACGAGCGCGCGGCCCGCGCTGATGGCCGCGCTGAGGCATTGGCCACGGACCCCGCCCCATTCCCCCGGCGGCGACGGCGCGCCGCCCTCCACCGTGCGCGGCGACGGCGCGCCGCCCTCCACGGGGTGCCGACGGCGCGACGCCTTTTCGCCGGGCGCGCCCCGCCACAGCCGCGTGCGGTTGAAGATCCACTGCGTGGTCGTTCCGATCATTCCCAGAAACACGTGGGCCAGCACGGGGCGATCGAGCCACAGGTGGACCGACACGATCGGAGAGCCGGCGAACGCCTCGAGCGCCCGAAATGGCGGGTTGAGCCGCAGCCCTTCCGGCAGGAACGAGCACAACGCGCGCGGCGGGACGGCGGCGACGACGGCATCGGCGGCGACGCGGCGGCCGTCGCGTAGCGATACGGCGGCGATGCGGCCGTCGTGGACTGCCAGCCCATCGACCGCGGCGTGCAATTCGATCCGCCCGCCGCGCGACTCGATGAAGCGGCGCGCATCACCGGTGTACAGATCGCTCAGGCCGACCCGCGGCAGCACGAATTGGGAATCGCGACGCGTACCGAAGAACGCCCGGGCCAGCACCGCCGCAAACGGTGCCGCCGCGGCGCGGGCAGGCGTCTCGTTCAGCGTTGCAATGGCGAGCGGGTTCCAGAATGCCGCCTGCGCGTTGGCGCTCTGGCCGACCTGGTTCAGGAGCTCCGCCACCGTGCTGGCCGCGAGCCGGGCGTCGCGGCGCCGATGCATGTGCAGAATACGCAGCCCGCCGAGCAGCGCTTGCCAGCGTTCGCGCGCGGCCAGCAACCGGTACCCGAGCACGCCGCCCAGCATGTGCAGCGGGCCGGGCAGCGGTGCCGCGGCGATCACGCCCTCGCCGTGAATCGGATGGGTCATCGCCACGCGCAGGTTCGTCTGCCGGGCGATCTTGCCGCCGGCGCCGATCCGATCGAGGAACGACAACGCGTGGGCGTAGCAGCCCATCATGGCGTGTTGGCCGTTGTCGACCTGCTGTCCGGTCGCGGCATCCGTGAACGAGTAGGCGCGCCCGCCGAGATGCGGGCGCGCCTCGAGCAGCGTCGGGCGGAGGCCGCGTGCGGCGAGCGCGACCGCCGCGGACAGTCCGGCGAAGCCGCCGCCGATGACGATCACCTGGGTCACGGGTGGAGCACCCCGAGCTGCGCCCGACCCCAGGCGGCCAGGGCCAGCGTTACCTTCTCGTAGCGCGGCAGCGTGACCTTCGGACCGAAGACGTCGAAGTGGCGCGCTTCGATGCGCGCCAACAACCGCTCGTAGATGAACCGCATCGCCTCGGCCGGTGCCAGCGACCCGCCGTCCTCGGGCGCCAGCGCGACGCGGGCCCGCAGGTAGTAAGCCCGCGCCAGGCCGCATTCGAACGCCATCAACGCGCCGACCCGCCCCGAGTAGCGCCCGCCGAGCAGGTCGTCCTCATGACAGTCGAAGCGCCGCAGATCGTCGAGCGGGAGATAGATGCGGCCGCGTGCCGCGTCCTCCATCACGTCGCGCAGGATGTTCGTGAGTTGGAATGCCACGCCGAGATCGACGGCGTAGGCGCGCGCGCTCTCGTGCCGGTAGCCGAACACCTCGATGCACGCGAGCCCGACGGTGGAGGCGACGAGGTAGCAGTACTCATAGAGCTCGTCGAACGTCGCATAGCGCCGACGCGTGAGGTCGAGCTCGACGCCGCGCGTGAGGTCGAGCAGATGCTGTTGGGCGATCGGAAAGCGGCGCACCGCGTCGGCCAGGGCCACGCCGATCGGGTGCGTGGCGCGGTCGGCGTACGCGCGCGCCAGCTCCTCGCGCCAGCGTGCCAGCATGCCGCGCGGATCGCGCCGGCCCGCGTCGTCGGCAACGTCATCGATGAACCGGCAGAACGCATACAGGGCGCACAGCGCCTCGCGCCGATCCGGCGGCAGGAGGCGAAATGCGTAGTAGAAGTTGCTCGAGCTGCGCCGTGTCACCTCCTGGCAATAGGCGTACGCCTCGCGCAGCGCGTTCTCTCGCCGCCCGTGCGCAACCGCGACAGGCCTGTCTTGGAGGGCGCCGCGCCGTCGCCGCCGGGGGCGGGGCGGAGCGGGCGCCAGCGCACGCAGCACCAACCGCACCTTCTCGCCGCGCGACAGCACCGGCCGCGCCGTGAACACGTCGAAGCCGCGCGCCTCGATCCGCGAGAGGATCGCCAGGCCGCCCCAGCCGAACAGCCGCACCTCGCGCGCCAGGGCGCGGTCGACGTGCGCCGTCAGCTCCAATCCTTCGCGCAGTGACGTCCGGGCCCGCTCGACCTCGAAACCGATCAGCGCGCGCAACGCGTCGGTCGGTACACCGCCCGCGAGGTCCTCGCTCGAACAGCCGAAACACTGCAGGTCGTCGAGCGGCAGGTAGATGCGACCCCGGGCGGCATCGACGGCCACGTCCTGCCAGAAGTTGGCGAGCTGCAAGCCGGTGCAGATCTTGTCGGCGAGCTCCCGGCGGGCAGCGTCGTGGTACCCGAACAACGCCAACATGAGATGGCCGACCGGGTCGGCTGAGTTGCGGCAGTACGCGCGCAGCTCGGCGAAGCTGGCAAAGGGCGCAAAGTGCACGTCTTGGCGAAACGCCTCGAGCAGGCGTCGAAACGGTTTGATCGGAAGGTCGAAGCGACGCACGGTGTCGGCGAGCGCGATGAAGACCGGGTCGGTGGCGCGGCCCGCGTAGCAGGCGTCGAGCTTCGCTTCCCATGCCGCCAGGCGCGCCAGGCGCTCGCCCGCGGTGAGAGTCCCCTCGTCGGCGATGTCGTCGGCGCTGCGCGCGAATACATAGATCGCGGCGATTGGCAGGCGCAGCCGGCGCGGCAGCACCCAGGATCCGACGGTGAAGTTCTCGTAGTGTGCCGTGGCGATGCGCCGGCAGTGTCGGTACGCGGCGGCCACCGCCCGCGCATCCGGAGGATCGATGCGCATGGCGCGCCTCAGACGTCGGTGCCGGTCAGGCGGCGGCGCAGGCTGCCGAGCGCCATGAGCGGGAAGTAGTTCCGGTACATGTCGTAGCGAAGATAGAAGTGGCGCGGGAAGCCGGTGCCGGTGAAGAGCGCTTCGTCCCACTGCCCATCGCCGCGTTGCTGCTCGAGCACGTAGTCGGCGCCGCGCAGCAGCTCCGCGCTCGCACCGTCCTCGCCGGCGAGCAGCCCGAGCAGCGCCCAGGCGGTCTGCGACGGCGTCGACTCGCCGCGGCCGGCGAGGCGCTCGTCGTCGTACGACGCGATGCTCTCCCCCCAGCCCCCGTCGGCGTTCTGATGCGCCTTCAGCCAGCGCACGGCGCGGCGGATGTGCGGGGCGTGCAGATCGTCGCCGATGGCGCGCAGCCCGCTCAGCACCGACCAGGTGCCGTAGATGAAGTTGACCCCCCACCGCCCCCACCAGGCGCCGTCGGCGCGCTGGCTGCGGAGGAGAAACTCGCGTCCGCGGCGGGCGCGATTGAAACGGAGATCGTAGCCGTACGTGCCCATCATCTCGAGCAGACGGCCGGTGAGATCCTCGGTGGGCGGATCGATCATGGCTTCCATGTCGGCGAACGGGATGCGGTTGAGGAACTCACGGTCGTTGTTGGTGTCGAAGGCTCCCCAGCCACCGTTGCGGCTCTGCATGCCGAGGGTCCAGTTGAGTCCGGCGGCGATGGCGCGGTCGGTGCGGCGCGGGTCCCGGCAGGCGACTCGCTTGAGCACCATGAGGATCACGGCGCTGTCGTCGACGTCCGGGTACCAGTCGTTGGCGAACTCGAACGCCCAACCGCCCGGCTCGAGGCCGGGGTTGGCCACCGACCAGTCGCCGGGCTTGAAGATCTGGTTGTCGATCAGCCAGTCGGTGGCGCGCTGCAGCGCCGGATGGTCGGCCGGCAGTCCGGAGTCGAGCAGCGCCTTGGCCATCAGCGCCGTATCCCAGGTCGGCGAGACGCAGGGTTGAAAGAAGACCTCGTCACCGTTGGCCATGACGAAATCGTCGATCGCCTGCACGCCCCTGGCGATGACCGGGTGCGAATTGGGATGGCCGAGCGCGCGCATGGCCATCACGCAGTTGACCATCGGCGGCTGGATGCCGCCCCACCCGCCGTTGACGTCCTGATGCGCGACGATCCACTGCTCTGCATACGCCAGTGCGCGCCGCCGCAAGGGTTTCCACGGGCTCCGTCCGATGATCTTCAGCGCCGCGTCGAGCGCGAGGAAGGCGTTGCGCCAAGTGAACAGCTCTGGGCTGCGGGCGAACGCGAAGTCCTCGATCGCGGGGGGGCGCCGCCACAGTTCGTCGACCGATTCGGCGGGATCGATCTGGACGCGCGGCCGCATCGCCATGAGCACGGTGAGCGGTACGACCGTCTCGCGCGCCCAGCTCGACATCGCGTAGATGTTGATCGGACACCGCGGCGGCAGCAGCACGAGCTCGACGGGCATCGCCGGTAGGCCCTGCCACGGGAACTGGCCGAAGTAGGCGAGAAAGGTGCGAGTGAAGACCCCGGCGCGCGCCAGACCGCCGTGCTCGAGGATGAACGCACGCGCGCGGCGCAACGCGGGCTCATCGGCGGACAGACCGGCGAGCTTGAGGGCGAAGTACGCTTCGATCGTGTTGCTCAGATGACCGGGGCCACGCGCGTAGAGCGGCCAGCTCCCGTCGCCCGATTGCGTCGCCAGCATGTGCTCGACGATGCGGCGGTCGACGCGGGTCGGCTGTCGTTCCATGAATCGGTTGAGGAACACGTACTGGGCGTCCATCGCCACGTTGGCTTCCAACGGGGCATGCCAGAAGCCCTCGCGATGCTGCTGGCGCAGGAACGCCGCCTGGCTGCGCGCGATGGCGGCGTCGAGTCGGGCGCCGAGGTCGTCGGCACGGGTCGACCCCGGCGCGAGGGCCGTGCCGACGTTCAGCGATGTCCCGCTTTCCAGTGAGCCTTCCATCCTCATCGTACTCCATCGCGTTGCGGGGCGACGCCTGCGTCGCCCCTACGCATGCTCCTCAGTCGTGTCGGAGGGGCGACCCATGCATCGCCCCCGCCAGCGAGAGTCCGGTGCGGCCGGTTCCGGCCGCGACCCACGCCCTGAGCCGCTCCCCCAACACCACCGGCTGGCGCGCCAGCTCGTCCGGGGTGCGCGCGCCGGTGAGCAACATCACCGCGGCAAGGCCCTCGACGAGATGCTCGATGAACGCCGTCGCCGCGCCGATGCCGCCGGCGCGATAGGCGCGATACACCGGCAGAGCGATTCCACAGAGGCGTGCGCCGAGCGCGATCGCCTTGGCTATTTCCAGCCCCGTGCGCACTCCGCCGCTGGCGATCAGCTCGACGCCGAGGCCGTCGAGCATGGCCAGCGACGCGGCCGTCGGGATTCCCCAGGTCGCGAGCAACGCGCCGAGAGCCCGGCTGCGCTCGTCGCCGCGCAGTGTCTCGACGCGCACCCACGACGTGCCGCCGGCTCCCGACACATCGATGCAGCGCACGCCCGCGGCGCGCAACTCGATGGCGGCGGCACGCGAGACTCCGCAGCCGGTCTCCTTGGCGATCACCGGGACCGGCAGCTCGCGACACAGACGTGCGAGCGCCGCCACGCCGCCGCGGAAGTCGCGGTCGCCCTCCGCCTGGATGAGCTCCTGGGCGGGATTCAGATGGAGACAGAGCGCATCGGCGCCGACCGCTGCCACCAGCTGACTGACCGATCCCGTCGGCAGTCGCGTGGCCTGAACGAGGCCGAGGTTGGCGAGCAGGACCACCGACGGGGCGAGCTCGCGCACCGCAAAGGTCCAGGCGGAATCGGGGTCGCGTTGCATCGCGCGCTGACTGCCGAGGCCAAAGGCAATGCCGCAGCGCTCGGCCACCAACGCGAGGTCGCGATTGACGGCGAACGCGTCCGCCGTCCCTCCGGTCATGCCGGTGATCAGCAGCGGCGCGCGCAACCGCTTGCCGAGGAACTCGACGCTCAGGTCGACCTCGTCGAGCGCCAGCTCGGGGAGGGCGTTGTGGAGCAGCTCGACGTCTTCAAACAGGGTGGTTTTCCCGGCGTACTCGACCGCCTCGTTTGCACACAGGTCGAGGTGCGCGCGCTTGCGCTCGCTGAGCCCCCCGGCGTGTTGATCAGCCCGCACCGCCATTTGCTTCTCTCCCTATCCACCAGCCTAACCGTTTGGTCAGGCCTGGCGAAGGAGCTGCCTAACCGTGTGGTCAGCGCCTATAAACCAAGCGCTTACGCCGAGTCAAGGATTGCTAACCGATTGGTCAGGCCTAGTCGATGTCCCGCCCATCAAACGGGCGGCCCAGGCCTACTTTTGCTCGGCTTCGCGCTCAGACGGGGCGAAGGCGGAGTGGCCGATCAGGATGACGACGCCGATGCTGATGAAGGAATCGGCGACGTTGAAGGCCGGCCATTGATACTGACGCCAGTAGACCAGCAGGAAGTCGGTGACCTCCCCGAAAGCCACCCGATCGATCAAATTGCCGAGCGCTCCGCCGAGCACACCGGCTACCGCGAAGAGAAGCCAGCGCTGCTCGGTCGGGATCTGGCGCAGGTAGTAGAACAACACCCCGACCGCGATGGTCGAAGCAAGGAGGAAGAACGGCACGCGGAAGCTGTCGCCTATCCCGGACAGGAGGCTGAACGCGCCGCCCGGGTTGCTCGCGTGCGTGATCGAAAAGAAGCCATCGATCACCGGGATGCTGTCGTAGAGCGGCACGCTCCGGCGCACGTACCACTTGGTGAGCTGGTCGAGCAGAACCACGCTGCCCGTCACCAGCGCCACGAACACCGCCTTACTCATCGCCGCATCCGCGCGTGCGTGCCCACGCCGCGACGCCGCCCGCCGCAGCCGACCTCACACGGACGCCTGTGCGCCAGCGTTCAACCCGCGCACCACCGGCAGACAGCGTTCGCAGAGCTCGGGATGGTCGGCATCGCGGCCGACGGCTTCGCTGAAGTTCCAGCAGCGGCCGCACTTGGCGCCGCGCGCCGGCTCGACCGCGACGGCGAGATCGGCCGAGCGCGCGGTGTTGGCGGCGTCACCGAGCTCGGTCGCGAGCTCGACCTGCGAGACGATCAGGAACGCGGGCAGATCGGCGCGGCGCGCTTCGAGAACGGGACGCAGCGACTCGCTCGGCACCAGCTGGACGCGCGCATCGAGCGAGTGTCCGATGACGCCCTGCTTGCGCGCTTCCTCGAGTGCCTTGGTGACGACGGCGCGCGCGCTGAGCAGCTCGTCCCACGTACCGGCCAGTGCGTCATCGAGCAGCGCCGGATCGACCCCCGGCAGGCCCGCCTCGAACACCGTCGCCGCCCGCCGGCCGGGGACGTGCGCCCAGATCTCGTCGGCAGTGTAGGACAGGATCGGCGCCATGATCCGGGTGATGCGATCGAGCAGGTGCAGGAGCGTGGTCTGCGCCGCGCGGCGTCCCGGCGAGGTTGCGGCCGAGGTGTAGAGCCGGTCCTTGACGATGTCCAGGTAGAGCGCGCTCAGGTCGACCGCGCAGAAGTTCACCAACGCCTGCACGACGAGGTGAAAGGCGAACTCATCGTACGCGGCGAGCGCGCGTGCCAGCAGCTGCTGCGCGCGATGCAGGATCCAGCGATCGATCTCGGGCAGCTCAGCGGCAGGCACCGAGTCGCGGGCGGGGTCGAACCCGCTCAGGTTGCCGAGCAGGAAGCGGCAGGTGTTGCGGACGCGTCGGTAGCTCTCGAGCAGCGGGGTGATCAGGTTGCGCGAGAAGCTCGTATCGGCGGTGAAGTCGACCGACGCGAACAACAGCCGCAGGATGTCGGCACCGTGCTGCGCGATGACCTCGTCCGGCGCGATGGCGTTGCCGAGCGACTTCGACATCTTCTTGGCGCGCTCGTCGAGGATCAGGCCGTGGGTGAGGACCTGGCGATACGGCGCCTTGCCGGTGGTGGCGACCGAGGTGATCAGCGACACCTGGAACCAGCCGCGGTGCTGGTCGACGGCTTCGACGTAGAGATCAGCGGGCCAGCCCAACTGCCGCTCGTTCAGGACGGCGTCGTGCGAGCTGCCGGCGTCGAACCACACGTCGAGGATGTTGTCGTCGGGCACCAGCTGATCGCTCCCGCAGGCGCAGCGGTAGCCGGGCGGCAGCAGCGCCTGCGCGGGCAGCTCGTACCACGCATCCGAGCCGCGCTCGCGGACCCGCTCAAGGGTCCATACTTCCTCGCCGTGCGCGACGGGGAGGACGTCGGTTCCATGCAAGTCACGACGGAATGGAGCGACTGGCGCAACGGCTGGTTCTGGTGGATTCAGGGCGTGTACGT
>Ga0187893_10012461_pt1 | contig 12051 bp, 7 predicted proteins | sample MA1701074metaG_FD_139574 | JGI IMG/M metagenome (GOLD analysis project Ga0187893, IMG submission 139574) | White microbial mat communities from a basaltic lava cave in the Kipuka Kanohina Cave System on the Island of Hawaii, USA - MA170107-4 metaG ... | reverse complement strand
TCGAGTCCCGCCCCTGCTATGCTCGCGGAGCGAGCCAACAGGCCTCGCCGTTCCGGTCGAGTCCCCCCCTGCGATGCCCGGGTGAGGCCCGGGCCTTTTTATTGGCCTCGTCCTTCGGATCGAGTCCCGCCCCCCCCCCGCTATGGGAATTCTGGGACGGTTACGCTGCCCCCGACACTATCCAGCGAGCGGACCGCGAGCTGTGTTAGTGCCTCTTCCGGAATCGGTTGAGAGACGGATATTTGTCAGGTGGCTTGCGTCGCGGCGCGGGCAGTCCGGACCCTTGAAGCCGCATTATCTCGTCGTTTCTGAGTTCCTTTGCTGGGAAGGATCTCTGCGCTAGCGCAATGAGAATGTGTTCGGGGTAGCTCGTGAACGAGCGCTGCCAATGAGGTGCAAGGAGGTGCGATGAGACGCTGTCACCGGTTCTTTCGCGTGGGTGTATCGTCCGCGTTGCTCGCGGCATGTGCAGGCACCACCACACAATTGGCGCCGGTTGCTCCGAAGGAAGTGGCAGAGGAGGAGATGGCGCAGCGGAGGCATGTCCTCCTGGAGATCGAGAAAGCCCAGCGACGTTTGGACGATTTGGGGTTTCCTCTGCTCGTGTCGGCTGCCCCTCTCTGCGAGAAACGAAGTGCCGCCCGCTTGGGGTTCTCCGTTGCGAACGTTCGGCTTTACGAGAACCGTTGGGCCGAAGCGGCGTCCTCCGCCTTGGGCCTCTCTGATACCCTCTCCGTCCGGACCGTGGCCGTTGGATCCCCCGCGGCGGCCGCCGGACTGCAGCCAGGGGATCTCGTCGTTGGAATCAACGGAGACCCTGCTCCAATCGGCAAGGGCGCCGTAGGCACGGCCACCAAGTTGTTCAGTCCGCAGCCAACCGCGCCGCTTAAGCTCACGATGCGTCGCCGTGGCGAAGCCCTCGAGGCCGTCCTCCATCCCGTAGTCGCATGCAAGTTCGAGATGTTGGTTGTCGCTGAGGGGGATATCAATGCGTATGCGGACGGGGACCGCGTGATCATGCCTTGGGCCATGATGCGCTTTGCTAACGACGACGAATTGGGCGGTGTCCTTGGACACGAGATCGCGCACAACGCCATGGGTCACATCGATGCAAGGAAGAAGAACGCCTTCTTGGGCGCCCTCTTCGGTGCGCTCCTTGATATAGCCGCCGCCACTCAAGGGACCAATACCGGAGGACGCAACACCGCGAACTTCATGGCAGCTGCCGCACGAGCTTTCTCGCAGGATTTTGAGCGCGAGGCGGACTACGTGGGCATGTACGTACTAGCCCGAGCTGGTCGGCCGTTAGAGACAGTGCCGCTCTTCTGGCGTCATTTCGCGCAGATCAACCCACGAGCCATTTCCTATGCGAGCACTCACCCAACCACGGCCGAGCGCTTTGTGCGGCTCCGTTCGGCCGCAGCTGAGATCGAACGAAAGCGAGCGGGCGGGCTCGAGCTCCTGCCGGAGATGAAGAAGCCAAACTGAATCGCCCCGGGAATTGCCGGAGCCTCCACCACGGGGCCTCGTCCTTCGAATCGATTCCGCTCCCCCTGCTACCCGACAGCGACCTTGAACCCGCTGTAACCCCATCCCCTTCACGTCGAACGGCATCTCAGTAGGTCTTCAAGTTTTTCCGGGGCGGGGAGTGGCCGACAACGGGAGCTGCGCTGGAGTAGGATACGCCACAATGGCCGGTGGTTCCACGGTTTGTCGCGTAGCCCCTGGGGATTGCCAGACCCGTCCGCAGGGAGGAAGCGATGACTATGCAACTGCTCAGCGGGCTCCGGGCCGGCGTGGGTCCGGTCCTGCTCGCGCTACTGGCCGCCTGTGGTGGCGTCACCCCGACCGCACCTCCGCCAGCCCCGCCCCCCGCGCCCCCCGCTCCCCCTCCCCCTCCCCCTCCCCCTCCCCCGCCGCCGGCGCCCGACGTCACCCGCAACGCCAGCATCCAGGCCGGCGACGGGCAGCGGGCTGTGTCGGGCCAGCCGGTCACGGTGCGTCCGGCGGTCCGGGTCGTCAATCAATCAGGCGCGGGGGTCGCGGGCATCACGGTGAGCTTCGCCATCGGGCAGGGCGCCGGGGCGGTGGCCGGAGAATCCCAGACCACCGGCAGCGACGGCATCGCCACTGTGGGCGGCTGGACGCTGGGAACGGTCGGGCCTAACACGCTGGTCGCCACGGTCACCGGCGCCACCAGTGGCAGCCCGCTCACCTTCACGGCCATCGCAGACGAGAACCTGGTGGACCTGGCCCGCGACTCCACGGTGAACGGAGTGGTCCGGGTGACCCGGTTCCTGGTGAGGGCCGGCGTCACCCTCACCGTGACCGACAGCCTCCGCGTGGTGAGCGACAGCACCATCGAAGTCCTCGGTACGATCCGGGGATCCTGCGTCCCGATGACGCTCGACGCCGGGCGCCAGCTCGTGCTCAAGGGCACCGTGGACAACTCCTGCGATGAGCCCGGCGCGGCGCCGCCCGTCCTCACATTGATCGGGCGAGCGGGTTATGAACTTCGCGACGCGACTGTGCGCAGGCCCGGCGAACTGATGCTGACCACGGACCCGGCGCTGCGCGATTCCGACTTCCTCCCGGCCGCCGCGCTTCGGGCGCCCCCCAGCGCGGACGCGAGCAGCATCGTGTGCTTCGTCGGGAACACCACCATCGAGGCCCGGCCGAGGCACGCGAAGCACGGACTTCCCGCGCTGCCGATCGCCTTCGACGGCTTTAGCGGTCGGGACTTCCGGGCTAACTGCGGAGGCGATCTCACCCTCCTCGGTGACGTCTTCCTCATCGGTCAGGACGGCGGTGACGGTGGCGAGGCCCTCCATCAGCCCGCATTTGGCGATGCGAGCGGCACCGGCGGCCGGGGTGGCCGGGGTGGCCTCGTCTACGTTCAGGCGGGCGGCACCATGCTGCTGAGCGGTGCGGTCTCCATCTTCGGCGGCAATGGCGGCATCGGGGGAAGAGCCCGAGCGATCGCCGGATCGGGGCAGGGCCTGGTGGCCCCCAGTGGCCGGGCTGAGGGCGGCGAGGGTGGTGAGCCCGGACTCTTCGGCCTTCACGCGCGCGGCGAGATCACCATCGCGGCACCCGGCGTGCGGCTCATCACCGGGTTTTCCGGCGATGGCGGCGAGGCCGTCGGTGAGGGCGCCGATGGGGCCGATGCACAGAGCGCCACCACACCGGCGCAGCATGGCGGCGTTGGCCAGGCGTTCGGCGGCAAGGGCGGGAGTTCTCGCAACGACTCGCTGGTCGCGCGTGGGGTGGTGGTCGTGAACCCTGCGAACCTCCAGGTCGAAGCTGCCGGCAAGGGACATGGTGGTCTGGCCAAAGCGAAGGGAGGTATTGGGGGCAAGGGAATCCATCCCAATCCCGATGGTGGAGAGGGTGGCAATGCCCAGGGGTTTGGCGGCGACGGTGGCGATTCCAATCTCTATGACCACCTGGGCCGGCGCATCGGGCAGGGAGGATGGGCCGGCAAGGCCGAAGTGCGGGCCGGGACCGGGGGCATGGGCTACGACGGGTGCTCCGATATCACCCGGTTGCGGACCGGGGGCAATGGCGGGCTCGGCGGCACCATGAACGGTGGTGCGGGCGATCCCGGCACCGGAGAGACGCCGGGCCTGCCGGGCAGCCTCCGGGTAGACAACGGCGGCAGCGGTGGGGCGGGCGGCAATGGCTTCGCGACCGGCGGGAACGGGGGCGCCAGTGGCACGGACGCGTCGTTCGGGCCCAACATAACCCGCATCAACAGCTTCCGCCGTGGCAGCGACGGCATCGGCTGTATGCGGGTTCAGCCCCAGAGCATCTCGATCCAGTATCAGTCGCCGGTGGGCAGCTGTGTCTTCAATTTCAGCCCGTCGGGCCTCCTTACCGTGCTCAGCATTCTCGGAGTGCCGACCTCGTTCACCGCCACGATCGTGACCCTGTCGGGGAACAGCGGGATGAGTCTCCAGGTGGACCCTTCCAGCGTGGTCGCGCGGGGCGCGACCGCGAGCCGGAACGTCGCGCCTCAGGGCACCACCCAGCTTTCCTGGTTCTTCGATCCGTGTGTGGCGCGGGATGGGGGCGGAAATTTCACCGCCGAGATTCAGGTCGAGCTGAAGGTCGGGACCAGCTCGGCAATGGTGAAGATTCCGGTTCAGGGCACGCCGATCGGCGCTCCCTGAGTCCGCAGTGAGTCCATCAGCCGCCGGGCATCCAGGGTCGCTTTGGCCGTGTCGCCCTGCGCGGTGCGGAAGATGGTGAACGCCCTCCGGGCGGCGTCCAGTGCCTCGGCACGTCGCCCCAGCGCGAGTTCGGCCAGCGCGAGTTGAAACAGTGCGGTGCCCAGGTCGCGGTGGGACGGGCCCAGCGAGATTTCAAAGCGGCGGGTCACGCCTTGCATCAACCCCCTGGCCTCCACGAGCACCGCCGTGTCCGCTTCAACCCGGCCGACCTGCCGCAGCAGCATGGCCAGGTGCAGCGTCACCTGCGTCGTCCGGGGATGCTCGATCCCCTGGAGCCGGGTCTGGCGCTCCACCAGGTCGCGGTAGTCCGCCACCGACCCCTTCAAGTCGCCCTGCACCCTGCGAAACACCGCCAGATTGCCGAGTGCCAGCAAGGTGCGCTGGTGATCGGGACCGACTGAGCGCCGCAGCGCCTGAACCGCGGTATTCTGAAGGGCGACGGCGTCGTCGAACCGCTGCAGGCGGTACGCCACCGCGGCGAGGTTGCTGGCGGTGACCCCGACCGAACGATGGGCGTCGCCGAATTCGGCTCGGCGAATGGCAAGTGCTTCGGTCAGGACGGTGTCGGATTCGGGGAAGCGGCGCTGGGCGGTCAGGACCACGCCGAGGTCATTGAGCGAGCGGGAGAGGTCCCGGCGACGGCTCGGTCCGAGGTGCCGTCGGATCGCTACCGCCTCTCGCAGCAGCCGTTCCGCCTCCTCGAGCCGGTCCAGCTCGTAAATCACCCACCCGTAGAGATTGAGCGACGCGGCCAGGTCGGGGTGCCCGTCGGGGAGCGTTGTGCGGCGCAGCTCGAGGGCCTCTCGAGCCAGCGGTTCGGCGGTGTGGTACAGGCCCAGGCGATCGTAGCCGTCGGCCAGTACCTCCATCATGTCGGCTTTGAGCTCGGACTGGGTTGCGTAGGCCCCGTCGAGATTCGCGGCCTGGAGATCGAGGAGCCGGCGGACGGTGACGGTATCGCCCACGGTGCGATCAGCGCCGCTCGCCCCGAACATCTCCATCAGGAACGACCGCACTTCGAGCGCCTTGTCTCTCTCTTCGGTCACCCGGCGCGACTCTTCCGCGACCCGCCGCGATTGCACCAGTGTCACCGCCGTCGTGACTCCAAGCGCCAGGAAGGCGACCGCCGCCGCGGCGACCCACCCCGCGTTGCGGCGCACGAACTTCCGGGTCCGATAGCCCAGCGTATCAGGACGTGCCCCGACCGGAAGGCCATCGAGATGCCGCTGCAGATCGTCGGCAAGCGCGGCCGCTGAGGGGTAGCGCCGTTCCGGCTCCTTGCGGATGGCCTTCAGGACGATGGTATCCAGGTCGCCGGCCAGCATCCGCCGCAGCGGACCGGTGTCGGTGTCCCGATGAGCGGCGTCCTCCGGCGTGATGCCGATCTCGCTGGGACGGCCCGGATTCGATTCGAGAATCGCGCGCTCGATCTCGATCCGGATGCCGGGGCGGGAACGGTAGGGATGCTGGCCCGAAAGCAGCTCGTAGAGCAGCACGCCGAGCCCGTGCACGTCGGTCGCGGTGGACACCGGCTGGCCAGCGATCTGTTCCGGCGCCGCATACTCAGGCGTGAGCGCGCGAACGTCGGTTCGGGTGTCCTCGGCGGGGCCCAGCGCATCGGTCGCGACCAGCACCTTGCCGATCCCGAAGTCGAGCAGCTTCGGCACCCCGTCGGCGCTCACCAGAATGTTGCGCGGCTTGAGATCGCGGTGCACCACCAGGTTCTGGTGGGCGTGCTGCACCGCACTGCAGATCGTCTGGAAGAGCTGGATCCGGGCGCGCACCGGTAACTGTCGCCGGTCGCACGCCTGATCGAGCGGTTCGCCGTCCACGTACTCCATCACGAAGTAGGGACGGCCATCCGGCGTGGCTCCGGCGTCGAGTAGCTGGGCGATGTTGGGATGGTGGAGCGTAGCGAGGATGCGGCGCTCCAGCCGGAACCGCCGCAGCACCTCGTCGGTGTCGAGGTCGCGCCGGATCACCTTGATCGCGACCTGCTGCTGCAGCTCCTCGGTTTCCCGCACCGCGAGATACACCTCGCCCATCCCGCCACGGCCAAGCCGGCGCACCAGCCGGAACGGGCCGATCCGGTCCTGCGGGGGCTCATCACCTGGGGGGACAAGACTCGTGAGATCCACCAGGGGGCGGGAGAGAAACCCCGAGCCGGTGGCGAGGCGGCTCAGCAGGCTGTCAACTTCGCGGCGGAGTACGGGATCACCCGCACAGGCGCTGGCGAGAAACACTTCACGCTCGGCGCCGTCCAGCTCGAGCGCCTCGGCGCACACCGATTCGATCCGTTCCCAGCGCTCCGGATCCATGACGGTCAGGCGGGGTAGAGGAGGCTGGTCCGGCCGGCGGGGAGGTCCCCGAGTTCGCGGCGGAGCCAGGCCCTCGCGATGGTCCAGGAGCGGCGGACGCTGCGCTCGGAAATCCCCATCACTTCGGCCACTTCGGCTTCTGCCATTCCCCCGAAGAATCGATACTGCACGATGCGGGAGCCCCGGGGATTGAACTCCGCCAGCCGCCGCAGCGCATCGTCCATCGCAATCAACTCCTCGGCGTCGGCGTCGGAGAGCCAGGCGTCCGGGACCAGCTCCGCGTCTTCGAGCGGGAGATGGATGGCACCATCACCTCGCTTTCCCGCCCGGCGCTGCTTGGCGTAGTCGATCAGGATCCGCCGCATGGCTTCGGAAGCGACCGCGAAGAAGTGGCTGCGATTCTGCCAGGCGACCCGGGTCTGGCCGGCGAGTTTGAGCCAGGCCTCGTGCACCAACGCAGTGGTATTCAGGGTGTGGCCGGGCCGCTCCAGCCGGAGCCTGCCGTGGGCGATCCCTCGCAGCTCATCGTACACGAGTGGCACCAGCCGGTCGAAGGCGAGCCGGTTGCCCTTCGCCGCATCCAGCAGCAGGCCGGTGATCTCTCCCGATTCCATGGCAAGTGATCCTGAGAGAACCTGCCGAAGAACCACGGGAGGTGCAAGGACGGGCGGGCTCCTGCCGACTCGAGAATGGTGTTCACGGGTGCGGAGGGCCCGGAGCGTTTGCATCCCTAGGGCTTGGTTGCAACGCTCCAGCCCCGGACCGTATCCAAGCTCTGTGATGGCTTGACAACCCGGAATCCCGCCTATTTCTTCTGGATTGAAGAACATATGTCTCTCGGCGACCTCGAGCAGCTGGTTCTGCTGGCCATACTCCGCCTCTCCCCGGAGGCGTACGGGATTTCCGTTCAGCAGGAAATCGCGGCCCGGGCCCGGCCCGAGGTCACCCTCGGCGCCGTGTACTCCACCCTGACCCGGCTGGAACAGAAGGGGCTGGTCAGCGCGAAGATCGGTCCGCCCACCAGGGTCCGCGGCGGCCGCCGGAAGAAGCTCTACATCGTGACCGGGGCCGGCCGGGAGGCCGTTCGGGAAAGCCTCCAGGCCTTGCGGTCCCTGAGCCGGGGACTCACTCCCAGGTTGGGGACGCCATGACCCGGCTCGGACCTACCGATTATCGGGCGCCGCACCGCCTGGCGCGCCTGCTCATTGCGCTCCGGGTACCCGCCGAGGAACGCGAGTTCGTGAAAGGCGATCTCGACGAGGGCATGGCTCTGGTGCGCCAGGAGCGGGGACGCTGGATCGCGCTGGTCTGGTATGCTCGTCAGCTGACCTCCCTCCTCGTTAATCGCCGCATCGCGGCCGCTTCCAGCCCCTCCCTCTCGTCCCAGGCTTCACGAAACGAGCTCTCCATGCCGACCCTCTTCGACCTTCGCATGGCGTTGCGCTCGCTGCGCCGCGCTCCTCTGTTCTCCACGCTCGTCATGTTCACCCTGGTGATCGGGATCGGGGCGACCTTGGCGGTCTTCAACGTGGTCTACTCTGCGCTCCTTGCCCCGCCGCCCTATCCCGATCCGGATCGCCTGGTGGTGCTCTGGGAGCGGTCATCCGCCGGTGAGAAGGAGAACATCGGGTGGCTGACCGGGACGGACATCTCGAAAGAGACCCGTTCCTTCTCCTCCGTTGCCATGATCAGCTACTGGGGCCCGATCGCCCGGTTCGGTGAGCACGCCCGCCAGCTGAATGGCATCCGGGTGTCGCACACCTACTTCCGAACGCTCGGGGTTCGCCCGCTGATCGGCCGGGACTTTACTCCCGAAGAAGATCAAAGCGTGGCTACCCGTCGCGTCGCGATTCTGAGCTTTGCGCTCTGGCGGAGCCTGTATGGGGGTGATACCTCGATCGTCGGAAAGAGCGCGAGCATCAACGGGGTCCCCTATCTGATCGCGGGCGTGATGCCGAAGGGATTTCGGGACGTGTTCACGCCGCTCACCGAGATCTGGGGACCGCTTGGCTATTCGCCGGACTATGTCCCCGCCTGTCGAACCTGCCGCCATCTGCGGGCCATCGCCCGACTCCGTCCCGAGGTTTCCCTGACTGCGGCGCGTCAGGAGCTCGACGTATTCCAACAGAGCCTCAAGAGCCGGCACCCGACGGAATACGCTTCGGTCGGCATGACGGTCCCGACCCTGCAGACGGAAACCGGAGGACGGTTCAAGCCTTCCTTGCTGGGGCTGCTGGGAGCGGTCACCCTGCTGCTCGCGCTCGCCTGCATCAACGTCGGGAATCTCTTTCTGGGCCGTTCCGGTGAGAAACACCAGGACCTGGTCATCCGGATGGCGCTTGGCGCCGACCGGGGACGCTTGCTGGGACTGGTGTCGCTCGAGGCGCTGATCCTGGCGCTCTCGGGTGGTGGGCTGGGTGCCCTGGTGGGTTGGTACGGCTCGCGGAAGCTGCTCACACTGCAGTCGATTCCGCCGGCGCTCGCGGATGGGGCCAGCCCGCTGGTTCCGATGATCGGGATCGCTCTCCTCGCGAGCGTCGTCGCCGCGCTGATCGGTGGCAGCCTCCCCGCGCTGCTCACCCTGCGGGAGTCCGCGCTGCAGGAGATCCGGGTGGGCACCCGGTCCGTATCAAACCGTCTGCGCCACCGGCTTCGCCACGGCATCGTGATCGCCGAAGTCGCCCTGGCGGTCATTCTGCTCGCGTCGGCTGGGCTCCAGGTGCGCACCCTGCGCCATGCGCTCTCGGTCGACCCCGGCTTCGATCCCGCCGGGGTCACGACCACGGCGATCTCCCTGGTGGGTCCACAGTACGACTCGGCCGGCTCGACGCGGACGTTCTACCGCAACCTGCTGGGCGGGGTCGAGGCCATTCCGGGCGTCGAAGCGGCGGCGGTAGTGAACCAGTTGCCGTTGGGCGGCAACTTCGACGCGTCGGGAGTGCACCGGGAGGACCGCACGCAGCCTAACCCGGAGCTCGATCCCAGCGCCCAGCGCTTCGCGGTGAGCCCGGGCTACTTCGACGCGATGCGGATCGCGCTGCTCCGGGGCCGCCCGATCACCCCAGCCGATCGCGAGGGCTCCGACCCGGTTGCATGGCTCAACCGGAGCGGCGCCACGCGGATCTTCGGAACCGACGATCCGATCGGCAAGCGTATCAAGATGGGTGGGATGGACGGTCCCTGGTACACCGTGGTCGGGATCGTGGAGGACGTGCGTCACCTTTCGCTCGATGGAGAGATCGAAAACCAGATGTACCTCCCCTTCGACCAGAATCAGTACGAAGAGTCCGCCCTCACCCTGGTCACCCGGGGCAGGGGAGAAGTACGGGCGTTCGAGCCCGGAGTCTCCGCCGCGATCAAACGGCTCGACCCGGGCGCGGCCACGTCCGCCATGAGCATGAACGAAGTGGTGCGCCGCCAGCTGGGTGCCCGACGCCTTGCCCTTTCGCTCATCGGAGGCTTTGCCGTCATCGCCCTGATTCTCGCGCTCGGCGGCCTCTTCGGAGTCGTGTCGGCCAGCGTCACCGAACGGCTGCGCGAGATTGGAGTGCGCAGCGCCCTGGGAGCGACCCCGGGTCGCCTGATTCGGATGGTGGCCGCGCAGGGACTCGGGCTGGTCCTGGCCGGGACGGCCATCGGGATCGGCGGAATGCTCGCCGCCCGCGGCATCATGACCCGGTTCGTCGTCGGCGTTTCCCCGGGCGATCCGCTCAATTTCGTGGGCGTCGCCGGTCTGCTCGGCCTGGTGGCGATGATGGCGATGATTGTTCCCGCGGTCCGGGCCAGCCGGGTGGATCCGCTCACCGTGATGCGATCCGAATGACCCTCCTGTGCGTCCTTGCGATTGCAGGCGGGGCATTCGCCCAGGGCCCGGTTTCGCCGCCGCGACCAGGTGCGCTCGGCACGGGCTCTGTCGTCGATCGATCGCTCGCGCCGTCCGACTCACACGACTACACCGTCCGGCTGACGCGCGGGATGTCGGTGTTGATCACCGTCCAACAGATCGGGGTCGATGTCGTAGCCGAGCTACGGGGTCCCGACGCTCGCCTGCTCGAGATGGTTGACAGCCCGACCGGTCGGAGCGGCGAGGAGCGGGTGGAGTTCTTTGCCGATCGCAGCGGGACCTATTCGGTGCGGGTTCGCCCCTTCAATACCGAGGAGCCCGCCGGCCGCTATCGCCTGACCGTTGTGGATGTACGGGGCGCGCGAGCAACCGCGGCGATCCTCGGCGCGCGGGCGCTGGCCCGCGACTCCGCGGCGGCCTGGCTTCGGTCGCGCGCGGCAGCCCTCCCTGCCACCCTCGATGGTGAGCTTCCTCCGCTTGACCGCATCGCCGGCAATGCGCGCGTGATCGGACTCGGCGAGGCCACTCACGGCAGCCGGGAGTTGGCAGATCTGCGTTTCGCCGTCACCCGTTATCTGGTGCAGCGACACGGGGTCCGGCTCATCGCGATCGAGTACAGCGCCAGCCGGATGGCCGTCCTCAACTCCTGGGCGCTCGGCGGCCCGGTGAGTGAGACGGAGATGCATCGGGCCCTTAACACCGGGTGGATTGGCCGGCGAACCCTGGGCGAGCTGGTACAATGGATCCGGAACTGGAATGCCACGAATCCGCAGGATCACGTGCAGCTCGTGGGCGTGGATGCCCAGGACAATGCGAGGGCTCGCGCGACATTGCAGGGGACTCCGTTTCGCGAATACGCGCAGGAGATGATCGCTGGATTCGACAGCGCGCTGGCCGAGATTGCCGTTGCGGATTCGCAGACCTGGGTCTTCGGCGATTCGCGAGTGAGCGCGCCGACTCAGCGGACCCTCGTCGAAGTGCAAGCCAGACTGGATGCAGACGCGCCGCTGCTCGCGGCTCGGTGGGGACCTGAGGCATTCGAAGCCGTCCGGGACGCTGCTCGACAGCTCATGCAGTTCGCCGACTTCAACGCAGGGCGCGCGGGCACCCGTTCCCGCGACTGGTACATGGCGGCGAACCTGATCCGCGCCCTCAATGCGGTTCCGGCCGGAAGGCGCGCGGTGTTCTGGTCGCACAATGCCCACGTCGCAGTGCCAGCCAATCCCCGAACCTCGGGGGCGTTCCTTCGCGGGGCGCTCGGATGCGGCTATCGCGCGCTGGCGACGAGTTTCGGCGAGGGAGGATTTGTTGCTCAGCGCCCCAACGATCTGGAAGATCGCCTGGAAATCTCCACCCTTCCGTTCGCTCCTCCGGAAACCATCGACGCCGTAATGGCCTCGGTATTCAGCGCCGGTTCCGTGGCGACGTGGACCTGCGAGCCTCGTCCCGACAATGTGCCGGCCTGGCTGCAATCAGCGCAGCAGCTTCACTGGATCGGCGGCCTGTATGCACCCGGGAGTCTGCCGACCCAGGCCTTCAGCCCCTTCAAGCTCGTGGAAGAGTTCGACGGCATCTTCTATTTGCCCAAAGTTACCGCGGACCAGGTGTTCAACGATCGCCCGATCGTTCCCGCTCGACCCAGGTAACTGCTCGGGAC
>Ga0187893_10012460_pt1 | contig 12052 bp, 12 predicted proteins | sample MA1701074metaG_FD_139574 | JGI IMG/M metagenome (GOLD analysis project Ga0187893, IMG submission 139574) | White microbial mat communities from a basaltic lava cave in the Kipuka Kanohina Cave System on the Island of Hawaii, USA - MA170107-4 metaG ... | reverse complement strand
CCTATCTCGACGATCTCTCGCCACGCGAATGCTTACGCAAAGCTGGCATTCTTTCCGAACACTTTTGGCTCCAAGATGTCTTCCCGCCAAAAGTATGACATATTTTTTGGAAACCTACTTAGGATCACAAATCCGAAATAATGATGCTTGTTCATGGATTCCTCTTTGTTCTAAAGATAATAGTACGAGTGGTGGTGATGGTCAAGCCATTTTTCGCCAACGGATTCAGGATTCGCGTTGGAAGAATCCCAGAATCACCGCGCCGAAGCCGGTGAGCGCGACAAACGGAAATAACAGGAACCACCCCACTGTGGGAATTGCCGATGCAAAAGCAAGGATAACGGTCCCCCAGAATGACTTCTTCCATGCTGAAAGATCGGGAAATACTCGTTCGCCGATGATGCCGACCATGGCGCAAAGCCCGAGGCTGAGGAGCACCGCCAGAACAGCGGCGAGCAAGAGCGCGGGAATCAAGATCACAAGTCTGACTACATCATTCCCGACGCCCTCCGCAACGGCGAATAGAACGACTGCCACCGTGCCAAAGAAGGGAAAGTTGACAAAGCCAATGCCGAGCGAACGGGCAGGCAATTGCTTCGCCACATCGATGGTCTTCAACACCCGATTGCTGAAGAACGCGCCGACGACGAGAAAGTAACAGGCGAATGCAACAGCGAGCAAAGTAATGAGAAGCGTTATTCGGAGGATTTCGGTCATGTGTGGTCTCCTTGTCGAATGTGTCACCCTGAGGCGAAGCCGAAGGGTCTCTTACGCAGTGACAGAGATTCTTCGCGGCGCACCGCGCCGCGAAGAATGACATGGCGTTATTTGATTTGTCTCCTCAACAGCAACCCATTCCCCACCAGCCAAAGTAAGGACGCGCCTGCGAGCGCGAAGGAAAGAGTCACTGTTGATAAATCCAGCGGCGGCAGTGAGGTTAGCGTTGGCAATTGGACGTTGGTAAATGTGTCGAACAGCATGAGCCATTGTGTTTGAATTTGAATCAGAAGCTCGGCAAGAGATGGGGTCTTGATCGGGGGAATCAATTTCATCACGAACGGCGCGGCGGCGATGAGCGCGAGCAAGGCAAGCGCGGCTTGCAGACCTGCCGTAAGCGGGAGCCAGCGCGGAAGTTGAGGATTCAATTTTCCCGCTGAGACGAAGCGTGCGGCGAAATTACGAGTCGGCTCCAATTCGGGGAGCGATTCCAATTCGGCGAACAATGCTTGAAGCGCGGTGAGACGCGCCGCACATTCCGCACACGATGCAAGATGCGATTCGATCTGCGCACGTTCATTCGATTGATTATCGAGATATTCGTTCAATTGATCGTCAGTCAGGTGCATGGAGTTTCTCCGCGAGAAGTTTGCGGGCGCGGAAGAGGTGACTCTTCACGTCGCTCAGTGGGATGTTCAATTCAGACGCGATCTCATCGTAAGACAATTCCTGATAATGCCGGAGCTCGACGACGACGCGATAGTGTGGAGGTAATGACGCAAGCGCGGCGCGGATTTGCTCACTTCTTTCTTTGATCTCAACCTGTTTCTCCGGTCGTTGGCTTTCGTCGGCATCGCGTTCTTCGTCCAGCGGCGCGGTGACCTTTAGCAACTCGAGATGGTTGAGGCACAGGTTTGCCGCAACGCGCCTCACCCACGGACCGAACTCGCGTTCGATGTCGAACTGACCGAGGCGATTGTACACGCGCATGAAGGTCTCTTGCGCCAGGTCTTCGGCTTCGCCACGTTCGTGCAGGATGCGATAGCAGACGTTGAAGACGTTGGTTTGGTAGCGCGTGACGAGTTCGCCGAACGCCTCCGCCGATTCGGCATCGCCGCGACGGGCGCGGACGATCAGGTCGCGGTCGGTGGGCGCGGTCATGGCTGAAGTGTAATACAGGTTGGGGAACGAAAAAGTTGCACAGTGCGCAACTACTTGCGCAGTATCTTGCTCCAATCCATCATAGGCTTGATATTCTCCATCGGAACCTGACCTTCAGGCACGAAGCCGACGAACGAACGGTTGTAGTTATCCTCCGTGCCATCGTCGAGATTCCAACGCAGTGTATTGCGGAAGATGCCGAGGCAGGAGGTGCCGCGGAAGTCATCGGGCAGGGAGGTCTCGAAGGTGTAGACGTACGTGCCGTCGGCGGTATCCACCACTTCGATGACGGTGGCTTCATGAATCCAGCGCAGCCACTGGTTTTGCGTGACCTTCTTCTTATCCGCATCGAGTGTTGTGCGTGAGCGCGTGACCACTTCGCCGAGTTTGTAATTCCATGGCTCAGCCAATGGCTGCGCGTTCTTTCCAGCCTTCTCTTTTTTCTTCTTGCCAAGGAAATCGCCGGGCAGCAAACCTTCACCGTTCGCATCTTCGACGCCGCGCGCCACCTGCCATTGACTCGGCTCGCTGTTGACAAACCTCAGCCAGAAGATGCTCGCGCCCTGTGTGTAATGCTCCGCACCGGTGGGACGAACGAACGTGACGCCGGGCGTCTTTGCTTTGAACAACTTGAAATAGCGCGCGGCGTTTTCGGTGAGACCGCCGCTCGGCAAATGTCCGCGAATATGCTGAACGTGCTCAGCCGTCTCGTTGCAGACCGCGCGCGTGACGATGAGTTCCTGCGAGCGTCCGTGTTCACGCCGCCACATGCCGGTGTTATCCGTTGCCCACTTACTGAGCACCGGGTACAACGCGGTGTCGGCAAAACGCACTTTATCTTCCTCGGGCGTGAACGTCTCCCAACCCGCGTCCCTGACGTGATTGACTCGCAGTTGCGTGAGCATGACGATCATCTTCCACGCCCATGCCGGAAGTTGACCCTTCATTGCTTCCAATTTCGCCAATGCCTGATGGGTCGTCATGGTCATGAACTCGTATTTGGCTTCTTCCTCCGCCAAACCATCCAAGCCTATGCGGCGAGATTTCGGTCCGTTCGCTTTGACTCCCTGCATGTGCAGGTCAATACGATCCTTCCATTCTTTATCAGTTGCCCCGGCGAGTTTTGGTTTGTTCGCACCCGCGCCGCCCTCATATTGCGCGATCTTTTCCTTGCAACGCGCTTCCACCTCCCCGTCGGTAAGAGCCGCTTGCTGTTTCTTGTTCTCAGCAACGCGCAGCCGCACGAGCAGGTCCTTCGGGTCTGCCCACGATCCATGCGCCGACTTGTAGCGCATCCCTGAAAAATGCACGACCATGTATTGCAGCCATAACGGGAAACGCCTCGGCTCCTTCTCGAACCGCAGGCGAATCTCCGCCAATAATTGATATTGATCCTTGTTTTCGAGGGTTCTGGCGTATTGCTCTGCTTTATGGCGGACGATATCCTTGACCGTGACGGGAACCTTCGGATCGTAGTTGACGAGGAACTCCGCTTCGGTAGTCTTATAGTTTGGATCTGCCTTGGTGAGTTTGTACCATTCCAGTTTTGGCGCTTCGACCTTGTCGTAGGTCGCGTCGAATTCACGCAGTTTTTCCATTTCCTCCAGCAACATCGGCAGGGCAGAGTCGTTCTTTAGTTTGTACTCCGCTTCGACCTTCGGGCGGTTGGGGTGTTCCGGCAGCATCCCCTCAAGTTGTCGTTGAAGGTAGCGGATGCGGTCGCGCAGGAATCCGAGCTGGGTTTTGAATGACGCTATGCGCGATTGAATGAACGTCCGCTCGCCGCGGATATACTTGGGCCACGAAGAGATGAAATAATCGTGATTCTGTTGGATCAACCTCATCGCCTCTTCTTCGACGGGTTTGTACTTGATGTAAAAACTCCGCGCGTCCTTGATCATGAAATAGCTCTTCAGGCTGGCGTAGAGCTTGAAGGCGGCGGCGCGGGCATAATCCATGCTGTCTTCGTATTCCTTGAGGTCCGACTTTAGCGCGGAGATGTCTTTATTCTTATACTCTGCCCACAAGTCGGCTTCTTTGTAATAGACAAGAAAATCCCGCAATTTGACGAGCCGCATCGGGTAGATATCTTTGAGCAGGATATCGTTTTGCCATTGAAAGTGAAGTGTTCCGGTCATGAATAGCTCCTCTCAAAACAAACGCGGATGATTGTATTCCATTCCATGAAAGTGCGAAAGAAAAAGTCCCTTTGGGCTCGCAACCCTCCGGGACTTTTAATTTGCGCACCAACTACACCACCACGCTCACTAATCGTTTCTGCGCCACGATCACCTTCTTCGGCTCTTTGCCCTCCAGATACTTCTGGATGACCTCCGAAGCCAGAGCGGCGGACTTGATCTCGTCCTCGCTCGCGTCAGCCGCGACGGTAACCCGGTCGCGGACTTTGCCGTTGACCTGCACGGGGATCTCGATCACATCTTCCTTTGCGGCGGCTTCGTCCACTTTGGGCCACATCTGTTGGTGGATGGAATAGGGCTTGCCCAAATGATTCGTCCACAGTTCTTCGGCGATGTGCGGCGCGACAGGAGCCATCATTTTCAGATAGATTTCCTGTGCTTCGCTCCATTCTGGGGCGCCGACTGCGCCAGCCTCGCGCGCTTTGTACATTTCATTCAGCAATTCCATCAACGAGGAGATGACGGTGTTGAACTCGAAGTTCTCGAAGTCATGTGTGACGTGCTTCAACGTTTGGTGAACTTTTCGCCTTAAGACCTTTAGGGTCTCTGAAGACCCTAAAGGTCTGTATTCAGATTTATCAGTGAACAAAGTCCACACTCGTCGCACCCAGCGCGCCGTCCCTTCGATGCCGTGTGAGTCCCATGGCGCGCCTTGTTGCCAGCGCGCGAAGAACATCAGGTACGCGCGCACGGTGTCCGCGCCGTATTTTTTAACCAGCACGTCGGGCGCAACGACGTTGCCGCGGCTCTTCGACATTTTGCTGTTATCCCCCGCCAGCACCATACCCTGATTGCGCAATTGCATCACAGGCTCGCCGCCTTCGGTGATGCCCATGTCGCGCAACGCTTTGTGGAAAAAGCGGAAATACAACAGGTGCATGTTCGCATGTTCGCTTCCACCGGTGTACGTGTCAACGGGCATCCAATAGTTGTATTCGGCTTCGTCGAACGCCGCCTCCTCATTACGCGGACTCAGATAACGCAGGTGATACCACGACGAACACATGAAGGTGTCCATCGTGTCCGTTTCGCGTACCGCAGGCTCGCCGCCAACGGGACAAGTCGCGTTCTTCCATGTTGGATGAAACTTCAACGGCGACTCGCCCGTCGGTTTCCATTCGTCAATGTCGTCGGGCAGCAGCACAGGCAATTGATCGTCCGGCACGGGGTTCCATCCATGCGTTTCACAATACACCATTGGAATCGGCGCGCCCCAAAATCGCTGGCGCGAGATCAGCCAATCGCGATAACGATAATTCACGTCGCGCTTGCCGATTCCCTTTTCCTCCAGCCACTCGATCACGGCTTTGATCGCAGGGTTTGCCATGCCTTTGTCGTTCGTGGCGGGCGTGCCATTGAACGGACCTGAATTGATCATCACGCCTTCATGTTCATGCGCATGTTCCATGGCATCGCCTTGTAAGGGCAAGTCATGACTTGCTCCTACGGGTTGGATCACCGGCACGATCTTCAACCCATACTTGCGCGCGAATTCAAAGTCGCGTTCATCATGCGCGGGGACCGCCATGATCGCGCCCGTGCCATACGACATCAACACGTAATCCGCAACCCAGATCGGGATGCGCTCCTCATTCACAGGATTGATAGCATAGCCGCCTGTGAAGACGCCCGTCTTCTCCTTGTCCTTCGCTTCGCGCTGGATGTCGGTCTGCTTCGCCGCCTGAGCTTTGTACTCGCTAACGATTGCCGCGTTCTCGGGTGTGGTGACCTTATCCACCAGCAGATGTTCCGGCGAGAACACCATGAACGTCGCGCCCCACAAAGTGTCAGGACGGGTGGTGAAAATCTCGACCCCCTCCCCGCCTCCCCCATTTCCTGTGGAAATGGGGGAGGTGTCACGCAGTGACGGAGGGGGTGCGATCTTGAATGTCACCGACGCGCCTTCACTGCGACCAATCCAATTCGTCTGCGAGACTTTAATGAACTCGGGCCAGTCCATGCCTTCGAAGTGCAATAACTCGTCGGCATACTTCGTGGCTTTGAAGAACCACTGATCCAATTCTTTCTTGATGACGGGTGTGCCGCAACGATCACAGACGCGATCTTCACCTTTGACTTGTTCACGCGCCAGAGTTGTGTTGTCTTTCGGGCACCAATCCACTGTCGCTTTTTTGCGATATGCCAACCCGTGTTTGTACAACTGAATGAAAAACCATTCCGTCCATTTATAGTATTCAGGGTCAGACGAGACTGCTTCGCGCTCCCAATCGAACATTGCGCCCATCGTCCGCATCTGCTTGCGCATTCTCTCGATGTTTGCATACGTCCACTTCTTCGGATGGATATTGTGTTTGATCGCCGCGCCTTCCGCAGGCAAACCGAACGCGTCGAAACCCATCGGGAACATCACGTTGTAGCCCTGCATCCGCTTGAAACGCGCCCGCGCATCCGACGGCGTCATCGCATACCAATGACCGATATGCAAGTCACCGCTTGGGTAGGGCAACATCGTCAGCGCGTAGTGCTTCGGCCTGGAGTCGTCAATCACTGCGCGATACAACTGATCCGCATCCCATTTCGTCTGCCACTTCGTCTCAAAGGCTTGGGGGTTGAAGGACCTATCCTTTCCAGCAGTAGCCGCGGCTTTGACGGCTTTTGCTCTCGTAGTTGTCCTCTTCGGCGCAGCCTTTTTAACACGAGCGATCTTCTTCCTTAAAGAAGATGCTTTTGGCTTCGGTGCTGATTTCTTTTTAGCTGTAGTTTTATTTTTCTTGACTGCCATTCTTTCCTCTTTATAAAATTCAGGTATCAACTTCCAAATCTCAGTCTTCGTCTCTTTGGCACGCAAGGAGGCTCGGAAGAAGAGGACCTTGCTTCCAGAAAATAAAGTTGATTCGAATGTTCATACGAGCCTCCTTTTCTTTATTATCGTCATTGCGAGCGACTGGAAGGAGCGAAGCAATCTCTAACGCAATGTGGGAGATTGCTTCGGGCTGGGTCTCGATACATTGCCTCACCTGCACTTGCGCTCGGTGCAAGTGTCGGCGACACTCGACCATCAGCCCTCGCAATGACGGGTTATACAAAACAAAAAACTCCTCATCCACTTCAGGGACGAAGAGTTCTCTCCGCGGTACCACCCGAATTCGTTTGAAAGTTGCAAGTCGAACCTTCCAACATTCAAACGCACTTTGATCGCTATAACGGGCTTCTCCGTCACCGGCTACTGGATTTCACCGGCGAAGTCCCTCTTACGAGGAGAACAGGCGAGTTCGGTCTTGTTGATTGGCATTCCCGTTCGATGCCGTTGAAGGGCTTCCACCTCGCTTTCCCTTCTCGCTGACGGGATGACCTACTACTCCTGCCATGATATTTCTATTCAATTTGTGGACCCAGGGGGATTCGAACCCCCGACCTTCTCAATGCCATTGAGACGCGCTCCCAACTGCGCTATGGGCCCGGTTCCAGTGATCAATTGTTAAGTGAGTTGTTCAGTAACGACCACTGAACAGGTGGACCTGAGGGGATTCGAACCCCTGACCTCATCAGTGCGATTGATGCGCGCTCCCAACTGCGCTACAGGCCCAGAGAAATGGCGTTCGGTATTCTAATGGAGGGGCAAGGGGATGTCAAGCAAAGGATTGGATGTAAAATATGTCCATTCGTTTTTTCGAGGGATAAAACCAATGGCTGAATCAAACCCCAAACCCATCTATCGCATCATGGACTTGCAGGCGGCTGATCGCCCGCGGGAAAGATTATCCACGCTTGGGCCCCAAGCCCTGACCAACGCCGAATTGCTTGCCATCCTTTTGCGCGTGGGCGTGAAAGGCGAAAGCGCGGTGACGGTGGGTCAACGCCTGCTTAACAAGTTCGGCGGGCTTACAGGCTTGCACCGCGCTCCATTCGTGGACTTGAAAAAACAGCACGGTCTTGGCGACGCCAAAGCCGCGCAGATCAAAGCCGCCATTGAGTTGGGTAGAAGGTTGATACTCGAATCCCCCGAGGAAAGACTCGCCATCAACTCCCCTGCCGATGCCGCCGCGTTGGTCTCGTACGAAATGTCCGCGCTGGAGCAGGAGCATCTGCGCGTGATGTTGCTCGATAGAAGGAATCGGGTTTTGGAAACCGTAGAAGTGTACAAAGGCTCGGTCAATTCATCACAGATTCGGGTGGGAGAAATTTTCAAAGAGGCGGTTCGCAAGAACGCCTCAGCCCTTGTAGTCATCCACAACCACCCTAGCGGCGACCCCACTCCCAGCCCCGACGATGTCGCGGTGACGCGCGCTATCGTACAGGCGGGAAAACTATTGGATGTGGAAGTGCTCGATCATCTGATCATCGGTCAGGGGAAGTGGGTGTCGTTGAAAGAGAGAGGCTTAGGGTTTGTCTAAGTGAATTTGGCAAGAATCATGCAACAAAGGCTGGAAAGACTCGTAGAAGTGACACAAGATTCAAAAGATCAATCTCGGCGAGGAGGCTGACCGTGGAATACACACAAATACAACTTTCTGCACTTTGGGTGGCAACGATGTTAACCTATCTCTTGGGAGACGTGCTGCGAATCTTCAGCGGCGACTTTAACACGCCGGGGGAATTCGGTGGAATGAAAATAACACAAGGCATGTGGCTGGGTATCGCGGTCCTGATGGTGACACCCATTGTGATGGTTGTACTTTGCGTGATGTTACCGTACCCCGCCAACCGCTGGGCAAACATCGTCGTTGCTGTTTTCTTTTTCTTGTTCAACATCGTTGGCTTACCCACCTATCCCTCCGCGTACGACAAATTCCTGATCGCTGTCAGCCTTGTGTTTAATGCACTAACGGTGTGGATTGCATGGAAATGGGTTTGAACCAAGCCTGACTCCTAAACTTCACTTCAAAATCTCAACTAACGTCACTAGGTATTAATGCTTATCAAAGACCAAGGATTCCCCCTAAAACTCGGTGTAAAAAATACTTGACATAATGTATAATCTGTATTACTATGTGTATGCTAATAGCTACTCGGTGTAATTAAAATCATACATAAGAGGAAAACATGTCATTTCAACAAAAGAATATCACCTTATCTTTGGTGAACTTCATCCTAATCCTAGGCTTCTTTCTATTCAGGCTGATTCAAATGTTCAACAGCGATAGCTTCACCCCAGCAAGCGTCTTTCGGCTCTGGGGAATCACGATAGGACTTGCAATCGTTGTGACCATCATCGGTACGATCCTCACGCACATTGTATCTGCCATCATCGAAGCCATAAGAACCGGGAATGAAGATCCAAAGATCGAAGACTTCGAGGATGAACGGGATCAGCTAATCGATCTAAAGGGGACCAGAATCACCTATACCGTTTCCTCCATAGGTGTTTTTCTTTCGATGCTCACGTTCGTCTTCGATCAGCCGCCATTGGTGATGTTCACCTTACTCATCTTCTTTGGAGTCGTTGCGCAGATTGTCGGCGACATTTCAAGATTGGTTCTTTATCGAAGAGGGTTCTAGCATGGGCAAATCCCGAATCAGCAACAACATCCGCAAGCTGCGCTTCAATCATAGTGAGATGACCCAGCAACAATTGGCGGAAAGAGTGGGCGTTACGCGGCAAACTATCATTGCCATGGAACAGGAAAAGTACTCCCCCTCTCTGGAACTGGCTTTTCGCATCGCGCTCGTCTTTGGCGTGCCGCTTGAGGAAGTTTTCTCTTACGATGCCGGAGCCGTGAAAGCAAACGAAGCATAAAATATAGGAGCAAATGATGAGAGCAATTGTTTACGAAAATTATGGTTCCCCCGATGTCTTGGAACTACGAGAGGTAGCTAGACCCACACCCAGAGATCATGAAATACTGATCAGAATTCGGGCAGTGTCGGTAAATGTTGGAGATCTTTGGGCGCGAAACTTTAAGGCGATCACCCCCTCGAAGTTCTCGATGCCCCTCCCTCTCTGGCTTCCCTCGCGAATGTTCTTTGGCTGGACGAAACCCAAAATAAACATCCTTGGAAGCGAATTCGCAGGAGATGTTGAAGCAATAGGAAGGGATGTCACGCGCTTCAAAAAAGGCGACCCAGTCTTTGGATACCGCGGACAGAACATGGGCGCCAACGCTGAATTCTTGTGCATGCCCGAAAACGGGCTGGTGGAGATCAAACCGTCAACTATGACCTATGAGGAAGCCGCGACAGTCCCCTACGGAGCATTGACCGCCCTGAGTCTGCTTCGCAAAGTAAACATCCAGCCCGGGCAAAAGGTCTTGGTCAACGGCGCCAGTGGCGGGATCGGTTCGGCGGCAGTCCAATTCGTCAAGCACTTTGGCGCAGATGTGACCGGGGTATGCGGAACTCCACGAGTGGAATTCGTGAAAGCCCTTGGAGCAGATCGTGTAATAGATTACACTAATGAAGATTTCACGCAAAATGGCGAAACCTATGACCTCATCTTCGACATCATGGGCAAGAGTTCGTTCTCACAGTGCAAAAATTCGCTCAAACCAGATGGAATATATCTTCTTGCAAGTTTCAAGATGAAACAGTTGTTTCAAATGCTATGGAGTTCGATGAGAGGCGGAAGGAAGGTCGTCTGTGCACTGTCTTCTGAAAAGGTCGAGGATCTGGCTTTCATCAAGGAACTGGCTGAAACGGGAAAGATAAAATCAATCATAGACAAGCGCTACCCGTTGGAACAAGCCGCCGCTGCACATCGGTATATCGAAAAAGGACATAAGAGAGGGAAAGTAGTCTTGGCTTTAGCGTAAAAGCAAGTTTGAGTAAATTGAACTAAGACTATTGTTTCCGCTGAAGTTAGTATGGAGAATATTTATGAAAGCAATCGTTCGTTACAAATATGGCGCACCAGACGTCCTCAAACTCATTGAGACCGAGAAGCCTAAACCCAAAGATAATCAGGTGCTCGTAAAGGTCCACGCGGCATCCGTTAATTCGGCTGACTGGCGCAATATGCGGGCGGTGCCGTTTTTGGTACGCATGCAAAGCGGGCTGCTTAGACCCAAAGATCCAAGGCTCGGCGCGGACATCGCCGGACGAGTCGAAGCAGTCGGCCGTGATGTCTCGTTATTCAAGCCGGGCGACAACGTGTTTGGGGAGGTTAGCGCGGGAGGATACGCAGAGTATGTGTGTGCTCAGGAAAAGAATCTGGCTTTGAAGCCCGCAAACATCTCTTTCGAGGAAGCCGCCGCAACGCCGATGGCGGCAATTACCGCTCTGCAAGGACTGCGCGATAAAGGAAAGGTTCAAGCCGGGCAGAGAGTCCTCGTCAACGGCGCGTCCGGCGGAGTGGGAACCTATGCTGTTCAGGTTGCCAAGTATTACGGTGCCGAAGTGACTGGCGTATGCCGCACGCGAAACCTGGAGATGGCGCGCTCAATTGGTGCAGACCACGTGATTGATTACACCGAGGAAGACTTTACCAAGAACGACAAGAAATATGACTTGATCTTTGATGTGGCCGCGAATCGCTCGGTCTTTGCCTATAAGCGCGTGCTGGCTCCCAATGGGAAGTACGTCCTTGCAGGGTTTACCAGCTTCCTACATATGGGCCACATACTATTGCTCGGACCACGGTTAGCAAAAGCGGATAGACAGGAGATCGGCATGATGGAGACGGCGTCATCGAATAACGCCGACCTGGCAATTATCGGCGAACTTCTCGAGACTCGAAAGATCGTGCCTGTGATTGACAAAGTCTATTCCCTCAGCGAGACCGCACAGGCGCTTCGCCATTTTGAAGAAGAACACGCACGAGGAAAGATCGTCATTGCAGTGGCACAGTAATCGAACATGGATTTGAAGGGATACTGATGAAAGCGATTGTATGCGAAAAATTCGGGCCGCCCGAAGTGCTTCGACTCAAAGAAGTGGAAAAGCCGACCCCAATGGATACTAGACCTCTTGCATAAGTGTGCCATAATAGGCACATGAACTATAAAACAATCGAACCTCTCAAAGATAGTGAGTTCAAACGGCTAACTGGCGTCCAGCGCGAAACCTTCGAGCAGATGCTG
>Ga0187893_10012459_pt1 | contig 12052 bp, 11 predicted proteins | sample MA1701074metaG_FD_139574 | JGI IMG/M metagenome (GOLD analysis project Ga0187893, IMG submission 139574) | White microbial mat communities from a basaltic lava cave in the Kipuka Kanohina Cave System on the Island of Hawaii, USA - MA170107-4 metaG ... | reverse complement strand
GAAGTTCCGTGAAGATCTCTACTACCGCCTCAACGTGTTCACGATCTTCGTCCCGCCACTGCGCGAGCGGAAGGCCGATCTGCTCCTGCTCGCCGACCATTTCCTCGAAAAGTTCTCCCGCGAACACGGGAAGGTGATCAAGCGCATCTCCACGCCGGCCATCGACATGTTCATGGCCTATCACTGGCCCGGCAACGTCCGCGAACTGGAAAACGTGCTCGAGCGCGCGATTCTCGTCAGCGACGGCGCGGTCATCCACGGCCACCACCTGCCGCCGTCGCTCCAGACGGCCGACGCGTCCGGCACCGTCACGCGCGTGTCGCTCAAGGACGCCGTCGCCGCCTACGAGCGCGATCTGATCCAGGACGCGCTCAAGACCACGCGCGGTAATCGGGCGAAGGCGGCGCGCCTGCTCGACACGACCGAGCGCATCCTCAGCTACAAGGTACACGGCTACGGCATCGACTCGCGTCGCTTCAAGTCGCCCGTCGTGCGGGTGCTGGCATCGAAGCACGCGACGCCGGCGGCTGACCAATCGGACGATGCGGAGGATGGGCTGCCGGCAAGCGCGCGCGCCTCGTGAAGCGCCGCGGGCCGGGCGGACCTGAGCGCGCGGCGTGAGCGTGGACGGGAACAGCGAGATCTCGCCCCCAGGCGAAGAACACGAACACGCGATCTCGAGCCCGCAGTATGCATGGGCGCTCTTCACCGAGCCGCTGAGGACATCGCTTGGCGCCGGTCGCGCCGATCTGCAGATCACGTTTTCGATTCTGATTGTCGTCCAGACGTTTCTTTCGCCCTGGCAGGAGGGCTCGTCGACCAAGTCGCCGTGCGGTACAGCTGGCGACGTGCGTGCCGCGGACGGCTGTGCGGACGCTGACGGCCGTCGCGAGCGTGCCCGACATCGACGTCGCGATTGAAGGCCATGGCGCCATTTATGTCGCCGCCCGGTCCGCGCGGCATCGGAGCCGCGGGCTCGCGAAGATGCGAACCGTCAACAACATACGGACTCCTCGCTTTCTCGCGGCGTGTGGCCCTCGGATTGCTCTGCCGCCGGGCATGTGCAGCGGCTTCGCCACGCCGATCGATCGCGCCGGCGCCGCGGTCGTCGAGATGCCCGGCCTCGAGCTGACGCGGCCACAGCCGGCGCGGCCTTGGACGGCCGCCGGCTTCCCGCGTTGGACCACGGGGCGGACGGTGGTGCGCACGGGCCGCGATCTGGTCGTGGCGGACGAGCAGACGCAACAACCCGACGTGCGCCTCGCACGACCGCACGACAGCGACACATCTGTCTGGTCCGACTGAAGCCGTGGCCTCAGCTTCGCCGCACATACGGCTCGTGTCGGAACGTGGGCACCGGACCGCGGCCGACCGGAGCGGTTTGTTTGCCGGCTATGGCCTCGATTCGGCCTACGACGAAATGTTCGACGGGCCGACGCAGCCAAGGCCGCAGTACGCGGCGCTGATCGACGAGCTGGCGTCGGTCTCGCCCGAGGAGCTGGAGCGCCGCCAGCGCGAGGCCGATCGGGCGTTTCTCACCCAGGGCATCACCTTCACGGTCTACGGCGACGAGGAAGGGACGGAACGGATCTTTCCGTTCGATCTGCTGCCGCGCATTGTCACCGCCGGCGAATGGGAGACGCTCGAGCGCGGCCTCGCGCAGCGGCTCACAGCCATCAATCTGTTTCTGAAGGACATTTACCACGAGGGGCGGATCCTGGCGGACGGTGTCGTGCCGCGGGAACTGGTGTACAGCTGCCGCCACTACCGGCGCGAGATGCGCGGCGTGCGCGTGTCGCGCGACGCGTACGTCTCCGTCGCGGGGACCGATCTCGTGCGCCTGGAGGACGGCCGCTTCGTCGTGCTGGAGGACAACCTGCGGGTGCCGAGCGGCGTCTCCTACATGCTGGCCAACCGCGAGGTCACCAAGCGCGTCTTCCCAGGCCTGTTCAATCGCTACAACGTGCGCCCGATCTCACATTACGGCCAGGCGCTGCTGGCGACGCTGCGCGCCTCGGCACCCCCAGGGCGGCCGGATCCGACCGTCGTCGTGCTGACGCCCGGCGTCGGCAATTCCGCGTACTTCGAGCATGCCTTTCTGGCGCGCGACATGGGCGTGCCGCTCGTCGAAGGGCGCGACCTGCTCGTCCACGACACGATCGTCTACATGCGCACGACGGCTGGCCTGCGCCGCGTCGACGTGATCTACCGGCGGGTGGACGACGACTTCCTGGATCCGCTGGCCTTCCGCGCCGACTCGCGACTCGGCGTCGCCGGGCTGCTCAACGCGTTCCGGTCCGGCCATGTGTCGATGTGCAACGCGATCGGCACGGGCGTCGCCGACGACAAGGCGGTGTACGCCTACGTGCCCGCCATGATCCGCTACTACTTGGCCGAGGAGCCGCTGTTGCAGAACGTCGAGACGTTCCTCCTCGCCAATGCCGCCGATCGGGCGTACGTGCTCGAGCACCTCGACACCCTGGTTGTGAAGGCGGTTGGCGAGTCGGGCGGGTACGCCATGTTGGTCGGTCCGCAGAGCACAGCCATTGAGCGGGAGGAGTTCCGCCGGCGGATCCTGGCCGACCCGCGCAACTTTATCGCCCAGCCGACGCTGGCGCTGTCGCGCGCGGCCTGTGTCATCGGCGGCCAGATCGAGCCGCGGCACGTCGACCTGCGCCCCTATGTCCTGTACGGCCACGGCATCACAGTCGTGCCCGGCGGCCTCACGCGCGTGGCGCTGCGCAAGGGGTCGCTCGTCGTGAACTCGTCGCAGGGCGGCGGCAGCAAGGACACCTGGGTCCTGGTGGAGTGATCCGATGCTGCTGTCGCGCGTCGCCGACGCGCTCTACTGGGCCAGCCGGTACCTCGAGCGCGCCGAGCACACGGCGCGGCTCATCGACGTGGCCGTGGACCTGCGCCTCGGGCGCCTCTCGGCGGCCAGCGACGGCGTCGTCGAGATCTGAGGCCGGTTGGTCCTGCCGCCTGGCGTCGAGACGAGTTCGCGAGTGCTCGTGGACGTCGCGCTCTTCGACGCCTCCAACACCAACTCGGTGGCCGCCTGCGTGACCGCGGCCCGCGAGAATGCCCGGCAGGTCCGCGATGAAATCAGCTCGGACATGTGGGAGCAGATCAACGCTCTCTTTCTGCGCGTCCGGCACCTGTCCACCGAGGCGGCGGCGCGCGGGCCGAGCAGCTACGCGACGCGTGCCGTGATCGACGGCGTGCATCTCGTCGAAGGGATCACGGATGCGACGATGGGGCACGGCGAAGGCTGGCAGTATCTGCAGGCGGGCCGGTTCGTGGAGCGCGCCGTGGCGACCGCCACACTCCTCGACGCCTGCGTCGTCGACGGCACCGGCCCGGACGCGGCGCCGCCGCTCGATCGCGCCGACTGGGTGGCGGTGCTGCGGTCGTGCACGGCGCTGGAGGGCTACTGCCGGCAGTACACGGCGGACGTCCGGCCGGAGCGCGTCGTCGAATTCCTCCTGCTCAACGCCGAATGTCCGCGCTCGATCCGGTTCGCCGCCACGCGCGTCGAGGCGGCGCTCCATGCGCTGGCGCGGCACAGCGGCCGTCCCAGCGGCGCCCGCGCCGAGCGGCTCGCGGGACGGCTGCGCGCGACGCTCGACTATACGTTGGTCGACGAGGTGCTCGGCGGCGACCCGCACGCGTACGTGGGCGGCATCAGCCGGCAGTGCGCGCAGATCCACCTGGCGCTGTACCAGGCGTACGTGGCCTATCCCATCGAATCGGCGCTGCCGGCGTAGACTCATGCGATATTCCGTTCGCCACGTCACGCGGTTCGACTACGAGGCGCCGGTCGTCGAGAGCGTCATGGAAGCTCGCATGCAGCCGCGCAGCGACGGCCTGCAGCGCTGCCTGCATTTTGTCCTGACGACGTCGCCGCCTGCGCGCGTCATGACGTATCTCGACCACGAAGGGAACGGCGTCCACTTCTTCAACATTCCGGCGCGCCACGCACAGCTGACGGTGACCGCCGACACCGTGGTGGAGTGCACAGCGCCGCCTGCGCTGCCCGAGTCGCTCGACGCCGAGGGGTGGGCCGAGCTCGACGCGATCGGCGACTCGGGCGAGTGGTGGGAATACCTGGCCCCGAGTCCGTTCGCCCATTCCACGCCGCTCCTCGAGCGGTTCGCGCTGACGGTCGGCCTGCGGCGCGCCGGCGATCCGCTCGCGGTGCTGCGCCGGCTGATGGCCCAGATGTACGCACTCTTCGAATACAGGCCGCAGACCACGCGCGTCGACTCGCCGATCGACGAGGCGCTCGAGGCGAGGCGCGGCGTCTGCCAGGACTTCGCGCACATCTTCATCGCGCTCGCCCGCCCGCTGGGCCTGCCGGCGCGGTACGTGAGCGGATACCTGTTCCGGGGCGAGGGCAGCCACGATCGCTCGACCGATGGCGCGACGCACGCGTGGGTGGAGGTGTTGCTGCCGCCGCTCGGATGGATCGGTTTCGATCCCACCAACAACCTGACGGCGGGGGAGCGCCATATCCGGGTGGCCGTCGGGCGCGACTATGCCGATGTGCCGCCCACCCGCGGCGTCTACAAGGGAGCCACGGTCGTGCGCAGCGAGCTGGCCGTCGCGGTGCAGGTGGGCGCCGACGTGTCGCCGCGAGGCGCCGCCCCGGTACCGTTTACGCCGTGGATGTCGCGCGACGTGAGCACGCCGATGACGGTGGCCGACGCGACCGCAGATCAGGATCAGCAACAGCAGCAGTAAGCGGCGGCCATGGGATCGACACATCCGTGAAGTCCGAGCCGCGCGCCTGGAGCACTCGGACATGCTCGTCTACCTGGGGTACGAGCGCGCGACTTGGCACGTGTGGGTGGACGCCTGACGTTTCTTCGATCACCGACCCGCAATGCAGGAAACGGCTACGAGCTGATCCTCAACAGCTTGATCAGATTCCCGCCCAGGATCGCTTCCTTGTCGGCGTTGTTCAGCCAGGTGGCGCCGAGCACGAGGTCGACGGTGACGGGCCAGTTGAGCGGGTTGTCGGTCCCGTAGACCACCTGGCTCGCGCCCATCTCGCTCACGAGGTGCCGGAGCCCCTCGTCGGCGAAGACCATCGTGTCCACCCAGACCTGCGAGCGCAGGTACTCCTTCGGGCGCTTCCTGTTGACGCACTTCGCGTTGTTCCGCACGTCGCAGGCCACCTCGGTGCGCATCACGTACGACGGGAGATACCCGCCGGCGTGGGCGGCGCCGATGCGCAGGCCCGGAAAGCGGTCGAGCACGCCGTCGAAAATGAGCCGTGTCAGGAAATACGTGGTCTCGAGTGGATTGCCGATGATGTTGCCCAGATCGCCCGCGCCGCGCAGCGCGCCCTCGCGGATGATGTTGTCGGCGCCGCCCGGATGCATGAAGACAATGACGCCGAGCTCGGCCGCCTTGGCCCAGAACGGGTCGAACTTCGCGAGCGACAGATCCTCGCCGTTGACGTGGCCGCCGATCGCGGCGGCGCGCATGCCGTAGCGCTTCACGCCCTCGTCAAGCTGCTGGGCGGCCAGATCCGGGAACTGGAGCGAGGTGGAGACCATCGCGGCGAACCGATCGGGGTACTGCGACACGAACTTCGCGAGCCCGTCGTTCTGCGCGCGGACGATGCGGTCGGCGAGCGCGCGGTCGGTGACCTCCCACCACCAGAACCCGTTGATGCTGAGCACCTGCAGGTCGATCCCCTGCTTGTCGATGAGCCCGATGCGGTCGGGGCCGAGCGGCCGTCCGCCGGCCTGTTTCTCGTAAGGCGTTCCCTTGACGACGGGATCGACCTCGGCGACCGTCGCGTGCGCGTGGAGATCGATGACGCGGATTCGTTTGCCGCCAATCGACACCTGCCGGCGTGCGGGCGCCTGCGCGACCATAACGCCGCCGCGCCCCAGAATGTGTGCACCGGCTGCCGCGCCGGTGAGGGTCCTCAGGAAATGTCTGCGACTGCGCATCTCGGCCCTACGAGGCGATCCGCAGCAGCTTCATCAGGTTGCCGCCGAGGATCTGCTCCTTCTCCGCGTCGCTCAGCGCTTTGTGATCGACGATGTAGTCGACGTGCACGGGCCAGCCGAACGGGATGTCGGTGCCGAACACGACCTGGCCGACGCCCATCTCGGCGATGAGGTGGCGCAGGCCGTCCTCAGTGAAGACCATCGTGTCGGCCAGAATCTGCGTCCGCATGTACTCGCTCGGCTTCTTCTTGATGATGCACTTCTGGCCCGGCCGCCCGCACGCCACTTCGGTGCGCCCGAGATACGACGGCAGGTAGCCGCCGCCATGCGCGCCGCACACCTTGAGGGTCGGGAACTTGTCGAGCGTGCCGTCGAAAATCAGCCGCGAGAGAAACACCGTCGTCTCGAGCGGGTTGCCGACGATGTTGCCGAGCCCGCCGCGCCCGGAGAGGGCGCCGGGCTTCAGCAGGTTCCCCGAGCCGTTCGGGTGCATGAACACCAGCTGGCCCATCTCGGCCGCCTTCGCCCAGAACGGATCGAACTTCGGGTCCGACAGGCTCTCGCCGTTGACGTGGCCGCCGACGGTCACGCCCTTCGCGCCATACTTGGTCACCGCTTCCTCGAGCATCTGCGCGGCGAGATCCGGGAACTGCAACGGGATCGACGCCATCCCGACGATGCGATCCGGGTGCTTCTTGTTCCAGCTCGCGAGCGTCTCGTTGTGGTGGGCGCAGATCGCGCGCGCGAGGCCGCGGTCCTCGATCTCCCACCACCAGAAGTCGTTCACGCTCACCGCGGCGATGTCGATCCCCATCTTGTCGAGCGTCGGGATACGGTCGTCGAACGATGCGCCCTTTATGTACTCCTCGTACTTGGTGCCTTTGACGATCGAGGCTGGGATCGGCATGTCCCAGTGGTTGTGCACGTCGATGACGCGCACGCGGCGGCCGCCGATGGTGACCTGACGGCGTCCCTGCGCCGCGAGGCCGTGGCCTGTCAGGCACGCGCCCGCCGCGGCCCCGGCCATAGTTTTCAGGAAGTCTCTACGATTTCGCATCTCTTGCTCCTGGTCCGCCTAAAGGCGGACACTACGTACGCGGACGCCACGTACGTCGTACGTAGTCGAACATAGTCGTACGTCGCGTCCGGCTGCAGCCGGACCTACGAGGTGACCCGCAGCAGCTTCGTGAGATTACCGCTGAGGATCTGCTCCTTCTCCGCATTGTTGAGGAACTGCGCGTTCAGCACGAGGTCGACTGTCACCGGCCAGTTGAACGGGTTGTCCGTGCCGTAGACGACCTGGCCGACGCCCACCTCCGCGACGAGGTGCCGCAGGCCCTCGTCGGAGAACACCATCGTGTCGATCAGGATCTGCGACCGCAGGTACTCCTTGGGCCGCTTCTTGTTCGCGCAGTTGGCGTTGTTCCGCACCTCGCAGGCTACGTCGGTGCGCATGACGTAGGACGGGAGATAGCCGCCGGCGTGCGCACCGCAGACCCGCAGCCGCGGATGCCGGTCGAACACCCCATCGAACATCAGCCGCGTCAGGAAATAGGTCGTCTCGAGGGGGTTGCCGATGATGTTGCCCAGGTCGCCGCGCGCCTTCCAGGCTTCGTCGCGGATGATGTTCTCGGCGCCGCCCGGGTGCATGAACACCAGTTCGCCCATCTCGGCGGCCTTGGCCCAGAACGGATCGAACTTGTCGAGCGACGGGCTCTCGCCGTTGACGTGGCCGCCCATCGTGACGCCGCGGGCGCCGAGGCGCGTCACGGCATCCTGCATGATCTGCGCGGCCAAATCGGGGAACTGCAGCGGCACCGATGCCATCGCCAGGAAGCGATCCGGATACTTCTTGACCCACTGCGCGAGCCCCTCGTTCTGCGCGTTGCAGACGGCGCGGGCGAGCCCGCGATCCTGAATCTCGTACCACCAGAACCCGTTGATGCTGAGCGCCTGGAGGTCGACGCCCTGTTTGTCCATCGCGACGAGGCGCTGCTCGAGGCCGGGGTTGCCGGCGCCCTGCTTCTCGAACGGCGTCCCCTTGACCACGTCGGTGATTGGAATGTTCGTGTGTGCGTGGACGTCGATGACGCGGATGCGTTTCCCGCCAATGGAGACCTGCCGCCTGGCGGGCGTCTGCGCGCGGCTCGGCGCGCCGCCGCGGCCGATCACATACGCGCCCGCCGCCGCGCTCGCCACGCTCTTGAAGAAATCTCTGCGATTCCGCATAACACCCTCCGGCTGAGGCCGAACTGTACACTATGATGCTCACGTTGCGGAACCGGCTGTTCGCACGACGGAACCGCTCATGAAGAAGGGATGAAGCCTATGAAGCCGTGTCGACTGCTGCTGGCGGTGCTGATGATCCTTGGCGGTCTGCGGATGGACGCGATGGCTCAGGGTGCGGCCAAGGTGGCAACGCCCCCGCCGTCGATTCCCACGGTCTCGCTCGCAAACGTCGCGCGCCAGGGCTTCTGGTTCGCCGGCGGCAAGTATGTCGGCGAGCTGGGCGAGGCGAAGGAAGCGACGATGGGCGGCGCCATGTACGTCGAGGTGATGGTGCCGAAGCAGATCCGCTCGCCGTATCCGATCGTCTTCATTCACGGCGCGGAAGGGAGCGGAGTGGCGTGGCTCTAGACGCCCGATGGCCGTCCGGGCTGGGCCTACAACTTCCTCGACATGGGCTATGTCGTCTACACGACCGACGTGCCGACACGCGGCCGGTCGCAGTACGTGCCAGGCGTCGATGGGAACCTCAACTATCGGACGACGACGACGCTCGAAACGAACTTCACCGCCTCGGCCGCGCTCGCGCGCTTCCCGGCGGCAAAGAAGCACTCGCAGTGGCCCGGGACCGGCCGTGTGGGCGACCCGGTATTCGACCAGTTCGCCAAGTCGCAGGTCCAGTATGGGGGCAACGAGCGGCTGACGCGCGACGCCTACGTGGCGCTGCTCGACGCGATCAACACGCCGGTCATCCTGCTGACGCACTCGCAGGGCGGCACGGCCGGCTGGCTCGTCGCCGACGCGCGGCCGAATCTCGTGAGGGCGATCGCGACCGTCGAGCCGCAGGCGCCGCCGATCCGGAGCGTGGACAACGTGAAGCTGGTCTACAACCAGACGGGCGGCGGGGGCGGCGGTGGCATGACCTGGGGAGTCTCCAACAGCCCGATCACGTACGACCCGCCGATCAGCGACCCCAAGGAGCTGCAGACGATGCTCGAGGCGCAGGCGCCGTCGCCTGACAAGGTGCCGTGCTACGTCCAGCAGGAGCCGGCGCGGAAGCTCAAGAACCTGGCGCAGATCCCGGTGCTCTTCCTGTCGATGGACGCAAGCTACCACCGCTCGTACGACCATTGCCTCGCCAAGTGGCTCAATCAGGCGGGCGTCAAGACGCAGTACGTCGAACCCGAAAGCGCCGGCATCTCGGGCAACAGCCATGTGATGATGCTCGAGAAGAACAGCGCCGACCTCGCGAAGTACATCGGAAATTGGCTGAGCACCAACGTGCGGCCGGGGCGTGGGGAGAACAACTCGCGCGCGGTGCCGCCGAAGACCATTCCGACGTTCTCCACCGACAACCTGGCGCGCAAGGGCGTGTTCTACGCCGGCGGCCAGTATGCGCTCGAGGGCGATCGTCGCGTGATGCGCGGCCCGATGTACACCGAGGTGCTCGTGCCGCGGCAGATCCGTCACCCCAACCCAATCGTGCTCTTCCACGGCAACGGACAGACGGGCGTCGACTGGATGCAGACGCCTGACGGCCGTGCCGGATGGGCGTACCGCCTGATCGAGGAGGGTTTCGTCGTCTACATGGTGGACTATCCGGCGCGTGGCCGCTCGCCGTACGTGCCGGTGCCGGGCGCCGACGGCAAGACGCCGCTCGACGGCAATCTCAATATCCGGACGGCGCTGGAGATCGAGCGGATCTGGACCAACGCGCGCGAGCGGGGCGACTTCCCGCTGAAGATGAACCACACGCAGTGGCCCGGGAGCGGCAAGATGGGCGATCCGGTCTTCGACTTTTTTATGAAGACGCAGGTGCAGTTCGCCGGCGCGACCGGTCAGCTCACACTGCCAGCGGGCGTTGCGCTGCTCGACATGATCGGCACGCCGGTCATCATGTTCACGCACTCGCAGGGCGGTGGCTTCGGCTTCGACATCACCGAGGCGCGGCCGCATCTGGTGCGCGCGATGATTACGGCGGAGCCGGGCGGGCCGCAGTTCGGCAACGTCGACACCGCCAAGGTGACGTCCGGCCCGCGCAACCCGAACTCGTGGGGCCTGACCAACAACCCTTACGAGTACGACCCGCCGGCGAAGACACCTGCGGAGATCGAAGTCGTGCTCGAGGAGAAGTCGGAGCGGCCGGACGAGGCGCGCTGCTGGATGCAAAAGGAGCCAGCGCGCAAATTGGTGCGGTGGCAGAAGATTCCCGTCGTGGCCATCTCCGCCAACGGCACGTACCACCGTGTCTATGACCCGTGCATTCCGAGATTCATGGCGCAAGCGGGGGTGCCGGCGGAATTCGTGCGTCTCGAGGACGTCGGTTTCAGTGGAAACAGCCACATGATGATGTCGGAGCGGAACAGCGACGGGATCATCAGGTGGGTGGTCGGCTGGATTCGCAAGAACGTGCCCGCGACCGTGACGAGCACGCGGTAAGGGAAGCAGGCAATCGTGAAGTGAGAGGGGATTTTCATATGCGGAAGCGCGCATCTTTCATAGGGCTAGCGGCCGCTGCCGCGCTCGTCGTCGGCGTCGCGCTCGGCACGCAGATGACGCCGGTCGAAGGGCAAGGACAGGAAGTCACCACGGCGGCGGTGCCGAGCGAGAAGGGTGGCCAGGATATCTTCGGCGCGTACACGGTGGCCGACTGGCCGAAGCCCCTCGAGTCGCGGCCGGGTCACGAGAACTGGACGTGGGGCGCCGGTCAGTACGTGTTCGCGGAGAGCCCGAATCGCGTGTTCGTGCTGCAGCGGGGCGAGCTGCCGGTGATCCACAAACGGCCGGCGACCGTGCAAATCGCCCCGAGCATCGAGTTCCCCATCGGCCGGCTGCCGGTCCGCGACGCGACCTCCGCGAGCCCGCCGGGCGCGCTCTTCAAGCCGGGGACGCGCGAGCCGGGCGACGATCTCGACGTCGGTCGGCCCGGGGTCGACTACCGCTGGGAGCACATCGTCACGGTGTTCAACGCGCAGGGCGATCTGATCGAGGACTGGACGCAGTGGGACAAGATGTTTCGCCGCCCGCACGCTGTCTACATCAGCCCGTACGATCCGCAGAAGAACATCTGGATCGTCGACGACTATCGCCATGCGATCTTCAAGTTCTCGAACGACGGCAAGCGCGTGCTCCAGACGCTCGGCGAGCCGAACGTCCCGGGTGAAGATGACAGGCATTTCTTCCGGCCGACGTTCATGGCGTGGCTGCCCGACGGCACGTTCTTCGTGGCCGACGGCTACCAGAACACGCGCGTGGTGAAGTTCGACCGCGACGGCAAGTTCCTGACGGCATGGGGGCAGCGCGGCGAGCAGGGCAAGGAGACGCGCCCCGGCTATTTCAACAACGTGCACGGGATCGCCGTCGACCCGCAGACGCGCCGCGTGTTCGTCAACGACCGGAACAACGGTCGCGTGCAGGTGTTCGACGCGAACGGCACGTTCCTCGATCAGTGGAGCTTCGGTCCGCGGCCGCTCTCCGACGTTCACATGTTCATCATCACGAGCGATCGCTACCTCTGGGCGGCCGACCGGGGCACCTCGAAGCTGCTGAAGTACGGCCTCGATGGGAAGTTCCTCTACTCGTGGGGCACCTGGGGCGACTTCCGCGGCGCGTTCTGGGGCGTCCACGGGATGAGCGTCGATCAGGAAGGGAACGTCTACACGGCGGCAGTCGACAGCGGCGGCGCGCAGAAGTTCGCGCCCCGCAAGGGGGCCAACCCGGCGTTCCTCCTCGGCAAACAGGTAAACCCGGGCTGGGGGACGAACTAGCCAAGGGCGCTGCCCTTGATATCCGTGTGAAAAGCGCGAGACCAGTGAAGGGCAGCGCCCTTGGCTAGTTCGCGCTGTCTGCTGTGCCGCGCG
>Ga0187893_10012458_pt1 | contig 12054 bp, 12 predicted proteins | sample MA1701074metaG_FD_139574 | JGI IMG/M metagenome (GOLD analysis project Ga0187893, IMG submission 139574) | White microbial mat communities from a basaltic lava cave in the Kipuka Kanohina Cave System on the Island of Hawaii, USA - MA170107-4 metaG ... | reverse complement strand
GCCCTCGGCTCGTAACCGCCTTCTGGAAACAGGCAGAACTCTTTTAGTGTCACTATATTATGTAACTCTCAATAGATGGCAAATCGCTGCAGCGAGATCGTTGACTGTAGTCGTCGGCGATTTGACATCATGGCTTAAGCGAAGGTTCCAAGCTAACTAGGCAAACTTTTCCTATCTACCTTAAAACAAACACCGAAAAAAAATATTTCCGGTGTGGGTGGCATTGGAAGGGCCAGTGCAATCAGCTCTTTGGCCGACACGAGAGCGTGGTTGTCTGCGGAGCCCGAGATTCCCGGCCTCGAGCATCTCGACAGCGAACACCAGTCACCGACGCCGCTATTTATGGAACCCAACGCGACTGTTCTAAACCCCGTCTCAGCAGATCCCTCCGCCGATTATCAGCGTCTTATCCAGGCGTTCGATGTTTTTAACCAAGCGTCGGAGTCCCTACAGCAGTCGTACAACGAACTCCAGGTTGAGGCTCACCAACTTGCGGCGGAACTCGCTATGGCTAACGCTGAGTTGGAGCGCAGTTTGGCGGAGAAGGAGAGCTTCAGAAACTATCTGAAGAACATAATGGAGAGTTTGAGCAACGGCGTGTTAGTGATCGACGAGGAGGCCAGGGCAGCTGTCTGTAATCCTGCCGCGGTAGCCCTGCTTGGCCTTGCCCCGGAGGCTGTGAAATTGAGCCGGAGCTATCATGACCTCGCGATTCCGGCCTCTCTGGAAGAATTTATCACCACTGCTCGAAGCGGTGACATGCGCTCGCCGCCTGACGCCGAGCTCCAGTGCAACAATGCGGCGGGCCAGACGCAGTTCCTGTCGGTGTCGGCTTCGCCCGTGTCCGACGCCCAGGGGCGAAATACGGGTTTGACTATTGTTCTGAAAGACATTACGCGGCTGAAAGAACTCGAGGTTCAGACCCAACGTGCCAAGCAACTTCAAGCCATGGGGGAGATGGCGGTTCAACTAGCCCATGAGATTCGTAATCCGCTGGGCAGCATCGACCTGTTTGCCTCGCTGCTAGGAAATGAGCTACGAGGGCAACCCGATTTCAAAGGCTGGGCTGACCAGATTGTGACCGGTGTGAAGTTTCTCAATAACATCGTGACCAACATGCTCACATTCACCCGCACCTCCAAGCCGCAGACCAAGCGGATTGACCTGCAAGTACTAATTCTTGAGACGCTGGCGTTTGTCGAGCCCGTTCTGCAACAGCGCAAGATCCGGTTAGAGAGGCCGACAGCTCGCGAAGACGCTCAGCAATGCATGGGTGATTCCGGGATGCTCCAGCAGATGTTCCTAAACCTTTTTATGAACGCTCTACAGGCCATGCCAGAAAGTGGCCGGTTGGCTGTGCGGATTCAGCCTGATGACTCGGAAGTGCTAAAAGTCGAAATAGAAGACAGTGGGATCGGCATTCCGCCCGAAGACATCGGTCGAATCTTTGACCCTTTTTTCACCACGCATGAGAAAGGCACGGGGTTGGGCCTCGCTCTCGTTCATCAGATTGTGGAGAAGCATCAGGGCCGGATTGCCGCGGAAAGTGAAATTGGAAAAGGAACCCGATTCACGATCTGGCTGCCCAATGCAGGACATAGCAGGGAAGAGAGGGCAGACCTGACTCGCAGACCTGAAGTACCGCTATCCCTGAAGTGACCGTAGTGACTGAGGACAACTGTGACATGACCCAACAAGACATTCTGATTGTGGATGACGAGCCGCAAATGCTGATCGCTATGAACGAAACCGTCAAGCGTGCGGGCTTTTCTATCGCCACCGCTGGCAGTGGAGTGGAGGCGATCGAGAAGCTCAAGAGCTACCGCTATCGCATGGTGATTACCGACCTGCGGATGCCCGTCGTCAGCGGCCTTGATGTGCTGAAAGAAGTGAAATACCGCTCGCCGCGGACTCAGGTGGTCTTGGTGACAGCTCATGGAACTGTGAATAATGCCGTAGAAGCCATGAAAATGGGAGCCTTCGACTACCTGCTCAAGCCATTCTCGGCCGAAGACCTCCAGAACGTCGTGCGGAGAGCGATGCAGAAAAACGAAAGTTTCCTGACTGTTCGCAAAATGCAGGGTCCGTTCGCGATTGTGACTCAAGATCCCGATATGCTGGCCGCCCTGGAACTAGCCGAACAAGCAGCCCGCGGCAAAGCCACCATTTTGATTCAGGCCGAAAGCGGCACCGGCAAAGAGCTGGTTGCGCGCTCCATTCATGAACTCAGTCCCCGCAAAGAGGGACCCTTTGTCGCAGTGAACTGCGCTGCCTTGCCCGATCACCTGCTGGAGGCTGAGTTATTCGGGCATGAAAAGGGCGCCTTCACCGGAGCTATTGCGCAGAAACTGGGGAAGTTTGAGCTCGCCAACCATGGAACCCTGCTCTTGGATGAGATTGGAGAGATGGTTCCCCTGCTGCAGGCGAAGCTGCTGAGAGTGCTGCAGGAAAAGGAGATTGACCGTGTCGGCGGCAAGAATCCGATTCCGGTGGATGTCCGGGTCATTGCGACGACAAACAAAGATCTCAAGACACTGGTCCAGGAAGGGCTGTTTCGCGAGGATCTCTATTACCGCCTGAACGTCATTCCTTTGGGCATCCCTCCGTTGCGCAAGCGCTCCAACGACATCGCATTGCTCGCTGACCACTTCTGCGAAAAATATGGGCTGGAAACCTGCAACCGCAAGATGGCCCTGGCCCCCGAAACCCATGAGTTGCTGGCGCGCTACGACTGGCCCGGTAACGTTCGCGAGTTGGAGAACGTCATGCAGCGAGCGACCTCGCTAGCAGCCAATTCCGTTATCTATCCGCAGGATCTGTTTCTCCCTGAGGTGTCGCTTCGCGGACCTTCAGCTCCTGCAGTCCCGCAGGTATTCGGCGATGAAGCCACAATTCTGCCAGCTGCAGTGGAGGGTGATTCGGAAGGTAACGGGCGCAGGAAGGGAGTACCCACCGGCTTGGACCTCAAAGCGGGATGTTCAGTCAGTGAGATGGAAAAACAGCTCATCCGAATCACGTTGGAGGACACCGCAGGGAACCGCACGCACGCGGCGCGGTTGCTGGGGATCTCACTCCGGACCCTCCGTAACAAACTTCGGGAGTATCGCCTAGCGGAGTCGCTGGTTGGAGTCGAAGACGAGTAGGCAAGTTTTGCCGGGATGCAAGCGCGACGGGCGAAATAGAAAAGGAAGGTAGAAGTGAAAGCGCTGTGCGTTGAGAGCAAGTCAAACGTAAAGTGCTATGGATCTGTCTCTTGTTAGCATCGCTTGTCGGTATGGCGTTTGGCTGTGAGAGTGCTTTATTCCTCACGTCAATAGATCGATAGGAAAGGAACCAACCCATGGATAAGGCTTTTTTTGAAGATGCGGGCATGCTCAAAATGGAGCGGTTCATGGACCTGGCGGTTCGCCGCCAGAAACTGATAGCAAGCAACTTATCCAACGTAGATACCCCAGGCTACAAGACAGTCGATATTGATTTCGATCAGGAACTGCAGACGCACATCGCGGGTGGAGCGGGTCAAGGAATCTCGATGGCCGTGACGGACGCCCGACACCTTGCGACTTCATCCGGAGCGCAGGCCGCGTCGGCAGCCCAAGCCCGGGAAGTGGACGGACTGACGCTGCGTAACGATCTCAACAATGTGAGCATTGACCGCGAAATGTCCGAACTCTCGACCAACGCGATGAAGTTTGCCGCCGTCTCGCAAATGATTGCAGGAAAGTTTCGAACATTGAAGTCGGCTATCACGGAAGGGAGGTAGGCCTTTATGAGTCTGTTTTCAGCGCTCGACATTAATGCTTCAGGGTTGACGGCGCAGCGCCGCCGCATCGAGGTGATCTCGAGCAATCTCGCCAACGCCAACACTACACGCACGGCCGAGGGCACTCCTTACAAGCGTAAGGATCTCGTGTTCGAAAGCGCACAGGTTTCTGACGGGTTTGGGGCCGCCTTGAGCAACGAGTTGGCAATTGACGGGGAAGCGGGTGTTGAGATTGCGGGAATCTACGAGGATGGCTCTCATTTTATTCGTCGCTACGAGCCTTCGCACCCGGACGCTGACCAGGAGGGCTACGTTTTGTATCCCAACGTCAGTCCTATTGAAGAGATGGTAAATCTGCTTTCAGCCACGCGCTCGTTTGAGGCCAATGTGCAGTCTATGAACGCAATCAAGGAGCTGGCGCGAAAGTCTTTGGAGATAGGCAAATGAGTAACTTTCAGATCAACGGAATTCCGTTTCCGAGCCCGGTCATCAAAACACGCCCAGACGAAGTCAAGCCGGCTACATCCGGCAGCGAATCGAAAGGCGCAAGTTTCGGCGACGTGCTGGAAAACGCCATTCAGCAGGTGAGCAGTATGCAGCAGGAAGCCGGCGCCGAATCGCAAAAATTGCTGAGCGGCAACACGCAAGATATTCACTCTGCCATGGTGGCTCTTCAGAAAGCCGACGTGTCGTTTCAGATGATGATGCAGGTGCGCAACAAGCTGGTTTTGGCCTATCAGGAAATCATGAGAACGCAGGTCTAGTCTAAGGACACGGAATGCCCGCAGAGAACCCGCTTTTTGCCCAGATCAAGCAGCTGAACGAAAGACTGACGTTGAACCAGAAGATCAGCATCCTGGCACTCGCGGCGGCCATTACCACCGGCGTCGGGCTGATGGTGTATTTCATGGGCCAGGAAGAATACCAGACGCTTTATTCGGGCCTTAGCGCCGAGGAAGCCAGTACCGTGGTGAGTCGGGTGAAAGACCTGAAAGTCCCGTATCAGCTGGCCGATGCAGGCAGGAACATTCGAGTACCACAGCCGCGGATCGATGAGTTGCGTATTCAGCTCGCCAGCGAAGGGCTGCCACAGTCCGGAAAGATCGGATTTGAAATCTTTGACAAGACCAATCTTGGCATGACCGAGTTTCTGGAGAAGATCAGCTACAAGCGAGCGCTGGAAGGCGAGTTGGCACGGACTATTCTTTCGCTCAAAGAAGTTTCACAAGCGCGCGTGCATCTCGTGCTGCCTAAGGAATCGCTGTTTCAAGAGAAGTCCGAACCCACCAAAGCCTCGGTGGTTATCAAGCTGAATGCAGGCAAGCAGATATCCGACATGATGGTGTCTGGCATTGTCCACATGGTCTCCAGTGCGGTCGAAGGGTTAAACCCTCAGAATGTCACCGTCGTTGACATTGCGGGCCGAATGCTCTCCGCCAAACAAGGCAACGCAGAAGAATCACTAACTGCGACGCAGCTCGAGCTCAAAGGGCGGTACGAAAAGGAGCTGAAGCTCAAGGTTGTGAATATCCTCGAACCAGTTGTCGGAGAGGGCCGAGTTAAAGCCGACACTTGGGTGACTCTAAACTTCAATCGCAGTGAACAAACCGAGGAAAAATATAATCCTCAGGAAACACCCATCCGCAGTCAGCAGAAGAGCGAGGAGCAGGTCCTGCCTGCGTCAACTGGACCGGCAGGAGTGCCAGGCACTTCTTCAAACCAGGCAACCCCAGCACCCACATTCACACCCATTAACGGACGCGCCCAGAGCTCTTCCACAAAACGCAGCGAAACCACCAACTTTGAAATCAGCAAGCTCGTGCGCCACACCGTCGAGCCGGTGGGCGGCGTCCGTAAGCTGTCGGTGGCAGTAATCGTGGATGATGCCGTGAAACTGGAGAAGGGTGCAGATGGTTCGACTGTGAAAAAGACGACGCCGCGCAGTGCTGACGAGTTAAAGAAGATCCGCGATCTGATCAGCTCGGCAGTTGGTTTTGATGCGACTCGAGGCGATCAGCTGACGGTTGAAAACATTGCATTTGAGATCAGTCCTGGCCTGGACGAGGTGAAACCCACTTTCTACGAAAAATGGAAAGATGTGATTCAGCCGGCCATCCGTTATGGTGCCTTCATTGTCCTCTTCCTGCTGGTTTACTTCCTCATGATTCGTCCGGTGACCAAGAAGGTGCTGGCTCCAGCCGAAGGTATTCTGACGTCCGGAACCGAACAGGCTGCGCTGGCCGAAGGTGCGGCTGCGAGTACCCTTTCTTTGGATTCACCGAAGACGGTCAAGGAACTCGAAGCACAACTTGATTCGAATGCCGGCCTACTGCTGCCGGCATCGGTAGAGATTCGAAAGTCTGACATCTTGCGTCAGCGGATCACCGAGTTCGTTCAACGGGAGCCCGACAACGCGGCGCAAGTCATGCGCATGTGGCTCACCGAGGAGGGCAAGTAATGCCGGTGGAACTGGAAAACGTCAGGGGCATTCGGAAGGCGGCAGTCCTGTGCGTCTTGATGGGGGAGGATGTTTCCAGCACTTTGTTTCGGAGTCTTTGGGAAGATGAGATCGAGGCCCTTAGCAAGGAGATCTCGCAGCTCAGCAACATTCCCTCGGAACTGACGGATGCCGTGCTGGAGGAATATCACAATCTGGTGCTTGCCAAACAGTACATCTCGACCGGCGGCATCGAATATACGAAGAAGGTTTTAAACAAGGCGCTCGGCAATGAAGGGTCGAGGCGAATCATCGACAAAGTCACAAAATCGCTGGAAAGTTCAGTCGGTTTCAACGCGCTGGGACGCACAGATCCGCAACTCCTGTCGCGTTTCATTCAGAACGAGCACCCCCAGACGATCGCCTTGATTATTTCGCATCTGGAACCATTTCAGGGCGCCGAACTGCTGACTTCACTACCTGAACCGATTCGTCCGGACATTGTTATGCGAATGGCAAATCTGGGCGAAATCTCGCCGGAGATCGTCAAGCGCATCTCGCTTTTACTTAGCCAGAAGATCAACACGCTGGGATCCATGAGTAGCGAGGCTAGCGGGGGAACTCGTGCGGTTGCCGAGCTGGTGAACAAGATGGATCGGCCAGCCGGGCGCGCTATCCTGGAAAAGATTGAGAAGGAGAATGCCGAGCTGGCGGTTGCCATTCGAAGCCTCATGCTTGTCTTTGAAGACCTGATGCTAGTCGACGGGCCGGGCGTTCGTGAAGTTTTACAGCGCGTGGACAAGAAGACATTGACGGTAGCGCTGAAAGGAACGACAGAGGAACTTCAGGCTCATGTCTTCAAGAACATGTCACAGCGTGCCGTCGAAATGATGAAAGAAGACATGGAAGCGCTCGGACCGGTGAGAGTTAGAGACGTCGAGAAGGCTCAACACGAGGTGGTGGAAGTGGTGCAGAAGCTTGAAGAAGAGGGCATCCTCAGTGTGCGTGGTGCCGGCGCCGGTGACGAGTATGTCGCCTAAAATCATTCGCGTCGAGAGCCAGGAGGCTGGACGAATCAGCCGCTTTGACTTTGGAGTGCTCACCATGGCATCTGCGACAGCGACCGTGCTTGGGGCTTCGCGGCAAGTTGCCTCTGATATCCAAGCCGCTGCCCCTTGCCAGCCGGAACCCTCTGCATCCGTGCAGTCCAGAGTCGAGGACGGTGGAAACGCCAACGAGCAAGCGGAGCTGATCTTGCGGCAGGCTCGTTTGAAAGCGGCCGAGATTGAGAAGGAAGCTTACGAGAAGGGCTTTTCTGAAGGGGAGCGGGCGGGGCGGGAAACCGGGGAGAAGATGGTTGAAGCCGTCCTGAAGCAGTATACGCAGACCCTCGAAGAACTGAAGGGATTGCGTCGTAGCTTGTTGACTGGTTCGGAGCGCGAAGTTGTCAGGCTCTCGCTTGAAGTGGCTAAGAAAGTGGTGAAACGCGAGGTTTGCGTGGATGAGGAGCTGATTCTGGCGCTGGTGAAGGTAGCTCTAAGTCGCTTGGCAGATCAGTCGCTGATGACGGTCCGGGTCAATCCCAAGGACGGTCAGTCGATCGTCCATTATCGCGACGTCCCGGGTCATCGCGACTCCTGGCACGATGGAATCAAACTAGTCGAAGATCCGCTGATAACCCGTGGCGGCTGTCTGATCGAGACCGAAAGCGGAGTGATTGATGCCCGCGTCGAAGAACAGTTCCGTGAGATCGAAAAGGGCTTCTTTGAATAGGATTGCCACAGAGGCTCGGAGATACATAGAAACGAAGCCATTGCACACACGGCACAGATCAGCGCAGAGGTTTTGACACGACCCAACAGACCGCGCGCGACAACTGACTAACTCAAAAGACGCCACAGGTCCCTTTTCCGCTGTCTCGCGCATGATCTGCCTTTATTTGTGAAACCGGTATCCGGGATGTCCCTGTGTCTGCGTGCCTCTGTGGCTTCTGGAACGTCATGATTGATTTTGAGCGCTATCACAATCGCCTCCGATCCACCGAGCCTGTGAAAATGGTCGGCGCGATTCAGAAGGCCGTTGGCTTGGTCATCGAGTCGAAAGGCCCGGCAGTTCGGGTGGGCGACCTTTGCGACGTGGTCGGTGATTCGGAATCTGAAGTTTCTGCCGTCGAAGTCATCGGGTTTCGCGAAAAAACTGTCCTCTCCATGCCTTTGGGTAAGTTACAGGGAGTGAAGCTGGGCAACAAGGTTGTAGCGCGGAATCGGCCTGCTCTCGTGAAAGTGGGCCCCAACCTCTTGGGAAGAGTCTTGGACGGATTGGGTAACCCCATCGATGATCTGGGCCCTCTTGACTTCGCGGCTGAATATCCGTTGCAGCGTGAGCCGGAGAATCCAATGTGGCGGGAGAACATCGAGGAACCACTTGGCACGGGTGTGCGCGCCATTGACGGTATTCTAAGCTGCGGGAAAGGCCAGCGCATTGGAATCTTTGGCGGCAGCGGCGTCGGGAAGAGCACACTGCTCGGGATGATGGCCAAGTTCACGAGCGCCGACGTAAACGTGATTTCACTCGTCGGCGAGCGCGGCCGCGAGCTGCGCAGCTTCATCGAGAAGGATCTGGGGGAAGAAGGTTTAAAACGCTCTGTTGTGGTCGTTTCCACTTCGGACAATCCTCCACTTGTCCGCATCCGCGCGGCTCTGACGGCCACCGCGATCGCGGAATATTTCAAGGATCAAGGTAAAGACGTGTTGCTGGTCATGGATTCCGTAACCCGATTCGCGATGGCGCAGCGCGAGGTTGGCCTTGCAGCCGGCGAACCGCCTGCCTCGAAGGGATACACGCCGTCGGTGTTTGCTTTACTTCCCAGGCTGCTTGAAAGGGCTGGAAACTTTCAGGGAAAAGGATCCATCACCGGCTTCTACACCGTGCTTGTGGAAGGGGACGACATGAACGACCCCATAGCCGACTCCGTGCGAGCCATTCTGGATGGGCACATCGTCTTGAGTCGGGAACTGGCTTCCCAGAATCACTATCCCTGCATCGATATTCTCACAAGCGCCAGTCGTCTCTTTGGCGATCTGGCAAGCCCAAAACATCGTGAAGCAGCCGGAAAGCTGCGAGAGCTGTTGGCGACCTACAGGAAAGCGGAAGACCTCATAAATATCGGCGCCTACGTCAAAGGCAGCAATCCCCAGATCGATCGTGCGATTGAAAAGATCGACACCATCAATAGCTATTTGCGCCAGCCACAAAGCGAAAGGGTCAACTACCATGGAGCGGTAGGGGCGCTGGGAGATCTGTTCCAGTAGGTCGCGTCACACCACTGACTGGATAGGGACGCCTTTTGCAACACGACGATGTGTGTTTCGAGCGGGATGTTCCCAATTGCCGTCTGAGCACCTGAAACCTGTTGAATGGGAGGGCTTACACAACGCGATGAAGAAGTTTACTTTCAACCTCCAGTCCGTGCTCGATCATCGGCAGATGCTTGAGGAACGCGAGCAGGAGAAGCTGGTAAGAATTCAGCAGGAGATCACGCTGGCTGAAGCGGGAAGGCAGCAGCTTAGCAACGAAATTCATGAACTCCGTCTCCAGATGGCTCGGCCTGAACCTGGCGAGATCGATGTGGAGAAGGTGACGCACGTGACGCGCTACATGGGGAAGCTTGAAGAGGACGTCACGACCCTAGTAAGGAAACTCAGCCAGCTGGAACAACAGAAGCGAGCTCAAGCCGACCGGGTAGTGGAAGCACGGCGCAACAGAGAAGTGCTGGAAAGTCTCAAAGAAAAGAACTTCGTTCAATACGAGCGTGAATCCAACGCTATGGAGCAGAAGTTGCTTGACGAGTTATCGACAGTGAAATTCGCTCTTCAGGATGAGCAGAATTTGCCTGTTAGCAAACATTAACGTCAAGAACTGAGGCTCCGAATGGCTACTCTAGATACCGCGCTTTTGATTCAACCTGCCGTTGCTCCTGCTTCAACTCCAGCCCAGCCCTCCAAGTCGACTGAGAGTTTTGAGCGGTTTTTGGACGATGAGACTCGCAGGGTGGGACAGCCGGAGCCGCAGCCGAAACACTCTGCTGCTGAATCTCGGCCTGTCCGCGAGGCATACCCACCGTCTGTCAGGCGTTCCAGCTATAGCAAGACCCAGCCGGGACGAGACTTAAGCGAGGTTCACTCGGCCGCGAGGCCCCAAGTTGGTTCGGCCAAGACGGGAGCTGCAGCCTCCGAGGCCCAAGCCAACACAACTGGACGGGATTCGCAGGATGAGACGATCGTGGGTTCGAGTGAGGTTGCGGCAGAATCAGCCCAGCGGCAGGATCTGCCCAGTGATACCGCTGCGGTGGTTTCTAAAGATGCAACCTTGGCCACTGAAGAAAGTGTTATGAAGACGGTCGAGATCGAGATGCCAGTGCAGACGACTCTGATAAATCCGCCTGCAGTTCTTCTGGCAAGTTTGCTGGTTCAGACAACAGCAGACTTGAAGGGGATTCAGGTTGATGCTGAGAGGGGACTGGAGGTGGTTGGATCACTAGTTCCAGAACCGCAGCCGGCTGTTACTCAGCGTGCAACACCCTCAAGGGACACTCGTGCGGTGCTGACTTTGGCCATGCCCATCCCTGCTCAAGTGGACGGTCAGCCGACAGCGGACGCCTCCCAGAGCGCAGCCACAGATCTCACGGCCACTATTCGTCAGGAAGCGAGTGAGGCTCTGCCGGAAACCATGGCGAGCGTAGTTCTTGCGAAGGATTGGGCTAATGAGCCCGTTATGCCGCAGATTGAAGCTGCCGAATCAGAATCGGCTTTGGTGACGGGATGGGAAGGCGCTCCAGCAGAGCCGGTGCCTCAGGGTGGGGTATCGATGGGAATCTCCCATGCGAATCCCCCTGAATCGGCAGGCAGACCTCTGGAGACACAGTTGTCGCCGGCGGTGGAAACTAACGATCGGGAAGTGACCGTGAAGGAAGAGCAGCCCAAACTGGACTTACGAGCCGATCCATCAGAGCCTCAGTCTCAGCCAGGAGCTCAGACAGGTGCAAGGGACAGGCAGGATGCAGATCCCTCTCATTCGGAAGGGCAAGAAGCCAGGAAGGACAGCGCCGAAATTGTTCACAAGTTAAAACCTACGGTCTCGCACAAGGAAGCTTCGCAGGTTCGACCCCTGGTGGACTCACAGTTTCACACCCAGCAGGCACAAGTCACGCCCGACGCTGCTGAACCGGTTCCCTCCCGAGGTCTCCACACCTCGGTGAATCCTCTTCGCAATGCTGCTCTCAGTACGATAACTGCGACGGAGAATTCTCCCGCCCTGAGCATGCCGGACCTTCCGCCTCCAGCAGGCATGGCGGAGGTCACAAGCAAACCAAGCATCTCTCAACCGGCCGTAGCCTGGAGCCAGGCGGAGAAAGCTCAAGTCATTTCCCAGATCGTTGAGCGTGCCCATCTGCTTGGAAAGAACCAGAACGAATTGGTCGTCGTATTGAAGCCAGAGTTTCTTGGGAAGGTGAATCTGCACGCGGCGATGGTGGACAACCGGTTGGTGGCGACGATCATGGCCGAGTCAGCGACCGTCAAGCAAATGCTCGAAGGCCAGCTCAGTTCACTGCAGATGGCTATGCACGACCAGGGACTACCCGTGGCAAGAGTGGAAGTCGTTCAGGGCAACCAGCTCAGCTTTGCCGACCTCGGCACAGGGCAGAGTTCTTCGCACCAGCACTTGGAGTCCGGCAAATCGCACTTGCCTCCGTCCCTCTCTCGGTACGAGTCTGATGAAGACGAGGCCGATGTTTCCAGGGAGGCCCCCATTTATGCTCCGCTGACATCGAGGTCGCTAAACTTGGTGGCGTAAG
>Ga0187893_10012457_pt1 | contig 12055 bp, 9 predicted proteins | sample MA1701074metaG_FD_139574 | JGI IMG/M metagenome (GOLD analysis project Ga0187893, IMG submission 139574) | White microbial mat communities from a basaltic lava cave in the Kipuka Kanohina Cave System on the Island of Hawaii, USA - MA170107-4 metaG ... | reverse complement strand
GTGCGGGCGACGATCACGGTGGACGGACGACTCCTGTTCACGACAGATCAGATATACCCGGTGTTGACGCAGGGGAACGGCCAGAAGGTTGAACTCCTGCTCCGGCAGACCGGAAGTGCGCAACCGGGTGCCGCAGAGCCGGATTTGTCCATGCTTGGTCGGCTGCCGGCAAGTTTCAGCGGAGATTTGCCTTGCGCGGATTGCCCCGGGATCCGCTACCGGCTCAATCTGTTTACCGATCAGTCGTTCTTCCTCAGTACGGTCTACGCAGGGCGCGACAGTCCTGCCGCATACGACATCGGGTCGTGGGACCTGGCGGGCCGGACAGTGACATTGCACGGAGAACACGAGCGGCCGCTGATGTTTCGGGTGATTGATCCGAACACACTGCGCAAACTAGATCTGGACGGTCGCGATATTGAATCCGCCCACAACTACTCGCTCACTCGAATGGGACAATTTGAAGCAATCGAGCCGCACCTGACGATGAGAGGGATGTATCGGCATCTTGCCGATGCCGGATCGTTCACCGAGTGCCTGACTCGCCAGCAGTGGCCGGTCGCGCAAGAAGGCGATAATGCCGCACTTGAGCGGGATTACCTCAACGTGCGACGAGACCCAGGCGAAGAGTTGATGGTGAGCATCGGAGGCCACGTGAAATTGCTGCCGCCAATGGAAGGCGCGAGCCGTCGGTCAACGTTGGTTGTGACCCATTTCACCGGCGTATGGCCGGGCGAGACGTGCGGCGCGCGCTTCGCCACCTCTGACCTCCAGAATACGTACTGGAAGCTCACGGCCCTCAATGGTAAACCGATCTTCGTCGCCGACCAACAGCGTGAGCCGAGTCTCACCCTTCATTCGGACCAACTGCGCGTCGCCGGATCAGGGGGCTGCAATCGATTGATGGGCAGCTACGAAGTCAACGGCAAGGAATTGCACTTCGGCAGGCTTGCCGGCACCATGATGGCGTGCCCAGCCGGCATGGACACCGAAAAGGAATTTCTCGCTACATTGCCGCGGGTCGCTCGCTGGCGCATCGCCGGAGAGCACCTCCAACTGTACGATGCGAGCGGAACAATGCTGTGCCGATTCGAAGCGCGGGCACTCCAGTAGTGACATTCGTCTGAACGGCCGGCCAGCCCCTGGAGGGATGCGAATTGATGAACTGTGTCCCTCTGTGTAATGGAACGACTGGCGCGAGATAGACAGCATAGGGGTGAGTGAGGTAGAAAGGGCACGCCCGTTCACAAAACCGCGATCGATAATTAGGGATGACAAAGAGGAAACCATGATGAAAGACTGGGTTCGCGCTATCTGTTTCGGGACGTTCGTAGGAGTATTTACCGTCTCTATAGGATGCGCACCGATCGAACAGCTTCCGCCTCCCCCGTCAACTCCGATTTCCGTGTCGGCATTCACCCAGGTTGCAGGGAACTGGGCCGGAATCTTGAAAGCCACACCTCGGTTACGACATGATGATTGGGTGACGGTGATCATCCACAATGATGGGTCGTATCAATTCAAGAGTGTTCGGACTATCGGCATTATGCATGGGGAGGGAACATTTACGCTCGCCGACGGCAAACTCAGATCAGAGACCGCCCGAGGATGGATCGTGGCCACACTCTATGAAGAGGGTGGGCGGCGGATGCTGAAGGCCGAGGGAGCGACGAAAGACGGTACGCAATATTCGGCTGATTTGGACCCCTCGAAGTAACGTGTTCGTGAGGTGATCCCCTCGGAGTTTAGGGCGGGGCGAGTAAGTCCGTGGTTTGCCAGGTCCAGAAAAACATCAGCGTGTACTGATTGTAATAGGTCCGGCCGATGATGGTTGGAGTTGATCCCACGAGCTTTCCGCTCTGATACTCGAAGAAATCTATGTGCGTCCTTGTATAACCCTTCTGCCCCTCCGCCTTGTATAACGTCAGTGCAGGAAGTGAGAACGGGATTATCACGCTCGTCACCGGAGGCATCCCGAAAAATGTGAGGCCTTGCGTCGTGCCGAACGCTTCGACGACAACTCGCGCGTGGTAATCCGGTTGAGTATCACGCGAATCGACTCGATAACCCAATCGTCCCAGGCCAGTAGCGACCGCATCCCGGACGAGGAGGAGATCGGCCGATGGTCCGTGCAAAATTCCCCGCTGATCTCCAAGCAGATTGAAATTCGCGCGATCGGTCTGAAGGCCTGTGATATCGACGCGCAGGCTTGCCTGTTCCGGGAGAAACGCCGTCAAATTATGCAGCGCATGCTCGACCGACTGGGTCAGCAAGAGTTGTTCTACAGCGGTTCTGGGCGTCCGTGAAAATTCTTGTTCAAGCGTACAGCCACAGAACAATATTGCAGATACGAGAAAAGATCCGACAGCCAACTTTCTTTGCATGATCCTCAAGAGTGCTTAAGGAACTGGCGCAGGCTACGCGAATAAATGGCGGATGGCAAGACCAGGATTTCTAATTTCAACTCACTTTAGAAATGTCCGCTTATCCCCAAAGTAGAATTGTCCGAGTTTCGGCATTGGGGTCGCCGCAGTTTTTGTCGACCCAAGATCGCGATAGTGCACTGCAAACCTCGATGTCTACTCAAGCGCGCGATGTGGGTTAGGGCGTGTTACCCTTGATCAGCGCGATCACGCTCGCCATTGTGACCTGGTCGTCGTCGAATCCTCCATGCGTCGTGCTTTGCGATTCCCTGCCTGGTGCAGCCCACGTATAGACATTTGGCAAGTTTTTCGATGCAATCTCGTCGTTGAAATATTTCTCCATGCCGAGTATCGGGGTCAACCGTCCATGTTCGAGCGACTGCGACACCAGATAGAGCAGCGATCGGTTGTAGCCAAGAATCGGTTTGCAGGTCGGATCTTTCTGCTCTATGTCATCGGATAGATGAAACTGATTGAAGCGCTTGACCTTGCCGCTTGTGATGGCGGGGACGACGGTCTTTTTGAAGAGATCGACCCGTACCGCCGGCGCCATGAAATTGACGCTTTCGAAATTCCAACCCTGACCTCCCAGCCGATCGACGACATGACTGTGCAGAATCGCTCCGGCCGAGTGACCGACTAGATGCAGCCGCACCTTGGACAGATCGGCAAAGTACGGCGATTGTCGGCACGCCTTGTAGAGTTTCATTCCTCCGCTCTCGCTCGTATTGGAAATCGCATCCGCATTCTGTTTCATCTCGCTCCAGATCGCCGTCCCCGGTGTCGCCAGTAGTTTTTCAAGCCGTTCGTTCCACCAATTCTTGACGCTATCGAACAAGCCGCCGGTTGGGCGCGGCTGGCCCTCCAAGACATCTGCGAGGCGCCCCTTAAGCGTGGACCAGAGATCGGTTTCCCACATCAGAAAGATAGGAAATATTTTGTGCTCATACAACGCCGGAATCCATCTCGCTGCTGTTTCTCCAGCAGTATCCTCGGACGTGAGACCCCCATGTGCGTAGATGGCGATATCAACGGGATCATTCTTACCCAAGCCCCATGCTGTCCGCGCCATACCGAGATGGTCCGTGACAAGCGCCTCGATGTCAGACGCCTGTGTGCGGAAGTCACCCGTGTTACTCAGCCGGCCGTTGTTCTCCATGTCGATAATGAACGGGCTGATCTCGCGCGTACGCAACGAAGACTCGCTGGCGAGCTGCACCTTCCCCGCATCCAAGCGCAATGTCCTCGAATGCGCGATCTCCCTATGTAGTTCAGTGACCACGCCCAGCTGTGCCACCCAACAGTCCATCGCATTGTCGAGCCAGTCCTCATACGATAACACTGCGCGACCCTTTGTCCCCCAGCCTGTCCCCCACGAGTTATGAACAATGAACCCGTCTTGGTTATAGCCGACAATTGCAAAGGCATGGCCACCGTCGCCGGGGCCTGCTTTTCGACGTGGAATTGTCCAGTACCCGTGTTTGGTCTGTGATGCCTTGGAAGATCCATCATCCCAGCCGGAATGACAGACAGCACTCGCATACAGAATGCCTATCTCGTTGAGTGCCACGTGCATATCCGTGACCGAACGCGTGTCGACGCGGTAATAGGCCCCGAGCGGACGCTGCACGGCATCGAGCCACCAGTCGTCTGCTGACTTTGTCACTTGGGCCATCGGCATTGACTCAGTGGTCCACAACTTGTCCGAGCAGGCGCCGTGCTTGTACCAGGCTTTCATCGCACCACGCAGACTCGATCCGGTATCGACATTAGGGTCACCGGGAAACTCATCATAGCGCCGGGCCATGGAATACAGCATGAATGGAGACACGTAACAATCTAGATGTTTGCGTTTCGCGCTGTGTTGTAACTGGTACACGACGCTTGCCAGCGCGAAGCCCGTACAGGCGTTGGTCTGTCCCTGATCGAGCACAGGGATGTTGGTCTTTGGATCACGCTCTACGCCTGGTACCACTGACACCGGCGGCATATACAGTCTGTCACGCAGATCGAGCCGATCAGGTACTACGTTGCGTATTGGACGTGCCGCAGTGCCAATCTTCCTCGCACTTCCTGCCGTAATCTTTTTCCTCGCCATATGACACTCCTTTCAGAACGTGAACAGACACACTTAGAAATTCTGCTCTTTGATATTCTTATTCGGAGAAAAGACGGGCCGTATTCTCAGCTGATTCATTCATTCCGTCAAGCATCGAGTGGCCAATTTGCCTTATAAATACTGGTATTTCGAGACACTGAAGAAAAATCAAAAATAAATTCCTACGGAGTCGCTAGCCAAGCGGTATCTGCCTATAGCCACACACATACCTGCTCAATAGCAGGCGTCTCATCCTCGTTTGACTTCCCCTTCTCTGCCCTCCTAATATCGGTTCATCTGGTTTGTTTTATTGTTTGACTCAGACCAACCGAACGGCCCAACAAACGAGACCAACCATACGGACAAGACAGGCCGATTGACTTATTCAGCATCCTGCTAGAGACGATATCAACGTACGGACACTAAGGAGGTGAAGCTTTGGCTAAAGAGCACAAGTACAAAGGCAAGGTTCCCCTGCATGACAAATATGGTCCGGAGGCAAAATACGCTGTCGAAGCGGAGGCGTTGCTGCCCACCACGAAGCATGAAGAAGAAATAGCCCGGGGTCTCGAACTTGGGCTGCCCGGCGCCGATTCCATTAAAGATCGCCGGATTCCCACGTTCAGCCGTGGAGAACTCCCCCACTTCGCCGGAATTAACACTTTTGTTAAAGCTCCCTACATTGAAGACGTACGCAAATGCGGTCAGTACGACGTAGCCATTCTCGGAGCGCCGTTCGACGGTGGCACGACATATCGGTCCGGCACGCGATTTGGCCCTCAAGGCATTCGGAAAATCTCGGCTCTCTATGGATCCTACAGCTTCGAACTCGGCGTGGATCTGCGGGAGTCCATTTCCATGTGTGATCTTGGCGATGTGTTTACCATTCCCGCCAATATTGAGAAGACGTTCGATCAGGTCAGCAAGGCCGTTTCACACGTGTATGCCAGCGGGGCGTTTCCCGTGGTACTCGGCGGCGACCATTCCCTTGGCTTCCCGACCGTACGGGGCGTTGCCCAGAACCTCAATGGGGGCAAGCTCGGCATCATTCACTTCGACCGGCATGTCGACACGCAGGATACCGATCTCGACGAGCGCATGCACACCACGCCGTGGTTTCACGCGACGAACATTCCCAACGTGCCGGCAAAAAATCTTGTGCAAATCGGGATCGGCGGCTGGCAGTCGCCGCGACCCGGAGTAAAGGTCGGGCGTCAACGCCAAAGCACTATCATGACCATCACCGATTGCGTGGAGATGGGAATTGAGAATGCTGCCAAGCAAGCGCTCGAGGTGGCCTGGGACGGCGTCGATGCAGTCTGGCTGAGCTTCGATGTGGATTGTCTGGACGCCGCGTTCGTGCCTGGAACCGGCTGGCCGGAACCAGGCGGGTTCTTGCCTCGTGAAGTGCTGAAGTTTCTTCAGATCATCGCGGACAGCAAGCCTATCGCCGGAATGGAGATCGTCGAGTGCGCTCCCCCCTACGATGCAGCCGAGATCACCAGTTTAATCTCCACTCGTGTCATCTGCGACGTCCTGGCCTGCCAGGTACGCTCAGGCCATCTGCCGAACCGGAAAAAGCGTTGAGAGATATGAATGGACGAGATACGAGGGCGGGGGCATTACCGGCTCCCGCCGCCGTTACTTCATGCCTGCCGCATTGCAGTTCTGCGCACTTATGCCCCTCGCTATCCTCAATCATCAACCGGTCGCTCTCCATGGTGAGTGGGTCTTCTCCCGCCAACATCTGAACTCACACATTTACGGCAGTTCGCAACCCTCACCCCTTCCTTGACAGCATATCGGGTGGCTCGTATGCTCCATATAGTCGTTCTGTCTCCCGATATCTCAGTCTTAGGGGAAGGACACTACGATGCATTCTCCGCGAAGTCGCCTCCGCCTGCTGCCTCTGATTATCTCGACGGCTGCACTCCTCAATGCCTTGTTCGCAGGGCCACTTCCTGTAAGAGCCGATTCAATTGTCCTCCTCGCCACGTATGACGGGATCATCAATCCGGTCGCCGCCGAATACCTGCATGATGCACTCGTATCCGCGCAGGAAAACAAAGCGCAAGCCTTGGTCATTCGCCTCAACACCCCCGGCGGCCTCGACACGTCGATGCGGCTCATCATCAAGGACATCACCGGCGCCACCATTCCCGTGGTCGTCTATGTGTCGCCGTCGAGTGGACGCGCCGCATCCGCCGGCGTGTTTATTACTATGGCGGCGCATGTCGCGGCAATGGCTCCCGGTACGAATATCGGCGCCGCCCATCCCGTCGCTATGGGCGGCGGTGAGATGGATAAATCGATGAAGGAGAAGGTCGAGAACGATTCCGCGGCCTATATCAAATCGATCGCCGAGCAACGGGGACGGAACGTCGCCTGGGCGGAAGATGCCGTCCGGAAGAGCGTGTCCGTGACGGAACGAGAGGCCTTGAAGCTGAAGGTCATCGATCTGGTTGCGGATGATATGCCGGGATTGCTGAAACAACTGGACGGCCGCACCATCCCGCTCCAATCCAACCCGACGGTATTGCACACAGCAGACGCGGCCGTGCGCGAGTTTCCGATGGGGTTTCGCCTCGAACTCCTGAAGACTCTCAGCGATCCGAACATCGCCTACCTGCTCATGACAATCGGCACCATTGGAATTATGGCCGAACTGTATAACCCTGGGGCGATTCTGCCTGGCATCGTGGGCGCCATCAGCCTAATCCTCGCGTTTTACTCCCTCCAGTCACTGCCGGTGAACTACGCAGGCGTGCTGTTGTTCCTCCTCGGGGTGATCTTCTTCATCCTGGAAGCCACTGTGACCAGTTACGGCTTGCTGGCCATCGGCGGGGTCGTCGCGATGCTCCTTGGATCGATGATGCTCATCAGGACCGATGCGGAGTTCCTTCAGATTTCTTGGTCGGTCATCCTGCCGGTTGTCGCACTAACCGCTGCGTTTTCGCTCTTTATGGTCGGAATGGGCGTGAGAGCGATGCGACGACGACCGGCGACCGGTCGTGAGGAAATGGTCGGTCTTGTGGGCATTGTGCAAACGGCGCTGACTCCTCACGGGCAACTGGCGGTTCATGGGGAACTCTGGGAGGCCATCAGCGATCGGCCGCTCCAGCCCGGCGACAAAGCGGAAGTCGTACGCGTAGAGGGCTTACGGCTGTACGTGAAACCTCTCTCCAAACAGACAGAGGCCTGATATGAACCTGATCGCAACCCAGATTGTAATCCTGATTCTTGCGCTGGTGTTTTTTCTTATGGGCTTCAATGTGCTCCGCGAATACGAACGCGCCGTGATCTTTCGATGGGGCCGCCTGGCTCGTGGACTCATCGGAGGGAATGGGCCGGGGGTCGTGATTATCATACCGTTCATCGACAAAATGGTTCGCGTCAGCTTGCGGACTGTGACTATGGATGTGCCGCCCCAAGATGTCATTACCAAGGACAACGTCAGCGTCAAGGTGAACGCAGTTATTTACTTCCGAGTCGTTGACCAGGAGCGAGCCATCATTCAAGTCGAAGATTATCTTTATGCCACATCCATGATGGCGCAAACGACGCTCCGCAGCGTGCTGGGGCAGAGTCAACTCGACGACTTGCTGTCGAAGCGGGAACAGATCAACGCCGATCTTCAACGGATCATCGATCAACAAACGGAGCCGTGGGGCGTCAAAGTCAACGCCGTGGAAGTCAAGAACGTGGACCTCCCGCAGGAAATGCAACGAGCCATCGCGCGTCAAGCGGAAGCAGAGCGCGAACGTCGCGCCAAAGTCATTCACGCCGAAGGCGAATTCGAGGCCTCTCGACGCCTGGCCGATGCTGCCGATGTGATCAGCCGAAACTCGGCTGCCTTGCAACTCCGTTACCTGCAAACCCTGGTCGAGATCTCTGCCGGAAAAAACTCGACCACCATCTTCCCGATTCCTATCGATACCATTGCGCCCTTTCTCAAGGCGTGGGAAAAGAAAACGGAGCCGTAGCCCGGCTGCGAGAGCAAAGGGCTTCGAGTTTTATCCTAGCGAGTTAACGACACTTCACGATCGTTCAATGTCAAGATATCCTCAAAATCTCTGCCGCTTATGACAGAGCCAAGTTCCTTTTCCAGTTTCCTTCCCGAGTTAAACTCCACTTCAAGTTTATACTGTGAATCAGACCTTACTTTGTATTGAATAGCCTTACTTTTCCCCTGCTCAATTTCTCCAAACAGAAATTTCTGACCGCACACTTCAAGTTGGCCGTTTTTTATCGGCTCAGTGGCGGCGTTGAGGATAAGTACTTGGCCATCATCGCTAAGCACAATCGATGTGGAATACCAGGACACCAGAAGGAAGCAACCTATTCCGAGCACCACGGCTTGCCAGTGTCTCATCGTCATCGTCTCCAATTAATTCCGGCGGATTTTATTGATCAGAATATACAACGTGGTGACACTTAAAATACTGCCCAGTACCAGCGGCACTGCCCAGAGCTGCCACCAGGGCGCATTGGGCGACACCGCGTAGGCACGCGGCCAGGCTATGTTGGAGAACTCAAACACTGACCAAAGAAAGGCCACTGCATTGATCACCAATCCCCAGATACCCAGCTTCAGTTCACCCAGTGCCGGATTCCATCGGCCCGTGAGGCGGGTAAAAAGTCCAACACCCGTGGTCATGGTGAACATGGCGTATAACCCGCCTGTGCCGAAAGCCAGCACCGTAGCGACCGCCCCATCATTGAGTCCGAACAGCAACCCGAGCCCCGCCAGCACCACGACGCAGATCACCGCATTGCGCGGAGTCTTGGCCGTCGTGACCTGGCTCAGCGCAGCGGGCATATTGCCCTCGCGAGCCATTGAGTACACAATGCGCGACGTGTATTGCACCACGGATGCCCCGCACGCAAGGAACGCCGTCATGACGATAGCTAAAAACGGCTTCTCCGCCCATGCACCGAAGCTACTGGCTATCACAGGTGTGATCGGATCGGACGTGGCACTCGCAGTGAGTAATGTGTCGCGGTCGAAGCTCAACGTCAGGGCGGCGGAATTAAAGAGCACCACGCTTCCCACCATGCAGAGGGAGAAAAAGATTGCGCGTGGAACCATCCGCTTGGGTTCATGGGTTTCTTCGGCGATGGTGGAGCAGGCGTCAAAACCGATGAAAGCCCAGCCCGCGATGGCGAGCGCCGCCAGGAACGCAACCGTCTGGCTGGGTGCGGTCCCCGTGCCCAGATGCTGAAACAATTCGGAAAATGTATGCTGTCTGAAAAAAAGAAATAGCAGCAGCGCCACGCCAACCGAGCCCACCATTTCCGCATACACACCCAAGGAAATGACCACCTTGAACACGTTGACGTGAGCCAGGTTGAGCATCGTACAGATCATTAAAAACACGGCGCCCCACAGCACCAACATGAGCCCTCCTCCACCCGCCGAGCCAAAAAAAATGGCGAGCCAGACACCTCCGGTGTACGCGGTGGTGGTCAGCATGGCGATCGTGGAGCTAATGTAGATGACTCCGGCAAACTGCCCGGTGACATTCCCTCCCAGTTGCCGTGCCCACTTGTACGCCCCGCCCGCAATCGGAAACTGCGAGGATAGTTCGGCGTAGACGGTTGCGACTAGCAGCTGCATCACCAGACAGAGGGCCAGCGCGGCGAACCACCCTCCCCCCGTCACCACAGTCTGCACACCAATAATGGCGTAGAGGCCCACCACCGGCGACACGACTGCGAAGCCAATGGTCAGGCTGTTCCAAACACTCAGGCTGCGGTTCAGTTTATCGGGCGTACTCGTAGCGCTAGCAGGAAGAACCGTATCCGGACTTTCTTTGATTAACATGACAGTCCTCTCTGACTTGGCAGCAGGTCAGACTGATCCGGTACGGAAAGAACTATGGAATGGATATGCATAACGAAGCCTCCTTGCCGAGCGGGTTAAATTCCGAGAAGGCCATGTACCATCAGTACATGATCTCCCGGGCTTTTATCCCTCCGTGGAGCCTCGTCATGCGAGACCGGAAACTCTCGGACCAGACACTGCTCCCAAAGGCAGCCGGAACCCTAGTTTCCCCTTCAGCGTGATCTTACGATCTTGCGGCTGCAAAGTCACGTAAATTGCCTACGCCATAGCCGGAAAACTCTTCCGTCAGATATTCGGAGTATCGTTGCTCCAGGGATACAGGCGATCCTACGTCCCTTACACCGTCTTCTCCCCTCTGCTTTCGTCGGCAGGCGCTTGCCAGCTCGTTTGCAATTCGCCAACACATCCGCCCAATCCACACTGGCGGTGGCATGCTGTCCCTATTGCTTCCCTTCATGTGTTTGACTTCGTATTCCCCGCGCTCCTAGAATCCCGCCATGGCTTCGTCCTTCGTTCATCTCCATCTCCATACTCAATTCAGTCTGCTCGATGGTGCGAATCAAATCGAGCCGCTCATCCAGCAGATCAAATCGTTCAATCAGCCGGCTGTGGCGATGACCGACCATGGCAATATGTTCGGAGCCATCGAGTTCTACCGCAAAGCCAAAGATGCAGGCATCAAACCTATCATCGGTTGCGAAGCCTACATGGCCCCTGGCAGTCGCTTCGCTGCCAAAGATAGCGGGCTCGCCCACAACGACTACTATCATCTAATCCTTCTGGCTCGAAATCTGACCGGCTATCAGAATCTGATCAACTTGGTCAGTAAAGCATATCTTGAAGGATTCTATTATAAGCCACGGATGGATAAAGAAATTCTAAAAACACACCATGAGGGACTGATTGCCCTGTCCGGCTGCTTGAGTGGCGAGATTCCCTATCTCATTGGCCAGAAAGATATGGCTGGCGCCATGGCTGTGGCTGGAGAGTTTCAGGAAATCTTCGGGAAGGAACATTTCTACCTTGAGGTGCAGGCGAACGGGCTGGACCATCAGCGAGTCGCAAATAGCGGCCTGCTTGAAATCGCCAAGAAAATGGACATCCCTCTGGCCGGCACCAACGATTGCCACTACCTTAAGAAAGAGGATTTCCGTCCGCACGAATTGATGCTCTGCCTGCAAACAGGCAAGACGATCAGCGACCCGAATCGCTTGAAGTTCGATACGGATCAGCTCTATGTGAAATCGACAGAAGAAGTCTCGGCCGCCTTTGTCGAGTTCCCCAATGCCGTCACCAATACCTGCCGGATCGCGGACAATTGCAACCTCCAGCTGGTGCTGAACAAGACGCATCTTCCTCAGTACAAAGCTCCCGAAGGATTGACACGGGAAACCTATCTCGAACGTTTGGCATTGGAGGGATTGGCAGCCAGATTGAAAGAGCGGCCCAGCCAGATCTTGCCGGCTGCCTATGAGCTGCGCCTGCGTGAGGAACTGATGATCATCTGTTCGATGGGGTTCGCCGGTTATTTTCTCATCGTGTGGGACATCATTAAGTTTGCGCGCTCGCGTCACATTCCGGTCGGACCGGGTCGAGGCTCCGCCGCCGGCAGTCTCGTCGCCTATGCCCTGCGCATCACGGACCTCGACCCCCTCGTCTACACGCTCTTGTTCGAACGGTTCCTCAATC
>Ga0187893_10012456_pt1 | contig 12056 bp, 13 predicted proteins | sample MA1701074metaG_FD_139574 | JGI IMG/M metagenome (GOLD analysis project Ga0187893, IMG submission 139574) | White microbial mat communities from a basaltic lava cave in the Kipuka Kanohina Cave System on the Island of Hawaii, USA - MA170107-4 metaG ... | reverse complement strand
TCGTCGCCCGGGGGTCTCGCCGAGAGTGGAGGGTGCAGGCGGCCATGCGAGCCCGCATGGAGCGCTCGGCCGGCGTCACCGTCGTCCCCACGGTTCGTTGGTTGTCGGTGGCTGCCGCATGAACCGTCCACGTGGTCGCGGACGACTGACATCGCGATCGCCATGTTTGACACGCGCGCGCGGTCAGCGCCGTTGGCGCATTGCGCTAACAGGCGCTAACAGCAAGTCTGTGTGTTCGAATCGGGGGTGGACGGTCGTTGACGCGGTCGGACGGTGGAGGGGTTGTGGGCGGCCGGCCCCGGGGCCTGTGGCGAGGGTGTCGGGCTTAGGGACCGGAAGAAAACTACTTGCGCGGCATTGACAACTTCACCGTTGCCGCGAAGGGCTTTTCGGCGTCCCGCCGCGCAAGTGGTTTTCTTCCAGGCCCTTACCTGTCTGAAGACGGCCGTGGGCGTACCGAAGTGAACTGAACACGGGGTCGGCGGGAGCCGTCGCCGACCTGTGGATCGACCCGCGCACCGGGTGACTTGGCGGCGCACTCGGGTCGCAACTTCGGTCCGTGGGCCCTCGACGCCTGGCCGGCGCTCGCCGACATTGTCATGGACGAGTACGGCTGAGCGCCACCCATCCGTAGGGTGGGTGGCGGCCCGTACTAAGGGCCTGGCGGCGTCGGTGGCGGGGGCGGGTCAGTGGGAGGGGCATCGTCGGTGTCGGGCCGGCGCGTTTTGTCGAGCTTGTTGGCCAGGTCGTCGATCTTCGTGAGCTTGTCGCTGTGTTTGCCCTTGGTCTTCTTGTCGACCAGGTCGGTCGCCTTGTTCACGCCGGCGGCGATCTTGTCGCCGTTCTTGTCAACCAAGTCCTTGGCCAGCTTGGCGAACCTGCCAATCTTCATCGTGTCACCTCTTCTGCGTGGACCTTGTGGGGGCGCCACGTTGGCACAGAATGACCGGCCTGGCTCACCGAATCGCTGCTCTGCTCGTGCTCGGCCTCCTCGGCGTGCCACGGCGGGGGCAGCCTGCCAGCTGGGCGCGATCGCTGCCTTCTGGTGCCGCGACAACGAGAAGGACCCGGCCGTAGCCGGGTCCTTCTCGTCCGTCGTGGGTCGGTGCGCTCCCGGAGGGTCAGCTCACGAAGGCCAGGGTGAAGCGGCTGTCCGAGGAGGCACCGATGCTGTCGTAGCAACGGACCTGGACCTTCTCGTCGCCGCCGACGCTGTTCCAGCTGTTGACGTTGCAGTGCTGGTCACCGGGGCCATAGGACGTGACTTCGACGTGGCCCCCGGCCGGTGAGCCGGCGCCGGGAAGGGTGACCTCGTAGGTGCCGACCCCGGTTTTTGCGATGGTGGCGTCGCTGCCCGACGAGCTGTGCTGGTAGGCGACGTTCGGCGTGTAGGCCGGGTTGATCGCCGAGCTGGCCCACAGGTAGGCGTGGGGAGCGGGAGCGCCGGAGATCAGCCGGGTGTCCTTGACGTAGGTCATGGTGAACCGGCTGTCAGCGGCGACGCCGGCCGGCGTGAAGCACCGCACGACGACGACCTGGTCGGGGCCGCTGGGGTTCCAGTTCTCCACCTTGCACTGCTGGGTGGTCGAGCCGTAGGCCGTGACCTGCACGTGGCCGCCCGGGCCGCCGAGGCCGGCGAGCTTCACGTTGTAGGCGCCGGGTCCGGTCTTGGTGACGGTGTTGGTGGCGCCGGTGGAGTTGAACTGGTATGCGGCGTGGGGGCTGTATTCGGCGGGCGGGTCCGCAACGTTCGACCACACGTAGCCGCGGGGGCCGGCGCCGGCGGCCGGGCGCTGGAAGCTGGCGGTGAACTTGGTGTTCTGACCGATGCCGGCCGGGGTCGAGCACTGAACGTCCACCTCGAGGGCGCCTCCGGCCACGGCCTCCCATTCCTCCACCTTGCATCGGTTGTTCGTGGCGTAGCCGGTCACGTTGACGGTGCCGGCGTTGACACCGAGGCCCGGGAAGGTCACCGTGTAGTCGCCCGCTGCGTTGCGGACGATGGTGTTGGTTCCCCCGGTGGAGTTGTACTGGTAGCCGGCGTGGGGGCTGTAGGCGGGGGCGTTTTCCTGATCGGCCCACACGTAGCCGGAGAGGCTGGGCTCGGGCAGCACGATGACCGGTCCCTGGCCGGCAATCCGGCAGGCGTTCACCGCGCCCGGCGTGACCACCGTCGGACCACCCTCGACGAACAGCTTGGTCAGCGTGGGCTGGTTGTCGGTGCAGACCTGGACCGACGGTGCAGGCAGGACGTCATCGGTCAACACGATGGGCGCTGACTTGACGCCGCCGAGGGCGCCGGCTGACACCGCGTCGGCGAAACCGAAGCCGGTGGCCAGGATCAGCTCGTCGACGGTCCAACCGAGGGTGGTGCGGGCGAAGCCGGCCAGGTTGGCCGCCGTGGCGAATCGGTCGGGGCCAAACCGGCGGTCGACGCTGACCCCCGTGGCCTCGATGGCCGCTTTGACGCTGTCGTTCACTGCAGATGTTCCACCGATCATCAGCACGTGCTGGATGCCGAGGGTGCTCAGCGCGGCGGCCGTCTCGGTCGGCAGGCTGTCGGGACGGGTGAGCAGCAGCGGGAAGTCGGCCCGGTGGGCGATAGGGCCGGCCGCCAGGGCGTCGGGGAAGTTCTCCCCGCTGGCCACGATGGCCGTCTTGCCGAAACCACCGAGGGTGCCGACCACGGCTGCGCCCGGGGTGGTGGCCACCTGCGCTGCGGTGTCGTATCGGTTGCCGCCTCCGATGCGGGTGGTGGCGAAACCGGCGGCGGTCACCTGATTGCGGACGTTGGCGGACAGTGCGGCTTCGCTGCCCAGCAGATGGACGGTGGTGGCACCGAGGGCGGTGAGCCCGGCCAGCGCCTCGGGGTGCAACGAGTCAGACTCGGTCAACAGCACGGGACCGTTCAACGAGCCGGCCAGATAGCTGCCGGCCAGGGCGTCGGGGAACAGGTCACCGCGAGCCAGCACGACGTCGGTGGCGCCCAGGGGGTAGGCGGCCAGGGCGGTCTGGCGGGCGGTGTCGAAGCGGTTGGTTCCGGCGAAGCGGGTGTCGGTGACGGGGTTGAGGGCGTCGGCCGGGTTGGCGCCGACGACGGCAGCCCCGAGAACGGCGGTGCTGGCCAGCAGTCCGGCGGCGATTCGCTTGATCGAGATGGACATGGCAGGACCTCCTGGGTCGTAGCGTGTAGGTGCCATGGAGAGCGAGCCGGCGCCCCGAACCTGACAAGAACTTTCGGGAAATCTCGGAAATCTTCGGCCGCCTGTATCAACGTGGGCCGGGCCACCTCGCTTTGGTGTGGGAGGCTTCGGCCGCTCGCCCGTCGAATACATGCAAGGTTTTCGTGGCGGTCGTCTCTCATAGCGCGTGGACGACCTCGGGAGTCGATGTGATGACACAGCAGACGGACGCCGAACTGGTGGCATTCGCTCGTCGCGGCGACCGCTCGGCCTTCGCGGCGATCTACGACCGCTACGCCGACAAGCTGTTCGAGTTCTCCCGGTCGGTGTTGCGCGACTCCGAGGTGGCCGCCGACGTGACCCAGGACACCTTCGTGCTGGCGGCCGAGCGCCTGGAGCAGCTGCGCGAGCCCTCCAAACTCCGGGCCTGGCTCTACGCCATTGCCCGCAACGAGGCCACGCGCCATGGCCGAGCCCGCTCCCGCACAGCGCCGACCGACGAGGTCGCTGAGGTGGCCAGCGACCGGGCCGGCCCCGAGGAGCTGAGTGCCCGCGACGATCTGGCCACCCTGGTGTGGGACGCCGCCGCCGGCCTGTCCGAACGCGACCGCATCCTGCTGGAGTTGACCGTGCGCCAAGGCCTCGACGGCCAGGAACTGGCCGACGCCATCGGTACGACCCCGGCCAACGCCTATTCGATGGCCTCGCGCCTACGCGATCAGGTCGAGCGCTCGTTGGGCGCGCTCTTGGTGGCCCGCCATGCCCGCCAGGACTGCGACGAGTTGCAGGTCCTGTTGGCCGGCTGGGACGGAAGTTTCAGTCCGTTGGTGCGCAAACGGGTAGCCCGCCATGTCGAGCGGTGCGAGATCTGTGGCGAGCGGCGCCGGTCGCTGGCGTCGCCCCTCGCCCTCTTGGCGACGATTCCGGTAGTGCCGGCTCCCGCCGAACTGCGCGAGCAGGTACTCGGCCGTATCGACCTCATCAGCCACAGCTCGCCCGTGGGGCGACACGGGCGACGACGGGGACGGTGGCAGCCGGACGGGTTTCCTCCGGCGATGGTCGCCGACGATCGTCGTCGTCGAGCGCCCGTGTTCGTGGCTGCGGCCGCGCTGCTCGTCGTCCTCGCCCTGGTGCTGCGCCCCCAGGAAGACACGCCCACGACCGAGTTGGTCACGGGCGCATCGACGTCGGAGGAGGCAACCACCTCGACGACGGTCGCGCCCGGTGAGCTGAGTGGAGGCGAACCCGGTCCTGGTGACGAGTTGATCGTGCCGGAAGTCGAGGCGCCGGCGGTGGCGGCGGCGCCGGGCGTCACCAGCTCGCCGGCCTCGACGGGTCCAGCCGGTCCCGCCACCGCCACCGCCACCGCTGCGACCAAGCCGCCGAGCACCGGCCCGACGGTCACCAACCCGCCGACGACGGGGACGACGCCCACCACCCCGCCCCCCACCACAGCGCCGCCCACGACCGGACCGACCACGACCGTTCCGACCCCGACGACGACCACAGCCGTGCCCGTGGTGACGACGACGGCACCCGCGGTGACGACCACCACCACGAGTCCCCCCACCACCACGAGTTCGACCACGCCCTCCACGACCACCACGACACGACCGACGACCACCACCACGATCAATCGCGGTCCCGTCGTCGCCTCGGCCAGCGCCGGCGTGGCCCGACTGTCGGTGCGAGGGTGCGGGATCTCCACGACCACCGTTCGGGCGGACGTCACCGACGACTCCGGGGTGAGCGCAGTGGAGTTGGTGGTGAGCAGTCCCGACGGCACGACTCGCACCGCCATGACCCGAGCGGGCTCGGTGTGGACCGGGAACCTGGGGCCGTTCTCCAAGCCCGGCATGGCGAACTGGCAGGTCATCGCCACTGACACACTTGGTGCCAGCACGTCTTCGGCTCGCTCCACGCCGATCGACGCCTGCCCGATTCCGGGCTAGCCACCCGAGGTGGCGGCCGAGGAGCCCGGAAACCGGACCTGTTCTCTACGCGCTTCGTTTCTCAGGGCCAGAGGCGGGCGGCGACCTCGGACCACAGGGAACGGAAGGCGAGGGTGGCGGGGGAGGTGGGGGCGAAGGTGGCGACCGGGGCGCGCTCGACGCCCATGCGTTCGACGACGCTGGCGGCGGGGATGGCGGTGACCAAAAAGACCGGCCACTTCGCGGCCAGCGACGTCGCCAGCTCCCGGTGGAGCTTGCGCCGTCCGTCGACCATGGTGAAGTGCGGCAGCAGGAGCGGCGCCCCGGGCTGGTCGTCAAGGAAGCGGGCGAGCTGGCTGAGGGTCCGAGCCGACAGCGTCGTGGGGATGACCGGCACCAAGAGAGCGTCGGCGGCGCCGAACACGCTCTCGCTGGCCAGGGAGATATTCGGTGGGCAGTCGAGGAAGGCCACGTCGTAGCGGTCGGCCAGCGGTGCCAACAGCGCGGCCAGGCGCTCGGCCGGCCGCTTGGTCTGGTCGAGGTGCAAATCCATATGCCGCAAGGAAAAGTCGCCGGGGATGAGGTGCATCCCGGCGACGTCGGTGTCCCGGATATGGGCAGCCAGCGCTCCCTTGGCGCTGACCAGCCGCTCGGTGCCGCCTTTCACCTTGGCCCTGGTCCGGAGGTAGAAGCTGGCGGCGCCCTGGGCGTCGAGATCCCAGACCAGTGTGCGGCTGCCGGCACGGGCCGCTTCATAGGCCAGGTTCACCGCCGAGGTGGTCTTTCCGACACCGCCTTTGATGCTGTAGGTGGCCAGGACCTTCACCGGCCGGCCGGTCCGTCCAAGAGCTCGTCGAGGGTACGGGCGGTCTGTTTGGTGTCGTAGGCCGAGAAGCGCTCGGCGAAGTCTCGCCGAGCGGCCAGCCGGCGCTCTTCCAACCGACCGGTCAGCTGGCCCATGGCGAGCAGGGTGTCGGGCCCGACGGCGGGTGAGTCGGCCAGCTCGTGGGAGAAGCCGCGGAGCTGGGCGACGTGCACCTCGGCGTCCTGGTGCTCGCCCAAGTTGTCCTGCAGCGCCTTGAGGCGCTGCACGAAAGCCTTCCGGGGAATGGGTTTCAGCAGGCCCCCGAAGCACTCCAGCAGGTAGCGCAGCTTCTTGGCGTCCTTGCGCAGCTCGTGGAGCACCTCGGCCGCAGTGTCGGCATCGATGGTGCGTCCCCGTTCCAGCAGGGTCGCCTGGGCCCGGCTGATGCGCTGGGCGACCACCTCGCCGACCGGCGCGTCGCCCTGGCGTCGCCCATCGCCGGCGTCCGCCGTGTCGTCGTGCAGCCAGACCCGCCAGCCCGCCATGAGGTCGCGGTAGCGATCGCCGGCCAGCACGGCCGACAGCGCCTCGTGCTCGGCTCGGCGCCGCTCGATCAGGTGGCCGAGGACCGGGGCCAGGGCGGCGGCGTCGCGGCCCAGGGGGGCGACGTAGCTGTCCCACTCGATGACATAGACGTCGAGGTCCCGGGCGGGACCAGTGGCGCCGCCCAGCCAACCGAAGCCCTCTCGGTAGGTGGCGCGCACACTCGGGTCGAGGATCCCCTTGGCCTGGGCCAGCACCGAGCGGGTCCGGCGCACGGCCACCCGCAGGTCGTGGAGAAACTCCGGGTCGACGTCGTCGACGGTGCCCGGCCAGGTGGCGTCCACGGTGGCGGCCAGGTTGGCCAGAACCCGTCGGAAGGCCACCAGCGCCGGCTGGTGGCGATCCATCGGAACCGTCGGCGACGCATTGAACCCCCGGCGATCGACACCGGCCTGTGTCGCCGCCAGATCGAGGGCGTCGCCGTTGGTCGCCACCAAACCGAGGGCCGCCAGGCGGCTTCTCACCTCGGCACCGGCCCTGGGGGCGCCCAGGTGCTCGTGGACCTCCACGGCCCAGACCGGCATCGCCGTGTCGGGCGACGATGGCCCGGTCACCTCCAAGGCGTCGTACACGGCGACGGTCACCGTCACCTTGCCGGCGGGGTCGCGGCGCAGGGCGGTGGTGCGGCGGGCGGCGAACATGACCGAGGTCGACAGCGCCCGGACCGAAAGAGCCCGGGAGATCCGGTCCCGGAACGGCCCCTTGGGCAGGTCGCCCGCCAGACGGGGAATCATTGGCACGTCGAGGTGGGCGGGCGGCGAGTCGTCGGCCGTGAGAACCAACCCGACGCCCTTGGACCCGGCGACGTCGAGCGCGTCGAGGCGCAGACCGTCGGCGTACAGGAGCCCGTCGAAGGAGTCGAGCAGTTGCCGGCGCACGACCACGGGATCCCCCACCTCGAACCCATCAGCCGCCAGCGCGGCGGTCACGGTCGAGGCGAGGAACTCGGCATGGGTGAAAGTGGTGGCGTTCACGGCTTTCGGAGGGGGCCTGCATCGCCCATGCTGGTGGCGTGCCCATCGAGATCGAGCGGAAGTTTCTGGTGGACGAGGCCCCTGGTCCGGAGATACTGGGTCCGGGCCTCAGGTTGCGGCAAGGGTATCTGGCCGAGGACGGGGCGGTGGAGGTGCGCATCCGTATCACCGAGGCATCCGCCACCGTGACCGTGAAGGCCGGGCGGGGGCTCAGCCGTACCGAGGTCGATGCCGTCGTCGCCGTCGAGGCGGCGGACGCACTGTGGGCGCACACCGAAGGCCGCCAGGTGGAAAAGCACCGTCACCGGGTGCTGGTAGACGGCGGTGTGGCCGAGGTCGACATCTACGACGGCCCGTTGGCCGGGCTGTGCACCGTCGAAGTGGAGTTCGCCGACGAGGCCGCCGCCGGCGCCTTCGTCGCTCCGGGGTGGTTCGGCCGTGAGCTCACCGGCGAGGCGGGTTGGTCCAACGCCGCACTGGCCCGCCACGGCCTGCCGCGCTCAACGGGCTGAGTTGACGCGAAGCCGGCCGATGACCGTGCGATCCTGGCCATAGGACAGCCGCTCACTCGCCGCGCCGAGGCCCAGCCAGGCGACCTCGTCGACCTCGTCGTTGGGAGTGAAGGCACCGCCGAGAGGGCGCATGGCCCAGTACCGGGCGATCTTGGGGCGGCCCCGTCGATCGATGTACGACACGTCGGCCAGGTGCTCGCCCAACTCGCATGACAGGCCCGTCTCCTCCTGCACCTCTCGCAGGGCGCAGTCCTCGTCGCGCTCTCCACGCTCGGCTTTACCCTTGGGAAGCGACCAGTCGTCATAGCGGGGGCGGTGGACGAGCAGTACCTCGACGTGCTCGTCCTCCGAGCGATGGCGCCACACCACGCCACCACCGGCGCGGACCAAGGCGACGGTCACGATGACCGCGACGTCGTGGCGTCGGTGTCGGCAATGGCGGTGGCGTCGCTGTCCTCTTCGGGCTCGCGCTCCTTGCGCCGGACCAGGTAGGTGGCCACGGCCAACACGGGGACGTTGGTTAAGGACATCGACACTGGTAGCAGGCGACGCCCAGCGCGCAGGCCGCCGGCCACCGCGTAGACGACGTTCTCCGCGAGGTTCAGCACGCGGTCGACCGGTCGGGCGATGGGCTGTCTGGCGGGAGGGCTCATCTGTGGCGAACTCTACGACCGCCGCCGGGGTGCGAAACACCGGCCGGGGGTAGGGTCCGGGCCATGGCGGACCAGGCCACCTTCGCGGAGGTGGCGATGGAGCATATGGGTTCGTTGTACTCAGCCGCTCTGCGCATGACCCGCAACCCGGCCGACGCCGAGGACCTGGTGCAAGAGACCTACCTCAAGGCGTACCGCTCGTTCAACACCTTCCAGGAGGGAACCAACCTCAAGGCGTGGATGTACCGCATCCTCACGAACACCTTCATCAACAACTACCGGGCCAAGAAGCGCCGGCCGGAGGAGAGCGAGGTCGACGACGTCGAGGAGCTCTACCTCTATCGCCGGCTTGGCGGGCTGGAGGCCGCGGCGGCCGGGCGCAGCGCCGAGGAGGAGGTCCTCGACCGCATCACCGACGCCGAGGTCAAGGAGGCGCTGGAGAGCCTGCCCGAGCAGTTTCGCATGGCCGTCCTGCTGGCCGACGTGGAGGGCTTCTCCTACAAGGAGATCGCCGCCATCCTCGACGTGCCCATCGGTACCGTCATGAGCCGTCTCCACCGGGGAAGAAGGGGCCTGCAGAAGCGGTTGTTCGATTTCATGGAACGCCGCCTCGTCGGTGAACGAGATTGATGGGCTCGCTCATGACGGCCCGCTGCTGATGGAGCAGAGCTGATGGACGGACCGGGGGGCCACGGCGAGTGCAAGGAGATCGTCCACCGCCTCTACCACTTCCTCGACGGAGAGCTGGACGAGAATCGTCGGCTGGCGATTCAGGCGCACCTCGAGGCTTGTCTGCACTGCCTGGAGGCCTTCGATTTCGAGGCCGAGCTGCGCCAGGCCATCGCCCGCAAGTGCCGCGAGCCCGTCCCCGAGGCGCTGCGGGTGCGCATCGCCCTGTCGATCCACCACCCCCTGAGCTGACGTACGCTCCCAACCATGGACTTCATCCTTGCCGCCCGGGTCTGGCACTACTGGATCGGGATCGCGGTGTTGATCCCCGCCCTCCTGCTCGTGGTGGCTACCGTCATCGGCTATCTGGTCAAGGTCACGAGCCACCGCTACCCCAAGCAGTAGTGCGATGAGTGCGGCGGCGGCCGAGGCCTCGGCCATCTCGTGGTCGGTGGCGGAACGGGTGGCGGTGCGGGTGGCCGGCCGGGAGCCGTTGGCCGAGTCCTATCTCTACGACTCCCTCCAGCCGGACTTCGCCGAGTTGACCGCCGAGGCGGAGGAGCTGGTGACGGCGGCCACCGGCCTGACCTCGCTGGCCGGCCCGGCCCGAGCCCGGGTCACCGATCGGGCCGGCTGGATCCGGGCCAACATTGCCTCGTTCCAGCGCCTGCTTCGTCCGCTGACCGACAAGGTGGAGCCCAAGTTGGCCAAGAGCCGGATGGCGCCGGTGGGCCGCGCGGTGACCGGGGCGCAGATGGGCACCATGCTCGGCTGGATGTCGAGCCGGGTGCTCGGCCAGTACGACCTGTTGCTCATCGAGGAGGAGCGTCCGGAGGACCAGGACATCGTCTATTTCGTCGGACCCAACATCCTGGCGCTGGAGAAGCGCTTCGGTTTCCCGCCCCGGGAGTTCCGGCTTTGGCTGGCTCTCCACGAGGTCACCCATCGGGTCCAGTTCACCGGGATTCCTTGGCTGCGGCCTCATTTTCTTGGACTGGTGGAGTCCACGCTCGGCGGCATCGACCCCGACCCCAAGCGCTTTCGGGAAGCCCTGCGCCGCGCCGTCGACGAGGTGCGGGCGGGTACCAACCCGCTGGCCGACGGGGGTCTGGTCGGGCTGTTGGCCGGTCCCGAACAGCAGGCCATGCTCAGCCAGGTCGGCGGTCTGATGAGCCTGCTCGAAGGCCACGGCGACGTGACCATGGACCGGGCGGGCGCCGACCGCATCCCGAGTGCCGCCCGCTTCGGAGCCGTGTTGCGGGAGCGTCGGGCGCGCGTGCGGGGGCCGGCCAAGCTGCTGCAGCAGATCGTCGGCCTCGAGGCCAAGATGAAGCAGTACGAGCAGGGTGAGCGCTTCATCGAGGCCCTCGAAGCCGCCGGGGGTCCGGCGCTGCTCGATCGGGTCTGGCGCGGCCCGGAGTGGCTGCCGACCATGGACGAGATCCGCCACCCCGTTCAGTGGATGGCCCGCACCGGCGACGAGGTATCGGCGGCGGGGTGAAGCCCGCAACCGGGCGCACTGGTGACGAAAAAACCGCCCAGGACCGGATGAACCGTCACCGGTTGGCGTTGGCAGGAGCGGCCGACGGCCTCTTGGCCCGGTGCTCCTTCCCTGCGCCGGGGGTTCCGTTGGTGTGCGCGGTGTCCGGCGGCGCCGACTCGTTGGCCCTGCTGGCCCTGGCGGTGGCCGCCGGCTGTGAGGCGACGGCGGTGCACGTCGATCACGGCTTGCGCGCCGGTTCTGCCGGCGAGGCCGATGTCGTCGAGGCAGCGGCGGCCCGACTGGGGGCCGCGTTCCAAGCGCGGCGGGTGGATCTGGTGCCCGGCCCCAACCTCGAAGCCCGCGCCCGCGCCGCTCGCCGGGACGTCCTGGCGCCTGGTGCAGCCACCGGCCACACGGCGGACGACCAGGCCGAAACGGTGCTGCTCAACTTGGTGCGCGGGGCCGGGCTGGACGGGCTGGCGGGCATCCGTCCCGGCCCCACCAAGCCGATCCTGGGACTGCGCCGAAGTGAGACCCGCCAGCTGTGTGCGACCCTAGGGCTGGCGGTGGTGCGCGACGCCTCGAACGACGACCCGGCCTTCCGGCGCAACCGGATCCGCCACGACGTGCTCCCGCTGCTCGACGACGTGGCCGCCCGCGACGTCGTGGCCGTCCTGGCCCGCCAGGCCGCCCTGCTGGGTGACGAGGCCGAGCTGCTCGACACCCTGGCCGCCGAGCTGGACGTCACCGACGCCCGAGCCCTGTCCGGCGCCCCGGCGCCGCTGGCCCGCCGGGCCATCCGCCGCTGGTTGGCCGAGGCGGGCGACGCCGAGCGACACCCGCCGAGTGCGGCCGCCGTCGAGCGCGTCCTGGCGGTGGCCCGCGGCCACACCCTGGCCTGCGAGGTCGAGGGCGGCCTGCGGGTCCGGCGCTCCGCGCAGCGGCTGTCACTCCAACCCGAAGTGTGTAGTCAACTGGCCCGGATTCCGGGCGCTCCCGCCGCCACTTCGGCCTCGGAGCCGGCCACCTAGGATCCTCGCGTGGCCCCGGACGAGCACCTTGGACCGGTGGTTGTGAGCGAGGAGCAGCTCACCGCTCGGGTGGCGGAAATGGGCGCGCAGATCACTGTGGACTATCGCGGCCGGGCGCCGCTGCTGGTCGGGGTGCTGAAGGGTGCGTTCATCTTCATGAGCGACCTGGCCCGGGTCATCCGTCTGCCCGTGGAGTTCGATTTCATGGCGGTT
>Ga0187893_10012455_pt1 | contig 12056 bp, 7 predicted proteins | sample MA1701074metaG_FD_139574 | JGI IMG/M metagenome (GOLD analysis project Ga0187893, IMG submission 139574) | White microbial mat communities from a basaltic lava cave in the Kipuka Kanohina Cave System on the Island of Hawaii, USA - MA170107-4 metaG ... | reverse complement strand
TCGCAGGTCGATTGCTTCTTTTCCTACACCAACACCGGCGTCGCGCCGCTCGAACTCACCGAAGTCATGCCCGGCTGCGGCTGCATCAAGCTCCTCGACTACACGAAGAACCTTGCCCCCGGCCAGGCTGGCTCCATCAAGGTGCGCTTCGACAGCACCGCCTACACCGGGCCGTTTGCGAAGTCCATTCACGTCAAGTGCAACGACGCTGCGAACCCCTCGCCCATGCTCGAAATCAAAGGCTACGTCTTCCGCCCCATTGAAATCTCCCCGCAGTTCGCCTCCATCACCCTCACGCCCGAAAACCCGTCCAACGCCGCCCTCGTGCGCATCATCAATCACACCGAGCAGCCCCTCACTCTCTCGCCGCCGGTTGTTTCCGCGCCCGGCCTGGCTGCGGAATTGCGCACCAACGTCCCCGGAAAGGAATTCCAGCTCGTGGTCAGCACGCCGCCGCCTTTTCCCACGAACCCCGTCCGCGGCGCGGTGACGATGCAGACCTCGTCCACCAACACGCCGGTCGTCAGCGTCAACGCCTCCGTCAACGTCCAGCCGCTGGTGAACGCGTTTCCCAACCGCATCCTGCTGCCCGCCTCCCCGCTCACCAACGTCGTGCCGTTCAACGTCTTTTTCCGCAACAACAGCACCAACGCCCTCAAGCTCTCCGAGCCGTCGGTCAACGCCCCGGGCGTCACCGTGTCGTTGCGCGAAGACGCCCCCGGCTCGCAATTCACCGCGGCCTTGTCGTTCCCCGCCGGATTCGAGGCCAAGCCCGGCGAACAGATTGATCTCACCGTGAAGTGCAATCACGCGCTGATGCCGTTGGTGAAAGTGCCCGTCCTCCAGCCGCAGCGGCCTGCGGCGAACCCCGCCCAGCCTGTGGCGAACCCCGCCCAGCCTGCGCCGTAGGAAGTTCAAAGTTCAAAGCCTAAAGTCTAAGGGAAATTCAAAGTCTAAAGTTCAAAGCAAGGACGCGCGACACCGCAGTTTGAGCTTTAGCCTTTGTGCTTTGAACTTCCCTTGGACTTTAAGTTTTAGACTTTGAACTTCTCCTACGGCAGCTCATACACCACCACCTCCGTGTTCCAGTTCAGCGCCTTCTTTTGGACCGACACCGGCTGTCCGTCGCGCGCCGGTTTGATGGCGCCGAAGCTCCACGGCCCGCCGCCGGGCGATTTCCATTGCGGCCACGTCAGGCGCGGCCAGCGCAAGTCCGGCGACCCGTCTCCGCCGGTGTGCAGCGCCGTCACCAGCGACGGACCCGCCTCGCGCACGGCGCGTTCCGGGCCGGCGACAAATGGCGAAGGCTCGCCGGGAGGAATCAGCCGCTCGTATCGCACCGGCCGGCTGGCGCGCAATACCGCGAGGCACGCCGCGACGACTTGCGCGTTCGTTTCGTTGAACGGCTCCGGCCCCGCCACGGCCGACAATTGCTCCACCGTTTCATTCAACAACAGCCCGCGGACCGGCACCCACGCCACGCGGTTCGACGGCGACTGCGCGCCGCTCTGCTGCGCCTGCGCCCGGTTCAATTCGCGGCGGAAGTCGTCCCGCAGCCAGTCCCGGCAGAACCGCGCCGTGTCCAAATCGAAGAAGCCCGGCCACTGCGCCGGCGGAGAAAGGGAGCGCACGGGCCGCGACGAGACTCCCTCGCCGCGCGGGGAGACTCTTTCTCCTCCCTCCGAGGGAGGAGAGGGCCGAGGAGAGGAGGGCCTTTCCTCGGGCTGCTGCGTCTGTCCTGAAATGGAGTACCCCCTCTCCCCCTCAGAGGGGGAGAGGGAGTGCGCGCGCTTCGGAAAGTTCGCTCCCATCACAACCCACCCCGCTTCGCGCGTCAGGCCGTGGAGGAAGACCGGTTCGTCCATGCATTCGGACGAATGCCACGGCTGCTGTCGCCGGAAATACTCCGCACCGCGCTGCCGCGCCCAGAGATAGGTCAGCGCCTGCACCGCGCGCAGACAGGCGTAGTGATAACCATCCATGTCGCCCCCGCGGTAGGCCAGCCGGGCCGCCGCCACGCACTCGGCGGCATGGTTCAAGGCCGAGGCGCGGTTCCATTCGCCAGTTGGCTGCCCTTGGTCGGCCACGCCAAAGGCCGACCACGCGCCGGTTATTTCGGACAAGAAATCAGACCACGGACGGTTTCCGTCGAGGCGCGCCAGTTTCCAATCCCCTGTGAAGTGGCAGCAGGCCCACATTTGCTGGAAGTCCCGATCCCCTTCCGAGTGATCCGGGTCCAATGCGAGCACTCTCAGCCATGCCGCGTTCGCCGGCACGCCGTTGCTCAGCGACTCCACGGCATTCCGGCTCAAACTCTCATTTATCTCCGCAAAAGCTTCTGATATCGTTCTCGCGAATTCGGCGAAAAATCCACGCGGCTTGGGCGCCGCCTGCCGCTCTCTTTCATTTCTTTCCACCTCCGCCACATATTCCTCCACCACCTCCCGCAACTTCCCCGCCGCCCGCGCCACCGCCGGATGCGCGTTCGTGTCCGGCGACTGCGCGGCCTCCGTCTCGTGTACGTAATGCAGCCACGGGAACGTCACGTCGAACGTGTCCGCGTCCTCCACGCCCGCGTAGGGGCCGAACCACGTCGGCAGATGCATGTCGAAGAACGGCTTGGACCAGTGCGCGGGGAAATCCTTGTCCCGCGCGGCCAGCGCCAGCACCGGGCTGACCGGCGCGAGCTTCACGGGCTTCGTGCCCCAGTCGTCGCGGATCGAATGCCACTCGATGCGCGAGCGCACCGTGAGTTCGTCGCGCGCGCGATCCACGCTAAAGGACTCCTCGCAGTAGATCGGGAACTGGCGCGACGCGCCGGCCCAGTAACGGAGCCGCGTGAGCGGATCGCGCGCCAGCCCCTTCTCCCATTCCCACGAGAACAGCTTGCGGCTCTTCAATCCGTGCTCCGCGAGAAAGTCGCGCCCGCGCGGCGGGAGCTTGAAATAGCCGTAGAGCGGCATCACCACGACGTCGCCGGCGCGCGCGGGGAATTCCAGGTGCAGGCCGCGCTCGTCCAGCCGCAGCCAGGTGGGTTTGTGCTGGAGGAAAGCGGCCCAGGGCGAGTCCCAATTCGTCCAGCCCTGCGCGCCCGCGAACCAGACGAGCAGCCAGTTTTCCTCCATGCCCGTCACGTCGTGCGTCGTGCCGGGCTTGAAGGCGCGCGGGCCATCCCGCGTGGACCAGGCGATGTGCGCCGGAGCGCCGAACTCCTGCTCGGCGCGTTGCGAAGGGTTCGCAATGGCGTGCTCCCTCTCCCCCTCCGAGGGGGAGAGGGGGCGCTCCTGTTCACGACCCGCGGAACGGCGCGGAGAAAGGCCCTCCTCTCCCCGGCCCTCTCCTCCCTCAGAGGGAGGAGAGGGAGATTGCTGCCGCCCTTCGGGCGCGAACAAGCCGAGGTAGCGCGTCTTGGAATGAACAAGAATGGCCGGGCTCAATTCCGTCCGCAGAATCCAGAACGGGGCCGACTGCCAGTTCGTATCGCGCTCCAGCGACAACGCGCGGGGAATTTCCTTCGACGCCACGCCTGTGGGCGGCCCGTAGCGCGCTGGCGCGGAGGGATTCGGCGGCACTCGGTCCTTCGGCACGGGCGCGGGCGGGCGGCAACCGGCCGGCAGGAACACCACGCCGGCCAGCGCCAGCCAAAAACAACAGAGCCGCAACGCGCGCATCTCCGCCATGGTAGAAACCCCGTTCCCCGCGACACAAGAACCGAACAGCGCGGACAGAAACGCCGTTCAGCCGCGACCCCATTGATTGCTTCAAGGCGCCTGGCGCGGAGTGACGGCACGGTAGAAGCGGTTCGAGGTCCAGTGCGGGTCCACAAACGTTTCGACGCGATTGGTGAGAGCGGAAAGGAAGTCCACAAGCCGCGACCACGAGGGGTCGGGAAGGCTGTCCGTGTATTCGATGGTGTAGTTGCGGTTCGAGATGGCGCCGAAGCTCAACTCGACTGCGCCGGGAACGACGGTTTGCGAGATGCGCAACACGCTGGCGGCGCTGGCCGGGTCCGTGCCGGCGCGGAACTCGGCCACGTTGCTCATGCCGTCGCCGTCCAAATCGCCCGAAGCGTCGTCCGGATTGTTCGGCGCAAGACCCAGGGCGGTTTCCACTCCGTCGGGAATTCCGTCCAGGTCAGTGTCCGCGAGCACGGTGACGAGCAGCGCGGTCGGCGTGACGATCGGGAGGTTCGTCATCACTTCGCCGGCGGCGCTCGTCGCGAGGTTCGTGACGAGCAGGCGCAAGTTGTAACGGTTGGTGGTTGAACTCGCGGTGTTCGTGTAGCCGGAAGCGACCGAGTCGAAGCTGACGAAGTTGGTCGTGGAAGAGGAAAGGATGGCGGCATTGGTGTAGGAGTTGGCCCGTTGCCACTTGAAGAGGTAGGGCGGCGGCCAGCCCATGATGACAGCGTTGACGTGGATGGGCGCGCCCGCGGCGATGATCTGTCCCGACGGCGGCACGAGCAGATAAGGCTTGATGCCCAACGCCGCATCGACGGTCGGCACCGCCGTCACGTTGTCGCTGACGAGGCAGGAGTAAAAGCCGATGCTCTCCGCAGTGACGTTGGAGACGGTGAGCGTGTCGGTGTCCGCGCCGGTGATGTTGGGATCGGCGCCGGCGGGCAGGTTCGTGCCGTATCTGCGCCACTGGAAAGTGACGGGCGGATTGCCGCTGCTGGCGGCCACGCGAAAGACCGCGACGCGCGTGGAAGGATTCGTGGAAGCTCGCGGGTCCGGCGGCAGGTTGAAGAAGACGTTGGTCGGCTGCGTGGTGATGGATGGGGGAATCCCGACGGTCAGGACGGCGTTCGAGCTTTCAGCCGAGCCGGCGGAGTTGAAGAGAATCACGCTGTAATCGCCGACGTTCGCCGTCTGCGCGCTGCCGATCGAATACGAGGAATTCGTCGCATCGAGAATGTTGCCGCCGTTGAAGCGCCACTGGCGCCAGAACGGCGTCGTGCCGGACGCGCCGACGGTGAAGGTGACCGGCTGGCCGAGGATGACGAACTGGCTGGCGGGCTGCGTCGTGACGGCAGGCGCTTCGCCCCCAGCGGACGCGCCGCCGGGCGTGGGGATGGCGGCAGTCCAATTGGCAGGGTCATTGCCGTAGTTGGCCGCGGTGATCCGTTGGAGCGACGCGCCCGCGCCGTCCGCCGCCGTGGGCCACGGGGCGCGGTCGTTGTAACGCACGGCATCCACCGTGACCCACGCGACGTTGTTCGTGCCGCGGAAGTCGAGGCGCTGCAATTCGATGAGTTCGCCGTTGTCCTGCAACGTGCCGCCGTAGGGACCGAAGATGGCGATTTCCGCCGGGACGTTGTGCCTCGCGCGGAAGTCGGCGGGCTGCGTCTCGACGACGAGAACGTGTCCGCCCGGGGGAACGGAAACGTTCGTCGGGAATACGAAACCGATGCCGTTGAGCCGCCATGTGTTCAGCGGACGCACCGGGTCGTAGAGCGGCGCGGCGCTCGTGGAGCGGTTCTTGAGTTCGATGAACGCGTCGCCGCCGGGGCGCGGGTTGTAATGGATTTCGCTGATGACGACGTCGCCCACGAGTGGCCCGGCATTGGCGCCGGCGGACGTGGACGAGACTTGCGCCGGGAATTGTTCCTCGCCCGTGCTGATGACGTAACGCCCGAACGTGACACCTTCCGCTGCCGCGCCGAACGAAAAGCCGTGCGAGTAGCCGGTCAGGTTCGTCATCACGTCGGCGGAGAACAGGAACACGCTCTCGCCCTCCGCGCCGAGGGTGAAGCTCGCGCCGATGGCCGGCGTGGGATTGAACTGCGCTTCCGTGAACGTGATAAACTGCCCGCCCGGAATCGTCGTGCCGTCGGCAACGCGGTATTTCTTCGGCACGGAGGGATCGTCGGTGAGGAACCATCCGCCGATGTTCGCCGCGCCGGCCGTCGGGTTGAACAGCTCGATGAAGTCCACGGAATTGCTGGTGTGCGTGAGGACTTCGTTGACGACGACCGCGGGAATGACAGGCGCCGCGTCGTCCGCACCGGGCGAACCGCCCACGGCGCTGCTCGCGCGCCAGTGATAAGGCTTGTCGGAGTTGAGGTTCGTCGTGGTGCTCATGGGCACGACGGAGAATCCGAATCCATCCGCCGCCTGCGGCCATTCCGCTGCGTCGTCGTAGTTCACCGAGAACAATGCGCCGCCAAACAAATGACGCAGCGTGACGGACTCGCCGGCGTTGTTGAGACGGCCGTTGTAAACGCCGTTAACGGGAACGCCGGGATAGCGCGCCTCGAACTGCGCCCTGTTCCGCGCCAGCACGAAGAACGCGCCCGGCGCGAGCCGTGTGCCGTTGGTGAAGTTGAACGTGATGCCGCCGGTGAACGACAGGGCGCTGAGGTTCAGGTGGTTCGTCCCCGTGTTCTTCACCTCAAGGAACTCGAACTCATCGCCATCGACGCCCGGCACGCCGACGGGATTGTACATGATTTCCGTGATCGCGATGTCGCGGAAGTATTTCGCCGTCGTGAACACGGTTTCGACGACGGCGCTCCAGTTCGTTCCGACCTTCACGCGCGCGCGCACGCTGACGTTGCCGTCGAGGCCGATCGGCCCGCTGTAGGTCTGCGCCAGACCGGATGTGTCGCCGCCGACGAGACGTGGATCGGTGCCGTCGAGCGTGTAGTAAATGGTGCCACCCGGATTGCCCTGCGCCATGCCGAGGCTGAATCCGGAGGAAACGAAACCGCCATACTGGTTGAACGTCGGCGCGGCGATGGTGGGAAAGAGCAGGTCGTTGGTGAGTTGCGCCAGGACAATGCCCGCACGCGGCGGGAACCAGGCGTTGGCCACCCACCGCAGCGTGTTCGTCCAATCCGCCTCACCGTAGGGATTCGCACGCACGACATCGCCCCAGCGCGCCGAGTACGCGCGGATGGCCTTCGTGATTTGGTTTGCCTTGCGCCACCAGCGGTTCGTGCAGGCTTCCAGTGTGAGCGCGCCGCCGTTGAAGAAATGTTTCTGGACGCGATCGGCGAAACGCATCCGGTACTCGGCGTTGAACATCAACTCCTCGTGCAGGTATTGCGGGTTCGAGAAGGCAAAATTGTTGACGCTTGTATCAGTCGCGTTCCAGAACGGTCCGGTGCGGTCTGCGCGCGAACTGGGTGCGCCGAGGGTGTGCTCGCAGTCGCTGTTGAAGAAGCGGAAGCCCACTTCCGGGTTGGTCCGGTCCCTCATGCCGAACCAGTTGTTGGGCCGGTCTGGGTTGTGCAGAAAATCGGACAGCGGGGCGTCGCCGTCGCCGGAGTAGAAGATGCCCAGCATGTAGTCGATCAGGTTGTCCACGTCGATGAGCACCGGCAAAGCGGGATTCCGGGAGCCGTCGGGGTTGCACCCAAGGATGTTGAAATAGTTCGAGTTGGACGAGTTCGTCAGCATCGAGAGGCACCTTGTCCACAGGTTGGACCATGCGACGAGGTTTCCGTCCGTCGCCTCGGTGATGAAGTCCGGGTCGGTCCCGCGGTTGCCGCACTTGACCACATCGTAGTTCGTCTGGCTGCCGCCGAAGTAAGTTTCGCCGTAAGCCGCTTCAGGCCGTTCGTCGGTCTCGGAGATGCCCCAGTAGTGGCCGTTGAGGTAGAGGTGATAGTAGCGCGAGCGGCGGTAAGGCTGGCCCATCGCGCCGAGCGTCTCGCGGCACCAGACTTCGCGCACCCAGGTGTCGTTGGTGCCCTGCGGATTCTCGCGCCACCAGGCGTAGTTCGAGCTGTTGCGGAGATCGAACTTGTCGAACTCGTTCGCGCCTTCGTCCTCGAACATCGGGTAGTTCAGCCGCGCTGCGCCATACTCGCGCCGGAAGAAAATGCGGAAGGCGTGCCGCGGAAACTGCGTGTTCCGGCTGAACCCGCCGCGGATGCGCAGGCCGCAATTCTCCTGGAACTGCCCCGGCACGGTCTTGCCGGGATCGATCAACTCGATGGACGCGGGCCGCTCCCACAGTTCGCCCTGTTGAAGCGCGTTGGCGTAGATGCCCGTGGACGGGTTGAAGAGGTTTCCCATCTCGGTAACGATGGAGATGGTCGGGATCTGCGTCAGCGCCTCGTGCCACTGGGCCAGCGTGTAATTCGTCACGACTTCCGGGTCCATGCCGTAGTTCACCGCGTTTGCGCCCCAGGTCGCCGGGAAGTACTGCGGAGGCGTCGAAGACGTGTTCACCCAGTTCGACCCCTGGTGAATCACGTCTGCGAGGAAGAGGTAGGTCGCCGTGTCCACGTCCGTCGGCTTCCAGCCGTCGCGGAAGGCCCGCGTGCGGAGCACCGTCGTGTTCGAAATCGTGATCGGACCGGCATAGAGGAAACCCTTGGTCGGCCCCGGCTCGTCGGAGTTGAAGGAATAGTAAATCACCGCGCCCGGCGTGGCGCTGGTGATCGAGAGCGAAAAGGCGTTCGTGAAGAAACCTCGGTCCACGGTGAAGCGCGTGTCGGCGACTTCATCGTAGTACCACGGCGTCGTGTTCGCAGCGCCCGGCGTCGGTGTGTCGAAGAACACATTGCTGGTGATGACGAGTCGCGTTGCCGTCAGTTCGGGTTGGATGAGCGCGTTCGGATCGGCTGACGACGAATTGAGCAACTGGAACGCGAGAACGTTTGCGCCGTCCACGAGCGCGCCAATGCCCGCCGAAACGTCAATCGTTTCCTGTACGACCGCGTTCGTGAGCGCGCGGTCTTCCGTGGCTGCGGAGTCCCATTGCGGGGAGGCCGGCGCGTTGCGGCGCGCGATCTCGACGCCGTTCAGCCAGGCGATGAATCCGTCGTCGTGGCGCACCTTCAGCGTGAGCGCGTCCGGCGTGTTCGTGCTGGTGAACGGTACCCGGACGAACGCCGACGCGTTCCGGTTCCACATCGCGGCTTCGATGTCCGCCGTGAAATAGGGCCGGAGCCCTGCCGCGCCGCCGGCCATCACCACGACTTCACCCAGGGAAATCACCGCCGGCTCGTCCGCGTTGCCCTGCCCGCCGGTGCCTGAGAGATCCGGGTCTGCCGTGCGCCGCACGCGCACGATGTGGCCGAGCGCGGGAAGGCCCGTGAGCGCGACGATGTTGTTCGACAAATAAGCAGGGCCACCGGGGAAGGTGAAGCCAGCGTTCTCCGGGTTGAGCAGCGCAGAACGGAAGTTCGTCACGGTCTCAGTCCCGTTTGTGGCGAGAATCTCGATGGTGATGTCGCGCAGGCGCGAGCCGCAGCAACTCGTGCGGTTGAAGAGCACGACGCTGTGAATGAACATCACGTTCGTCAGCGTCACCTGCCAGAATGGCGTCGTGTCCGTGCCGAGCGTGTGCGTGAAGTCGCCGAAGTTCCCGTTGAGCGCGAGGTTGGGTGCGAAGGAACCGTTTTGGGTGCTTTGCGCGGCCGTGCCGCTGGGCGCGACGTTGGAAGGCAGACCGGAAGATTGGTTCGTGTCGAATCCAACGGCGGGCGGCGCGACGCCGTTGCTCCACGCCGCGCCGGGAACGTAGGAAGCGAGGTTCCAATCCGGAGGCAATTCTCCTGCATTCGCCGGCACGAGCACGCCCGGCGCGGAGGCGGCAAGCAGCGCGGTGACGACTTGCGCCTGCGAGACGCCGAACGCCACGTCCTCTTTCACCGAAGGAAACGCCGGATCGAACGCGCTCGCGACAGTCGCACCATCGGCCTGCACCAGCGCCAGGTATTCGCCGCTCGCTTCAAGTTGAAAGCTCGTGTGCAGCCGGGCCGGGTCGCTCGTGCGGTTCTTCCCCGACGCGAACACGACAAGATAACTGCCCGCCGGAAGACTCACCGATGGAAACGCCCAATTGCTCAACACCAGCGGATTGTCGGTGAGGAACCAGCCTTGCAAGTTCACCGCGCCGGGACCGGGATTGTGAATCTCAATCCAGTCGGGAAAGTCGCCGTCTTCATCCGCCAGCGTGCGCGCATTGTCGGGCATGACCTCGCTGATGAATGGCGCGGCAGCGCGCAGGGACGCGGATGCGAACACCAGCGACAGACAGGTGAAGAACGCGGCGAAGCGAGGGCAGTTCGATTTCATGGGCGTGCAGTGATACGTCAGGTCGGGCGTGAGTGGGCGATGGGAACCATCTCAGCACAATCGTCCAGCCGAGGCAAGGCGGCTCATTCGTGCTGACGAGGCCGGCTTTTGTGGCTGGGGTCAACTCCGGACGATGGGGGCCGCAGCCACAAAACGGGGGCGTTTTCGGCGCACGATTTTTCTAAAAAACTTGTTGCGCAGTCGGTTCCCTTTGCTAGTCTCCCCGCTCCGTTTCCCAGGTTCGGGAGGCGGGATGAAGTTTTTCCGCAAGAAAATCAGTCCTGACATCATCAATGACGGGGCACCATGAAGTTCAGCGAACTCAAAGACACGACGATCCCGGAGCTGGCCGCCAAGGCCCGCGACCTGCGCCAGGAGATTTTCAACCTGCGCCTCCAGCAGGCCAGCAGCCAGCTTGAGAAGCCCGCGCGATTGCGGACGCTTCGCCGCGACATCGCGCGCATCGAGACGCGCATCACCCAGCTTCGCAAGGAAGCCAAGCCCGCCTGACCTGAACGACTATGCCTGACCCCACTACTGCCACTCCCGCCGCTCCCGCTGCCGTTGCCCGCGGCCACAAGAAGGAGCGCGTCGGCGAAGTCGTCTCCGCGAAGATGGCCAAGACAATTGTCGTCCGCGTGCAACGTCGTTTTCCGCACCCGCGCTTCAAGAAAGTCGTCACGCAGTTCAACAAGTTTTACGCGCATGACGAAAAGAGCGAAGCCAAGCAGGGTGACCGCGTGCGCATCCAGGAATGCCGCCCGCTCTCCAAGACCAAGCGCTGGCGTCTCGTGGAAGTCGTCGAGAAGAACACCGAGCCGGTGAAAGTCACCGCCTGAGGAAATCGTTATGCTGCAAGTCCGTTCCATCCTCGACGTGGCCGACAACACCGGCGCCAAGCGCGCGGCGGCCATCGGCGTCCTTGGGCGCAACCAGCGCTATGCGCGCGTCGGCGACGTCATCAAGGCCCACATCAAGGAAGCCGCGCCCGACGGCACCGTGAAGAAGGGCGAAGTCGTCGATGCCGTCATCGTCCGCACCAAGCGCCCCATCCGCCGCAACGACGGCTCCTACCTCCGCTTTGACGCGAACGCCATCGTCATCATCGACGCGGAGCGCAATCCGCGCGGCACGCGCATCTTCGGTCCCGTCGCGCGCGAACTGCGCGACATGAAGTTCATGAAGATCATTTCACTGGCCCCCGAGGTCATCTGATTATGCAGCACGCGCAGAGAAGATTTCACATCAAGAAGGGCGACGAAGTCGTCGTGATTTCCGGCTCCCAAAAGGGCAAGCGCGGCAAGATCATTGAAGTCATCCGCGGTCAGCAGCGCGCGATTGTGGAGGGCGCTGCGCTCATCAAGCGGCACACGCGCAAGAGCCAGCAGCATCCTCAAGGCGCCATTGTGGAACGCGAAGGCACGGTGCATGTCTCGAACTTGATGAAAGCCGACAAGTTCGACGCGCGCGCCGCCAAACGGGGCGTCACGCCCGAACCGGCGAAGACCGAGTAGAAGCTGAAACCGTCTCCGGTGGCGCATGTCCCCGGATGCGACGTCTGACCGGGAGCATCGACGCAAAGCCCACGCAAAAGGCCGTTGACAGGGCGGCCCATGACAGGCCTCCTTACTGGAGCGCGCGCTTCCACCCGCGGTTCGCTTCAGGCCATGACGGCAACAGCACCTCCATTCTCATGCTTATTCTTACCCGCAAAGCCGGCGAAAGCATTGTCATCGACGGACACATCATCGTGAAGATCGTCAAAATTGATCGCGAATCCGTGAAAGTGGGCATCGAAGCGCCCGCCAACCTGTCGATTCACCGCCAGGAAATCCACGAGGCCATTCAACGCGGCATACGACGCCCTCTTCCGGCGATCCAGCGTCGTTCCCCGGATGAGTCGTCCGTTTCCGACCCGACCTGCCCGGCCAAATAGACACTCGCGCGAGAGAGAGGACGTGACGCGAAGATTCTTGCGCGCGACTGCGCCGCCATTCGGCGCGCGCGAACGGCCTGCCCAGT
>Ga0187893_10012454_pt1 | contig 12057 bp, 7 predicted proteins | sample MA1701074metaG_FD_139574 | JGI IMG/M metagenome (GOLD analysis project Ga0187893, IMG submission 139574) | White microbial mat communities from a basaltic lava cave in the Kipuka Kanohina Cave System on the Island of Hawaii, USA - MA170107-4 metaG ... | reverse complement strand
GACACAGGTAGCCGAAGACCCGCAATAAATCGTTTCTTTACAAAGCGTAACTTGTTGATAAATCATGTGCGTGCTATTTCGGGACCAGGGGGTCGGAGGTTCGAATCCTCTCGCCCCGACCAATATTCAATAACCTACTGAGCTACCAGTTTCTGTTTGTCGGCTATTGCCGATGTGGGTTTCTCCACTTTCTCCACGGCGGCTGTGTCCCCTCCTCACAAACATTTCGGCATATATCGATCCGAGCGCTTCTCGAGCTGACTCAGGAATGAGTTTGGTATAGATCCCGAGCGTGGTCGACATATCACTATGCCTGAGGACGGCCCGGGCTTCTTCAGGTAGGCGATGACGCTGTAAGTGCGGGCTCTGTGATTCTTGCAACCAGACTTGCAATCCGAGGTACTGCTTCGACCCTAGTCCAGTGACAATGTCAGAGGTCAGAGCGGAGACGACCCGGGCGAACCTATACGGAACTTGTCGGTGGCAATGACGGTTGACCGCAGTCCGTCTGTTTAGAAGTCAAAGCGGGCTCCGACCTGGATGAAACGTGGTCCTGCGCCCAAGGTGTCCAGGCGCCCGCCTTGAAGTGCCGTGATCCTGCCGACGGTGCTGCTGCTGATATTCACATTGGGATTTGCGTAGTTGGGATGGTTGAAGAAATTGGTCGCTGTCATACGAATCTGGAATCTGGCCTTTTCCGATAGGTTGAAGTACTTAAACAAGCCAAAATCGAGGTTCGCGAGGCCGGGACCCACGATGACTCCCCTTGCGCTGTTGCCAAACCGTCCGTTTGGAGGGACCGCAAAAGCACTGGCATTGAACCAGGCCAGAATCGAAGGGTCAGAGAGCTGAGGATCGCCGGTCTGATCGGGGCGTCCTCCCTGCGTCCGGGTGTTTGACGGATCGCTGCCGCTGAAGCTGGGGGTCAGGAATTGTCCCGTCTGGAAGACGACAGCCCCTGAGATCTGCCAGTCGCCGAAGACCTGCTGCAGTGGACTTGACGAGCCCCCAAAGGGCTTTCCCTTACCAAACGGCAGCTCGTATAAAGCCTGGCTCACAAAGCGGTGGCGGGGCGTCCAGGAAATATTTCCCATCTCGCGGCGGCGATCGTAGGGATTTTCGATACTTGAACTTTCGCCATCATTCCCCACGTCGCTTAGATTCTTTGCCCACGTCCAGCCAGATTGAAAGGTGAGACCCTTTGAAAATTTGCGCTCCACATTGGCATCGAATGCATGGAGCTTCTGGATGCCGCCGTCTTGAGTGAAGTCGACCCGAAAGAACTGAGGATAACGAAAGAGATTCCTGTTACCGGTATCGCTACTGGCGAGAGGAGTATTCAGATTGCCTGTGTACGGAATCCGCAAGGACTGGAATCCTCGATACGTGGCTCTTGCGACAATGGAGGATCCCAATTCATGCTCCACCGTCAAGTTCCATTGTTGTGTGTAGGGTGTGCGCAGATCTCTGGAAACGGGCGAAACGCTCTGGGTTGGAATCGTGCCGGTACCAGGGAACGGATTGGGAAATTGGAACCGTGGAACGCCGCCTACGATCTGGTTTTGGAAACGTTCGTCGGACTGGAACGGACCTCCTCCGAAGCTATCCATCAACGTGTAGCTCAGCCTTGTGTAGTAGATCCCGAAGCCCCCGCGCAAAACAGTGCTCGCCTTGCTGAAAAGACGATAGGCAAACCCGACCCTCGGGCCAAGATTGTTCCTGTCTCGCTCCAGCAAGGACCGGGAAGGAAAGCCCGCCGCCTCAGCACTGACGATGGGAATGGTCTTGGGGAACACGGGACTGACGAGCCGTAGTGAGTTCTGGCTGGCGACCACCAGATTTCCGGTCCCCTGATCAAAGCCGAACCGCATGTCGTATTTGTCCACCGGTGGCGGAAAATACTCATAGCGCAGCCCCAGATTCAACGTCAGTTTTGACGACATGTGGAAATCATCCTGAAAGAACCCTCCTAGCTCTGTGTAGCGATTGTATCGGGGTTGCGGTCTTTCAAACCGGCCTGTTGATTGGGGAATGCCGAGAAGGAAGTCCGAGTAGTCGAAGCCGGTCGCGAATCCGTCGAAGGACAAAGTGCCGAAGTCACTGGTGCAGCACGCAGAGATATTCGGACGGTTGCGCCGAACCAAAGCTCCTGCCTTGAAGTTATGTTTTCCGCGCGAGAAGGAAATGTTGTCGAGAAACTCATAGGTTTCTGCTACCCAGAAATAGCTCGGGAATTCAGACCAGGAAGAGAAATTCACAAAGTTCACGGACGGAACGCCGGCCAAATCCCGCTTGTTGCTGAGATTGATTCCCTGCAGTCCAAATTGCTCCAGCAGCTCTGCGCCATGGTGAATACCAGCCAACGTCGAGTAGTCACGCGCGAAACCAAAACGAAGTTCGTTGAATAGTGTGGGAGAGAAGGTGTGAGTTTCGGAAATGTGTACATTGCGCGTCTGACGCTCCTGGTCGCGCTTGAAAATTGGCAGGGCAGCATCATACTGCCCAGGCAAGGGAATCATTCGCAGGTTTACGCGCACGGAAAGGGCATCGGCGCTCTTCAGTTGATGGTCGACCCGGGCCACATATCGGTTGTTTTTAGTGGAAGCCGGGAAGAGGCCGCGCCAGTTTGCCGAGAATTCATTTGCAGGACCAAAGTTCGGCGTCAGGAATCCAAACTCTTGCATTCTCAATGCAACGGGACTCAGACGCCCGGTCGGAATGATGTTTCCAGCAAAAGGCTGGCCAGTAAGCGGGTCAACAATGCGCCTCGTTGGCAGGAGATCTGAAAAGTCCCCGGCCCTCATCTTTAAGGTTGGAACGTTGCCTACACCGTTGAAAGCGCCAGGAAACCGCTGCTGCTCCCAGGTGAAGTAGAAGAAGGATCGACTGTGGCCGTCGTAAAGTCCAGAAATGTAGATCGGCCCACCAACGCTGCCTCCAAACTCGTGGCGGATTGGCCCCTTCGGCTTGCTCACCGCGAATGTGTTGCGAGCATTGAGTGCATTGTTGCTCGAAACGAAGAATGCACTGCCGTGAGGTTGGTTTTCTCCGGACCGGCTGGAAATCACGATAGTTCCGACCCCGGGAAATTCAGCCGAGTTGTTGCTGCTGAGCACCTTCACTTCCCGCAGAGCCTCCAGCGGAGTCTCAGTCATTGGCCCCACTTGACCGCCGAATGCAGACGAATTGCTGGATACCCCATCAATCGTGAAGTTGGTGTTGCCCCCGCGCAAGCCGCCCAGTGAATAACTGGAGCCTTCTCCCTGGTAATTGGAGGAGGTCAAGAAGAAGAAGTTGATGGCGCTGCGGGAATTGAGCGGCAGATTGAGCAGGTCTTCACGTGGCCTCACGTCGCCGAGTTGGGCGTTCTCGGTGTTCAGCGTGGGTGGTGCAGCAGTGACGTCAACCGTCTGCGTCACCTCTCCAACCTCCAGCGTCGCATCAAAGCGTGCCGCTTGTGACGTGGTCAAGACGATGTGGCTGCTGCGAGCTTCTTTGAAGCCAGAACGGGTCACCGTTACCGTGTAGGAGCCCAAAGGCAGGTTAGCGAAAGAATAACTTCCCTCCGCATTCGTGGTGCTGGTTCGTTTTACTCCGGTACCGACGTGCAGCAAAGTGACCTCGGCGCCGGGAACCACGGCGCTGTTGGGATCCACGACGCTCCCTCCAATCGAGCCAAGGAAAGACTGGCCAATCGCCAGCCCGGGGAGCAGGAGGACGCAAAGGCACATCCAGACTGATCTCGAAGGACTGCGCATACAAATCTCCTTTCACGTCGTCAAGGGACCAAAGGGTTGCTTTGCACCGAGTCGCCTCAGATCGGCAACTTTGAAAGGAACAACGTTTGAGAGACTGCCTTAGGACACTCAAAGTCAGAAAGCTGGAGATTTTTCCGCTCAACCGGCAGGAGAGTCAGGGACGGGCACGGGCAGAAAGAGGTGTTGCTGTGCCGCATGAGGTCAGGTGGCAAGCAACGATTTGTCCCCCTTCTACGTGCAATGATCAGAAGTCGAATCGAAGGCCAAGCTGGATGGTTCGAGGGCCACCACCAAGCGTGTCGCGGCGAGATCCTTGCAGGCGCGTGATCTTTCCAACGTTCTGGCTGGAGATGTCCAGGTTTGGGTTGTCGTAGTTGGGGTGATTGAAAAAATTCGTAGCAGTCATACGGAGTTGCAGGCGTCCCTTTTCCTTCACCGAAAAATACTTGTGCAAACCGAAGTCGAAATTACCCAGTCCCGGACCGACAATTACGCCCCGGGCACTATTGCCGAAACGACCGTTCGGCGGCAGGACAAAAGCGTTGGCGTCGAACCAGCGCGCGATCGTCGGAAGCTGCAGGTTGCCACTGGCTATCCGATCCGGACGGCCGCCCTGAGTTCGGGTGTTCGAAGGATCTGCTCCGCTGAAGACGGGCGTCAGGAACTGGCCCGTTTTAAACACGGTCACGGCCGAGATCTGCCAATTGCCCAGCAGATGCTGCAAGCCGCCGGGCAGGTTCGAACCAAAGCGTTTTTGGGCGCCCAGGGGAAGATCAAGCAGGGCCTGACTCACAAAGCGATGCCGAGGCATCCAAGCAACATCCGCCATCTCTCGCTGGCGATCGTAGGGATTCTCGATACGGACGCTTTCGCCGTCATCGCCGACGTCGGTTAGACCCTTCGCCCAAGTCCATCCTGATTGGAAACTCAGCCCCTCAGCAAACTTTCTCTCTACCGCTGCATCGAGAGCATGCAGCTTGTGTTTCCCACCACTCTGAGCCAACACGACCTGGTAAAACTGAGGATAGCGGAAGAAACCGGCAGCCTCAGGGCGGCTATTCGGAGAGGGTTTGTTGATGTCGCCGGAATAAGGAAGTTGCAAGGTCCTGAAACCGCGGTAGCTGAGCCGAGCCACGACGGAAGCAGGCAGCTCGCGCTCGAGAGTCAGGTTCCACTGCTGGGTATACGGCGTCAGCAGATTTTTGGAGACAGGAAAAATGCTCTGCGCAGGGATCTCTCCGGTTGCAGAGAACGGGGTGGGAAACTGGAAGAGTGGTACCCCTTGACTGATCTTATTTTGAAATTCCTCTTTGACTTGGAACGGTCCGCCGCCGAAGTTCTCCATCAGCGTTGAAGACAAGCGCGTGAAGTAAATCCCATATCCACCGCGGAGAACCGTGTTATTGAAGAAACGCAAGGCAAATCCGAATCGAGGTCCAAAATTCCTGTGATGGCTTTCCAGCAAAGAGCGCGCAGGAAACCCAGCTTGCTGCGCCGTGACGATCGGGATCGATTTGGGGAAAAACGGATTGACCAGCCGCTGCAATGCGTCCTGATTGGTCACAATCAGGTTCCCAATCCTCGGATCAAAGCTAAATCTCATGTCGAACTTGTCCACCGGTGGAGAAAAGTATTCGTAGCGAATCCCAAGGTTGAGAGACAGTCGCGGCGTCAGGCGAAGGTCGTCCTGCAGATAGAGTCCCAGTTCGCTGTAGCGGTTGTAGCGGGGTTGAGATCTGTGAAAGCGGCGCGTGGATTGGGGCAACCCGAGCAGGAAATCGGCATAATCAAAGCCTGTCGCAAATCCGTCAAAGGACAAAGTTCCAAAATCGCTATCACAGCAACTCGAAATGTTGCCTCGGTTGCGTCTCGCCAATGTCCCCGTTTTCCAGCTGTGCCTTCCATTCGTGTAGGTAAGATTGTCCAGAAACTCGTAAGTCTCGGTCATCCAAAAGTAGCTGGGAAACTCGGACATGGCGGAAAAGTTAACGAGCTTGACGCCGGGGACTCCCGATAGGTCTTGCTTGTGAGCGACGTCGATCCCGTGCAGCCCAAACTGTTCGAGGAGCTCGGCGCCCCTGTGGACTCCGGCGAGACGGGAGTAGTCGCGCGAGAAACCCAGACGGAACTCATTTAAAAGCTGTCCGGAAAAGACGTGCGTGTCGGAAACATAGGCATTTCGTGTTCGCCTCTGCTGGTCATGGCGAAAAACCGGCAAGTCGGCATCGTACCCTCCGGGCAAGGGAATTGAGCGCAAGCTAAGACGAAAGGAGAGCACATCGGAACGACTCAATTGATGGTCCAGGCGGATTACATAGCGGTCGTTGTGCCCGTTGCTGGGAAAAACTCCGCGCCAGTTGGCAGAGAATTCTTCTGCAGGGCCATAGTTCGGTTTCAGGAAACCGAACTCCTGCATTCTTAGGGCGACTGGACTCATTCGCTCAAGTGGAATGCGGTTCCCGGGGAAGGGCTCCCCCGCCAGGGGATCGAGCAGGAGTTTTTCTGGCAATAGCTCTGAGAAGTCACCCATCCGCATCTTCAGAGTTGGGACGCTAGCCGTTCCTGTGTACGCTCCGGGGAATCGTTGCTGCTCCCAGGTAAGATAGTAAAAAGTTCGGTCGTGGCCGTCATAGAGCTCCGGAACCGTGAGCGGCCCGCCAAGACCGCCGCCGAACTCATGCTGGATGGGGCCCTTCGGTTTTGCGGGAGAGAACGGGTTGCGCGCGTTGAGGGCGTTGTTGCCGGTAACGGCGAATGCGCTGCCATGATGCTGGTTTTCACCCGCCCGGCTGGAAACCATCACCGTCCCGACGCCGGGAAACTCAGCTGAGCTGTTGCTGCTCATCATCTTCAGCTCACGCACGGCTTCCAGAGACATTTCTGTCATGGGACCAACTTGACCGCCAAAGAGAGCCGAATTACTGGTGACGCCGTCAAGGGTGAAGTTCGTATTGACGCCGCGTAACCCGCCCAGAGAATAACTGGAGCCGTCGCCCTGGTAATTGAACGAACTCAGGAAAAAGAATTTGATCGTGCTGCGGTCATTGATGGGCAGGTTTAGGAGGTCTTCACGGGAGCGCACGTCACCCAGTTGGGCGTTTTCAGTATTGAGGACCGGCGTGGGCGCGTTCACCACAAGCGCCTGGCTGATTTCGCCCAGCTCCAGTACGAAATCGACCCTCACCACCTGCTGAATGCCAAGCCTGACGCCCGAACGCACGCTGGGCTTGAAACCCTGCATCTCGACTGCGATTCGATAGTCTCCGGGGGGCAAGAGTGGACAGGAATAATACCCCTCTTCGTTCGCGGTGGTCTCGCGCTGATTCCCGCGGTTCATGTTAATCGCCACCACGTGGGCTCCCTGGACCACTCCGCCACTTTTGTCGGTGATTCGGCCGGTCAATTGGGCAGTATTCGTCTGGGCCGAAGCAATGATCGCCAAGACAAACCATGAGACGGCTACAAAAAGGAGAGTTGCTCTCACCTGGTGTCCCCGAACCTTTGGAATCATCTGCAGAACTGCATTACTCCTGTCGCTGTCGAACCGAGAGTTGATTGGGATTCCCGGAAAACTCGAAGCCCATACTACTTTCCAGATCCCGAAATCTGTTGCTCGAAGCGGCGAACGAGGCCAGCAACTGGTGGATCGCCTGCTCCGGATTATCGTCGGGCAAGTCTCCTCCGGCAAACAAACCGTTCGTCAAGCGATCTATCTGTTCAGTGTCTGTGAAAATGCCGGCAGCCCCAATATTCCACGCCGGGACGCTTGCAGAAGTCGCCGCCGGCGTCGGCAGGGCTTCGTTTGCAGCAGTTGTCCTATTCGCCAGGGAAGACAAAATGGGCTCGAGCAAAGTTTGCGAGCGCGAGAGCTGAGTCTGCAAGGATCGGATGTGATCTCGGAGCATCACCTCGAGCAGCCACTTGGACTGTACGCGCAATTGGCTGGTCCTAGCAGGACCAAATGTTTCTGCCAGGTGTCGCAGCGCCCAGGCATCGGAGAGTGCTACCCGCGAGAGCGAAACGGCTTCGGTGGAAACTTCTGCTATTCTGAGGTTGGCGCTGCCCCCACGACTTGCGAAGTATCGCTCCAACTGGGCTTCAATCGCCAGGCGAGCCGGCGGAACAGTGATTGTGGATTCAGCTGTCGAGCTAGTAGAGGATCCCGGTTTGCCACGAGCCGAGCCTGGGCGACCCACAGAACGTGCGTTCGTGGCTTCCTCAAGGCTTTGGAGATTCAGGCTGACAAACGGAACTCCTCGCAGTGCAGTTAGAACTTCTTCCTTGCGCTTGGGGGAATCGACCAAACCTCGAACTTCAATCTTGCCTGATGGCGTGGGCAGGATTTCGATGGATTCGCCCATGCAAGCCTTGACGCGATGCAATGCATACTGAGCTTCGATTTCGGCAGCCAGGACATTCGCGGAATTCGGAGATTCTGCCGACGCGGCGATCGGCGGCATCGCGCCAGCTATTGTCGGTGGAGGTGGACTAAACTCGGCAAATATCGAGGCATCGAGCCTGCTTAGAGCTACTACTTGAAAAGCGGATTCGGTGACCTGGTAATTCTCGATTCCGTCAGCCGCCTGCACTCTGAGACGCTGTTCAACCGGATGCCAATCCTCGGCGCGTACGACGAGTTCGTTTCTGACAATTGAATTTGGAACCCCTGGGCCTTTTGCCGTTGCAGCAACCAGAAAGGCAGCAGCGCCGTCGGGTGTCTTTGTTTTAGTGACCTCTTCCGTTTGCCGGTTAGCCAACCTTCGCCAAGCTTCGAAGCCAGCCACAGACAAAGGCCTCCGCTGGTCAATTTGGTTTGCTCGATAGATCGTTTCCAGTTCCGTCAGGACGGGAGGCAGCGCAGGCGATTCCGGGTTTCCCTCGGCAATCGCTCGGGCAGACCTCACAAGCTCCGGCGCAGGTCCGCCTTGTGGGACGAGTTCGTAACCGGGGCGGTCCTCGTCCGCCACAAAACGCGAATCCCTGGCATCCGCAATCCGTTGCCTGAAGCGGCGGTTGCCAGGATCACTCCAGATTTCCCAGGTAACCGATTCCTCGCGTTTTGACAGTGCGGAACTCCGGCGTACTTTGAGCTTCTGATAGATCACTGGTACGGAGACCTCGCGAACTCTCTGGTCCTCCGCACTCATAGAGCGTCGCAGAACCTCCTTGGCCGAGACAGGAGGAGCCCAGTTCATGCGCACCACGAACACGAGCGTGACGATGAGGAGGATGGCCGCCACCAGAGCCAGGCTCACAGACGGCAGACGCAGCTGCGTCAGCATGCGCAGCCACGGGGGAAACACTTGCGGCCTGCTACTTTGTGAAGTCTGAGGGGACGACCCAGCCCTTACCTCCTCCTTGGACAGGTGAAGCGCAGCGCTTTCGGCGGGTGCACCCTTCCAGAAATCCTCAAAAGGCGGAACCTCGTGAGATACCAATTCGGACGTCGCCTGCGTGTAGGTTTCGATATCGCGCCCTAATTCCGCCAGCTGCAAACGGATTTCCCAGGACTCCGCCAGCATCTTTTCAATCTCGGCATGCCGCTCCGTGTGGAGCTGACCGTCCAAGTATGCGAGCAGCTCAGTGTCGTCTGGCGGACTGAGCCTTCCCGGCTGGGTTCTTCTTTTCCACAATCTCGACATAAATACCTCGGAACTTGCGAAGGGCGCGCGTAATGATCTGGCCCACAGACTGCGAATTCAAGTTCAGTACGGCAGCGACCTCCTGATACGAGAGGCCCCAACGCCGCAGCGCCAGGCAATCCTGCTCTTTCTTGCTTAGTTTTTGCAGGGCTAGTTTTATGGAATGTTGTTGCTCCCGGTCCAACAAAATCTCTTCGGGAGTCATTGCATGCGGCGAGTTGAGGAGGACAATCTTACCTTCCTGCAGTTCCTTTTGATATGACTCCCTGGTTCGAGCTCTGCGAAGCACGTCGATGGCAAGATTTCGTGCCATCCGAAATAGCAGCGCCCGATCACACCGGCAGACTTCTTCATTATTCTGCAGCCTGTAAAACGACAAGAAAGTCTCTTGAACGATTTCCATGGCATCGTCGGCATTAGCCGCGAATTGATAAACGTAGAGATAAAGGTGCCTATATTCCCGACGGAAGAAGCCCTCAATCGCGAGATCTTTGTCTTTCTTATTCACGTCGCGCGGCACCACGCTACAGAGTCCTTTGGAGAAACAACGTTTGAGAAGCCATTTTAGGACATACTTGGCTTTCGGCTTTGCTGGACTTGGAATGGCCGTCAGCGAATCAGTCGGCCGAAGATCAACACGGAGGTTCGAGAGACAATTCAAGATGAGTACAATGTCCTTCGCAACCGTGGCTTGGGTATGTTGAAACCTAGTTTCAATGCTCACCGTGGATTCGGGAGCGCCCCAGAGTGGATTGGTGCGGCACCACAGTTTCGGGGCTTGACAATGACTAGACTCGGGAGCCAACCCGACCAAAGTCTGGACAAGCGACTCAGAGCCAGCGATCAGTCTCCTTCAATCTGGGACGCACAGGAACTTTCCATTGCAGGACGCTAATTATGGATTGACAAAGGAACCGGTTGAGATAGAATCCGGCTCTCCATCGCAACAGTGCTGAGATTGAAACTATGAAGGCTTTCTTAGATCACCGCTATTCTGATTGCACGCCTGGTGAAATCTTGAATCGAGAGTTTGGCGGATTTTTTAGCTTTTACTTTGGCTTCCTGTCCTATTTTGCGTTTTGGGACAGGCGGGCGGGGTGAGCTGAGAAGGAGCCACAAATCACCAAGCCCGCCGGTCCGGCGGGCTTTTTTTTTGAGGAGCGTCACATGATCATTTCCATGCTGCCCGGGGCAACCCAGGAACAGATTGAACACGTTTGCGACAAGATCAAGGGTTTTGGATACAGCGTTCATCCCATCAAGGGTGAAGAACGGACCGTCATCGGCGCCATTGGTGACGGCAAGGACAAGGACCGAATCATTTCGGTCATGGAGTCCGTGCCTGGAGTCGAGTCGGTGATTCCGATCTTGCAACCCTTCAAGCTGGTGGGCCGCGAACTGAAGAAGGGTAAGACCATCATTCACATGGATGGCTTGACGATCGGCGGCGATCAGTTCGTCGTAATGGCTGGTCCCTGTTCGGTGGAATACCGCGAACAGATTTTGACCACTGCCGAAAAGGTGAAAGCTGCAGGAGCGAAGGTCCTGCGAGGGGGAGCTTACAAGCCGAGAACCTCGCCCTATGATTTTCAGGGGCTCGAAGAAGAAGGATTGAAACTGCTGGCAGAAGCACGAGAAAAGACCGGCCTAAAGATCGTCACTGAAATCATCACCACGGAAAACATCGACTTGGTGAATGAGTATACGGACATCTTCCAAGTGGGCGCACGCAACATGCAGAATTTCGCTTTGCTAAAGCGCTTGGGCCGAATGAGAAAGCCGGTCTTGCTGAAGCGTGGAATGATGTCGACTTTGAAGGAATTGCTGATGTCGGCCGAGTATGTCGTTTCTCAGGGGAATCCGGATGTGATTCTTTGCGAGCGTGGCATTCGAACGTTTGAAACTTACACCCGAAACACCCTCGACATTGCGGCAGTGCCAGCACTCAAGCAGTTGTCGCACCTGCCTGTGATTGTCGATCCCAGCCATGGCACTGGCAAACGAAGCCTGATTGCACCGGCTTCAAAAGCAGCGGTCGCCGTGGGGGCTGACGGACTCATCGTGGAAGTTCATCCAAATCCGGAAGAGGCGTTTTCCGACGGACAACAATCCTTATTACCCGAGGAATTTAGCGCTTTGATGCAGGGGGTTAGAAAGTATCTCGACGTTGAGGGAAAGACGCTATAGAGGAGGGCGCTCAATTTGGGACGACCCTGGTTCCCGCGAGCTTCAGATCCTAGGGCAAATCCAGTCGTTAGAGACCTTTCAAGAGCTCCCGTGATCGGGCCTCATCCTTTAGAGTGACAAGTATATGTGACGTTCCTGGGGCGGCTTGTCCTTTGGTCTGATTGACCTCTTCAAGTACGGACAGAATGCCATGCCTGCCAAGAATTTCGCTAATCCGGGCGACTACATCGGGCGTTGCTGACTCCTGGATCAGTACAAGATTTTCGTCCGGATTTTCGTCAAGGGCAGGCTCTTCCAGTTCATCCAGCAAATCAACCCGGCATTCAGGGCAGCGGCGGATGCCCCTTCCGAATTCAGCTCCGCACTCAGGGCAATAAGCCATGCCTCCTCCGAAGGGCTAAAGGACGGTGGTATCTGAAGATATCGGCATTCATGGATGCAAGACTTTAAGGCGTATTCTCTACATCCGG
>Ga0187893_10012453_pt1 | contig 12059 bp, 9 predicted proteins | sample MA1701074metaG_FD_139574 | JGI IMG/M metagenome (GOLD analysis project Ga0187893, IMG submission 139574) | White microbial mat communities from a basaltic lava cave in the Kipuka Kanohina Cave System on the Island of Hawaii, USA - MA170107-4 metaG ... | reverse complement strand
TTCCAGCGACACCGGTGGAAAAAATGGAGAAGATTATGTTTGTTTATAAAAAGTCTGTTTTCACAATCCTTGGTTTGGTTTTATGCCTAATCGCCTGTCAATCCACTCTGGCTCAGACGACCGAATTCACGTACCAGGGCAGCCTAAACGTCGGGACACCACCCGGCACGCCGGCAAACACGCCGCACGATTTCGAGTTTCGACTCTTCTCAGCCGAATCGGGCGGGTCGCAGCTGGGAAATATCCTGTCGAGGCCCGGTGTCACGGTCGCGAATGGTGTTTTCAGCGTGAGGCTCGATTTCGGGAATCAGTTTCAGGGCGTGGCGCGGTGGATTGAGATAAGAGTAAAGCCGCTCGGCGGCCCGACCTACACATTACTTGCTCCGAGGCAAAAAGTTTCACCAACGCCCGAAAGCATCTTCAGCCTTAATTCCGACAACGCGGCGACGCTCGGCGGCGTAGAGGCTGATCAGTATCTGACCACGACGGACGCAAACGCAAACTATATACAAAACTCCTCTAACGGACAGACCGCAAACTTCAATATTGACGGCACCGGAACTGCCAACATTCTAAATGCTGGAACTCAATTCAATCTCAACGGCCAGCGAATTATGAGTTCGTCCATCGGGAATCTCTTCGTCGGGCCGTCCGCCGGTTTGGCTGGCGGAGCGGGCGGGAGCAATTCGTTTTTTGGCGTTCGTTCTGGTGAAAATTCGACGGGATCGAATAATTCCTTTTTCGGATCTTTTTCCGGATTCGCAAATGCGGGTGGAGTCAATAACTCCTTCTTCGGTTCGGGCTCCGGTCAAGCCAACACTGCGTCAAACAACTCATTTTTTGGTTTCCTCTCCGGAAACAAAAATAGCTCAGGCGTTGCAAACACCTTTGTCGGAAGCTTTGCAGGCGGCAATAACGAGAGTGGAGCTTTCAATGCGTTTTTTGGCCAAAGAGCGGGCCCGGCGGCGGTGAGCGGCAACCTCAATACGTTTATCGGATCCGAGGCCGGCCAATTCTCGACGGGCGGGCACAGCAACACATTTATCGGCGCAAGCTCCGGCGCGACCAATACGACCGGTTCGTTGAACACCACGCTCGGTTTCGGCGCGAACGTCGCGGCGAATAACCTAATAAATGCTACGGCGATCGGCATTCGGGCGCTCGCGGGCGCAAGTAATTCGCTTGTGCTCGGCAGTATCAACGGCGTCAACAACTGCTCCCCGCCGAATTGCGATTCAGTCAATGTCGGCATCGGCACGACTGTGCCGGCTTCTCCGCTGCATATTAACGGCAATAGCCCTAATTTTGCACTCACGTTTACCAATCAGGCGAACACGGCCGGCCGTCGCGGTTATCGGATCGCGTTCGACAATGACCGGCTGAGTTTCCAAAAAGCGAATGACGCAGGCGCGTTTCTTGAAAACCAAGTCACTATAGATCAGGTCACTGGAGCGGTAAGCATCGGACAGAACGGGGTGGGCGGCAATCTCACAGTTTTCGGGCAGACACTCGTAAACACGATTACCGTGGCGAACGGCATTACGCTCAATGTGCTCGGCTCGATCGGCGGCACGCAGCTTTGCCGCAATCTTTCAAACCAGATCGCAAATTGTTCGTCCAGTCTCCGCTACAAAACCAACATCGCACCGTTCTGGTCTGGCTTATCCGTTGTCAACCAACTGCGCCCGATCACTTTCGACTGGAAAGTGGGCGGCACCCGCGATGTCGGTTTCGGAGCGGAAGACGTCGCGCGGATCGACCCGCTGTTTGTTACCTACAATGAGCGTGGCGAAATCGAAGGCGTCAAATACGACCGTATTGGCGTTGTACTTATTAACGCCGTGAAGGAACAGCAAGCTGAGATCAAGATGTTGGAAGAAAAGATACGATCGCAGGAAGAGACGATCAGGGAGCAGAAATTGCAGATCGATTCGGTAAGGAAGGCTCTTTGCGAGATGAATCCGGCTTCAAAAATTTGCAAGCCGTGATAAAGTTGCTCCAATCAGGAGCATCTGTGACAACGGGCGCGGGACAAAGTTGTCCGGCCGGAACCACCAGCGCGGAACCAAGCCGAGATTTAGTTTTCGCGCCCGTCATCCCGAAAATTGCTTGACGCGTCTAGCAAACAGTGAAATGTTATTGATCACAGGAGAGACGACGTGCTGCCAAACTACCGAATAATGATCGCCGGCTTGATCCTTGCTGTTACGCTCGGCTGCGGTGTATTCTCGGGCGGAACGAATAATCTCGTGATTGCGCCGACCGAGGTAGGCACACCAGTCGGCGACAAAGCAGCCAAAGAAATAGGACCCGCAGGCGGCTCGCTTACGAGTGCCGATGGACGGTTGACGCTTACGGTTCCACAAAATGCACTTTCTGAGACGGTCACTTTCACCATTCAAGCGGTAACCGGCAAGGCAAAAAATGGCGTCGGAAATGCGTACAGATTCGAGCCTGACGGCAAAAAGTTCAGCACTCCGCTTGAGCTTTCCTTCCGCTATAACGACCAGGACCTTGAGGGCACGGTTCCCGAAGCACTGTCGATCGCCTATCAGGACGAAAAAGGAGCATGGCGTGCCCAGAATTCCGGAACGTTCGACGCGACCGCTAAAACGCTTACCGTCCCGGTAACGCACTTCACCGATTACACGACATTTGCCCGCCTTCGGCTGATACCGCCGCGGGCAACGGTCCGCGTACGGCAATCGCAGATCGTTCAGTTGCTTGTGTGTGCGGAACCCGGCTTGATCGACCGGTTGTTGTCGCGCCCTGTAAGCTGCGACGAGCAGCCGCCGAGCGGCTCGGCATCATGGAGCCTTGAAGGCCCCGGCAACATCCAAACGTCCGACTATATGCAGAGACAGGGGATGATGTTCGCGACCTATATCGCTCCTGCGCGACGGCCGAATCCCAGTGTTGCCAAGGTAAAAATATCAGCGAGATTTTACGCTTGGAACCCGAACACGGGCGAATCGACGATCATCGAAAAGACCTTTGAGTCGCGCATTACGATCGTCGGGCCAAGTTATCGGGCGACCGGAACGTGGGGCGGGATGACTTTTTCCGGCACCGTCTGTAGCCTCGATAAGCCGTTCAAAATAATCGGACAGTCGCAGCTAACATTCAATTTCAGTTTTACGCCGTCATCCGAAACAGGCGAAGGCGGAACGGTTTCCCTTGGCGGCGGTGGAATGGGCGTTACGTTACATAACGGCAGCGGATCATACACGGTCACCGGTATCGATACCGACAACCCTAGGATCGCCCTGACGATGGACAGCTTCAAGGGTTCATACCCAGGAGTCGGAACCGCTGAGGGCAGCGGCACGAGGTATGTCGATTTGGTACCGCTTGATACCAACGAGTGCGAAGGGCAATAACGAGGTCATCTATGAAGGTTAAAAATATCTGTTTCGCTTTGATGGTGTTTCTGCTGGCCGTAAATCTTTCGCCTGTGATCGTTCACGCAGACATCTTCGAGTTTCTCACGTATTCGCCGCCGAAGGGATGGGTGAAAGAATCGCTGCCTGACGGGATCGCTTATCGCCGGCCTGACGGTATCGGATTGATAGCAATTTACGCGAGCTATCAAAGCACCGGTTCCGCGGCGGACGAGTTTGCTAAAGTGTGGCGTGCACGCGTTCAAAACGTAACTCAGGCTGCCGCCCCGCAACCGAAGATCGAACGCGACGGCGATTTCAATCTGGCTATAGGCGCTCAGCGGGTGAACACAAAAGACGGCATCACCGGAGTTTCGCTCGTGACCATTGTGGGGCGAGGACGCTCGCTAAGTGTGCTCACAATCTCAATGGGAGACACCGTGCAGAATGAGATCACCTCGTTCCTTGACAGTATTTCCATTTTGCCCGCCGCGTCTGCCGCATCGAGTGGTAATGCCGGCGGCGTCGAAGTCGATTTCGCAGTCCCAACAGGATATATTTCGGAACGCGACGGCCGCACGTTAATCATCAAACCGGTGACTGTGAGCGAAAAAACTCCTTGTATTTACGCGATTGGCCCGGCGCGATCTTCGAGCGGCAATCTTGAAGCAGATGCGCTTCGTTCCGTTCTCGAACCACTTCCCGGTTGGCAGCTCAAAGGCGAGCGTTACGACTCGTTCCGTGGAATCGCGGACGGCGGTTGGAATTATTTCGCGGTTCGCACAGATGTTCAGATGCTGGTAGGTGGCAGCTATCAATATCTTAGTGCTATATCGATGGCGTTTCCGGGTGCGGCGGGTCAGGTAAATATCGTCTGGGGCTTCGGCTCGCTTTCGCACTGTACCGGCGAGGAAATCCCGTTCAGACGTTTGTTTCACAGCCTCCGCCCGCGCGGCGTCGCGACGGACGGTGGCAAGGCATTCGCACGAGAGTTTGCAGGCGCGTGGCTAAACAGTCAGGGCGTCGGGATCGCCCGCTATAAATTTCTCTCAAACGGCCGCTACGAATCCGGCCAGGCGACAAGCACGACCTTCGGGAACCTGGAGACAAGAAACTCAAGCGTCACCGACGGCACGTGGAGTCTTAACGGTTCCGAACTCACCATCAAACCCGACCGCCGCGACATGGGCGTCAAAAAATATCGCGTCCTCGTCTTTGACAGAAACACCGGCGGCAAATGGTTTCGAATGATGTTTTTGCTCGACGAGAGCGCTAATCCGCCGCTGGATGTGCGCTATGAGCGAATCGAAAATTGACTTGTATTCCAATCAGGAGAAATAAAAATGAAAACGACAAGAATTTATTCGATCTGTTTGATCGCGATAATAACGGTCGCAGCGTCCCAATCGGCAGTCGGCCAAATGGGAAACTTTTATACCAGTCCCGGCTGGGTGAATACGATTGCCGTTATACAGGAGAATCAGATAATTAAGAACGCATTGGGCAACACAAAGAATAGTAGAAGTTCGGGCGCCTCAAAATCAAAATCCTCCGTTCAGTCGGGTCCCGAAGTAGTTCCGGCTTATCGGCGTTATCCGGCCGTTCAATTCAAATCGACCGGCACGCGGCTAACGTTGCAGGAATATATCGATCTGATTCCGGGCACTCGGCAATACAAAGCGGAAGCAAAAGAACTAATCCTCAAAATTCTAAAGGACTGGGAAGCCGAGGCCGTGGCCAAGGGCTATCCGAACGACTGGGCGTTGGCGTTCGTTTCTTACGTCAGTCTCAACAGTCACATGTACAACGGGAAAACAGAAAAACTGATTCTTCCCTTCGAACAAAATATAGGACTTCGGGATGTTGTCGCCGAATACCTTACCGATAACGGCACTTTCAATAACGTAAAGGACCGGCAAAAACAGGAGCTCTACGAGCTGCTGATTATCGGCGGCGCGCTTACTTACCACTTTTACGAAAAGGCATTAAAAGAAAATAATGCCGAGGAATTGAAAGCACTCAGACTCAGCGCGGCACAACATCTGAAATTGGTTGGCATAAAACTATAGCGGCTAAAAGGAGAAAAAATGAAAACTACAAAACTTTACCTGGCTTGCTTCGCTGGGGCAGTGATGTTTACCTGTTCTCAAAAGGTTTCCGCCCAGGACTACTCGTTTTATAACAACATGTTCTCGAACATGTTGTCGAACAGGATTTGGGACAGCATCTACCAACAGTCTTCGCCCGGCTACGCGGAGGCGAAAAGGAAATTGGTCGATTCTCAATCGAGATCCTCTGGTCAGGCTTCGGCCGTTCCGGTTACGCCAACCCAGATGAATAAAGCGGTCCAGTTCAAATCGACTGGAACGCGGATGATGACGCAAAAATTCGCGGACGGTCTTGGCGCCAAGTTCAAACAAGACAAAACTGCTTTGAACCAAATGCTCTCGGCAATTTTGGACAAATACGATGTAGAAGCCGCCCGACAAGGGTATTCGAACGATCTCGCTTTAGCACTCGTTTCTTACATCGGTCTCAACAGCCGCGTTTACAGCGAAACGAAGGGCCAGCAGGCTCTTCCTTTCGATCAAAATGTAGAGTTGCGGAACGCGATAGCCGAATACGCTGCTCAAAACGGAATATTCGACAGTATGACGCCGAGACAAAGACAGGAAATGTACGAGGCTCTGGTGATGGTCGGCGTGTTCACGCATCTTCTTTACGAAACGGCGCAAACGAAGAACGATCCTGAATCGCTAAAGTTGATCAAAAACATGGCGAAACAAAATTTGAAAAGTATAGGTATCACGCCGTAATCAATGAGCGAAGCCGCCACGCCAACCTCAACGCACCAATTTGCAGACGCCGGTGTTGCGCCCATGTTGTTCTGCCTGCTGGTTGCGCTGACGCCGCTGGTGTTTGCGGCCCAACTTTTTGAGCCGTACATCGCCGCCAAAGAGATTCTTGTTCAGGTCGGCACGGCGGCGCTGGGTTTGGTATGGCTGCTTACGGCTCGATCGAAATCGTTGCTGCTCACGCCCGGCTGGATTCCGCTCATCGCTCTTGTCGCGATTGGTTTTGCGTCGGCCGCGTGGTCTTCGCACCCGACGATCTCGCTTGAAGAAGGTTTTCGTCTCTTACCTTACCTGCTGCTTTTTGGCCTTGCGTTGAATCTGATGCGGGCGGCCGAAATGCGACTCGCACTAACGAGCGCGCTGATCATCGCCGGCACCATTGAAGCCGTCTATGTCCTGCTGCAGTATTTTTTCGGCGATCCTTTTTTTGCGACGGAAGGGCTGGACGGCAAGTGGCAAACCTTCGGCACGCTGGGAAATCCTAACTGGGCCGGAGAATTTCTCGCCGTCGCGGCGTTGGTCACCTTGGGACGATTGATGGATCTTCGTCACACTCACAGTGATCAGCCGTGGCTTACGCGCGGGACGCTTTGTGCATTTGTCCTAATGCTCGCGGCATTAGCGGCGACGCTGGCGAGAGGCGCGTGGCTAGCCTTCCTCGTCGCCGTCGCCGCATTTTTTATCATTCGCCGTCGGGATAAATCTGAATGGTTCAAATCAAAGAAACTTGCCGCGGCAGTTCTTGCCGGTCTCGCCGCAATAGTCGTTATTGCGTGGCCGCTCATCACCAGACAAGCTGCGGTCAATCACCTGCTCAACGTCGAGTCGGTGCGCGGGCGGGTCTGGATGTGGTCTGTAACTACGACGATGATCAAGGACGCTCCGTTGCTCGGCCACGGCCTCGGGACATACGCCTTGCAGTTCCCGCCTTATCAGGCTCGTGCATTTGCCGAGCCAGGCGCGGAGACATTCTTAACTAACGCAAGCTTCACTTCATTCGCGCACAACGACTATCTACAAGTTTGGGCCGAGTTAGGATTGTTCGGCCTGCTTGCAATAGCGGCGTTTGTCTGGTTGGTTTTGAAAAGAGGTCGCGCTCTCGCCGACGATCCGGTCGCGCTCGGCTGCTGGGCTGCGCTCATTTCGATCTTCGTGAACGCGCTCTTCGCTTTCCCGCTCCATCTTCCAACCACTCTCATGCTGCTCGCCGTTTTGACCGGTGCGGTCGAAGCGACCGTTTGTAAAAATGAGGCTGCCTTTCCAAAGCCCGCCGCCGGACGCTACGCGTCGATTCTTCTCGTTTCGATTGTCAGCCTTTTTGCGTTCAATTACGCCTATCACCGGTTGTCCGCCGAGTCCGCTTTGTGGCGGGCGCATATCGCGCTGCAAACAGGAAGTTGGGATGAAGCAGACTCGTCGGCAAGAGCTGCGATCTGCCATGCTCCCACTCGGGACGATGGGTACGCCGCTCTGGGTCGGCTTCACCTAGAGCTTGGAAATCACCGGCAGGCGCTCGATGCTTTCGACCAAGCGCTCAAGCTAGGCTTCGACGCGGACGTTTACGAAGGCAAGGCGATTGCGCTCGAACTCTCCGGGCAGCGGCAGGCCGCCGTCGCGACGTTGAATGAATTGATCCGGCTGCGCCCGGACCTAACATCACCACGTTTACATCTCGCCAGACTCAACGGTTCGACTGACGGACCGGAGGAGGAGAATCATGAATGACAGAGGGCTATGGACAATGCTCGTCCTTTTCGCGGCACTCGTTTTCGGCGCCAACTATCATGCGGCTCGGAACGGGATTTTAGCAGACTGCGTGAAATGCAGCTGCACGGTCAAGATGAAATTCCCCGACTTCGGCCGCGGTAAAGAGCCCTCCTGCAGTTTAAGATTCACCAGACCCGTCGAGGATCCCAACAGTTCTTTTGAGAGTTTCACTGAGATTCACGAACTCGGAAAGATGGAAAGACCATTCGAAGGATGCGATGCGGTAGTGATCTGCGACAAGGGCAGTGAAGCCGAGCTTTCCTGCGACGACGAAACGATCGACGGCGAAACCAAAACGATAAAAACGGTCGTCTGGGCCGAGAATCGATGCTCGATCAGGTGTGAGCGTAAGGGAGATATTACCCGCAGCCACATGATTCAATGCGACAAGTGGAAACGGAAGCCCGCCAAAAAGAAAAACACGCGGCCGAAGGACGACGAACTGGGGATAATACCGGTCGGCTCCGAACGCCAAAGCGGTCCGTTTTTTTCCGAGCTTCTGCCCGCCGGTTTTTCAATCGGTCAAACCTACAATGACAAGATTCAGGAGATCGTGACCGAGACCGCGCTTTGGCGACCGATCGAGGGCGAGTCCGGCACCGACCTAGGCGTGCTGACGACAATGATCGAAGGCGAGGCCGAAGTAAGATCGTTCTGTACCGGCGACGAAACCCGGCTCATCGGTCCAAACACAATCACTTTGCCTACATGCGCCTTCGATAGCCTGGGACGCTGGGGCGGCACTTACGGCAGACGGCTTCCTAAACGAGTCACCATTCCTGTAAACGTGCTTATGGACCTTCGCAGGGAGGGACGGTCTTTGGTCGGCGAGCTGACCACGCCGGAAGGAACCTACAAGATCACCTCATTTTATCAGACGAGTTCGTCCGTTGAGGTTAAAGGCACCGGGACCTTCGGAGGAAAGCAACGAGACATACAACTCTTTGGCAGCCCCGGTAAAGGAGAGATCATCTTTCAGGGACGCGAAGGAACGCCCGGAGAGATAAGCACGCCGATCATCGGTTTCGTTAGGCGCTTGTACATATCCGACAACGCTCTGCCGCCGGCCGTCGTCGGCCATCCTTACATCTTCACCTTCGTCGCATCGTCTCCGGTCCGCTCGGCCACCACATTCGCTCTCGCCGAGGGTAAGCTGCCACGCGGTATCACGCTGGACGGACAGTCCGGCACGCTTCACGGCACGCCGTCGGAAACCGGTAAATTCAACATCCGCGTTATCGTAACCGATACTGCCGGAGGCTCCTTCGATCAGCCTTTCACACTGGAAGTAAAGAAGATGGCGTTGGTCGCCAGATGGCTCCCTGATGCCATTATCGGCCAACCTTATGCCGTCACTCTAAAGGTTCTGGGCGGTCGTCCGCCGTACAAGTTTACGGGTGGCGTGCCCGCTGGGTTGGCGCTCAACCCGGCGACAGGCGAGATAACCGGTACGCCCACTCGGCCAAACAGCACCGTTTACACGGTGTATTTCACCGACAGCCAAAACCTGTACGACGGCGACGCTTTACGCCTGACGGTGCGCGGCACGACGATCACGAATTCACACTATCTGCCGGACGTTAAAAAGGGGACGCCGGTTCGCTTTCAGTTCAATGCGATCGGCAACTCGCAGCCGATCAAGTGGTACCTCAGCGGTAACGTGCTGCCTATGACCACATCCGGGTTCAGCATCGACTCTCAAACGGGCGAGCTAACTGGACCGACGAACACGACAGGCACATTCGTTTTCTCGGTGACCGCCCGAGGCGGCGAAATGCAAACCCGCAAATTTTCACTGACCGTAACGCCGTAACGGCGGCTCCGGCAGCATTGCTGTGCGGAAAGGCTCTGCCTTTCTGATGAGTTGCATATATTTCTCTTTGCGGCTCGCCGCCCTAACTTTCACATCACAGGCAAAACTGATTACACTAGTGTCCCAACGTTTGTTCCGCGGCTAGCCGGAACTTGTTGAAATATAGCATGTTAGAAGCCGTTTTGAGATTTATCGATTTGAATTCGGATACGATCAAAAGCGATCCTTTCACAAGATTGTGGAAGGAGGCGGTTAATGAATACGGGCAAAACGATTTTCTCTCAACTAATGGAGTTTCTTCCTTTATACGAATTTCGCCAGTGCGTAAAGCGGTACGATGGCGATCACAAAGTCCAGAGTTTTTCATGTCTGGATCAGTTCTTTTGCATGGCTTTCGCACAGCTAACCTATCGCGAAAGTCTTCGAGACATCGAAGCGTGTCTGCGTGCCGCTCACTCGAAACTTTATCATATGGGCATCCGCGGCCGCGTTTCGCGCAACACTCTGGCGAACGCCAATTCGGTTCGCGATTGGCGCATTTATCAGGACTTCGGGCACATCCTGATTCACATTGCGAGGCCGCTTTACGCCGACTCGTAAACGCGAGCGCGTAGAAAAGTCCAAAGACCGCCGCCGCGCAGGCTAAATTAAACTCGGTTGCTCGTCTGTCTGTGGAGCTTCGGCGGGACTAATAATTCGGCCAACGTTCTGTATCTCGTCTTTTGGAAAGTCATTCCACCTATCATCCCACGCATAAACCCGCTTCGCTTTTAACAGATTCGCAGTTGCTAAATGAATACAATCCCATCGATACTTCTTGTCGCGTGGTAACCCAGATCCGGTAGAGCTGCGACCCCATACACTTAGTAGCCGAGCGGCCTCTTTTGCAACGTCAGAATTGAACGATTGAATTTCCGCAATATCACGGATTGAACGAACCACCTCGTCAACCTTTTGATTCAGTTCAGGCCTATCGTGGAAGGTATCGTATGTCTTAGCAATAAATTCATTGATCGTCATTATCGACGTATGTATCTTGCTTCCTTCACCACTTTCGTATCGAATAATATTGCGCGCTGTCGGTTGACGGCCTTGAACATTATCGAGCAAGCCTATGAAAACTGAAGTATCAAAATACACTATCGGAGCCGTCATTTATTCCTTTCTCTAATCGACTCCAGATACTCCGTTGGGTCTTGTCCTTCCCACATTTTTTCGTTGATTTCAATAAACTTATCAACCGCATCGAGCAGGCTCGGCTTGTCCGGCAATATCTCAAACGTATCGGCGCGGAGAGTTCTTTTGCGAGGTCGGAAAGTAGCCAATCCTCGCAAAAAGACTCTTTTTTTCCACATTTCGTCCAAGTCACTCATTGGAAGTTTGGTCTTGTCAACCTCGCAATACCAATCGCCGTCATATGCCTCGACTTTGATTTGGACTGGCCCCACAGGTTTCAGATAATCTTGATCGTCAAGAGCGTGCAGAATGCCTTCAATTTCATAACCGTGAATTTCCGGCGGTGCTGCCTTAAGTTCAACAATTTGCTTTTCAATCGCGATGCCGAATGCCTCGTCAAACATTACCTCAATAGGCGGTTCTGAATCTTGCGTAATTGATAGCTCCATTGTTTCGTATTCACCTTTCGGAGGATTTGAAAACGCTTTTGCGTGTTGCAAAATTGAACTACCAATGCCGATTGGTAACTCGCCAGAATCCAATGCTCCGGAGCCAATCAACTTCAAACCTTTACCATAATTCCTACCCGAAAGCTCGATCCATTCATTGTTCGTCGGTTCGGAAATAAAGTGCAACTGGAACGAACTAGCCGCAGGCTCTGCCGATAAATAGAGCTGACTGTCTTTCTTTATTTCTTCTGATGTTATGTCCACATCGGCGTAAGACACTACTCGGTATACATTCTCAATATCGCTCGAAATGGCTTGAAAAACGCGTGCCAACGTATCGGTTGACATACGATGTTCGTCGGCTTTACCGCCGCGAAAGGTAATAACCATTTTTAGCTGTCCCATTCGTTCTTTGTGCACCCTAACACGTCAATCGTCGTTAGTATAGTTCGTTTTGCGCTTGCCACCAACAATTTTTTTGGACTTCTTTCCGCTTCAAACGCCTCTACTCACGAGCGGTGGACAAAACCACCGCTCGTCAAATGCGATCAAATAATCACGCTCAGCGGCTTCTATCCCCGCAAAGATTATCCGGAAAAGCTCCGCCGCATCTCTTATT
>Ga0187893_10012452_pt1 | contig 12059 bp, 9 predicted proteins | sample MA1701074metaG_FD_139574 | JGI IMG/M metagenome (GOLD analysis project Ga0187893, IMG submission 139574) | White microbial mat communities from a basaltic lava cave in the Kipuka Kanohina Cave System on the Island of Hawaii, USA - MA170107-4 metaG ... | reverse complement strand
TAGAACCAGTCGTAGGTGGGTTTCAGCTGGAGCGACGCCGCGGTCAGCACCGCTTCGTGCCCCGCCCCGCTGATCTGGAAATAAATCTTGTTTTGCCGCTTCAGTTGGATTTCGCGGTCGTCCAGCTTCCGCGAAAGGAACATCGTGCGGTAGATGCGCAGCAGCTCCTCGCGCCCCAGCCCCTGGTACTTCGCTGCATCAACTTTGCGCGGCTTCCCGCGCGTCTGTACCGGCATGCTCTCCCCTTGTCGTGAACGTAGGGGCGGGTTTACCCCGCCCGGCTTCCGCAATGTTAGGGCGATTAGGTTGTATTATACCGGAGACCCAGCCCGACCGGCAGCAGAGTTGCCGCTAGCCACACCCCGCGGCCCTGCGCCTGAAAAAAACCTCCCGAGGTGAACTGATGGGCATCTTCGCATGGATTGTCTTTGGCTTGATTGCCGGCGCGCTCGCCAAGTTGATCATGCCCGGCAAAGACCCGGGCGGGCTGATCGTCACCATGCTGATTGGCATCGCCGGCGCCATGGTCGGCGGCTTCATCGGCAACTACCTCGGCTTCGGCGGCATCAGCGGCTTCGACCTGCGCAGCATGGGCATCGCCATCGGCGGCGCGCTCCTGCTGCTCTTCCTCTACCGCCAAATGAAAAGCTGACGGCCTGAGCTAACGACAATGCAGCTTCCTAAAACGTTGGCCTAATTTGTGCAAACCGCATAGACCAGACGAAACTGCCCATCCTCATTTGCGAAACCAAAGTACAGGCCTGTAAATCCAACGGCATAAGCGGGAGGAGACCTGGGCTCCAACTCATGTCTTAGAACCGGGCCGCCCCAAAGCAGATCGTACAGAAACTGCAGAACCGCCTCCACATGCTTGCCTTCCAACAGGCCACGCCGGCGAAGCTCCGCCCTCATCTTTTCCGTCGAGTCCTTCATTTCTCTCAGCCCGAGAGTCATGTCTTCGGTTAACTCCGGCCAACCTTCCGGATTGGGAAGGGGAATTTGCTCCAGTGCGAACCAACCCCCAAGGGCAAGGTAATCCAAGTAGACTGCGGCCAGCTCATGACGCTCTAGGGGCTGAATCTGCTTTTCCCACTCGTCATGGAAGAGATCCGTCTGTAGTCGTGGAGAATAATAGCTCTTGATCCGCTCCGTACCCTTGGAGACATCCAGCACTGCGAGAAAAAACTGGCGAATCTGGTTTCTGGCCCATTGGCACTCTTCGCCCTCCGGTTGCGCATCATCTACGGAAACTTGAAAGTCATCGAGCAACCGGGCCGCGTTCTCAATGAAATGGACTCGCCGTCCACCGCAAACGTCTACCTCAGCTTGGATTCTCACGATAGGCCCAACTGCGATACGTGGAAGCTCAGTCCAACCGTTCCCAGGGTCTTCGGTCTGTTCGGGGGAACCGGGCTTCATCTTGAAGCGATAGAAGCTCTCACGGCCGGAGGGTAAGGCAGTCTTTGTGACCAGAGTCACCCGCAACGGCGACTCAATTCTTAGGATGTAGGATCCTACCTCAAGGCCTTCGATATGGAACTTGCCTTCGGAATCCGAAAAAACCACCCACTCTCGCTGCGATGGCGTGGAGGTGACCAGTACGCGGGCCCCTTCAATCGCCTTGTTGCTAGGGCCCACAATCTCGCCACGGATCGCTGCCAAAGAGAGCCCTTCGCCCGTTGGCTGGTGCCAGGACTTGTGTTCAGGGGGCGGAATCAGCTCGCCGTGGATCCGAATGGCGTCAAGGGGGACTTTCAATTCGGTAGCGGCTGTCTTTCTTGCTTCTTGCTGGTAGTCCCTTTCTTTTTGAACTGTTTCTTGCGCGACTGTTGGAACAGTGCACACAAGCGATAGGACTATCACCCAATGCCCCAGCTCCATGTCCGTCTCCCTTTTACATACTAACATTGGTAGCTAAGTGACCCATTCCAGTGCTGGCTCCGTTGCGCTCTCGTGCGGCCAACGCCTGTTATACTCGGCCCATGCAGCGGCTTTTATGCGGCCTGGCAGCCCTCTTGCTGTGCGGTCCAGGATTTGCGCAATCGAATTACGATTCCGCTATGGCCGCCGCCACCGCGGCCTTCAACGAGAACCGCCTCGCTGACGCCGAGCGCGCCCTCAAAGACGCCGTCGATCTCTCCTCGAAATATCCCCGCGGCGACCAGCGTCACACCACCGCGCTCATCAACCTTGGCGCGCTCTACCATCGCCAGCAGCGCTGGAAGGACGCCGAGTTCCACTACCGCCGCGCTTCTATCCTGCTCGAAACCGTGCATGGCCCCGACCATCCCGGCCTCGCCGTGCTGCTCGACAACGTGGCCAACCTGCACCTCGCGCAAGGCAATCACGCTGAAGCCGAGAAACAATTCCAGCGCGCGCTGGCCATCGCCGAAAAAGCCCTCGGCCCCGAGCACGCCGGCGTCACCCAACTGCTGCTGAGCCTCGCTGACGTCAACCGCGCGCAGGGCAAGTTCGGACGCGCCGAGCCGCTTTATCGTCGCGCGCTCGCCAACTGGGAAAAGGCGCAGGGCGCCGACCAGATCGACATCGCGCGCGTGCTCAACAATCTCGGCACCGTCTACCGCGCGCTCGACGACCCCACGCAAGCCGAGCTGATGTTCACTCGCGCCATCGCCCTCGACGAGCGCGCTCTCGGCCGCACCCATCCGCGCCTGGTCGCTTCCATCAATAATCTCGCCGCGCTTTACCAGTCCCTCGCGCGCTACACCGAAGCCGAAGAGCAGTACCGCCGCGCGCTGGAAGTCGGCGAAGCCAACTACCAGCCCGACGACCCCGCGCTCGCTCCGCTGCTCAACAATCTCGCCGCGCTGTTCCACGAACAGGCGCGCTACGAAGACGCCGAAGTCCACTACCGCCGGCTGTACGAAATCCGCGCACGCCAGCTCGGCCTCGATCATCCGGAAATGGCGCTGGTGCACAACAACCTCGGCGCGCTGCTGCATCGCCAGGGCAAATTCCGCGAGGCCGAACCGTTCTACCGCCGCGCGCTGGCCATCGACGAATCCGCGCTCGGCTCCGACCACCTTACCGTCGCCAAAGACCTCGACGACCTCGCCACCCTGCTCACCGATCAGGACCGCAACGCCGATGCCGAGCCGCTGGTCCGCCGCGCCATGGAAATCCGCCAGAAGCGCCTCGGCGTCAACCACCCCGAGCTCATCCCCACCTTGGAGAATTACGCCGCCATCCTCCACCGCCTCGGCCGCCACGACCGCGCACAGGTCTACGAATCCTACGTCCGCGATTTGCGCGCGCAACAACGCAAGCCGAAGCCGGATTGACCGCCCTAGCTTTCGCTTTTCACCGGCAGAGGGATCACCGATTTCAAGTGCAGGTCGCGCTGCGGGAACGGAATTTCAATCTTGTGCTCGCGGAAGGCGCGGAACATCGCGTAGTACAGGTCGCTGGCCAGCACCTTGGGGTTCTGCACGCGCGTCTCGGTCCACACCCGCAGCTCGAAGTTCAGCGCGCTGTCGCCGAAGCCGGTGAAGATGACGTCGGCCGCCGGAGTGTCCAGCACGTCGGCGTTGGCCCGCGCCACCTGCAACACCACGTCGCGCACCTGCTCCGGGTTGCTGCCGTAGGAAACGCCGAACGGAACCTTGAAGCGCACCCGGCGATCGTTGGCCGTCCAGTTGATCACCCGGTTCTCGATGAACTGCGAATTGGGCACGATAATCACCACGTTGTCGTTGGTGCGCACCCACGTGCTGCGCGCCACGATGCGCACCACGTCGCCGTAAATCCCCTCCACTTCCACCCGGTCGCCCACCTTCACCGGCCGCTCCACCAGCAGAATCACGCCGGAGATGAAGTTGTTGGCGATATTCTGCAAGCCCAGCCCGATGCCGATGCCCACCGCGCCGCCCACCAGCAGCAGGCTGTTCAGGTTGACCCCGGTGGACTGCACACCGATCAGCAGCCCCAGCAGGAACACACCATACCCGCAGATGCGCGCCAGCGCGTACCGCTGGCCCTGATCGAGCGCGGTGTACACCAGCAGCTTGTCGCGCAGCAGCCGGCGGGTCCACGCCGAAAACAGCCCCAGCAGCAGGAGAAAGATCACCGCCTTGATGACGAATCCCGGCGTGATCGCCAGGTCGCCGATGGTGAAATACGGCGTGGCCACGATGCGCCGCACCGTTTCGTTCATCAGCAGGTCGCGCCACGGCTCCATCACCGGCGAGAGCATCCGCAGGCCGATCATCACCGCAATCACCAGCAGCGCCAGCAGGATCAGCCGGAACATGAACGAGAAGCGCATGACCTTCCCCCCGAACTACGAGCCAAGGATATACTCCCTGGGCGCGCCGATGTCACCCGCCATCGCAGAATTGCGGAAGCCGGCAGGCGGGCAGCTTGCGCTCCCAACGACTGCCCAACTGCCGGTGAGCCGGAGCCGAATGGATTCACGCTGTGCGCGGCCGGTTGGTGTACACTCGGTTATCTGCTGAATGCACTATGGAGCGGCCGATGGCTACACGTAAGCTTTGCGTTGCAATTCTGGCGTCGCTGGCGCTGGCCGGCGCGCTGCCCGCGCAATCGTCCTATGAAACCGACGTCGCCGCCGGACTGAAAGCCTACAACGCGGGCGATTTCCCCGGCGCGGAACGGGCCTTCAAGCGCGCGCTCAAGGACGTCGAAGCATTCAGCCCCACCGACGCCCGCGTCGGGCAGGTGCTGGTCAATCTTGCTACCGTCAAGAAAGCCCAGCGCCTCGACAAGGAAGTCGAGCCGCTGCTGCGTCGCGCGATCGTCGTACTCGAGCTCGCCCTCGGCCCCGACCATCCCGATCTCGCCTCGGCCCACGAAAACCTGGGCATGAATTATTACGACGAACTGCTCGGCAAGGCGGGCACCACGCGCAGCGACATTCGCCGCCACTACTCCGCTCTCACCGGAATCGGCAACACTTCTGGCGCCAATCTGGGACTGGTAACGGGCAGGGGCGCCGGCGTCACCACCACTGGCGCGCTGGCCCAGGCCCATCAGCGGGCGGCCAAAGAGGATCCCGAGGTGGTTTTCTTCACCAAAGCCGAAGAACACCTGAAGAAGGCGCTCGAAATCCGCGAAAGTTACTTCGGCGGCGCCAGCGCGGAAATTGTCGGCAGTTTGCGCGACCTCGGCGAAATCTACGTCGTCACCCGCCGCGTCGAGCAGGCTGAAACCGTGCTCCGCCGCGCGCTGGCCATTCGCGGCTCCCTCGGCGGCGATGATGACGCCGAGGCCGCCCTGGTCATGAACATGCTCGCCAGCGTTCACCGCAACAACAAGAATTACGCCGAGGCTGAGCCGCTCTATCAGCGCGCGCTCGCCGTGCAGGAAAAACTCCTCGGGCCCGCGCACGCCGACCTGGTCCCCACGCTCCAGGCTTACGCCGTGCTGCTCAAGGAAACCGGCCGCCGCGACGAATCGAAACAATTCGAATCCCGCGCCAAAGACATCCAGAAGCGCAACCCTTCGTAAGCGGTAGTCTTGTTGGTTGTAGTTGGTAGTTGGTAGTTGGCAGTTGGTAGTTGGTAGCTTGTGATTCTGTCTGCGTCTACGAATCTGCGTTCATCTGCCTAATCTTGCGTTCATCTGCGATAAGGTCTTGTTCTGCGTTTCCTTTTGCCTTTACCGCCTAGTCCAGCCCCTCGTACATCTTCTCCGTCTCCGCGTGTTCCGCATCTCCCGCGCGCACCACCCGCGGCGCCGCGCCCTTGAACGGCTCTTCGCCCGGCAACCGCTCGATCCACCGCTGGTGCGACAGCTTCTCATGATCCGAAAAATCCAGCCGTACCACGATGCGCACCCGCTCGCCGCCGTTTTCCTTCTCCGGCTCGGCGCGCTCAAACTTCCACGCCAGCTTTTCCCCCAGCCGGAACCCGCGCTTCCATCCTTCCAGCTTGTGGTGCGCCTGCTGGGCAACTTCCTCCCGCGTGCCGAAATCGAAAATCAGATAGGATTGCGCCATGCGCATTCGTATATCCGCCCCCGCGCATCCCTGTCAAGTGACGCCCGCTTGCAGTGCCGGAGCTCTGCCTGTCCCGAGCAGCGTCGAAGGGCTCCCGCCTTGCCTTTTTTCGTTCGCCCTAGCGGCCCTGCTTTTTGTAGCGCCGAGCTTCAGCCCGGCCACTTGGAGTGCGGAAGCTCTGCTCCCGCCTTGCTTTTCTTCGGCGGCGCTTGCGCCGCCTTTGGAGTGCGCCGGCTTGCCGTCGCTTGGTTTAGAGCATGCCCCGAACACCACAACGTCCCCAGCGCAAGGCAAGGCGGGAGCAGAGCTCCCGCACTCCACGCAGACCCCGTGGCGCACCGCGCCCGCCCACGTCACGCCCACGCATTACAAAATCGACGTCGCCTTCGAGCCCGACCGCCACTTCCTCCGCGCCACCGCCGCCGTCACCCTCCGCATCGAACCATCCTGCGATCCCGGTAGGGGCGGACCGCCGCCTGCCCCGAGCGCAGTCGAGGAGTGTCCGCCCGATTCCACCGGCGCCGCAGCCATCGAATTCGAACTCAATCGCCACCTCACCCTCCGCTCTGTCACCGACGCGCAAGGCCGCTCGCTCGAATTCATTCGCAGCCCGCGCCTCACCTCCCACAAACTCCTCGTCCGCCTCGCCGAGCCGGTCGTAGGGGCGACCGCCCCCTGTGGCCGCCCCACCGGGATCCCTCCAGAAGCGGGGCAGACACATAGGCCTGCCCCTACGGATTCTCTTGCATCGGCGACGCCGCGTTCAGAATCGCCGGCCGCCTGCATCACCCTCACCTTCACCTACGACGGAGCGCTCCCGCCCGCCCCGCTCGACTACATCACCCCCGACGGCATCCTTCTGCGCGACGAATCCCGCTGGTACCCCGCCACCGACCTCGTTGCATTCACCACCAACATGTTTGAAGTAGCTGTGCCAAGGGGCTGGTTTGTGCTCAGCTCCGGACAATACAGCTTGAGTGAAAACTCCAATGGGTTTCAGGTCTATAGGTGGGAGACGGGGTCGGTTTCTGTGCGTGTTTTGGCGGGTCAGGTAATTGGTGCGCAAACCTCATTCGTTGAAGAGCCGCTGACAACAGTGAAGTCTGGCCACAAGCAATTCGTTCACTACCTTCTCCCCGAAAAAAACAGCCATGCACTTATAAGGAGCATTGCCGGACCGTTCATGCACTTTCGCGAAGTAATAGGAGACGTCGCGACAATGAGATTTCGCACCGGACTCGGGTTCTTTGGCGCGCATGGCGTGATCGGCTACTCTGCCCCAGGCTTCCTCATCGTCAGCAAAGACGTCGTGAAGTGGCACGGCCACCGCGGCCTTGCGCCGGAGTTTCTGCCGCACGAAATCGCGCACCAGTGGTTCCCCATCGAAGTCACGCTGCGCAGCGAAGAAGACGGCTGGCTCGCCGAATCCCTCGCCGAGTATCTGGCCTGGCGCTACCTCGAAGAAAAACAGCCCGACGACGCGCGGCGCATGGTGGAGCGCGCGGTGCGCTCGACGCTGGCGCGTCTGCCGCTGCGCCCGCTGCGGCTGGGGCTGAAGCTGTTCGCGCTGGAAGACTGGGACGCGACGCACGCTACGCTCTACCAGCGCGGCATGTTGGTCTGGCGCACACTCGAAACCGTCATCGACCGCGAGCGCGTGGACCGCGCGCTGCGCGAATACTACGCGCGGCACCGCGGCGGCCCCGCATCCATTGCCGACTTCCGCCGCATCTGCGAAGAAATCTCCGGCCGCGACCTTACATGGTTTTTCGACTACTACATCAATGGCGTCGAGCTCCCCACCATCACTCTCCGCCGGCTGCCTTCCGTCGCGCCGGGCGAGCTGGCCGGCGAAATCCACATCTCCAACGTCCCGCACGATTTTCAAGTGCGCGTCGAGTTGCGCATCACCACCCGCGAAGGCGCCCTCAACCACTCCCTGGCCACCCGCGGAGCCGTGACGCCGTTCGCCATCAACGTGCCCGCGCCGGTCACCGCTATCGAGCTCGACCCGCGCCTGCGCATCCTTCGCGTCACCGAGCCCGCCCGCCGCCACCGCGCGCAACTCGCTGCCCTCGAGCAGCAGTCAGACTTGGAAGGAACGGACTCTAGCGACGAGACACTGCGCGGGTTGATCCGCATGTTTGAGTCTGTGATCGCGCTTGACCCCGAAAATCTTGCCGCCAATCATCAACTCTACTATCTCAAAATCGGCCGCCTGCAACTTCGCCTCCAGCAATACGACGCCGCGTGGAAGTCGCTCGACCGCGCGCTGGCCCTGGAATCGCTCAACCCGATGGCCACCGATCTGCACCGCGCGTGGGCCCGCGTGTTTCGCGCGCGCGCGGCACTGGCTCGCGGCGACCGCGCAGCGGCTCGCCGCGAAATCGACGCCGGCCTCGCGCTCAAGTCCCCCGCACTGGAAACTCCCGTCACCTGGCCCGACACCACCGCCCAGCCCATCTCCGCCGACGCCGCCCTCCGCGCCCTGCTTTTGTAGGGGCGGGCTTACAACCCGCCCGTCGCCTTGACGCCCTTACCGTAGGGGCGGACCTGTGCTTGCCCCGAGCACAGTCGAGGGGTGTCCGCCCTGAAGTGCTCCGTTCTGGGCGCACACCCAGGTGCGCCCTTAGGCCCAATCCCACTCACAAGCAAAAAGGGGCAGGCGCGCGGCCTGCCCCTTCGCTAACAATTCAGAATCGCACGGGCGGTCCCGAAGCTTCGGGAGCCCGTGCCCCAAACTACCTCGATACGTTATACGTCGCCGACGTGGAGTGGCTGATGTTGCCCGACGTCGCGGTCACCGTCACCTGATACGGCCCTTGCAGCTTCTGCCCGGTGCTCCCGGCGCACGCCGACTGGAACATCGCGAGCGACATCACCAGCATCACCGCGCCCAGCGTCACCGCGTAGCCCAACCGCGCCACGCGCCGCCGCCCGGCCATGCCCACCGCGATCAGCGCCGTCGCAAAAGCCGCCACCCACAGCCACAGCAGCGGACTGCCGCCCATCGGCGGCACGCTGCCAAAAATCGTCGGCGCGATGGTCACCGTCACGTTGGTAGCTCCAGCGCCCGCAGGGATGGTCGAAGGATTCACCGAGCAAGTCCCCACGAATGGACTCGTGGTGCAGGAGAGGGACACGGGCGAAATGAACACGCCGCCAGCCAGGAGCGGCGAAACCAGAACCGTAAATGAGCCGGACTGCCCTGGCCTAACCGTCAAGACAGTCGTGCTGGGTGCCGTCGTGGTAATGGAAAAATCACTGGAGCAGCTTCCACCCAAGAAGGTAAGGCCCTTCGAACGATGGTCAATGGTCCCGATGGTCGTAGCCATTCCTGTCGAGGTCACGCTGTAGAGTGGTCCTGCGCCCCCAAAGGTCTGCTTCCACAGAATGTTTCCGGAAATAGGGTCAAAGGTTAGCGCCTGAGCCTCGTTGTTGGTAAGTGGAGCGGCAATGGGAATGTTTGTGATCGCAAACGGTGTCACCGTGGGATCAAAGCGCTCGAAAATGACATTGCTGAGGCCTGAAGCGTGGTACATCATGTTGTCCACCGGGTTGAATGCAATCGCCTCTCCGTCGTCGCCATTCCCGAGCGCCCCAACAAGCGTGGCGGCTCCGGTACTCTGATTGATCGAGAACAACGACTCAGAAACGTTTCCTCCGTCGCCGGTCACACCGTAGAGCACTCCCGCGCAACTGAAGGCAATGCCCGCGAACAGATCGCCCATGTTGCCAATCTGAGTGACCACTCCGGTTGTCGGATTGACGGTGCCCAGCACGCGGTTGGCAACTCCGTTCAGGCGCAACACCACAAACACCTGGCCACTGACCGGATGCGTAGCGAGGCCATTTGCCCCCAAAATCGTCTGCCCCGCCAGCGTCATTGTCACGCTCCCCGTAGTAGCCGCGGTGGCCGGATTGATCGTGCGCAGTTGAGCGTCACTCTGGGAAACGGATAAGAGCGTGCCTTGCGCGCTCGCGGAGCCAGCTACCAACGCCAAGACAGCAACCGCGCAAAGCGCCATGCGGACAACCACACGCGTACGGTTCATCTTGCCCTCCGAAAGAGTGGACACCCCGTGCTTGGTAACAATTCGTGCGGGTTTCTGGGCTCTCATCAAGACGTGAGGATTTTATGAGCTAAACCGCAAAAGGTCAATACGTTCGGGCGGGAATTGCACAGTGGCTGTGCACCGCGCGTGTCACCGCTACCTGCACAACCGCTTCAAATCCTTCTTCGCGTCTTCGAGCTTGTCGTCCTGCCGCACCGCTTCACGATATTCGCGGCACGCCTCTTCCGCGCGTCCCAGCTTTTCGATCACGTTCCCCAGCCGCCACCGCGCGTGCGCGTGCGAAGGCGCATCCGGCTCCGGCGGCTGCCCCAGATACTTGCGCAGGTAGCCCTCCGCGCGCGGCATTTCTGCGCCCTTCACCAGCAGGCTGCGCGCCGCAAAAAAGAACGGGCTCAGATTGTCAGGCACGTTTTTCTCCGCCTGCGCCAGAACCCCATCCAATTCCTTCCACCGCTGCTGGTGCGCATACAGCGACGCCAGTTGCGAATAAGCCCCCGCGCGCCCCGCGTCGATTCCCAGCGCCTCACGCGCGTGCTTCTCCGCCAAATCCAGTTTCGAACTCGCGCCCGCCGAATAGAAACCGGCCAGCGCCAACCGCGCGCCATAGTGCTTCGGGTTGGCTTCCACCGCTTTCAAATAGAACGCCTCAAGCTGATCGTCCTGCTTTTCCCGCCGCGCAATCCGCGCCTTGGCCAGCCAGCCGCGCGCCGGATCAATTTTCAGAATCTCTTCCGCATACTGATGCGCGCGCTTCTTGTCGCCGCCCACGATCCCCGGCGCTTGCAGGTGGAAATCGATCAGCGCCATCCGCGCATTGATGTGCTGCGGGTCGAGCGCGATGGCCTGCTCGGTTTCGCGCTTGAACTTCCCCGCCAGCCCCGGCTGCCGAAAAATGTTGGCGCGCTCCGCTTGCCGCCCGTAGACGATTCCCAGCACGTAGTGATGGTCGGCGTTCTTGGGGTCCAGCGCGACCGCCTTTTCGGCCAGCGCCTGCGCGCCGTCGTAATCGCGGTACTCGAACTTGGCGAACGCCATCCAGTAATTTGCGCGTGCATCATTTGGATTCGCCCGCAGCCGTTGCTCCGCCGCCGCCGCCAGCCGCTTCCAGTGACTCCCCTCGATCAGCGCATCCGGCGACGCGTCGTTGGCAGACACTCCTGCCACAACGATGATCACCGCCAGCAAGGCTGCCCGAATTGCCCGCGAAGGTTGCACTTTTCTCCTTATTCTACCGCGTGACTCTAGCTTGGATGCCGCTCTTGCCGCAGCGGTTTCCAGCCCGCAACTTGCCATGTAACCCACAGCGCAAAAAGCCCTTGCCACCGCTTGGCGCACGATGCTACATTTGGCGAACAAATGGCGAAATAGAAGAAAAGGAGAAGCCAATGCCGCAATCGCTCGCCGTTCGCTCGCTCGCCGACGCGCCGCTCGCCGCCCGCGACGACCGGGCTGCCAATCTGCGCCAACTGGTCCACGATCTTGCCGCACGCCACAATTCGCCGCTCGTAGGGGCAGGCTCCGGTGCCTGCCCCGGTGTCGCTGACCACGCGCCGGCCTCAAATGGGCGGCCACAGGGGGCCGCCCCTGCGGACGATGTCATCACCGCGGTGCAGCACACGCCCGCCCGCGCCGCGCAATTTGCCCCGATGCCCGATTGGGTGCGCCCCGAGCTCGCTGCCGCCTACGCCGCGAAAGGTGTCGCACAGCTTTATACGCATCAAGCTGAAGCCGCCGAACTCGCGCGCGCCGGCCGCAACGTTGTCGTGGTTACGCCCACGGCGTCGGGCAAAACGCTCTGCTACAACCTGCCGGTCCTCAACTCCGTGCTCGAGAATCCCGACACCCGCGCGCTCTATCTCTATCCCACCAAAGCCCTCGCGCAGGACCAGCTCGCCGAGCTGCACTCGCTGTGCCGCGCGCTCGACGACCGCTTCGGCGTCTTCACCTACGACGGCGATACACCCGCCGACGCGCGCAAGGCCATCCGCCAGCAGGGCCACATCGTG
>Ga0187893_10012451_pt1 | contig 12059 bp, 10 predicted proteins | sample MA1701074metaG_FD_139574 | JGI IMG/M metagenome (GOLD analysis project Ga0187893, IMG submission 139574) | White microbial mat communities from a basaltic lava cave in the Kipuka Kanohina Cave System on the Island of Hawaii, USA - MA170107-4 metaG ... | reverse complement strand
CGCCAGGGCTTCCAGGAGTCCCGCGCGCATCCCGGCATGAGGCTCCTCGTCGAGCAGCGCGGTAAGCCGGGGAACGGCCTCCTGGAGCCCGAGCCTTCCAGCCGCGCGCGCGGCCTCGCGCCGCGTCTGCAATTCCTCCAGCGCCTTCAGGATCGCCGGGGCGGACGTCTTGTGCCCCAGCTCCCCGAGCGCGTGGAGGGCGACCTGCCGGACGTCGAGCCTCGGATGGGCGAGCAGCTGTTCCACCGCCGCCCGGGCTTCCTTGGCCCTCAACCCCTGGAGAGCCTGCACTCCCTTCATCAGCACGGAGGGATCCGCCTCCTGGTCGAGAAGTCGGACGATCTCGGGGATCGTCTCCCGGGCCTCGAGGGATTCGAGGGAATTGAGCGCACCCTCCCGGACCCGGGGGTCCTCGTCCCGAAGGGCCCCGACGACGTCGGGGATCGTCTCGCGGAACCCGAGCACGCAGAGCGCCGAGAAGGCCGAGGTCCTGAGCTCCGGATTCCGACTGCGGAGCGCGCGACGGACGATCTCGTCCGCGGCTTGGGGAGTCCCTGCGGCTAGGAGCGCCTCGAGCGCGGTGTACCAGGCGGCTTCGTCCTCCCGCTCCAGAATCCTTCCCAACTCGGGGACCGCCTCGGGATCCCGCAGGACGCAGAAGGCCCTCGCGGCCGTGCTCCGGTGGTGCGGGTTCTCGCTCCGGAGCAGGGCGATCAGCTTCGGCGCGGCCTCCGCGGACCGGAGGCCGGCCAGCGCCTGGACCGCGTCCGTGAACGGCCCGGGGGCGGGCTTTTCAAGCAGGGGGATGAGGGCGGGGATGGTCTCCGTCGCGCGGAAGCGGACGAGCGCGACTTGGGCGTAGCCCCGGTCGCTCGCATCCCCCTCCTCGAGCATCCGGAGCATCTCGGGGATGCACTCGCGGACGTTCCAGTCGATCAGGAGCTGGGCCGCGCTCCCCCGGACCACGGGGTTGGAATGCCGCAGCAGGGAGAGGACCTTCGGGACGATCTCCCGCGTCTCGAGGTGCTTGAGGACCTGGCCGGCCCGGAACCTCTGGTCGAAATCCTCCTCCCCGAGGAGCGGGAGGAGTTCCGCCGCGGCGGAGCGCAGGCCCCAGCGGCCGATCTCCCTCACGACGGCGGGCCGCTCGGCCCGCGCGCCGCGGAGCGCCCGCGGCGCGAGAACCTCGAGGTCCTCCGCCCGGATCTCGGGGTGGACGAGCTTCCCTTCGCGGCGCTCGACGGCCGCCAGGAAGGCCTCCGTCCAGAGCCACGGCCGGTCAAGGTCGAGCCGGTCCTCGATGCCCGGCAGGATCGCCCGGAGGCGGGGCGAGAACGACTCCCGGACCGCGAGCCTCCGGAGGACGTCCCGGGCGCGCCCGGCCAGCTCGCCGTCCGGGTCGGACGCCGCCTTCTCCAGGGCCGGCACCGCGGGCCTCCCGAGGGCGAGCAGCCCGCGGATCGCCGCGTCGCGCTCCCCGACCCGGTCGGAACCGAGCCGGCGCACGAAGTCTTCGGCGCGCCGGGCCGGGTCGTCCTGGCCCAGGAGCGTCCCCAGGAGGAGAGCGGCAGCGACTCTCATGTCCGAATGGAACGATGGGCATCGCCCGCGGTTCGGGCGATCCCATCCTCTTGTATGATCGCGAAGAGACGCAAGGAGGGCAAGCCTCCGGCCCCGCGAGACTTCCGGGCCCGGGCCTGCCTCGAGGAGGATCGATGAGCGGACTCTGGAAGGACGACGACGAGCTCTTCGGGCTCGTCCGGCGCGAGCTGTTCAGCGCCGTCGTGGGCGACGTGATGGACGCCCTGGGCCTCCGCCGCCAGTTCCTGCCGCCGCGGATCCGGCCGCTTCGGGAGGAGACGTTCCTGGTCGGCCGGGCGATGACCGTCCTCGAGGCCGACTGCCCGGAGGAGGCCGCCGCGCGAGAGGGAAACCCGGCCCTCCGGAAGCCGTTCGGCCTCATGCTCGAGGCGCTGGACGACCTGAAGCCGCGCGAGATCTACGTCTGCGCGGGCGCCTCGGGGGCCTACGCCCTCTGGGGCGAGCTCATGAGCACGCGCGCGCTCCTGCTGGGGGCGGCCGGGGCGGTCCTCGACGGCTACCACCGCGACACCCGCGGGATCCTCGCCCTCGGCTTCCCGACCTTTTCCCACGGGGCCTACGCGCAGGACCAGGGCCCCCGGGGCAAGGTGATCGATTTCCGCTGCGCGCTCGAGATGGACGGGGTCCGGGTGGCGCCGGGCGACGTCCTGGTGGGCGACGTGGACGGCGTCTGCGCGGTCCCGCGCGCGGCCGAGGAGGAGGTCTTCGCCAAGGCCCTCGAGAAGGCCCGGGGCGAGAAGTCGGTCCGCAAGGCGATCGAGGGGGGGATGAGCGCCGTCCGGGCCTTCGAGAGCTACGGAATCCTCTAGGCCCACCGGAAATCTGGCGTCCGGCTGACCACACGGGGCCGAGGTCGGGGTATCATTCATGGGCAGTAACAAAGCGGCGGTTTGCCGATATAGAGACTCGGACGCCGGGCCGGAGCGGGACCCCGAAGCGTTGCGCCGGACAGCGAAGGAGGGCGAGATGCTCAGGATCACCACGGACCGCAGGTTCGAGGACTGCAGCGGAACCACCCGCCGGGACTTCATCCGGGTGGGCGCCCTGGGGCTGACGGGGATGACCCTCCCCGCGCTCCTCAAGAACCGGGCCCACGCTTCCAACGGCAACGGCGGCACCAAGGACACCTCGGTCGTCTGGCTCTGGCTGGGCGGCGGGGCGACCCACGTCGAGACCTTCGACCCGAAGATGACCGCCCCCTCCGAGTACCGAAGCGTGACGGGCGAGTGCAGCACCCCGATCCCGGGCGTCTCCGTCGGGGGCACGTTCCCCAAGATCGCGCGGGTCGCCGACAAGATGGCCCTCGTCCGCTCCTTCACGCACCGCAACAGCGGGCACGGCGGCGGCACCCACTGGGTCATGACCGGCTACGACAACCGCGTCGTGGACAACGGCGGCGTCCCGAGCTATCCCTCGATGGGCTCGATCCTCGCCCGGGTGCGCGGCTCCAACCACTCGATGACCGGCATGCCCACCTACGTCCGCCAGAGCCGGATCGGGAGCGACGGCCCCGCCTTCCTCGGGGCAGGCGCCTCGCCCTTCGACCCCTCCGGAGGCGCCCGGAACAACATGAACCTCAACATCCCGCGCGAGCGCCTCGAGGACCGGAAGACCCTCCTGGAGAGCCTGGACAACCTGAACCGCGAGGTCGACAACAGCGGCGCCATCGAGGGCATGGACCGCTTCGAGCAGCAGGCGTTCAGCACCGTCCTCGGCAAGGCCGCCCGGGCCTTCGACCTCAAGGCCGAGGACCCGAAGGTGGTCGACCGGTACGGGAGCGGCCTGGGGCAGCAGCTCCTCATGGCCCGCCGCCTCTGCGAGACGGGCTGCGGGTTCGTCACCGTCTCCTACGGCGGCTGGGACATGCACGGGAACATCAAGCGCGGGCTCGAGTCCCGGTCGCCCCAGCTCGACCACGCGGTCTCGACGTTCATCGAGGACACGGTCCGCCTGGGCCTCGACAAGAAGATCCTACTCGTCATCACCGGCGAGTTCGGCCGCACCCCGAAGATCAACCAGGGGGCGGGCCGCGACCACTGGGCGCCCCTCAGCACGCTGGCTCTGGCCGGCGGCGGCCTCAAGATGGGACAGGTGGTGGGCGAGTCGGCCTCCAAGGTCGACGTGCCCCACGCGCGGCCCGTCTCGCCCCAGGACCTCATGGCGACGGTGTTCCACGTCCTGGGGATCCCGACGGACGTCCAGTTCATGGACTTCTTCGGCCGGCCGAAGTACATGATCGAGGGCGGCAAGCCGATCGCGGAGCTGATCTAGGCGATTCCGGCCCAGTCGTAGTTGAAGCTCACGCTGACGCGGTCGGCGCCCGCGGGATTGGGCCCGACCTCGTGCCGGAGCCAGCTTTCGAAGAGGATCACCCGCCCGGTCCTCGCGGGGTAGCTCACGTGCTGCCGGTTCTCGGGACGGCAAGCGGCCCGGCGCGGCGGCGAGGCCATCCGCCGGTCCAGCCGGGGGTCCTCGAGCCGGATGGGGGAACAGCCCCGGGGCGCCTGCACGAAGTAGGTCCCGCTCAGCACGGAGAGCGGGTGGAGGTGCAGGCCGTGCGCCGCGGCCCGCGGCAGGACGTTCACCCAGCAGTCCGTCATCCGGAGCCGGCCCTTCCCGAGATCGAGCTCGAGGCGGCGGGCGAAGGACTTCACATGGGGCGCCAGGAGGGCCTCCAGGCGCATGAACGTCGAGAACGAGCGGTGAAGCCGGCAGAGGGACGCGTAGGACGTGTAGCCCAGGGGGTAGTGCTTCCGGCACCACTTCCGCCCCTCGACGTCGTGCTCCCGGATCCGGCGCGTCTCGGCCAGGACTTCGCGGGCGAAGGCCGTTCCGCCCGAGCGGACCAGGGGGGCGTCGTAGACCAGGGTCGGGAACCAGGAGCGGATCGTCACGGCCGAGATAGGACAACCGAATCCGGCCCCGGAGTCAAGCGATCGCCCGTATAATCTGGGGAGGGGCATGAAGAGACGCGACTTCCTCCGGAACGCGGCCCTCGGCGCGGCGTCGGCGGCCGTTCCCGGGATCCCGTCCCTCCTCGCCCAGGACGGCGGCCCTGCCTTCCAGGAGATCACCCGCGAGCAGGAGGAGGCCGTCAACAAGGGCCTGGACTGGCTCGCCAAGTACCAGTACAGCTCGGGCGGCATCGGCTCGACCTGCCAGACGGCCTTCACGGGACTCGCGGGCCTGGCCTTCCTCGCCAACAATTCGACCCCCTACCGCGGCAAGTACGCGAAGAACGTCCGGCAGTGCCTGAAGTTCCTCCTCCGCTGCACGCACAAGACGAGCGGCTTCATCAACGAGGCGGCCGGGCGGGGCCTGGGGGGCTCCGGCATGCACGGGCACGGCTACGCCCTCTGGTTCCTGGCCGAGCTCTACGGGATGTGCGGCGACATGGTCGACCTGGGGGACGAGAGCATCAAGGAGTCCATCCGGAAGGCGGTCGAGTGCACCCAGGCCAGCCAGGACCCCAACGGCGGCTGGACCTACGAGCCCCAGCCGATCGGCCACGAGGGCTCGGTCACCATCACCCAGGTCCAGGCGCTCCGCTCCGCGCGGAACTCCGGGATCGCGGTGAAGAAGGCCGTGATCGACAAGGGGATCGACTACATCCGCAAGTCCACCATGGCCGACGGCACGATCGCCTACAGCCTGGGCTCGCGCGGGAACGGCGGGACCTACGCGCTCACGGCGGCCGGGATGTGCGTCTTCGCGATGTACGGCCAGTACGACGCCCCCGAGGTGAAGCGCGGCCTCTCCGCCCTCATGGATTTCCTCTCCGGGCGACGGAGCCGGAACGGGCACCACGACTACTACGCCCACCTCTACGCGGGGCAGGCCTGCTTCTTCGCGAAGGCCAAGGACCCCACGTTCTGGACGAAGGGCTTCGCGACCATCCGGAGCGAGCTCCTGGCCAGCCAGGACCGGATCACGGGCTGCTGGTCCCAGGACGGCTACGGCGGGGCCTTCGGGACCGCCTGCGCCACGCTCGTCCTCCAGATCCCCTACCGCTTCCTCCCGATCTTCCAGGAGTAGCCCCTCCGGAAGCGGGGCAACATTCCGTCCCCTCCCGCGTTAGACCCTTGAGATTCCGAGGGTCCGACCATGAAGACCGCTCTCGTGGCGCTCCTGCTCCTCCTCGTCCAGGCCAAGGACCGCCCCGCCCAGGGACCCGGCGCGGAGCCCGGCAAGCCCGCCCCCGCGTTCAAGCTCAAGAGCCAGGACGGGAAGCTCGAGGTCGACAGCGGGAAACTCAAGGGCAAGCCCGCCCTCCTCATCTTCGGCAGCTACACCTGACCCCCCTTCCGCCAGCAAGCGGCTGCGCTTGAGCGGATCCACGCGACCTACAAGGACCAGGCGGCGATCTACATCGTCTACATCCTCGAGGCCCACCCGGAGGACGGCTGGAAAATGGCGTCCAACGAGCGGGCGGGCATCAAGGTGAACCAGCCCAAGACCTACGAGGAACGCGTCAAGGTCGCGGGCGACTGCATGAAGGACATGAAGCTCTCGATCCCGTGCCTGGTCGACGACATGCAGAACACCGCCCAGAAGGCCTACGCGGGCTGGCCCGACCGGATGTACGTGATCGACAAGGACGGCGTGGTCGCCTACCGGGGCGAGCCGGGGCCGCGCGGCTTCAAGCCCGCGGACGCCGAGGAGGCGCTCAAGAAGGCGCTGGGAAAGTAGCGATCCTCCGTCAGCCGGTAGCCCAGAACTGAGAGCTATTCCCGCCTCTCCCTCGCATAACTGACCAGCTCCTGGAAGCCGCGGCCCGCGTGCGTGCCCGTCACCCGCACCGGGCCCTCCCAGAGGGGGCCCGTCTGCGAGAGGAGGGGAAGTTCCCGCTCCTTGAACATCGCCTCCACCCGGAGCCGGAGCGGCCCCGCGGCGAGCTCCCACGACACCGGGTAGCGCGCCTTGGAGGGCGACTCCCACCACTCGAGCGGCCGCGCCTCCATCGGGTAGGGGCGGGCGTCGTGGGTCAGGACGGAGCGGAGGACCCGGCCGTCGGTGATGTCGCGGAGCGCGTAGGCGTTCACCGCCGTTCCGTCGTCGAGCTGGAGGCCCCACCACGACCAGCCGAGCTTCGGGCCGATCCAGGACTTCCCCCACTGGTGGTCGTACCAGAAGAGGCCCTTCGCCTTCTTTCCGAGGACCGTGCCGGAGGCGTCCAGCCGCGGGATCGTGTAGTAGTGCATGTCCTCCCGGCGCTCCAGGCCCGTGAGCCCCGTTCCCTCGACCGGGAGGGGCTCGCTCGTCGCGCGGAGCTCGAGGTCCACCTCGCCGGCCCGGAGCCGGTAGATCCGGTCCCCGGTCCGCTCGAAGCGGTCGCCCCCGTATTCGAGACGGAGCGGGTCGCCGCCCTTCTCGAGCGGCTCGCCCGGGATCACGTCGTGCGGGGCCGGGAGCCGCGGAATCCCGGTCGTCCGGGTGAAGGCGGCCAGCGCCTCCGCCCCGAGGCGCGAGCGGTAGCGGCCCCGGCCGGTCTTGAGGTCGATCAGGTCCGAGATCAGGTAGCGGGACTGGGGGAGCGTCCCCGCCTTGTATCGGAAGAAGCTCGAGACCCAGGCCCACTCGCCCCCGTCCTCGTCCGAGAGCCAGCCGTAGTGGTACCACCACTCGACCTCGACGCCGGAGTGGACCCCCTCCTCGCGGTCGGGGTCGAAGGCCCAGTCCGGGCCCGCGGAGCAGCCGAGGAGGGCCGAGAGGAGGAGCGGCCGGAACCGCATGCCCGGGAGTGTAGCGCCCCTACTTGACCGAGTCGAGCTCCTTCTTGGCCTTGGCGGAGACGGGGAGCGGCTTGAACTCGTCGGAGATCCGCCTGAGGGCCTTCTTCTTCTCGTCCACGCTCGCCTCGGCGAGCGCGGCGGCGAGCTGCCGCTCGCCCTCCTCGTCGAGCTTCTTGAGCGCCGCCTCGGCGTCGGCCTTGATCGTTCCGCCCCGGAGCCTGGAGAGCTTCGTGTAGGCCTCGACGGCCTTCTTCGTCTCGCCCTTCTCCCGGGCGATCTCGCCGTCGTTGGAGAGGGCCTTGGCCATCTGCCAGACGGGAAGCGGGACCTTCTCGCCGGCGACCTTGGCGAGCGCCTCGTTCATCTTCTTCACGAGCTCGCCCCCGCTCAGGCCTCCCACGTGGCGGGAGATCTCCTTGCCCGACGGATCGGCGAAGACGGTCGTGGGCGTCTGGAACGTGCCCTGGAAGTAGCGGCCCACGAAGGTCCATCCCGACGTGTGGGTCTCGCAGGGGACCGTGTGGTACTCGTTGCAGAGCTTCTGCTTCTCGCGGCCGACGATCACCTCCTTCGTGCCGTGGGAGGTCTCCTGGTGCGCGACGATGTTGACGAGGTTCCGGGAGGCCTCGATGACCTTCGCGTCCTTGTATGACGACTCCGCCATACTTTGGCAGCTGGGTCAGTTGTCCTTGTGGACGGTGAACATGAGGGGGACGTTGCGGGCGGTGGCCTCCTTGACGGCGGCGTCGAAGTCGGCCTTCCAGTCGATCCCCTGGCCCGGGAGCGGCCCCTTCGAGGGCCGGTTCTGCGCGTGGGCGGCTCCCGCCGCCGCGAGCGCCAGGGCCAGGGCGAGGGACGTCGTCTTCATGAGCTTGCTCCTCCTGGGGGATGGGACACCGCCAGTAAACCAGACCGTCTATTTTCCTGCCAGTAAACCAGCCAGTTTGGTTTACTGGCAGGAAAGCAGCCTGGCTGGATTCCTGCTAGCGGAGGGGCTTGACCCAGACGGGGCTCGACCAGGCCATCTCGTCGTCCGCCTGGATCACCCGGACGTAATACCACTGCTCGGTGGTCTGAGCGTCCCACTCGGGATCCGTCCAGCGGATCCGGTGCTCCTCGGCGTTGAGCGGATGGTCGAGGCTCCCCTCCGCGTGGAGGACTCTCGAGCGGCCCAGGATCTCGACCGAGCGGATCGGGCGGGCTCCGCGCACGTAGATCTCGAGGGCCGGGGCCTCCTTCTGGGCCCACTCCTCGCCCATCCAGCGCTCGCCGCTCCTCATCTCCAGGACCAGGCCGTAGGTCGTCGACCCGTAGGTGCGGCGGTCCCACATCGCCTGCCAGACCGCCTCGCGCGTGTTCTCGGGCGCGAAGACGCAGGCGTAAGAGACGCCGAAGCCGTGGTCCGTCGAGGCGATCACCCCCACCTTGTAGCCCTTCTCGAGGGCGTTCCAGTAGAAGCCGTTCTTGTTCCTCGTGTTGGTGTACTCGCGCGGGCAGCCCGGGTGCTCGTAGGAGCCGCGGCAGGCCTGGAAGATCTCGCAGAGGCGCTGGTAGCGGTCGTCCTGGACCTCCCAGGCCGTGCCCATCCCGGGGTCGGCCCCGGTGTGGGGGATCGTGAGCGCCCGCAGGTTGTTCTTCTCGAGGAGCTTCCAGCCGCCCGCGAGCGTCGAGGAGGCCGCGAGGCTCCGGTCCAGTCGCAGGTCCGGCCGCGAGGGGAAGACCGTGTTGTGGTGGCCGTGGGGGTACTGGAGCGACCACTCGTAGTTGTAGAGGACGCTCATCGCCCCCGGCACGTGGTAGAGGTCGGCCAGCTTCTGCTGTTTCCACCAGTAGTAGTCGATCACGTCGTAGCCCTGCTGCCGCGGGTCCTCCGCGTGGTCGGAGAGGGCGAACCAGTCGTAGCGGCAGACGTCGTGCCCGTAGCGGTAGAGGTCGTCGGGCGAGGGCTCGTTCCCCTGGCTGCACCGGGAGACGTTCGAGTGGCGGTGGGTGTCCCCCCAGAGGAGCCGGTAGGTCTTGCCCGCCACGGTCGACCGATAGGGCTCGATCCGGGGGAGCGGGCGGGTCGCCTCGTCCTTGGGCGGGGGCGCCTCGGGGAGTCCCCCCTTCGACTCGGCGGGGCCCGCGGAGACGGACGCGAGGAAGATCTCGCCCTGCCAGCCCTTGCGGCCGTCGAAGTCCCGATGGTGGTCGTGCGGCTCCGCGGCGGCCGGCTCGGCCCGCTTCGCCCCGGCCGGCGGGGCCTTCGGGATGTGGGCCGCGCGGTGCTCGCCGCCGTAGGCGACCCGGATCCCCTCCGGGGTGGACGACAGCGCGGGCTCCTCGAGGTAGCCGTCCCCGCGGCCGAACTTCACCGGCTCGCCCCAGGCCCCGCCCCGGAAGGGCCGGCCCAGGAGCTCCCAGAAGTAGCCGATCCCCGGCGAGTTCGCCTCGCGGCGGAGGACCCGGTAGAGGACCCACGGCTCGCCGCCCGCGAAGCCGACCTTGGGGAGCCCGGTGTGCGCGATCCGGTAACCCTTCGGGGCCGCGACCTGGTCGCGCGGCCGGCCCGGGAGACGGACGGTCTCGCCGTCCAGGACGCGGACTTCGAGGGCCGACTTCACGCCGAGTCGCCCGTGGTCCGTCTCGGTATACCGCTTCAGGTTCTCCCCGGTGATCGTGGTCCGGCCGGAGTTGCCGTGCGAAGGGATGTCCACCACGTCCCAGCTCGCCCAGACCGTCCCGTCGGGCGCGGCCGAGATCCAGGGATGGAGGTCGTACTCGCCCCGGGCGGAGAGGCGGCGGGGGGCGGCGTCGCCGCGCTTCCAGTAGACGTCGTAGTCGCCGTCGGCGAACGCGCACCAGGCGACGTGCAGCGTCCCCTTCGCGTCGAAGGCGACCGAGGGGTCCCAGTCGTTCGCGTCGGGGTCGCTCACCGGGCGCGGCTCGGCCCACGCCCGCCCGTCCCAGGCGCGGAGGTGGATGTCGTAGGCCTTCCCGGCATGGACCTGGTAGGCGACGGCCACCCGCCCGTCGGGCGCGGCGGCGACCTCGGGGTTCTGATGCGAGCGCGACTCCTCCGGAACCAGCCGCGCCGGGGGCGACCAGGCGGCGCCCGAGAGCCGGCTGTACCAGACGGTGGCCACCCGGTCCGGCTCGGTCCGCGTCCAGAGGCACCACACGTCGTTCTCCTGCGCCGCGAGCGCGGGCCGGACGTACTGGCCGGGCTCGGGCGTGAGGACCGTCGGCCCCGAGCTCGTCCCGTCCTTGTGCGAGACGACGACCAGCTCGTCGGCCTTGCGGTTGTGGTAACGGACGTAGGCGACGTGGACGGTCCCGTCGGCGGTCGCGGCGCAGGCGGGCTGGTTGTCGTAGGTCCTGCCCGCGGAGAGTCGCGTGCCCTCGAGCGTCCGGAGGTCCTCGACCGGGACGATCGGCTCGTTTCGCCTGGGGGGCTCGAGGGTCTTCTTCGGGGGGTCCTGTGGGAAGCTGGCGAAGGCGGCGGCGGCGCCGAGGAGGCCGAGGGCGGGAAGTGCGAGAGAGCGTCGCATGGGAGTTCTCCGGTCGTACAGGAGTGGAACCCCCGCGGGGAAGGGAAGGTGGCGGTCGGGCGAGGGATGGGGCGGGCCGGGCGGTGATTCTGGTATACACTATGGGCGCCGTGCGCGTCGGACTCCTCGTCCTGCTCCTGGCCGGAAGCTCCGGCGAGGCTCCTCCCGGGGCGGAGGGGCGGTACCTGGTCGTGCTGCGCGACGACGCGGCCGACGTCGCCGGGATCGCCCGGTCGATGGCCGAGCGCGCGGGGGGAAGGATCGATCACGTCTACACGGCCGCCCTCCGTGGGTTCGCGATCGCCTCGATCGCCGAGGAGGACGCGCGGGCGATCGGGCGCGATCCGGCGGTGCGGTGGGTCGCGCCCGACCGCCTCGTCCGGAGGGCGGACACGCAGGCGGCACCCCCGTGGGGGCTCGACCGGGTGGATCAGCGAGACCTGCCGCTCGACCTGTCCTACACGTACGACTCGACGGGCGCCGGGGTTCGGGCCTACATCCTCGACACGGGGATCCGGGTCACGCACGTCGAGTTCGGCGGCCGGGCGAGCGACGGGTACGACTTCGTCGACAACGACGCGACCGCGCAGGACGGGAACGGCCACGGCACGCACGTGGCGGGGATCGTGGGCGGGGCCACCTACGGGGTGGCGAAGGGGGTCTCGCTCGTCGCGGTGCGGGTGCTCGCGGACGACGGGACGGGCATGATCGCGGACGTCGTCGCTGGGGTGGACTGGGTGACGGCGAACGCGGTGCGTCCGGCCGTGGCGAACATGAGCCTCTCGGGGATCCCGGACCTGACGCTCGACACGGCGGTGCGGAACTCGATCGCGAGCGGGATCCCCTACGTCGTGGCCGCGGGGAACGGGGCCGTGGTCGGGGTGATCGGGATCCCGGTCCTGGGGACGCCGCAGGACGCCTCGCTCTCCTCGCCCGGGCGCGTCGCCGAGGCGCTCACGGTGGGGGCCACGGATGTCACGGACGCGGAGGCCGCCTTCTCCAACTTCGGGTCGGCGGTGGACCTCCTGGCCCCGGGCGTGGACGTCCCGTCGTCCTGGAACACGAGCGACACGGCGGCCGCCCTGGCGAGCGGGACCTCGATGGCGGCCCCCCACGTGGCGGGGGCCGCGGCGCTCTACCTCGAGCTGAACCCGGCGGCCGCGCCCGCCGAGGTCGCCGCTGCGATCAAGGGAGG
>Ga0187893_10012450_pt1 | contig 12062 bp, 13 predicted proteins | sample MA1701074metaG_FD_139574 | JGI IMG/M metagenome (GOLD analysis project Ga0187893, IMG submission 139574) | White microbial mat communities from a basaltic lava cave in the Kipuka Kanohina Cave System on the Island of Hawaii, USA - MA170107-4 metaG ... | reverse complement strand
GTTCGGGCGAGGCTGCGCGTGTGGATGAATTTTTGCTCTGGGTGTCGACCCACGGCGCTGCCCATCGTTGGCCCAGTGAACCAACGCTGCTGGCAGCGTGTGGTGGTCCACGTGTACGGCCAAGGCAGGCCTATTTATGGCTCGCAGCTCGATCGGGGCTGACGATCGCCCTGCTGAACCGCCACTTGTTTGCGCGTGAAGGTCCCTGGGACTGTCGCCCTGGTGATCCCGAGCGGATTTAGGGCCTTGTCGCTTCCGAGGTTTCGTCGACCACCGTCGGGCGCGGTAAATTAAGGTACGAGTCACGATCGGGCCGTTAGCCTTGCACGGGGCTCGCGTAGCGAGGCATGGTATGTGCCGTGCATACGCGTGTTCGAGCACGTTTGATCGCGGCCGCTGGACTTGTCGTGGTGGTGGGCGTCGGTATGCGCCTGGCGGGTTCGGCAGAACGAGCGTCACGGCGAACGATCGAACGCTTGCGCACGCAAGAGGTGGCACCCGAGCAAGCGCAGACGGCTGCGCTTGCGCGAGACCTCAACTTCACACGTGCCGAGGGTTACTTCCACGCACAGCTGGAAGCCGATGCGCGAGCATTCGGGGTCGAGCCGAGCTCACTCGAGGTGCTCAAGCGTCCGAACCCGTTCTTCGATGAAATCGATACACCCGTCGTCGTCGCGCCAGGCAAACTATGGCGATCGCCGCACATCGAGCTGCGCGTCAGCATCGAGAAAGTCACGTATCGGCAACGAGGCGCCGCAGTGACAGCGAATCACAGCGTGGCTTACGTGACAAACACCAGCCGCAAGCCCCTGGCATATCTGCTGCGGCTCCGGTCGGCGGAGCGCGGCGAGTGTCCCGCGCGTGGTGCTCGTACGCACAACGCGATGAGCCTTGCGCCGGGACAGCGCGCGCAAGTCGTGGTATGTGCGGGCATGGGATCCGTGCAGATCGACGAGCTGCGTGTGTTGGAGGTGACACCAATTGGTGCGGTCTACGTAAGCAAGGTACCACCCGTGGCAGTGGGCCACGATGCCGTGACGTCGGGCGCCCACCGTGGGCTGGCCGACGCGCCGCTTTGCACCAAAGTCCCAGGTGTGACGTTGGCCCAACGTATCCGCGCGGGTGTACTCAGCTGGGAGGATGTCGCCGACTACTACAGTCGGCACAATTGCGAGCGTGACCAGATCGGTTTGGACTACCGTCTCGAGACCAGCCCGGTGGTCCATCTCCCCGTCGCAAGCGCAGAGGAACGCGCCCCGGGGTAGACAGAACGCACCGTCGGCGGCCCGGGCGCAACCGGCCACCCCTTGAAATCCTTCGGTTTTTTTCTACCATCGGGCGCTGGAGCGAAGGGATGCCGTGACGAAGTCCGACCTCATCGAGTGTGTGGCTTTGGAGGCTGGCCTCACCAAGGGTCGGGCGGAGCTGGTGATCAACACGATCTTCGATGCGATGCTCGAAGCGCTCGCCCATGGCGATGGCATCGAGATTCGCGGGTTCGGCAGTTTCACCGTTCGGCAGTACAAACCGTACGAGGGCCGAAACCCTCGCACGGGCAGCGCAGTCCATGTGGCGCCCAAGCGCCTGCCTTTCTTCAAGGTCGGCAAGGAGTTGCGCGAGCGTGTCAACGGTCGCTCGCCCCCCGAAGGCGCAAAGCCAGCCGTGCTCCCAGTCACCGAGCCTGCTCGAGTTACGCGCCCAGCGATGGTGGCGACACCGAAGCCAGCGGCTGCACGGCGATCGGTGGGAGAGAACAGCTCGGAAGACGTGATCTAGCTGTCCGCCCGGTGCAAGTCCGTGGCCGCGAGAATACTGCCGTGGTCGTGTCTGGCCAGGCGGAGTCGGCCCAAGCGTGTATCGACGCGCGCACGCACGCGCTCGGGCACGGACGTACAGCCTTTGCAGCCAATGAGTGCGGATAGCCCGAGCTCGCGAGCCATGAGCGCTGCGTGACTGAGCGCGCCACCATATTCACAGCACACCGCTTTTACGCCCATGTTGGCCAGCACGACGGCGGCCTGAGCCGTGAGGGTAGGGACCGTCAGGATTCCGTCGCTGGGCACGGGTCTCGCGATCACGTCGTCGAGATCACGGCGCGGGTGGACCGTGCCGTCGAAGCTCGAACCTATGGGGATCCCACACAGCTCCGCACGTGCGAGCGGAGGCAAGGCTCGGCCAGCATGGATCCATAGCGGCGGATCGAGTCGCTCGCGTCGGGCCGCTAGCTCTCGACGTTCGCGCAAGAACGTGTGCTCGGGCATCGAGGTGCGTACCAGGTGATCCCGGAGCTCGTCGATGCCGAGCAGAAAGACGTCGCTCTCGGACAGCCCGAGTCGCGAGGCGGTAGCCAGATACACGGCCCGAACGGGTGCCATGCCCAGGGCAAATAGGTGATCGTCTAGCTCCGCGAGCATGATCGCCACACGTTCGATGTCCTCGCTGCACTGGTCGTGCTCACGCGCGACGTCCATCGAATCCATCAGGCACGGGTTGGCCACGGACCCATCGATCCGCTCGGCGAGGTACGGGCTTGCAATGTCCCAAACGACCGGTAACACGTCCAAATAGTCGGTACGGTCGAGCAGGCACACGGGCGACCCGACGCGGGACGCTCGCGCGATGGCGCGGGTGAGCGCTGTGCGGGCGAGCGGTCGCACAGGGCCGAGCTCGGACACGTACGCGTCGATCATCGCGAAGAACAGTCCAAGGGCTTGGTCGAGTAAACCCGGCAAGCGATCGAGCTCGGCATCGATGAGCTGCGAGTCGAGCAAGCTCAGCTTCGTACGTGCCTGAGGAATCAACTCGTGACGCAAGCGTCGAAGCGTCGCTCGCAGACGTTCCGGGTGCTGTGGGTGGTCGGATTTCGAGCGATGCTCGCCATGAGCAAACACGTCGCGCGGCAAGCTCCGAACGTAGAGGAATCCGGCGAGAACGGTTGGCTCTCCTACTCCGGTTCGTTGCGCTGCAAGGGTGTCCATCAAGGACGCATGGGCAAACGAAAGCGGAGCCGGATTGTGCTCGGCGTCGAGCCGGAGTAGCTGCTCGAGCTTCAATGCACGTCCTTCCCGCGTGACTTCGGCCAGGAATGCAGGCCATCCTGGGCATACGGGTTCGACGAGCGGCCGTGCTTGAACGAGCCAGACGTGGCCATCCAGAGTCACGGCGAGCTCGATATCCAACGCCAGCTCCCCAAGGCACGCATGGGCCCGTTCGCAAACGGCCTGGATGGCATCCGCGGCGGCGCTCGGCCACACCGACACCGGACCAGCGAACGTGGGATCTGTCCCGGTGGCGAGCGGCGCTCGATCTTGCTCGCTTGCCATTCGTAGGTCGTGTGCCTCGATGTAGGCATCGCTGCCGGGCTCGAACGCAGCGACGACGAGCACGCACCAAGGGATCTGTCGTTGGATGATGAGCCATTCGGGCTCGACCCTGGTCGATCTTTCAGAATGCCAAATCCGGCCCGCTGCATCGAACACCATGCCTACGGTGGTGCAGTCGGGAATCGAGTCCCAAAGTCCCGCTTCGCTGTGCTGACGATCGTCTTCGTTGGACGCTGCCGACCGGACAATGATTGAGCCACCGCGCAAGAGCTCACGTACGCCTGCGGCCGTGGCGGGAGCATCGAGCTCATTGCGCGTGACCAGAAATCCCTCGGGAACCGGCAATCCCTCGCGCGCGAGCTTGTCCAGATGCCGGGCTTTTCCAGGCAAACGGCCAGCGAAGTCGAGATCGGCCTTGCCAATCCAGAGCACCGTGCGAGCGTAGCAGCACCGGATGTCGTGGTGCTGCTACGCTGTCTAGCAATATGTCCACGCAAAACGGACCTATCGGTCCGGATCATGTCTGGGTGGAGGTCAGCGACGACACCTACACCGAGGCTGTCCAACGCCAGTTTCGCCGCTTCGGCACGGCGGTCGCGGTGCGCACGGTGGATTTGGGTGACGGTCCGCGTGAAGTGAGGGCCACCACGCGCGGTGAACACGGTGGGTTCGTGCTCGGCCAAGCTTACGCGTGCGCGATCGAGGAGAGTGGGTCCGGCATCGCCTGGCTGGTTTATGGAGGCAATGCCGGTGTGTGCGTGTTGCCGCGAGACGCGTCGTCGAGTGCTCTCCTCACCGAGGCAGACGAGCGCTGGATGTTCGATGCCTTCTTCATCGTCGATCGCGACGATCTCGGGCTCGTTTGAGCTGAACACGGCCGATGACGTGCGGAATAGCTCCTCCCTCGCGGGCTCGCGCTCACGTGTATGCGAGCGCAGCTTTCCAGTCGGTTCGCAGTCTAGCGAGCCGTTCTGGCACGCCGCTCGGCGAAAATCGTGTGTCTTCGCGCCATGCGGCGCGCGCCGCCGATAGATCAGAAAATACACCTGCGCCCAGTCCGGCCAGCAAGACGGCTCCGAGCGCCGTTGCCTCGAGCAGCGAGGGGCGCGAGATCGGAATTCCCAGGAGGTCGCATTGGATCTGCATGAGTAGGTCGTTGGCCGCGGCACCGCCGTCGACCTTGAGCACACGAATGCGCTCGACATTCCCTGGATCGGACGCGAGATCGGTTGCCATCGCCTCGACGAGGTCTGCGACTTCGAGCGCGATACCCTCGAGTGCAGCGCGGGCGATGTGTGCTCGCGTGGTCCCTCGCGTGAGGCCACGAATGAGGCCGCGCGCCTCGGGTCGCCAATGAGGAGCCCCGAGACCGGTGTGGGCGGGTACCAGCACCACGCCGTCGCTACTCTCGACCGAGCGGGCGAGCGGTTCGATATCCGCGGCTCGTGCGAAAAATCCCAGTCCGTCACGAAGCCATTGCACGATGGCCCCTGCCATGAACGCGCTTCCTTCCACACAATAGGTCGTCTCGTTACCGATCTGCCACGCCACGGACGTGAGCAAACCGTGATGCGAGGCAATCCTTCGTGTACCGGTGTTGAGCACCACGAATGCACCCGTGCCGTAGGTACACTTGGCTTCCCCGGCGGCGTGGCAGACTTGGCCGAACAACGCGGCTTGTTGATCGCCCGCGATCCCGCAGATCGGGATTCCGTCGGGAAGGTTTGCTACGCCGCGGGTGGTGCCGAACGTCGTGGTACATGGCAAGACCTGCGGAAGTACGCGTTTTGGTACGCGAAAGAGCGCACACAGGTCGTCGTCCCAATCGGATCCTCCGAGCGGCCACAGTGACGTTCGCGAAGCATTGCTCGGCTCGGTTGCGTGAACCTTGCCACCGGTGAGACGCCAAAGCAGGTAGCTGTCGATGGTTCCCGCGGCGAGCTGTCCAGCTTGCGCGTGTTCACGAGCGTGAGGCACAGCATCCAGGATCCACGCGAGCTTGGTCGCGGAAAAATACGGATCGAGCACCAAACCCGTGCGCGCGCGTACGTGCGGCTCGTGTCCATGTTCGCGCAGCTGTGTGCACATGTCGGCTGTGCGGCGATCTTGCCAAACCAATGCGCGGTGGATCGGCTGCCCGTCGTGTCGACGCCACACGACGGTTGTCTCGCGCTGGTTCGTGATCCCCAGGGCGGCCACGCGGCTAGTCCGAGCGCGCGGGTGACTCATGACATCGGCGATCGCTCGACACACCGAGAGCCACAGCTGTTCCGGATCGTGCTCGACCCAACCCGCATGAGGAAAGTGTTGGGGAAATTCGTGTGTGGAGCGAGCGACCAGCTCGAGCTCGTGCGTCACGAGCAATGCGGTGCTCCCCGTCGTCCCTTGATCGATCGCGAGCAGAAGCTCGGTCATGGGGCCCTAGCGTAACAGTATGCGCATGGTGAACTCTACCACTTCGCGGACGGCCTGTTCCCTGTCCAGGTCGACGCCAACAAGGTGGAACGAGCGGGCCAACACCACGCGGCGTACCTCCGCAGAGCTGACTCGCTGCGCGATGATGCGGCTGTCGTCCACGCGGGCTGCGTGATCGAGGGCCCCGTGCAGCAGCAAAAGTGGCGCGGTCACGTCCGGGAGTCGCCGAGCGACGTCATCCTGCAAGCGCACGAGCTCGCGCAAGCTCGACCACGGAAATGCCCGCAGGCTAGGACTGTCGAGCGCTTCGCGGGCAACTCGAGCATCGACAGAGCGCTTGGGATAGTGTCCGATCACGTCGTGAAGCAGTACGTTGCGGCGCAGGTCCGCGAGCGCGCAGACGGCTATCTGCCGCCACGTTGCAAGGCGCAGGGTGGGCGAGAGTGCAATGACGCCCGCAATGTCTCCAGGCCGCACTGCTGCCAGTTTCAGCGCCAGCAATGCTCCCATCGAGAAGCCGAGCACGACGACGCGTTTGTCTGCACCCACGCTGTGCTCGCGAAGCATGTCCAACTCGGCCTCCGCGCTCGCGAGCCAATCTGTATGGGTGCTCGCTTCGAGATCGTCCAAACTACCATGTCCAGCGAGCAGGGGGGCGCGTACGGATAGCCCCACCCGATGCAATGCCAGGGCGAACGGGCGCACGTCGTAGGGCGTGCCAGTGAGACCGTGGAGGAGGAGCACGCCACGCGCTCGCTCGCCGAGCGCGATCGGTCGTGGATCGATCATGGTCGCGGACGCGTCCACGAGCGTGCGGAGCGTAACATCTGGAAGGCAACCACTGTCCAACCCTGGGCCGCAGGTGGCATACAATCGCGTGCTAGGCTGCTCGTGTGGCGAATGCGCCCGAGGACCTGCTCACGGCGGCATGTGGCTTCTCGCAGGTACTCGTCGTCGACGACGAAGAACCCGTCCGGCACATGCTTTCGTTGTTGCTGGCTCGCGAGCACATGACCGTCTTGCAGGCGGCATCCGGAGCCGAAGCGTTGGTGATGCTGGCCCATGGAGGTGTCGACGTCATGTTGTCCGACGTGCGGATGCCTGGAATTGGCGGGTTGGAGCTGGTCAAGCAGGCCCATGCGCTCTATCCCGACCTCACCATCGTGGTCATGAGCGCGTTCGGATCGGTCGAGTTGGCGCTCGAAGCCATGCAGGCGGGCGCGTACGACTACGTGTCGAAACCGTTCAAGCAGGACGAAGTCGTGCTCACGCTGCGCAAGGCCGAGGAACGCGAACGTCTCAAACGCGAGAATTCCGCGCTGCGCTCGCGCTTGCGCGAGCGAAGTGATGCCAGCGATCGGCTCGGCACCATGCTGATTCACAGTGCGAGCATGCGCGCGTTGGCACAGATCGTGCGCAAGGTCGCGAGCTTCAAAACGACCGTGCTGGTGCTCGGCGAGTCGGGTGTGGGCAAGGAGTTGGTCAGTCGAGCGATTCACGAGGTCAGCCCGCGCCGAGAGGGTCCGTTCGTGGCCGTCAACTGCGGTGCTATCCCGGGGACCTTGCTGGAATCGGAGCTGTTCGGACACGTACGCGGTGCGTTCACCGACGCGAGCTCGGACAGGCGCGGTCTGTTCGAAGAGGCCCGTGCTGGAACGTTGTTCCTCGACGAAGTCGGCGAGTTACCTCTTCCTCTACAGGTGAAGCTGCTTCGCGCACTGCAAGAGGAAGAGATCCGGCGGGTGGGCGACACGCGGTCGATCCGCGTCGACGTTCGCGTCGTGGCCGCGACCTCACGCGATCTCAAGCAAATGGTCGAGTCCGGAGAGTTTCGTCAGGACCTGTACTACCGCCTGGACGTCATGGCACTTCACGTTCCGCCGCTTCGCGAGCGCAAGGACGACATCCCACCACTGGTGGATTCCTTCGTACGACGCACGAACGCTCGTCTCGGGACACGCATCGAGGGCGTTACGCCCGAGGCTCTCGAGATGCTGATCGCGTATGCGTGGCCCGGAAACGTGCGCGAGCTGGAGAACACGATCGAACACGCAGCCGTGGTTGCCGAGTCGCCGTGGATCGAACCGTCCTCGCTGCCCGAACGAACACAGCGCGCACGTGCCGCGACTGGACATTATGCCTTGCACTTTCCGACGGAGGACCTTTCGGTCAAACGAGCCCAACGCAAGCTCGAGCGGGAGTTCATTCTTCGTGCGCTCGAACGAACCGCTGGAAACCGCACGCATGCGGCACGGCTGCTCGAGCTCAGCCATCGCGCGCTCCTTTACAAGATCAAGGAATTGGGGATCGCGTAATCTGCGCAGCCCGTAGAGTCAGCGCTACCTGCGGCAGGTACCGCGGACATCGCGGGTGGAGGGGTTTCCTGCGGTATATTTGGGTAGTTCTTGCCGGCGTGAAATGCTGGACACACCATCCGTGCGCTCGAAGGCGATATTTGCATTTCGCGCGAGCTCCCCGCTCCGGGGGCGGATCGGCCATTTAAACCTGGAAAGTCAGGCAGTTGTGGCTACCGGCGAAGCCCTGTGTGGACGCCGCGCAGCGACTGTGTGCGGATCGCTAAAATGACCTATCAAATCCCTATCACTGTGACTCAATTACATATCACTGAAGGCGAACGTTTCCGTTGACTGTCCCCCTCCTCGCACCGACAATGTCTCGGGACTTCCACAACTACCTCCACGCCGATGACGTCGGATCCCAAACACGAGCCCAAGGCCTCGCAGAGCGCTGCTTCAGCGACTGTAGCGGTGCCTTCGGGTACCGGAGAGGGGGGTGTCGTGTCCGGTGGAGCATCACATCGCTCGGGGACGCGAAAAAAGCGTTCGCGCGCACGCCCGAAAGCTGGAACGCATCCCAACAACGTTCGCAAGCTGCGTCAGGCGGCAATGATGAGCAAGGCAGAGCTCGCTCGTCGGGCAGGTGTCAGTCCCCTGACCATCGATCGCGTGGAATCTGGCTGTCCGACCCGCATGGACACGAAGCGAAAGATCCTCGAAGCGCTGGGGCTACCCCCGTCTGCACGCGAGGAAGTGTTCGGGCCCGAGCAAGACGACGACGAAGGCTAATCGCCAATTGGGGGTGGGCGGGTACCAGCCGGGTAGCTCGCACCGCCAACGTGGCTGTGCTTCACGTCGGGAAGGCAATGTGAGGCGATGCCACGGCAATGCATTGGCCTCGACGTGGGGTCCAGCGCGCTGAAGCTGGTCCAGCTCAAGTCCAGCCGAGGAGGGTTGTCGCTCCAAAATTTTGGCATCGAGCCACTTCCGCCGCAGAGCATCGTGGACGGAATGGTGATGAATCACGGGGCCGTGGTGGACGCCATCCGCAACCTCGGTGCGCGCGTGCATTTGCGGGGCAAGGACATGGCGATCGCAGTGTCCGGCAACAGCGTCATCGTCAAGCGGATCACGATTCCAAGCATGGAAGGGCAGGCCTTGGAGGAGCAGATAGAATGGGAGGCCCAGCAGAACATTCCGTTTTCTCGTGACGACGTGGTCGTCGACCACGAGGTGCTCGTGCCGCAGACGGCGACCGGGCAAATGGAGGTGCTGCTGGTCGCGGCAAAGAAAGACGTCGTGACGCAATATCTCAAGGTGGTGCGCGATGCCGGTTACGCCCCGGTCATCATCGATGCGGCCGCGTTCGCCCTCCAAAATGCCCTGGAAGCCAGTGTGGGGTTTGCCGCCAACGAGGCGGTCGCCATCGTCAACGTGGGAGCGACGGTGTCGACGATCTGCATCGTCGCCGAGGGGACCCCGTTGTTCAATCGTGACGTGCCGTCAGGAGGAAACCTGTATACCGAGGCGGTCCAGCGCCGTCTGGCCATCAGTTTCGAGGGCGCGGAAGCCTACAAAATCGGGGGTGCGTCGGCGGCAAGCGCTGACGTGGTTCCCCAAGAGGTTCATCGCATCTTGGCGCAGGTATCCGAGCAGGTCGCGGCCGAATTCCAGCGCTCGATCGACTTTTTCCAGCACGAGAACCTGGATACCAAGATTTCGCGCATCTATCTATCGGGGGGGTCCTCGCTGGTACCCCAACTTCCCAAGGCCATCCAAGACCGAGCGCGGATCCCCGTGCATGTACTCGATCCATTTGTCCGAGTGGAGATCGACGCCAAGCGTTTCGACGTAGATTACCTACGCATGAGCGCACCGGTGGCAGCGGTCGCGTTCGGGCTGGCATTGCGACGCGCCGGAGACAGCGGATGATACGCATCAACCTCCTTCCTTCGAAGAAACGCAGCCCCCGTGGAGGCGCGGCTTCGACTGGGCAATGGGTTGCGCTCGTGATGGTCGGCGGGTGGATCCTGTTGGGTGCCGGCGGCTATTGGTTGGTGGCCGCCGAGGAAGCGCGAGCCAACGAGATCCGAGCCGAGGCTGCCAAGAAGAAGGCTCGTGTGGAAGAGATTCGCAAGCTGATCGACGAGGAGGGCTTGCAAGCACGCCAGGACAAGGTCGAGCAGCTTCGCACGGCCATCGAAAAGTTGAAATCTCAGCAGCGCAGTCCCGTTTACGTCATGCACGAGGTCGCCAACATCTTGACGACAGGCAAGATGCCTGAAGTGGACGAGGAAGAGCAGCGCCGATTGGAGGCTGCCGATCCGCAGAGCAAGTTGATCTCCAACTGGGACGCCACGAGTGTGTGGCTCATGTCGCTCAACGAGGACGGTGGCGGTGGCTTGGCGGTTGCGGGTTCTGCCAGGGACGCTGCCGATCTTGCGGAGTTTACGCGGCGGCTGCGCGCGAGCTCGCGCTTCGGCAACGTCAGCCATCCCGACTTTCAGCGCGTCTCTGCGAATGACGCCGGCAGCCGCTACGTCACGTTCAAGGTCGACGTGGCGGTCGAGCGATGGGACTAGCGACGACGATGGCTTCAACGCTCGACAACATCGCAAAGCTTCCGCCCTGGCAACGAGTCGTGGTGTGGCTGCTCGTGGCGGGTTTGCTTGGGCTTGGCTGGTATTACCTCTGGTACGCGGACGCCGTGGCGGCACGTGAAGCCGATGAAGCTGCTTTGCAAAAGACGGAGCAGGAACGACAGCAGATGGAAGCGAAGCTCGAGAACTTCGAAGAGCAACAGCGTGCTGCTGCGGCTGCCGAGAAGGAGATCCAGGCCCAGATGGAAGTGTTGCCGATGGGGGCGTCGACGGTCGACAACCTCATGCAGACGTTCCAGCAGCAGGCCAGGCTGGTCGGACTGTCCATCGAGAGCTGGACTCCTGGTGCCGAGGAAAAGCTCGATTTTTATGCCAAGTTGCCTGTGCGAATTCGCGCGGTTGGTAGCTGGCATCAGGGCGGTGAATTCTTCCGTCGCGTCTCCGAATTGCGTCAAATCGTCAGCGTGGAAGCACTGTCGTTGAAGGCCAGGGGCGATCGCAATGTCGGCGTGGCTCAGCCGGTGCTCGAGGTCGACTTCACGGCGAGCACGTACCGCTTCCTCACGGACGAGGAGCGCGTCGCAGCGGGTGGCAAGCAGGCCACACGACGAAAAGGAGGGGCCGGACCGTGAGCACCTGTCGCACGAGGCCAACGCATTCGCTCGAGCGGTTGGTGCGCTTGGTTGGGCTCGCGATCGTCGTGTCGGGATGCGGGGACGACGAGGTGCCCGAAACCAGCAAGCGTGGTCTACCGGCTGGAACGGCACCCTTGGCACCGACCGAGACGTCGTCATCACCGGCCAGCGGCCGCGAGCCTTCGGCCCAAGGAGAGTCCGGCGAGGGCGAACCCTCACCCGGTGCTCCGTCGGCAAAACGACCTCGTCCGGTGCTCACACGCGAAGACTTCGGTCCAGGGACGCGAGATCCGTTCCAGAGCTTCATCGGTACCCAGGTGGTCGAGCTCGCGCCCGACCGACCGCGGGCACAACGAGACGTGAAGATTGCCCAATACGCGTTCGAGGACCTCCGATTGGTGGCCATCGTGCATTCGGGACGAAACGTGGTGCCCCGAGCCCTGTTCGTGGCGACCGACGGGAAGAGCAAGGCCATCAAGCAAGGCGAATACTTCAGCCGTGCCGAGGTTTTGCTGGCTGCAGTGAACCGTGATTACGTGGAGATCGAGGTCATCGATGAGGCCTTGGCAAGCAACTTGAACATGGCCCGTGGAGAGCGGCGAGCCATCTACCTCAAGAACCAATGACGATCCCAGCCAAGCCGACGCGGTCCACTGCCGCCCATCCCCCTCGGGGACTTCTCGCTCACCCCACGGTGGCGGCCCAGCCGAACACGAGCGGACAGCGGCGTTTGCAAGGACGGTTCCCATGAAAAGCTTGATGATCGGTCGGTGGTCCCCGCTTCGGCGTATG
>Ga0187893_10012449_pt1 | contig 12064 bp, 12 predicted proteins | sample MA1701074metaG_FD_139574 | JGI IMG/M metagenome (GOLD analysis project Ga0187893, IMG submission 139574) | White microbial mat communities from a basaltic lava cave in the Kipuka Kanohina Cave System on the Island of Hawaii, USA - MA170107-4 metaG ... | reverse complement strand
GTTCACGATCGAATGCTTGAAACCAACGACCGAACCGACTATGAAGAGAGCGAGGGCGCTACCACGCTGCGTGATCGCGAGTTCTCGTGATCGCCGGACGCGCGAATCCCTGATCGGCCACACAGGTCACAGCCACCCCTGGCGACAGCGGCCGCGTTGTCTTCCGTTTTGGCTCGTTTACCGCCGGACACCGCCGACTCCGGCGCCCGGCAACCGGGCGTGGCGTCAGGAGCCCGCAGGCAGGAACTTCTGGGCGCTGAGGGCGAAGGTGGCGCCGCTCAGGCTGCGCTGCGCCAAGCCCACGAGGAAGTCCACCGTGCTCAGTTCGAACTCGACCGATGAGCCCGCCCCCCAGAACCGGGTCGTCCACACCTCCGGCTTGCCGTCGGCGTGCCAGCACACGTGGTCGCCCGTGGTCGTCCTGGCCCACGGCATCAAGCCCCCCGCTTCGGGCCACAGCGGCCAGTTCGGGTATGACGCTGGCGCCCGGCTGCGGCTGTCCCGCATGACCTGGCACTCCTCCTGGATGACGCCCACGAACGTCTTGGCGTGGTTGAAGGGGTCCAGCAGCGAGATCCAGTCCCCGAACGTGCCCACGCCGTACTCCCGGATCATCATCCGGTAGTCCTCGGGCGGCCAGAATCCGTTGGAGCTGGCGAAGCGCTTCCAGTCGCCGTTGCCACCCACCGGGTAGTCCGGCGGCGGGATCAGCTCGGTGAGTTTGAAGAACGCCCCGATCGACGACATCAGCGCGACAGCATGCCAGGCTTGTTGCCGGGCTGTGACACACCCGTCGGCGGGCAGTGACAAGCCGGCGCCACGATCGCCTCATGACACGGAAGCGGTGGTCCATCATCCTTGCCCTGCTCGCAACGCCCCTGGCGACCCTCGTCGCGCCGTCCGCGCACGCCCAGGTGGGGGCTGCGTTCGGCTTTGACCAAGCGCCCCTGAGCGGCCCACCGGGGACGCCCATCTTCCTGACCGGCCGCGGTTGTCTCGGTTCGACGGTGAGCATCAGGGTCATCTCCCCCTTCGTCGGGCCTCGGGAGTTCTTCACCGTCCCCGTCGCCGCCAACGGCACGTGGTTCCTGCGCCCGCTCAACCTCACGGTGGACAGCCCGCCGGGGCGGTACGGCGTCACCGCCGCCTGCAACGCGCCCTCGCCCGTCTTGACCAGCGTGTTCGACCTCCTCGACGCGGTCAACGTGCGCCCCGAGCCCGTCGCCCGCTCGAGCCCCTCGCTGGCCGCGGTGCGGGGGTCCAACCGCCTCGATGCGGTCGTCCGGGACGCCGGAAACGCCATCCAGTGGACGTCGTCCAACGGCGGGGGCTGGTCGCCGTACACCGCGCTGGGGTCTCCGCCGGGCGGCGCGCAGGGCGACCCGTCCATCGTCTCGTGGGCGCCGGGCCGGCTGGACCTGTTCGCGCAGGGTGCGGACAACAAGCTGTGGCAGCGGTTCTCGACCGACGGCGGGGCGGCGTGGTCTCCGTGGATCCAGCCGGTCGGCGCCGAGGGCGCCCTGGCGTCGGGTCCCAAGGCCGCCAGCCGGGGGCCGGGCCTGATCGACGTCTTCGTCACCGGCACGGACGGCGGCGTGTACCAGCGCTTCTGGGACGGCCGGCAGTGGAACGGCACGTGGCTGTGGTTCGGGGCGCCGGGGGGTGGCACGCCCAGCCCGCTTCCCGCCGTCGTCGGGACCCCCACGGCGACGTCGTCGAACGGGGTCAACGTCGACCTCCTCGTCCGGGGCTCCGACGACCGGATCTACCGGAAGGAGTGGAACGGGTCGGCATGGTCGGACTGGCACCAGCCCGCCGGGCTCCACACGGGCGTCGCCGCCAGCCGGTTGGACCTCGCCTCGTGGGGCTCGGGCCACCTGTCCGCCTTCGTCCGGGGCTCCGACGGTTGGCTGTACCACTCCACCCACCAGGAGCCCACCTGGTTCAACTTCCAGCGGGTCGGCCTCCTCCACCAGAAGGTCGTCGACGGGCCGGCGGCCGCCTCCCGGGGGTTCGGCCGGCTCGACGTGGTCGTGCGGGGGACCGACGACCGCCTCTACCACTGGAGGATCGGCTAAAGCTAGACCACCAGCTTCTGGAGCACGTCGATCTCGTCGCGCGTCGACAGGTCGGCCAGGTTCGCGGCGGTGACGCCCGCGGCCCAGCCGATGGAGCTGTTGGCGCTGAAGCCCTTGTTGACCATCCGGGGGAAGGCGGCCTGGCACGCCTCCTCCACCGCCGCGGTGTCGGCCAGCAGGACGGGCGCCAGCGCGTTCCCGTGCTCCTGGGCGGCGGCCGTGGTGGAGGCGGCAGTGGCCTCTCGCAGGCGCGCGCCGATCCGGATGGCGTAGGCCACGAGGAACGACTGGCGGTACGATCGGTCGCTGCGGGCCTTGAGCCCGGCGCTGGCCTGGACGAGCAGCGAGGTGAACAGGAGCTCCACGCCGTCAAGGTCGGGCTCGAACCCGAAGACGGTGGAGAAGCCGAAGGTCTGGCTCCACACCGCCCGGCACCGGTTGGCGCTGGCGATCTCGCTCAGCAGGAGCGACTTGGGCCCCGCGTAGGGGTCGTCCACGGCCACCCGCCGCACGGACGGCGCCCGCTCCGCACCACCCTCCGAGCCCGCGACCATCGCCTGGTCGATGGCGTACCGGGTCATCAGCTCCTGGGCCTTCGCCGTCAGGGCGTCGGCCTCCTCGGCGAAGGTGGTGGACTCGGCCTTGGCCAGCAGGGCCCGGATGCGCTCGAGCTGGCGGGCGTCGGCCGCCGCGACCCGCCGCGGGGCGGGCGCCGCCATCGGCAGGGGCGGCATCCGCATCAGCCACGACAGGACCTCGATGGCGCCGGCGACAGCCGCAGGCCGGTCGAGGCCCTCGGCGGCGGCCCATCGCTCCAGCTCGGCGCCGGCCAGGCGGGCGTGCCGGGCGCTCAACTGCTTCTGGAGGACCCGACGGACCTCGGCCGGCGTCCACCCCCGCTTGTGGGCCGCGAGCTTGGCCTCGGCCAACTGGCGGCCGATCACCCCCTCGACGAGCGACGGGCCGGCGGCCAAAGCCGCGGCCAGGGCGCGGAACCCCTCGACGTCGCCCTGGACGAGCAGGATGGCGGCGCCCTCGACCAGCTCGTCGAGGGTGTGCTGGCAGCGGTGCCGGTGGTCGTGCCGGTGGTCGTATCGAGTCCCGCGCCGAGCATCGTTGCGCCGCTTGGCGGCCCGGCGCTGGCGGTTGTTCTTGCCCATGGCCCACTCTCGCGCGTGGCGCGACGGGCACGGGTGGATACCCGCTTGACCAGCGGTTACGCCAAGATCATCCCCGCGCCGGCGGTGGCGTTGGTGGCCTCGTCCACCAGGATGAACCGGCCGGTCACCCGGTTGCGGGTGAAGGGGTCGACCACCAGCGCCACGGTGGTGCGCAGGGCGATCTGGCCGATCTCGTTGAGGCTCAACCCCTCCGCCGGCAGGCGCTCGAGATCCTGGAGGTCGAGGCGGTCGAGCACCTCGGTGACCACCGCCCGAGCCGAGCGGGTGGTGTGCTTGAGGGCGTACCGGGCCCCGGCGGCCAGCGGCTTCTCGTTCATCCAGCAGACCGTGGCGGTCAGCTCCTGGGTCACCGCCGGCCGGCCCTCGGCCGGCTCGGCCGCCGCCAGCATGTCCCCGCGGCCGACGTCCAGCTCGTCGGCGAGGGTCACGCTCACCGACTGGGGAGGGTAGGCCTGGTCGAGCCAGGCGTCGTCGGCGGCGTAGACCGCCGTCACCTTGGTGCGCAGGCCGCTGGGCAGCGCCACCACCTCGTCGCCCGGCCGCAGCACGCCGCCGGCCACCTGGCCCGCGTACCGCCGCTGGTCGGGGGCGAGGATCACGTACTGCACCGGGAAGCGCAGGTGCTCGTAGTCGTGCGACGACGCCACCTCGACGGTCTCCAGGTGGTCGAGCAGCGTGCGGCCCTCGTACCACGGCATGTTCGTCGACTCGTCGACCACGTTGTCGCCCCTGAGGGCGCACATGGGGATGGCCGTGAACTCGCGGATCCCGAGCCGGTCGGCGACCTCGGCGAAGTCCAGGGCGATGGCGTCGAAGGTGGCCTCGTCCCAGCCGACGAGGTCCATCTTGTTGATGGCGAGCACCACGTGGGGCGTCCCCAGCAGGGCGGCGATGGAGGCGTGGCGGCGGCTTTGCTCCACCACCCCCTTGCGGGCGTCGACCAGCACGACGGCCACGTCGGCGGTGGAGGCCCCGGTGACCATGTTGCGGGTGTACTGGACGTGCCCGGGCGTGTCGGCCAGGACGAAGGTGCGGTGGGGGGTGGCGAAGTAGCGGTAGGCGACGTCGATGGTGATGCCCTGTTCCCGCTCGGCCCGCAGACCGTCGGTGAGCAAGGCGAGGTTCATCTCGTCCATCCCGCGCCGGAGCGAGTCCCGCTCCACGGCCGCGAGCGTGTCCTCGAGGATCGACTTGGTGTCGTACAGGAGCCGCCCGATGAGGGTGCTCTTGCCGTCGTCGACCGAGCCGGCGGTCGCCACCCGGAGGAGCCCGGCGCGTGCGATCGACTCACCCGGCGTTCCCGCGCTCACGCGGGGACGCCAGCGGGTGGGGGTGTGGGGGGCGCTGCCCCCCACTGTGGCCCGCAGCCGGCTTCGCCGGCGAGGAGCCCTGAGCGCCGCCGGAGGCGGCCCGTCCACCGGGAGGGGGCCGGGGGGAGGGGGCTTTGGCCCCTCCCCCCGCTCAGAAGTAGCCCTCGCGCTTGCGGTCCTCCATGGCGGCCTCGGAGAAGCGGTCGTCGGCCCGGGTGGCGCCCCGCTCGGTGATGCGGGTGGCGGCGATCTCGGCCACGATCTCATCGACGGTGGCCGCGGCCGAGCGGACGGCGCCGGTGCAGCTCATGTCCCCCACCGTGCGGTAGCGGACGAGGGCCTTCTCCTCCACGACCTCGCCCGGCTGGGGCTCGACCGGGCCGCCGACGGCCAGCAGCATGCCGTCCCGTTGCACGACGGTGCGGCGGTGGGAGAAGTAGATCGACGGCACTTCCAGCTCCTCGCGGGCGATGTACTCCCACACGTCCAGCTCGGTCCAGTTCGAGAGCGGGAACGCCCGCAGATGCTCGCCCTTGCGGATGCGGGCGTTGTAGAGGTTCCACAGCTCGGGGCGCTGCATCTTCGGCGCCCACTGCCCGAAGTCGTCGCGGAAGCTGAGGATGCGCTCCTTGGCCCGGGCCTTCTCCTCGTCCCGGCGGGCCCCCCCGAAGGCGGCGTCGAACCCGTGCTCGTCGATGGCGCGCAGCAGGGTGGTGGTCTGGAGGCGGTTGCGCGACGGCTGCGGCCCCGGCTCCTCGGCCGCCCGGCCGGCGTCGATGTCGTCCTGCACCGAAGCCACGATCAGCCGCTCGCCCAGCTCGGCCACCCGCCGGTCCCGGAACTCGATGGCCTCGGGGAAGTTGTGGCCGGTGTCGATGTGCATGACCGGGAACGGGAACCGCCCCGGCCGGAACGCCTTCTCGGCCAGCCGCAGCAGCACGATCGAGTCCTTGCCGCCGCTGAACAGCAGGACCGGCCGCTCGCACTCGGCCGCGACCTCGCGGAAGATGAAGACCGCTTCCGCCTCGAGGGCGTCGAGGTGGCCCAGCCGGAACCGGGCCGGCTGGCTGGTGAAGAGGGTTTCGCTCAGAAGGGTCATGTGTGGAGCCCGCATTCCGTCTTGTCGAGTCCGGACCAGCGCCCCGAACGGGGGTCTTCCCCGGGGGCGACCGGTTTGGTGCACGGCCAGCAGCCGATCGATGGGTAACCCCGCTCCATCAGCGGGTTGGCCGGGAGCTGGCGCTCCGCGGCGTACACCGCCAGGTCGAGGGGGGTCCAGGTGGCCAAGGGGTTGACCTTGACCAGGCCGCGGGCGTCGTCCCACGAGACGATGGGGGCGGCGGCCCGGGTGGGGGCGTCCACCCGCTTGAGGCCGGTGACCCACGCCTTCTTGCCCGCCAGCGCCCGGTTGAGGGGCTCGACCTTGCGGGCGCCGCAGCAGCCGGCCACGTCGGCCTGCCAACGGTTGTCCGGCTCCACGAGGGGCGACAGCACCCGCAGGTTGAGGTCGTAGCGCCGGCGCAACTCCTCGACGTACCACAGCGTCTCGGCGAAGTGGTACTGGGTGTCGAGGAACAGAATCTCGATGTCGGGCTTGACCGAGACGGCCAGATCGATCAGCACCGCGTCCTCGAACGAGCACGCCACGGCGACGCCGTCGCCGGCGCCGGCAGAGGCATAGTTGTCGATCGCCCAGGCGATCACCGCGGAGGGCGCAGCGGTCTCGAACGCCTCGGAAACCGCCGTCAGGTCCATCACCGTCATGTGGCGCACTCCCCGACGCCGATCTCGGCTGAGAACGGGCCGGTCTCGTCGAAGTCGATGTAATAGCTCGGGTCCTCCTCGGGGCTCGGGAAGACGTCGAGGTCGGCGAGCGCCGCGCCCACAGCCTGGGCGCCTCCGGCCCGGTCGAGCCAGGTGGGGAACGGCTCCCCCGCCTCCCGCTCGTCAGCGAACCGGCCGACGACGGCGACCACGGCCTGCGACACGTTCTTGGCCGGCAGGCGCAGGGCCTTGCGGCCGAACTCGATCTGGGTCTGGCCCACGTGGCCGCCCAGCAGCATCTGGTAGCCGGGCGCGGACTGGCCGTGGGCCCGGCGCTCGGCCCCGAAGAAGCCGATGTCGCTGGTGTGGTGCTGGCCACAGGAGTTGGTGCAGCCCGAGATGTTGATGCGGACGCCGCCCACGTCGGCCAAGCCGGCCTCCTCCAGCGCCTTGCCGATGTCGTCGGCCAGGCCCCGGCTCTGGGTGACGGCCAGGTTGCACGTGTCGGCGCCGGGGCAGGCGACCACGTCCCGGGCCAGCTCGGCGCCGGGTTCGGCCATGCCGATGGCCTCCAGCCGGAAGTGGAGCAGGTGCAGCTGGGCCTCGGTGAGGCCACGGAAGACCACGTTCTGGCGGTTGGTGACCCGCAGGTCCGCCTCGAGGTCGCGCTGGATGGTGGCCAGGGCCCGGAACTGGGCCGAGGTGATGTCGCCCAGGCGGGCGAAGGCGTAGGCGGAAACCGTCCCCTTGGCCACGCCCCGCACCACGTTGGCCGTCTCCCACCGCTCGTACGGCGGCCGCTCGTTCTCGCCGGGCAGGCGCAGCGTGACGGGCACCCCCACCGGGGTGGCGTCGACCGTGGTCGACACGCCCGCGGGCGCGTCCCCGACCGCTTCGACCACCTCGGGCACGCCGCCCGGCCAGGTGGCCGACGCCCGCAGGAACTTGCGCTCCTTGAGGATGCGGCGGCGCAGCTCGTCCATCCCCATGGTGTCGACCAGCCACTTCATGCGGGCCCGGAGCTTGTTGTCCCGGTTGCCGTAGTGGTCGAAGGTGCGGAGAATGGCCTCGATGGTGGGGAGGAGGTCCTCCCGCGAGGTGAACTCCTCCAGCGCCTGCGCGGGGTGGGGATTGGCGCCCAGGCCGCCGGCCACGAAGACCCGGAACCCGGGCTCGACCGTGCCGTCGGGCTGGGGCCGGGACACCGCCACCACGCCCACGTCGTTGAACATGGCCTGGCCGCAGTCGGTGGCGCAGCCGGAGAAGTTGATCTTGAACTTCCGGGGCAGCCGCTGGGCGTAGGGGTTGCGCAGGAAGTGGCGGTAGGCCGCCTCCGCCCACGGGCTGATGTCGAGCACCTCGTAGGGGCAGGCGCCGGCCAGGTGGCAACCCTGGACGTTGCGGACGGTGTCGCCGCACGCCTCCCGGGTGGTGAGGCCGACCGAGGCCAGGTCGCGCATGACCTGGGGGATGCGCTCCAGGGGGACGAAGTGGAACTGGATGTTCTGCCGGGTGGTGATGTGGCCCCACCCTCGGGAGTACTCCTCCCCGATGAAGGCGAGCACCTCCAGTTGCTCGGGCTCGAGCTTCCCGTACGGGATCTTCACCCGGACCATCTGGTTGTGGCCGCCCTGGCGCTGGCCGTAGATGCCGTTGTTCAGCCGGAAGACCTTGAAGACGTCCTCCTCCAGCTCGCCGGCCAGGTAGAGGGCCAACTGCTGCTCGAACTTCTCGATGTCGGCGAGGGCGGCGGGGCTGATCTCGCGAGTGACGGCCATAGGCGCTCAGCATAGCGATTCCTGAGTATCCCGATCAACTTTTGCGGGGATTCGGCGGCAGGCGGCGACCGGGCCGGCCTCGGGCGGCGACCGGGGGCCGCCGGGCTGCCTCGGGCGGGGGGTGGTGGTGGCACCACCCCGCACCATGGCCCGAACGGGCCATTTCCAGAATGGCCCGTTCATTTCGACGTTTTTTGGGAAATGTTCCTTTACAGTGTCCCTAACGACACCAGCAAAGAGCAGCAAGACAATAGGCCCGCAGAAGTCAATAGGTCAAACGACTCATTTCACGGTTGGAGGACTCTCGAATGAAGTCGATGAAGGTGTGGATCGCGGTGGCGATGGCGGTGCTCGCAGTAGGGGCGGGCGCCTTCATCGCCACCAGCTCTGGAGGTGGCGACGGCAAGAGGTCGACCGCTCCCACCAGCGTGCCTGCGGAGACCACGGCGCTGACACCCGACGCCGGGGTCGCCGGCCAGATGGTCGGCAACGTCCTGAGCCAGATCACGCAGGCCGCCAACAGCGGGGGGCAGCCCCGCGCCATCACCCCCGAGGAGGCCGAGGCGCTGCTCCGCCAACAGCTTCAACAACTGGGCGTCCCGACGTCCTGACAGCGCACCAATAAGCAATCCAACAATCAACCAAGGAGAAAACACCTACCATGCGTAAGCTCATTGCATCCGGCCTGGGCGCACTGACCCTGGCTTCCGGCGTCGCCTTCGCGACCGCCGCCCCCGCCGGCGCCGCCGTGGTCATCCCCGGCATCTGCGCCAGCCTGCCCGCCCAGCTCGTCGCCGCCAACGCCGCCCTGACCGTCGCCACCGACGGCGCCGCGTCCGCCGCCGCGGCGCTCGCCAACAAGACGGGCGCCATGAACACGGCCTTCGACACCTACGCCGACGCGGTTGCGGACTGGCTGCGGGCCGTCGACGCGGGCGCAGGCATCCCGACCGCGGAGGCGCTCATGAACACGCGTCTCTCCGACCTGGCCGCCAAGATCTCGGACTGGTCGGCCGCTCGGGTCGCCAAGTTCGGCGCCGACGGCGCGCAGTCCGGCGCCCAGGCGACCGTCGACCTCATCGACCACTTCCAGGGCAACCTCTGCTCGTAACGTGACCTCCAACCGACGGCTGGGCCGCCTCGCTTCGGCGGGGCGCCCAGCCGTCCTTTCGCGCTCGGGCCGCCGGATCCGCCGGTGGTCCCTCCTCGTCCGGAAGAGACGGTATTCTCGGGGAGCGGTGGATCGCGAGGACCAGAACATCGCCGTGCTCGTCGTCGACGACGAGCAGCGCTGGCGACGGGTCGTGTCCGCCTTGCTCACCGGCGAGGAGGGCATCGAGGTCGTCGGCGAAGCCGGCGACGGCGAGCAGGCCGTCCTCCAGGCCCAGGCGGTCATGCCCGACCTCATCCTGCTCGACGTGCGCATGCCCGGCGCCAACGGGATCGAGGCGGCCCGGGCCATCAACCGCCTACTCCCCACCACCAAGATCGTGATGCTCACGGCCAGCGACGAGGAGGACGACGTCTACGAGGCGCTGAAGGCGGGGGCCAGCGGCTACCTCCTCAAAGAGGCCCTGCTCGAAGACCTGGCCGGCGCCGTCCGGGCCGTGGGGCAGGGGCTGGGGCTGTTGCTCTCGCCGTCGGTGGCCGCCAAGCTCGTAAGCGAGTTCAAGGAGGCGCCCCGCACCGAGGGGGCCAGCGACAGCCTCACCGTGCGTGAGCTCGAGGTGCTCCGCCTGGTCAGCCTGGGCCGGGCCAACCACGAGATCGCCTCCGAGCTGCACCTCTCCAGCCACACTGTGAAGCGCCACGTGGCCAACATCCTGGCGAAACTGCACGAGCGCACCCGCCTGGACGCGGTGATGCACGCCATCCGGGCCGGCGTCCTGGCCGAGACCCGGGTGGCCTCCCGCTGACCCGCCGGGCCGGTCGCGCCGCATTTCGCGTCCGCATATAGATGTGGGACGTGACAGCGGCCTCCGGAGCGGCCATGATGTGCACTAGAGATCGGGAGTCGAAAGGAGCCACTGCGCATGGGTGGGGTCATGATCTGGAAAGTCCTCTGGGACTACCACAGGAAGATCGAGAACAGCCTGCTCCGCTACGAGAAGGGCGAGGCGCAGCTCCTGGCGGCCATCCTGGGCGAGATGGAGATCTACTGCGCCGTCGAAGAGGAGGTCGTCTATCCGGGCGTGGCGGGCGCCGTGGGTGAGGCCCAGCTCGACGCACTGCAAACCAGCCTCGACAAGATCAAGGATCTCGCCGTCGACATCGAGAACCTCGAGCCCGGCGACCCGGCCGAGGCCAAGCTGGTGAAGCGCCTCCAGCGCCTGTGGGGCCTGCACACCTCGCGCGAGGAGGCCCAGCTGTTCCCGGTGATCAAGACCCGTCTCAGGGACGAGCAGTACGTGATGGCCCGCCAGGCGTTCGCCTGCCGGCAGGAGCTCGTCGCCGCCCGCGGCGGGGTCGCCCCTCCGGGCCAGTACTTCATCGGCCTACCCACCGGCGGCTGGACCAAGCAGCTCGTCGTCGGGGGCGGCTGGTAGGCGACGACTGCGGCGGGCTCGGGTTCGACACCCGGGCCATTCACGCCGGCCAGGGGCCCGACCCCGCCACCGGCGCGGTCGCCACGCCCATCTACCAGACGTCGACCTACGCCCAGGAGGGCGTCGGCGGCCACAAGGGCTACGAGTACTCGCGTGCGTCGAACCCCACGCGTGCCGCCTTGGAGCGATGCCTGGCGTCGCTCGAGGACGCACGCGCCGGGTTCGCCTTCGCCAGCGGCATGGCGGCCGAGGACGCCGTCCTCCGGGTGCTCCGCCCGCGGGCGCCGGGCGGCTCACGGGGCGGCTCGCCCGGCCATCTCATCATCCCCGACGACGCCTACGGCGGCACCTACCGCCTCGTCGCCGGCCTGCTCGACGCCGACTTCACGCCCGTCGACCTCTCCGACCGGTCGGCGCTGGAGGCGGCGTGGCGGCCCGAGACCGTCGCGGTCTGGGTCGAGACGCCGACCAACCCCATGCTCAGCCTGGTCGACATCGCCGCCGTGGCCCGCTTCGCCCGTGAACGGGGGGCGGTGTGCGTGGTCGACAACACCTTCGCCACGCCCTGGCTCCAGCGCCCCCTCTCCCTCGGCGCCGACGTGGTCGTGCATTCGTCCTCCAAGTACCTGGGCGGCCACTCCGACGTCATCGGCGGCTTCGTGGCCTGCAACGACCCCGACCTGGCGAGCGCCATCGGGCTGGTGCAGCGCACCGCCGGGGCGGTGCCCGGCCCCTTCGACTGCTTCCTCGTCCTCCGCGGTGTGAAGACGCTGTCGCTGCGCATGGCCCGCCATTGCACCAACGCCGCCGCCGTGGTCGAGGCGCTGTGCGCCCATCCGGCAGTGGCGGGCGTGCGCTGGCCGGGGCTGCCCTCCCACCCCGGCCACGACGTGGCCGCACGCCAGATGCGGGACTACGGCGCCATGGTCTCCTTCACCGTCCACGGCGGCGCCGGCGCGGCCCTGGCCGTGGCCGCCCGCACCCGCCTGTTCACCCTGGCCGAGTCGCTGGGCGGCGTCGAGTCGCTGATCGGCCACCCGGCCCGGATGTCCCACGCCGCCGTCGTGGGCTCGCCGCTCGAGATCGACCCGGCCCTGCTCCGCCTGTCGGTCGGCGTCGAGGACGCGGCCGACCTGGTGGCCGACCTCCGCCAGGCCCTGGACGAGAACTAGACGGCGGCGCGCTCCTTCCGTCAAGGTTCGCCCCGTCCTTCGCTCGGTGGAAGTTCCCGAAGGAGCAGGTCAGCTCGGGTCGTCGCAACGATGTCGAAGGGCGAAGGACGGGGCGAACCTTTCCTTCCGGGGCACTAGCAACTACGCCGCTCCCGAGACTCGCTCCGCTCGCTCGTGATCGGTGGCCCCTTCGGGGCAGTCGCCCGGCGACACGACGCGCGGCATCACGCCCGAC
>Ga0187893_10012448_pt1 | contig 12064 bp, 8 predicted proteins | sample MA1701074metaG_FD_139574 | JGI IMG/M metagenome (GOLD analysis project Ga0187893, IMG submission 139574) | White microbial mat communities from a basaltic lava cave in the Kipuka Kanohina Cave System on the Island of Hawaii, USA - MA170107-4 metaG ... | reverse complement strand
TTCTTCATGAACGCCGAGTCGAGCGCCACCAGCCGGTCCGTCAGCGGCGCGACGGACCCGCCTTCACCCGTCACTTCGGTCGTGATCCCCTGGGTGACCTTCGACAACACGCGGTTGTCGATCAGCACGGCGATTTCCGACTGGCCCAGCATGTCGATGAACCCGGGGGCGACCACGAGCCCGGACACATCGAGCGTCTCCCGGGCCCCCGCACCCGCGAGCCGGCCCATGGCCGCGATCCGGTCGCCGCGGATCGCCACATCGCCCAGCCAGCGGGGGTTGCCGGTGCCGTCCACGATCCACCCGCCCTGCAGCAGGACGTCGTAGGCGGCGCCGGGGGCGGCCGGCGCTCCGGAGTCGGCCGACCGCTTGCAAGCGCCCGCCAGCGCGACCAGGGCGAGCAGGCTGCCGCGCATCACTTTGTCCATTCGCTCCTCAGCGAGTCCGGCTTGAACATCCGGCCACGGACCATCACCCAGGCGATGTCGCGGGTGGCGCTGATGTCCTCGGCGGGGTTGCGATTCAGGACGACGAGGTCGGCCACCTTCCCCGGCGCCACCATCCCGATCGAGTCGGCCTCCAGGACCTGCGCCCCGTGCCGCGTCGCGGCCGTAATGGCCTCGATCGGCGTGAACCCGGCGGCGACCAGGCGGGACAGCTCCTCGTGCAAGGCCGCCCCCGGAACGATGAAGGGGTTGGGGGCGTCCGTGCCGGCGAGCACCACGCCGCCCGCCGTCTTGAACTCGCGCACGAACTGATCCTGGCGCACGCGGCCGCGACGAAACGCGGCCAGCTCGGCGGGCCGCCAGCCCCCGCGCTGGAGGAGCGTGGTGCCGGAGCGGAGGCGGTCCGCGGTATCGGCCGGCAGGTCGGCCATCCCGATGCGCTCACGGAGCGTGGGATCGTCGAGTCGGGCGTAGGTGTCGTGGGTCACGAGCGTCGGGACGATCGCCACGCGGGTCGCGGCGAGCGCGCGCGCCACCCGGGACACGGTGGCCGAGTCGAGCGCGGCCCAGCTCGCTTCTTCCGTCGTCAAGCCCGCGTAGAAGATGTCGTGGGCACGCAGAAACGGCGTGGGGTTGGGGGCGGCGGCGGACACGATACCCGACAGCTGCTCCAGCGACACGACGCCCGCCCTGGCGGCGGCGAGGGCGTCGATCTTCCCCGGGCGGGCGGCCACGCGCAGCCGCAAGGTCGCAGCCTCGTCCACGATCGGTCGCAGCAGCTCGGGGGTGATCTTGGTGTAGGTGGCCACGAAGTCGGCGCCGGACACCGCCCGCTGATCCACGGCCTGCCGGGCTTCCTCGTCCCCCGCCACGGCGCTGGCTCCCAGCGGGGTCGCGGCCATGCCGTCGATCGCCGGTCCGCTCGTGTACATGCGCGGGCCGGCGACGGAACCCAGGTCGAGATCCTTCTTGATGACATAGCCGGTGTCTCCCGGCGCGTACATGTCGCGGACCGACGTCACGCCCCAGGCCAGGTAGCGGGGCAACGCCCAGCGCTCGACCGTGGTGTGCGCGTCGATCAGGCCCGGGATGACGGTTTTGCCGATGAGACTGATGCGCTCGGCGCCGCGCGGCACCTTGATCTCGTTCACGCGGGCGACCGCCCGGATGGCTCCGTCCTTGATGAGGATCAACGCATCGGTCTTGGGAGGGCCGCCGGCCCCATCGATGAGCGTCGCGCCTTCGAGGGCGACCATCCCCTTTCCGGGCGAAGTACACGCTCCGGCGACGAGGAAGGCCCCACACAGGGCCGCCCAGCGGCCTGCCGTCACGGCTTCGGATCCGACGAGGTGTGATCGTGCAGGATGAGCCAGCGCTCGCCCCGCTTCTGGAGAACGAGCGTGAAGGGTCCGCTCGCCACGACCGAATCGCCGCGGCTGAGCTTGAAGCGCGCCGTGGCGAGCGCCAGGTCCATCGTGAGCGGTCGCACCCGGATCTCCTCGAAGGACAGCGAATCCCGCGATTTGCCGGGCGCGAAGTAGTTCGCCTGGTACCGGTCGTACAGCGCCTGCCACCCGTACTGCACGTGCCCGGACGACACGTAGCTCGTGAGCGAATCGTTGGCGTAGTCGCTCATGAAGCCGTTCAGGTCGCCGCGATTCCAGTCCGCGGCGGACCGGGTGAGGGCGGCGACGATTTCCGTCCGCGGGTCACCGAGGGGAACCCTGGGCGCCGCGCACGCGGCCAGAACCGCGATCACGCACCACGCACCACGCACCGCGCACCTCTTCGAATCGAAGTCGCCAGAACGTACCTTGCCGCGTGGCCGATGCAACCCCGCTCTGGGAATCGGTCGTGTATGGCCCGGTTCGCTCCCGCCGTCTGGGGAGCAGCCTGGGCCTGAACCTGATCCCTCGTCATTCGAAGTTGTGCGACTTCGACTGTCCCTATTGCTCGTGCGGGTCCACCACGGCCAAGGCCGCCGCCGCGCGCTGGCCCTCGCCCGACGAAGTCGCCCACCAGCTGCTGCGCGCGCTCGAGCAGCTGCCCCGCGCGCCGGACTGGATGTGCTTTTCCGGCAACGGCGAGCCGACCCTGCATCCTCGCTTCGCCGTCGTCGTGGAGCGCGTCCTCGCGGTTCGGGACGCCTGGGTCCCGGACGTGCAGGTCGCCGTGCTGTCGAACGGGTTCGCGGCCGGCCGGCCGGTGATCCGGGATGCGCTGCGGCGGCTCGACGCCCGCATCATGAAGCTCGATCCGGGTCCGGCGGAGCTGGTGAATCGCGCGCCCCTGGACGTCGCCCGACTCGTCGCCGACTATCGCGGGCTGCGGCCCGTGACCATCCAGTCCACGGTGGTGCGCGGCGCCGACTGGGATGGCGCGAGTCCCGCGAGCCTGGCCGCGTGGCTGCCGCTGCTGCAGGCGATCGATCCGGCTGCGGTCCAGCTCTGCTCCATCCATCGCCCACCGGCCGATGCCGCGGTCCAAAACGTGCCGCGGGAGCGCCTCCTCGCGATGGCCGCCGCCATCCGGGAAGCGCTCCCGCGCTCGATCGTCGACGTCTACTGAAGCGGCCGGCGCTAGCGGCGCCGGCGCCGCTTCGCTTTCGCCCGCTTCCTGGCCGGCTTCCGCGCCCTGGCGCGTCGGGCCTTCTTCTTTCTCGCCGTTTTTGCCGGCTTGCGGGCTTTCCGCCTGGCCCTGGGCTTCGCGGCTTTCTTCTTCTTTTTCTTCGCCTGCTTCGGCTTGGGCGCCGACATCCCCTCATCCATCGGCGAGTACATCGGCGCGGGCTCCGGAACCATCGGGGGCTCCGGCGGGAACATCGGCTCCATCATGCCTGGGCCGCCCGTTCCCGTGAGATCGTTCGTCGCGAGCATCTATGTCTCCTCCGCTGGTTGTGTCCGATGGGGGCCTATAGCTTACCCGGCTAACTCCCCGACGCAAGTGAGCGCATGCGCCTGCTCCTCGGCGGCTCAACGCTTCTGCCCGCGCTGCTCGTAGCACAGATCACCACCGATACGGCTCACCGGACGCGCGCACCGATGTCGTTGTCATGGCGGCGCTTCGAGGTGGATCTCACGGGGCCGGCGCGATCCTGGGGGTACCTCAGCGCCATCGGCCGGCGCTCGGCGCTGATCGGCACCGAGACCGGCACCTTCGAAGCCTGGGCATGGCCGTTGAAGCTGCTGCATGGCTTCGAGCTCGCCTTCAAAACGCCGCTCTACGACCAGCCCATCCCCGGGCGCGACATCGCTCGTACGGTCACCGTCTCACCGGCCGGCGCCACCATCGTCTACACGCACTCCGCGTTCACCGTGACCGAGCGGCTGTTCGCCCCGCTCGATCAGCCGGCGATCGTCGCCGTGCTCGAAGTGGACGCCGTACGGCCGATCGAGATCATCGCCCGGTTTCGGGCCGATCTGCAGCTCGCCTGGCCCGGCGGGTTGGGTGGGCAGTACGTGTTCTGGAACGACACAGAGCGGGCGTTCGTGTTGTCGGAGAGCCGCCGCCAGGTGAATGCGGTCTTCGGATCCCCATCCGCCACGTGGGCCACGAACAACCCATCGCATATGCTGGCCGACGCCCCGAGCGAGCTGCATATCGCGGTCGGCGACTCGCAGGGGGGCCCGGTCGCGATGCCGCGTCCCGGCGAGCCGGCCGGACGGCTCACGCCGGTGCACGCCGCCGGCATTCCCATCGTCATGGTCGGCGCCGTGGCGCCCCGGGATTCGGTGCTGGCCTTGTATCGCTCCGTCGTGGCGCGCGCCGCGGCGCTGTATGCGGAGCGTGCCGCGCATGCCCAGGCGGTGCTCGATTCGACCGTGGCGTTCGAGTCCCCGGACCCGCGGCTCGATTTGGCGGTGCGGTGGGCGATCCTGAATCTCGATCAGGCCATGGCGTGCAACCCGGACCTGGGGTGCGGCCTGGTGGCCGGGTACGGGCCCAGTGGTGCCACCAGCACGCGTCCGGGGTTCGGCTGGTTCTTCGGCGGCGACGCCTCGATCAACTCGCTCGCCATGAGCTCGGTGGGCCTGTGGTCGGTGGCGCGGGACGGTCTCGCCTTCTTCGCGGACTATCAGGGGTCACGTCCTCCCCACGACGGCAAGATCCCCCACGAAATCTCGCAGGCGGCGGGCCGGATTCGGTGGTTCGAGGATTTTCCCTACGCGTTTTATCACGGGGACACGACGCCGTTCTGGATCCTGGCGCTGGCCGAGTACTGGAGCGCCTCGGGCGACACGACGACACTGCGCCGGCTGTGGCCCAGCCTGAAGCGGGCGTTTCACTGGGCCCGGGCGACCGACGCGAACGGGGACGGCCTGATGGACAACGCGCGCGCCGGTGCCGGAGCGATCGAGCTCGGGGATCTCGGGCTGGGCCTGGTCTCCGACATCTACATGTCGTCGGTCTGGGTGAAATCGCTGCAGGTGTTGCCGCGCATGGCCGCGGCGATGGGGGACCGGTCGACGCGAGACGAGGCGCGCCGCCTCCACACCCGGGCGCTGGCCACGCTGCGCGAACGGCTCTGGCTCGAGGCGGACCAGCGCTACACCTTCGCCCTGCTCGACGGGGGCAAGCTCTCCAACGAGCTGACGGTGTGGCCCGCGACCGGTCTCGCCTTCGGCCTGTTCGACGACGATCGCGGCCAGGCGACCGCCGCTTCGGTGGCGCGGGCGGGGATCACGACCGATTGGGGCGCTCGCACGCTCGCTCCCGGCTCGGCGTTGTTCGATCCGCTGCACTACAACAACGGCACAGTGTGGCCGTTCGTCACCGGGTTCGACGCCTGGGGACTGTTTCGGTACCACAATCCCACGATGGGCTTCGCCGCGACGCAGTCGGTGGCGCGGACGTCGTTTCGCTGGGGGCTGGGCGCCAATCCCGAAGTGTTTTCGGGATCGTCCTACGAGCCGCTCGAGACGGCCGTCCCGCAGCAGTTCTTCGCGACCTCCATGGTGCTCACGCCCCTGGTGCGCGGCCTGGTGGGATGGGAAGCCGACGCCCCCGGGAATCGCGTCACCCTGGCCCCACACCTGCCGGCCGGCTGGGATTCGGTCGTCGTCCGCCGCCTGCCGGCGCGGCTCACGATCGCCGTGCGGCACACTCCGGGTTGGCAGGTCCTGTTGCCCGTTCCTGAGCCCGCACCCGGCGCTCGCTCCACCGGATTGAAGCTCGTGCGACAGGCGCTCGACGGTGACACGCTGGTCCTGGAAGTCGAGGGGCTCGCCGGACGGACCTATCCGGTGGAGGTCCGCACGCCGCGGGGCCGCCGCGACATCGTCGTCGCCATCCCGGAAGGCGGCACGCCGGTCGACGGGTATCGCTCGGTCATTGCCCGGGTTACGGCCACGCCCTGACAAGTTAGATTAGCCCTGCTCATGATCAGACCGTCGCGCCTGCTCGTCGTTGCCCCGCTCGCCCTCGCCCTCCCGGCCGCGGCACAGAACGTCTCAGAGCTCCAGGTCGCTCCCCCATCCATCACCATCAAGGTGGGGGAGCGCTATGGACTGCTCGCCACCGCCTACGACCGCGCCGGCAACGTCATGCCGACGGCGCGTCCCGTCTGGTCGTCCAACAACACGGCCGTGGCGCGCGTCGACAACAACGGTACGGTCACCGGCGTGGCCCCCGGTGTCGCGATCGTGGAGGCGCGGATCGGTCAGCGGAAAGGGCAGGCAGGGGTCCAGGTGACGCCGGGAGCCGTGGCACCGGCCGGCGCGACGCCCGCCGGCTCGACGCCGGCGGGCGTCGATCCGTTCGCCGGGCAGCCACCGGGAACGGGAACGGCCACGGTTCTCAAGATCGATCCGCCGTCGGTGTATCTGCTGCAATCGGAGAACACGCGCGTCGCGCCGCGGGCATTCCGTGAGGACGGCAGTCCCGCGGCGCCGGTGCAGGTGACGTGGAGGTCGCTGCGCGAGGATATCGCGAGCGTGGACCAGAACGGGACCGTGGTCGCGCTGGCGGTCGGGCAGGGCACCGTGCTCATGACCGGGCCCGGCGGACTCACCGCGACGGCGCCGGTCGTGGTGCAGCAGGCGGAGTTCGCCATTCAGCAGGGCGCGTCGCTGACGATGGCGCCCGGTGAAGTCGACACGCTGCACGTGGTGGTGCCGGCGCAGGGAAGCCGGCTGGTGAGCCCCGCCGCGCTGAGCTGGGGATCGAGCGATCAAAGCGTGGCGCAGGTGAACCTCACCGGTGTGGTCCGGGCCATGGGCTCGGGCAGAGCCCTGCTCACCGTGTCCGGACTGTTGCAGCAAAAGACGCTGGAAGTCCTGGTGCACCGCGCGGTGGAGCTGCTCGAAGTGATTCCCAGCCGCCGAGCGGATGTGCAGGTGCCGCTGCTCGCGACGGTGAAGTTTTCGGCGAAAGCGCTCGCCTCCGACAGCACGACGGTCCCCGAGGCGCGGTTGTCGTGGGCGGTCGCGGATACGGCGGTCGCCGGGTTCGATCCGGCGACGGGCGTGTTGACCGGCCGCCGGATCGGGCGGACCCAGATCAGCGTGCGCGGCCCCGGGGGGGGGCCGAATCCGCTCACGGCGAGCTGGAATGTGAGCGTGATCGCGGGATCGGTCCGGCTCGCCGCCACGCGCTTCGGGCTGGCGCAGAACGGCCGGCGGCTCTTGCGGGCGAGCTTCGTCGACGATACCGGCGCGGTGCTCGGACCCGCCACGGGATTGCAATGGGCCTCCGACGCGCCGAACATCGCGACGGTGGCCGAAGACGGCACGGTGACCGGTGCCGGGTACGGGCACGCCAGGGTGACCGCGACGGCACCGGGCGGCAAGAGCGTCACGGCCGATGTCTACGTGCAGAGCGAGCTGCTCCTGGCGGGGACCCGGACCGGCGGCAAGCTGCAGCTGTATTGGATCGACCGATCGAACCTGGCGGATCTGCGTCGGGCGACGGCCGATACGGCGCAGGCCATGGATGCGACGTTCGCGCCCGACGGATCGCGCATCGCGTTCGTGTCGCTGCGCGACGGCAATCCCGAGATCTACGTGATGGACGCCGACGGGACCAATCCCACCCGGATCACCAATGACCCGCAGCCGGACGGGCGGCCCGTGTTCACGGCGGACGGCGCCTTCCTGGTGTTCCAGTCGCAGCGCGCCGGAAAGATCGGGGTCTACACCGCGGCGTTGGACGGCACCGGGATGCGCCCGCTCGCCGCGGATTCGACGAGCCAGACGCCGACCGTTTCGCCGGACGGTGGCACCATCGCGTACGCGTCGGTGCGCAACAGGAACTACGACATCTGGCTGATGGCGAAGGACGGCACGCAGCAGCGGGCGTTCACGCGGACGGCCGATCGTAACGAGACCGAGCCGCGCTTCCTGCGCGACGGGTCGCTCGCGTTCCTCGTGGAGCGGCGCGAGTCCGGCCGCACGGTGCGCCAGGTGGTGAAGGCCGATCTGGCGACCGGTGTCCTGACGCCGATATCGGGGACCGATCTGCCCGTGGCGAGCTTCGCCGTCTCCCCCGGTGGTGATCTGATCGCCCTCGTCGTGCCGCAGGACCCGGGCAATCGCCGCAATCCGATGTATCGCATCTACCTGCAGTCGATCGGCGGTGGCCTGCCCACGCCGATTCCCGCGGGTCCGACCGAGCAGATGCAGGCGCCGGCGTTCCTTCCGTAGGCATGAAGGCCTTCGTCCTCCGCGCCACCGGTGGGCTCGCGCACACGGCGGTGGCGGAGGTGCCCGAACCCGGAGCCCCAGGCCCGGGTGAAGTGCGCGTCGCGCTGCGCGCCGCGGCACTCAACCATCTCGATCTCTTCGTCGTCGACGGATTGCCGGGTTTGCCCCGGTCGCTGCCGCATGTCCTGGGTTCGGACGGAGCCGGCATCGTCGATCAGGTGGGCGAAGGTGTTTCCTGGAAACCCGGGGACCGAGTGATGGTGAACCCGGGGATTTCCGACTACACCTGCGAGTTCTGTCTCAAGGGCGAGCACTCGCTGTGCGTCGAGTATGCGATCCTCGGCGAGCACCTCCCCGGTCTGATGACGGAATACATCACGGTCCCCGCCCGCAACCTGGCCCGCATCCCGACGATCGATCCGGCGCTCACATGGACCGAAGCCGCGGCGTTCTCACTCGTCTCGCTCACGGCCTGGCGGATGGTCGTCACGCGCGCGGCCGTGCGAGCGGGGGAATGGGTGCTGGTGTGGGGGATCGGGGGCGGCGTGTCGCTGGCGGCGATGCGGATCGCCAAACTGCTGGGCGCCCGCGTCATCGCGACCTCGTCGTCCGACGCGAAGCGCGAGCGCGCCCGCGCCCTGGGCGCCGACGTGACGCTCAATCACCGCACGCAGTCGGTGTTCAAGGAAGTGCGGGCGCTGACGGCCAAGCGCGGCGTCGATGTGGTGGTGGAGAACGTCGGGGAAGCCACCTGGGCGGACTCGCTGCGATCCCTCGCCAAAGGGGGCCGCATCGTCACGTGCGGGGGCACTTCCGGCCCCAAGCTCATGACCGACGTGCGGCCGCTCTTCTGGCATCAATTCTCGATTCTCGGCTCGACGATGGGGAATGCCGGCGAGTACGCGGCGGTGGTGGAGCAATTGGGACGTGGCGAGCTGCGGCCGATAGTAGATGCCGAGTATCCGCTGGCGCGCGCGCGGGAGGCGCTCGAGCGGCTCGAGCAGGGCGGCCAACTGGGCAAGATCGCGATCACGATTGCGGAGTAATCAGGCGGGCGAGGGGCCTCGACGCTCCACCAGAAGCTTCGCTCGGTGTTGCCTGGCACGAGCGCCGAGCCCGGTCATCGCGTTACGAGAGTACCCCTCGACTATCAACTGATCCTCAAAGTCTCGTGTGGTTTAGGTCAACTGATGTCCCGTTCGGCGTTGCGTTCTCATGTCTAAGTGTCTATCTTATAGTCACTTACAAGACACATCCACTCCGAGCCGATACAGCTGAAAGCTGATGGCTGACGGCTGTTAGCTGAAAGCGACTTCATGACCGCACCGACTCGCGAACGGATCCTGCCGCGCCTGATCGAGGACGAGCTGAAGGAGTCGTTCCTCGATTACTCGATGAGCGTCATCGTGCAGCGGGCGTTGCCCGACGTGCGCGACGGCCTGAAGCCGGTGCACCGGCGCATCCTCTACGCGATGAACGAGCTCGGGCTCCTGCCCGGGCGCCCGTACAAGAAGAGCGCGACGGTCGTGGGCGACGTGCTGGGCAAGTATCACCCGCACGGCGACATGGCCGTGTACGACTCGCTGGTGCGCATGGTGCAGGACTTCTCGCTGCGCTACCCGCTCATCGACGGCCAGGGGAACTTCGGCTCGGTCGACGGGGACGCCGCGGCCGCGTACCGCTACACGGAAGCCCGCCTCACACGCATCGCGATGACGATGCTCGAGGACATCGACAAGAACACCATCGATTTCGTCCCCAACTTCGACGACCGGCTGCGCGAGCCCGTGGTGCTGCCCGCCCGGCTGCCCAACCTCATCGTCAACGGGTCGGCCGGGATCGCCGTGGGGATGGCGACCAACATCCCGCCGCACAATCTGGGCGAAGTCGTCCAGGCGATTACGCATCTGGTGGATCACCCCGATGCCGGCGTGAAGGACCTGCGCAAGTTCGTCAAAGGGCCAGACTTCCCCACCGGCGGCATCATCTACGGCCGGGACGGCATCAAGGAATGCTACGAGAAAGGCCGCGGCCGCATCGCCGTGCGCGCCCGGGCGGTGATCGAGGAAAAGGAATCGACCGGCAAGCAGCAGATCGTGGTGACGGAGCTGCCCTATCAGGTCAACAAGGCGAACCTGATCGCCAACATCGCCCAGCTCGTCAACGACAAGAAGCTCGAGGGCATCTCCGACATCCGCGACGAGTCCGATCGCGAGGGGATGCGCGTCGTGATCGAGCTCAAGCGCGAGGCGATTCCGGGCGTCGTGCTGAACCAGCTGTACAAGCACACGGCGATGCAGACCACGTTCGGCGCCATCATGCTGGCGCTGGTGGACGGGGTCCCGGTCGAGCTGACGCTCAAGGAAATCCTCCAGCACTTCATCACCCATCGGCACACGGTCATCGTGCGCCGCACCGAGTTCGAGCTGAAGCGCGCGCAGGAGCGCGAGCACATCCTCGAAGGGTTGAAGATCGCCGTCGATCACATCGACGAGGTGGTGCGCATCATCCGCAAGGCGAAGGACGTCCCGACGGCGGACGCCAACCTGCGCAAACGGTTCAAGCTGTCCGAGAAGCAGTCGGCGGAAATCCTCAACATGCGGCTGGCCCGGCTCACCGCCCTCGAGATCACCAAGCTCGAGGAGGAGCTGAAGGAGGTCCGCAAGTTCATCAAGGAATGCAAGGAGATCCTGGCCTCCAAACCGCGCCGCATGAAGATCCTGAAGGAAGAGCTGACCGAGCTGGCGCACGGCTTCGGCGACGAACGGCGCACCGAGATCGTGGCGGATCAGGGCGAGTTCTCGATCGAGGACCTGATCGCCGAAGAGGACATGGTGATCACCGTGTCCCACGCGGGCTACATCAAGCGCCTGCCCGTCACGTCCTACCGGCGCCAACGCCGCGGCGGCCGGGGCGTCACAGCCGCCCATACAAAGGAAGACGACTGGCTGGAGCACCTGTTCATCGCGTCGACGCACGACTACGTGATGTTCTTCACGCAGGATGGGACCTGCTATTGGCTGAAGGTTCACGAGGTGCCGCAGGCGGCCCGGGCGGCCCGCGGCAAGCCGATCGTGAATTGCATCTCCATCAAGCCGACGGAACGGGTGGCGGCGCTCGTCCCGGTGCGCGAGTTCTCCGAGGACCAGTTCCTCTTCTTCGCGACGAAGGAAGGCGTAGTGAAGAAGACCCGCCTCTCGGAATTCGGCAACCCGCGCTCCGTGGGCATCCGGGCCATCAACATCGAAAAGGGCGATGAGCTGATCGACGTGCAGGTCACCGACGGCAAGAACGACGTGGTGCTGGCCACCCGCCACGGCATGAGCATTCGCTTCCACGAGCAGGATGTGCGCGACATGGGCCGCACGGCGACCGGCGTCTGGGGCATCTCGCTCGACAAGAAGGACAAAGTCATCGACCTCGTGATCATCCGGCGCGCGTCCACGCTGCTGTGCGTCACCGAGAAGGGCATGGGCAAACGCTCGGAGCTCGACGAATACCGCGTCCAGCACCGCGGCGGCCGCGGCATCATCACCCTGAAGCGCAACGACAAGACCGGTGACATCATCGCGCTCAAGGAAGTGCTGCCGGACGACGAGTTGATGATGATCACCAAGAAGGGGATCGTGATCCGGGTGCCGGTCGAAGGGATCCGGATCTCGGGCCGCAACACCCAGGGGGTGAAGGTGATGAACCTGACCCCGGGGGATCTGGTCGTGGATGTCGCGCGCATCGTCCGGGAAGACGACGACGAGGCGGGCGAGGACGAGGGGGACGAAGCGGCCAAGCCGCGGGACGCCAAGCCCAGGAAGCGCGGCGCGCCCGCTGGCAAGAAGAAGTGACCCCCCCCCCCCCCCCCCCCCCCCCCCCCCCCCCCACCCACCCGGGCCTGCCCGACCCCCCCGCCCCGCCGCGGGGGGGGGCCGCCCCCCAGCCCCCCGCCTGGGGCCAGCCCCCCCGCGCGCGGCCGCAGCTGGG
>Ga0187893_10012447_pt1 | contig 12067 bp, 8 predicted proteins | sample MA1701074metaG_FD_139574 | JGI IMG/M metagenome (GOLD analysis project Ga0187893, IMG submission 139574) | White microbial mat communities from a basaltic lava cave in the Kipuka Kanohina Cave System on the Island of Hawaii, USA - MA170107-4 metaG ... | reverse complement strand
CCCCAATGCGCAGTTGGCCGCGCCACTCATCGACTTGCTGGCGTTTACGCGCACTCGAGATCAATACATGCAGATTTTGAGAATCCTTTCCCAGATTGGCGGCGAGCACGTCGCCCGGTCCGGAGAGAAGGCCTGGGAACAATGGATGAATTGGTACGGCGAGCGGCAGAACCTCAAGCCTCCGCCTGGCTACATCGGCTGGAAAGGGGAGTTGCTGGCGCGCCTGGTCGATCCCCGATTCCGCGAATTCCTGTATGCGGATGCACCCGTGCGGATTCGGGCCGAAGAAATCGCCTGGGGCGGCGTGAAGGTGGACGGCATTCCGGCGCTTGTCAATCCATCCATGCTGCCTGCCGCCGAAGCGGGCTATCTCACCGAAACCGAGCCGGTCTTCGGCGTCAGCATCAACGGAGATCATCGCGCCTATCCGCTTCGGATTCTTGACTGGCATGAGATGGCGAACGACGTTGTAGGAGGCAAGCCGGTGGCGCTTTCCTATTGCACGCTTTGCGGCGCCGGCATACTGTTCGACACGGCAACCGCGGGCGGCGCGCGCGTGTTCGGCTCCTCGGGCCTGCTCTACCGCTCCAACAAGCTCATGTTCGATCGTGAAACCAAGTCGCTATGGAACCAGATGACCGGAGAAGCCGTGGCCGGCAAACTGGCCGGGAGCGACGTTCGGCTGCAAGTGCTTCCCGTAGTGCTTACAAGCTGGGGGGAATGGAAGCGCCGGCACCCGGACACCAAAGTGACCGACATAAGAACGGGCCACGCGCGCGATTACCGGCCGGGAGCTGTTTACGGTTCTTACTTTGCTTCTACCGGCACGATGTTCCCGGTTTGGAAACAGAGCCGCCAATTGCCCAGGAAAGCTCGTGTGTTTGTCATGTTCCGCGACGGGATTGCCAAGGCGTGGCCGACCGAGGAACTGGCCCGTGCCGGAGGCGTGGTCAATGATTCGATCGGAAAAGAAGACGTCCTGATCCACTACAGGGATGCCGTCGAGCGTGTGGCGCTGCCTCAAGCCTGGCTCGCCGCGCTCACTGGAAAATGGCGCGTCATCCGCAACGCCAATGATCTGACCGCGGATGCCGTCAAGCAGGTTCTCAAGAAAAACGCAGCTCTGCTGCATGCGCTGACTCCGGAAATGTGGCTCGCCATGCCGGTGGATCTGCGGCTGGCGCTGCTGGAAGAACGAAGTGTACGCGAGCGAACCGGCTCGTCGGCGCCTTCGGACAAAATATCGGCCGACGTTCGCAATGAAATCGCCCAGCGCGGGCTGATCGGGGAAACACGCGCCTATGCCCGAGAGGCGGTCACATTTCGCGCCGGAGCGGCAAGCGGGCAACTCATCGACGAAACGGGCGCCGTCTGGCGGATCGAAGAAGAGGCCCTGATCAGCCCGGGCAACCGGAAGCTGCCTCGGCTGGGCGGCCATCTGGCGTTCTGGTTCGGCTGGTTTGCCTTCCATCCGGCGACCGAGGTGTATCGGGCTAAGACGCCTTAGCGTTCGTGCTGTTAAGCACCAACGGCGATTTCGTCCTTCTTCAATCCAACCGTTTCCGGAAGCGTCTGGCGCTGAAAAACAGTATCGCCGTACCGAACACGGCGAGCGCCGCCAACTGCGGCCACAGCGCCTCGATTCCGCTGCCTTTGAGGAACACACCGCGGCAGATCTCGATGAAGTAACGGATCGGATTGAGCAGCGTCAGGTATTGCACCGCTTCCGGCATGCTCGTGATGGGAAATGCAAACCCGCTCAGCGTGAAGGCGGGCAGAAAGAAGAAGAACGTGGACATGATCGCCTGCTGCTGCGTGTTGGAGACGGTTGAAATGAATAGCCCCGCCCCGAGCGTGCTTAGCAGGAATACAACGGATCCAAGCAGTAGCAGCAGGGCATTTCCACGGAACGGAATGTGGAATATTGCCATTCCGAGAACCACGATCATCACAAGATCGATCATGCCGACAATGGCGAACGGCAACGTCTTGCCCACCATCAGCTCCATGGGCCGGATGGGAGTCACCATGAGCTGCTCCATGGTCCCCATCTCTTTCTCCCGTACGATGGCAAGCGAAGTGAGCATCAAAGTCACGATCGTGATGATGTTGGCCGCAACGCCGGGAATGAAATAGTTGCGGCTCTTTAGCTCAGGATTGAACCAGACACGCTGTTCAAGGCCGACGCCCGGAGTGGAGAGATGCGCCAGTTGGCCGCCGCGCGCCATCCGTTTCTGATTGACGATACGCACCATGTGGCCGTCCGCGAAGCCTCGAATGATGTCACCGGAATAGTTGGCGAGAATCGACGCAGTGTTCGAATTCGATCCGTCCACGAGCACTTGAACGCGCGCCGTTTTCCCTCGCGCCAGATCGCGCGCGAATCCGGCGGGAACCACCACCGCGGAGTGCACCACCCACCGGTCCAGCAGCGCCTGCATTTCGTCCTCGTTGGACGGAGTGGCGGTGACGGTGAAATGGCGCGACCCCTCAAAGGCGGCCCGCAACTCACGGCTGGCCGGCGAACGATCCTGATCGAGCCAGGCCAGCCGCGACCGCTCGACATCCAGATTCACCACAAAGCCAAACAGGAGGAATTGCAGGACCGCCGGAACGAACATCGAAACCAGCAGCCGCGGGTCGCGGAAGGACTGTCTGAATTCCTTGCGCACGATTTCAAGGACGCGGTTCCATCTCATGCGATCTTCGCTCCCAGTTTCCGGGTCACCAGGAAAAACACCGCGCCCGCGTAAACGAACAGGAAACCAAGCTCCAGTGCGAGAATCTCAAGTCCAACTCCTTTTAAGAAGATCCCGCTCGAAAGGGAAACGAAGTACCGCGCCGGCACAATGTAGGTCAGCAGGCGCGGCGCCAGCGGCATGCTGTCAATCGCGTAAACGAATCCCGACAGCAGGAAGGCAGGAAGGAAGGAGCTGACCAGGCCCATCTGAAAGGCGAGTAACTGGTTGCGGGCGACGGCGCTGAGAAAAAGACCCCAGCACAAGCCGCCAAAAAGGAACACGCAGCCGCCGGCAAACAGCAAAAGCCCGCTTCCGCGCATGGGCACATCGAAAATCCAGATGCCGGTCAGCATCGCGGTGATCATATCGGCAAGCCCGAGCAGAAAGAATGCGGAGAGTTTGCCTAACACCAGTTCGGCCGGGCGCAGAGGGGTGGACAGTAATTCCTCCATGGTCCCGTTTTCCCACTCCCGCGCGATCGTCAAGGACGTAAGAAGCGCCGCGATGATCATGAGGATCACCGCAATCAGGCCGGGCACGATGTAGTTGCGCGACTTCAGTTTACTGTTGAACATCACACGCAACTGGGCATCCACGGGAGGCCGGATCTCTCCGGCGCCCTGCCGGATCTGCCACTCGGCGCGAATGTTGCCGCTGTAGGCGGCCACCATCGCGCGCGCATAGCCGAGCGCAATCCCGGCCGTATTGGAGTCTCCGCCGTCAAGCAAAAACTGAACCGGGACCTGCCTGCCGCTGAGCAGCCGCTCGCTGAAATCGGCGGGGATCACCAGCCCGGCCATGGCATCGCCGCGATAAAGCGCCAACTCGATCGGGCGATAGCTCTCCACATGCCCCCGAATCTCGAAGTAGCGCGATCCGCCGAAACGCGCCACCAGCGCCCTGCTCTGGGGGGTTTTGTCCTGGTCGTAGATCAACATGGGAATGCGATCCACGTCGAGCGAAAGCGCGTAGCCGAACAGAATCAGAAGCAGCATGGGGATTGCCAGCGCCATGTAGAGGCTGCGGGGGTCGCGAACGATGTGCAGCAGCTCTTTTTTCGCAACGGCCCTGGTTCGCCGCAAACTGATCATGCCGCCTGCTCCTCGCGCTCGATCAGATGGACGAAGACATCCTCCATGGTGGGATCGGGCAGCTCCTTAGATTTCAACTCCGCGCGAAGTTCGCGCGGCGGCCCCAGGGCGATCACGCGCCCGCGATGCATCAACGCGAGCCGGTGGCAATACTCGGCTTCATCCATGTAATGGGTGCTCACGAATACCGTATTGCCGGCGTGCGACAAATCCTGAATCAGGTCCCAGAAGGAGCGCCGCGCCACGGGATCGACGCCGGAGGTCGGCTCGTCGAGAAACAGCACCGGGGGTTCATGCAGAATCGCGCAGCCAAGCGCCAGCCGTTGCTTCCAGCCTCCGGCCAGCCGGCGGGTCAGCGTGTCCGTCTTTCCTTCCAGGCCGGCCATGTGTAGAACGTATCGCTTGCGATGCTCGCGCCCGGCCGCCGGGACGCCATAGATCCCGCTGAAAAACTCGATATTTTCCTCCACCGTCAGATCGTCGTAGAGGGAAAACTTTTGCGACATGTAGCCGATGTGGCTCTTCACCAGCTCCGGCTGCGAGGCCACGTCGAATCCGTTCACCGTGGCGCTGCCGGACGTGGGCGCAAGCAGACCGCAGAGGATGCGAATCGTGGTCGACTTGCCGGCGCCATTCGGGCCAAGGAATCCGAAGATTTCGCCGCGGCCGACTTCGATGGTTACATTGTCGACCGCCGTGAAATCGCCGAAGCGCTTCACCAGGCCCTTCATGCGCACTGCAGGCTCACCCGGATGCACGATCCGCTCCTTTTCTCACCGTTCGAATGAACACATCTTCAAGCGCCGGTACGATGCGGCGTACCTCCGCCGAGGGCAGGCGCGCCCCCAGGTCTTCCGCGGCGATTTCGGGAGCCGCCAGCACATGCAGCGCGCTGCCGGACAGATCAACGCTGACCACGCCAGCCAGACCCTGTAAAGTTTTCCGTATTTCCCGCAGGTTCGCGGCGCGAATCTCAAAGCAGGCTTCAAAGAGGGAATTGCGCAAGGCCTGAGGCGTGTCGAGCAGGAGCAAGCGCCCGCCGTCCATCAGGCCGACGCGGCCGCAGCGCTCGGCTTCGTCAAGGTATGCGGTGGTGATGAAGACCGTCAACCCTTCTCCTGCCAGTTGATGCAGGATTACCCAGAAATCGCGGCGGGAAACCGGATCGACGCCGTTGGTCGGCTCGTCGAGAATCAGAATCCGCGGGTGGTGCAGCAGCGCGCACATGAGAGCCAGCTTTTGTTTCATCCCGCCGGAGAGCTTGGCTGCATGCCGTTTGCGGAAGGGCGACATGCGCGTCATCTCGAGCAGCTTCACCATCAATTCGTCGCGCTCCCGGCCTGTTACGGCGAACAAATCAGCGTAGAAGAACATGTTTTCCTCGACGCTCAGGTCGCCGTACAGTCCGAACTTCTGCGCCATGTAGCCGATGCGGTCCTTTATCTTGGAGAGACTCTTATTAACATCGAAGCCGGCGACGCGGATCTCGCCTGCCGTGGGATTCATGAGGCCGCACATCATCCGCAGCGTGGTTGTCTTCCCGGCCCCATCCGGTCCCACAAGCCCGAAAATCTCGCCTTGGTTCACCGCCAGGCTCAATCGGTCGACGGCCGTAACGCCGCCGAACTGTTTGCTCACCTCGCGCAGATCGATCATCGGCTCCAGGTTCACAGGAGAATCTCCGCGTCCACCGGCATGTTCGCCTTTAGCTCCTGCGCCGGATTCTCGACGTCGATCTTGATCCGGTAGACCAGCTTAACCCGCTCATCGGGCGTTTGGATTTGCTTGGGCGTAAACTCCGCTTGCGAGGCGATAAAAGCGACTCGGCCTTGGTACGGCTTGCCCGGAAACGAATCGGTGGTGAGCTTCACTTTGGCGCCGAGCTTGATCTTGCCAAGATCCGTTTCGCTGATGTAGGCCCGCAGCCAGGGGCGCGCAAGATCTCCGATTGTGGCCACAACCGCGCCAGCGGCGAGCACCTCGCCTTGCTCGGCGCTCTTCACCAGAACGACTCCATCGATGGGCGAAACCGCGCTGGTGTCGTCCAACTGCGCGTCGATGATCGCCAGGTTCGCCTTGGCGCGGTCGATTTCGGCGCGACGCCCGGCCATCTCCTGTTCGCGCCGCTTCAGATCGATCCGGCCCGCCTCGGCCAGCCGGATCGCCGCCTGTGCTCGCGCCACCTGCGCGCGAGCGCCTTCGATCGCCTCCGGACGCGGCCCTTCCTCAACCAGCGCCAGCCGCTCGCGGGTTAGCCGAAGCGTCATGGAAGTGCTTTCAAAAAGCGTACGATACTGATCGTGCTGCGCCGCCGAGATATCTTCGTTCTTAAAAAGCTGCTGCGCCCGCTCCCAGTCGCGGCGCGCCTTTTCCTGCCAGGCCGCCGCATCGTCAAGCTGCGCGCGGGCCTGGCTGATCTCCTGGGGCCGCGAACCCGCTTCCAACTCCTTGAGCCGGGCCTCGGCCCCGGCCAGATCCGCACGCCGTAATTCAAGTTCCCGGTCGATGGAAACGCGCAGGTGCTCAATCCCGGTCATCTGCTGTGAGAGCGCGGATTGGGCGCCGTTCAGTGTGGCCAGGTCACGGTCCTTCTGCCGCAGCAGGCTTACACGGTCCAGTTCGGCGATTACGGCGCCTTTGCGCACCTGTGCACCCTCGCTGAAATGCAGCGCCACTAGCCGGCCCGGCAGCTTGAAGCTGATGTCCACTTCGGTCAGTTCAATGTTCCCTGAAACGCGAATCCATCCCTCCGTCTTCTTCTCAAACAACCCGGAGCGCAGAAAGCCGGCGGTTACCGCAGCCGCCACAGCCAGAACAAGCAGCACCAAGACAAATCGCTTCATGGCAGAAACCTTTCGACCGTCCCTGTGGCCGTACCCAGATCGAGCCGCGCCATATTGTGCTGAAATAGCGCGGCGAGCCGGTTGTCGCGAGCCCGCGCAAGCCGCGTCTGCGCGTCCGTCACCTCCAGGCTGCCTGCCACGCCCGCCAGATAGCGGCGCTCGGCCTGGTCGATCTCGCGCTGCGCCAGACGCAGCCCGTCTTCAGCCGCCGCCACCTGTAATTCGGCTGAGCGCAGATTGTCGAATGCGATGCGCAGTTCCAGTTCGATCTGCTGCCGTATGTCTTTGGCGCGGATCTGTTCAGAGCGCCATTGTGAAGCGCTTTCCGCCCGCCGTGCCTCCCTGCGGCCGCCGTCGAAAACGGGCAGGCGCAGTGCGATGCCAGCGCTACGCGTCGCTCTGGAATCGCCGATTTCCGGTCCGATCGATCCGTAGTCGGCAAAAGCGGCGAGTGTAGGAAGCCGTTCCGCTTTGGCTGCGCCGTAGCTGGCGGCCGCCGCGCGCTCCCGTTCCTGTTGCGCCTTCCAATCGGGCCGGTCGCGCAGCGCCGCTTCCAGCGCCTGCTCGAAGCTGACCGGAAGCACCGGCTGGTAACTGAGCCGGTCGGTCAGCTCGAACTCCGTCGACAGCCGCAAATCGAGCGCCCGCAGCAGATGCAGCCGCGCCTTCATCCGTTCGTTGGTTGCCGCCAAATGGCGCTGCCGCTCATTGGCAAGCTGGACTTCGGCGCGTGTAACTTCCACCGCCATGCCCGTTCCCGCGTCCTTTTGCCGCTGCGCCAGTTGATGCAGCCGCTCTGCCAGGTCCACGTTCGCCTTCGCCGTTTCCAGCCGCGACTCAGCCAGCAATGACGTTAGATAGGCTCTCACGACTTGATCGGTGACTTGTAGCAGTGCCGCGTCGCGCTCCGTCCGGATGGCCTGCACCGCGAGCCGCGCCGACCGGTAGCGGCGAATGGCGCTCACATCGACCACGCTCTGACCGAGCGACGCCCGCGCGTCGAAAATGCCGAACGGGCCCGCAAACGTGGAAAACGGCGGAAGCCCCGGAATGGCCGGAAACTGAATGCCGAAGGCGCGCAGATTCCGCGTGACGTCCTGGTAGGAAACACTGGAATCGAGGTTGGGCAGAAGAGCTGCCCCTGCCTGCCGCTGGCGCGCTTCTGCTTGCCTAATCAACTCCCCGGCCAGCTCCACACGCGTATTGCCCTCCGGCGCAAGCGCCAACTCAATCGCCCGGCGTATGCTCAGCGGCAGCACTTGACCCTGCTGCGCGGCCAGTGTGCCGGCAAGAAAAATGCATGCCATTCGCTTCATGCTTCTATCTCCTTGGGAGCTTGAATGCCGGCCGCCGCGAATCGGATCAGCCGCCGCATGATGAGATCCCGCGGCGAGGCTTCCCGTTCGTCCTTCAGGACAAACTTAAGAACCCTGCCGCCCGCCATAACGTGCGCGAACGAACCGATGAAAAACTGCACGCGCCACATCATCTCCTGTTCGGAAAGATGCGGCGCCGCGCGCCGCAACGCAACGCCGAATCGGAGCAAGACTGGCCGGAAATGCCGTTCGAAAACGTGCTGAAACATACCTTCCGTCTCGACATACAGCAACCGCATCATAAGCCGCGGAACGTGGCCCACTTCAACTCCTAATTCGAATACCGGCCGGACGAACGCATCGAGGATCCTTTCCACAACGAATTCACCGCTCGCTTCGATTGCGTCCAACAGCTCCATCCGCCGCCGGTTGATCGGCCCGGCGCGCCGGTCGTAAATCGCGTGCAGCAGCGCTTCTTTCGATTGGAAGTGGTAGTTGACCGCGGCCAGGTTGACGTTGGCCTCGGAAGTGATCATCCGTAAGGATGTGCCGTCAAAGCCGCGGTCGGCAAACAAGAGCTCGGCGGCGTCGAGGATACGGTCTTTGGTTGTTTGGGCCGGAGCAGATAAAACGGTCGTTTCAATCATTCGATTGATTCAATCATACATTTGATCCTCTGCGAAACACAACAGTCCCAAAGGCTCAATGCAGCCCGTGATCGATGAGGGAGGACCTGCTTCCCAGGGGCTAAAAACTGACTCTGGCCCCTACCTGAAACGCACGGGGGCCTCCGCTTCCGAAAATCTGGTTGGTACGAAGGGTTGGTTGTCCGAATAAACTCGGATCGTAGAGATTGTAGGCGAACCCACTCAGGTTAGCGATATTAAGGACGTTGAATATTTCACCAAATACATTCAACTGATATCGCTCTTTGAACCGGAAGACTCTGCCCAGCCGGATGTCCTGGCTGAAGAAGTTGTCGCCGAATCGAAAGTTCGACGGCAGCGTGATAGCCCGGATGGGTTGATTGCGCGGAGTCACCCGTCCGGCGAAGCGGGTGTTGAAATCGGCGACCGCGCTCTCCAGATCGGCGCGGCCCAGTCCGCGATTAAAACCGTTCATGCGTACTCCCGGCAGCAGGTCGAAGCCGGACCCATCGCCGTCCAGATCGATTCCGGTAATGGAGGGGGTAACGGGAAGCTTGCTCGATACGGCGGAGATGAAGGAGAATCGAAACGCCTTGGGCAGCTCGACAATGCCGGAAACATTCAGCAGGTGGCGCGCGCCGAGCGGACCCCATCCGGCGAACCAGTCGTCTTTGTTGACCAATGCGGCGATTCCCATTCGATCCTGCAAAGCGTACGACACAGTGAACTGATAGCGATTCGTGAACCGTTTGTCGAGCTTCACAAGCAGGCCCTTGTAATTGGCTCGCGAGTGCGGGACTCGCCCCTGGATGACGCCCGTCGAACAGTTTACGGCCGGGTCGTTGCGTTCGGCCGCGTTGCGGCAAAGCGGAATCACCGGGCCGCGCGCGCTTTGAAAGCGGTTCAGGTCGAGCGTCGTTCCGAAGTTGTCGCGCAGGAAGTGGCGCAGCACGAAGTCGGCGGTGATCACCATGTCGCGGCGTATCTCGCGCTGGACGCCCGCATTCAAATGCTGGCCGTACATCAGCGGATAGTCGCGCGGGAAAATGGTGGCAAAACCGGAAACGGATTTTGTGACGTTGACTCCGCGCACGGAAAGATCGCTAAAGTTTGCCTGAAATTGCGGGCCGATGATCCCGCCCACGCGCGGAAGCATGTCCAGGAAGTGCTTCAGCCGGAATTCGGTGGGCACCGTCTGGAAATCAAGCGGCGTACCCACGGGAACACCGGGAATTCCCGTAACCTGGTTGGGAATCGAGCCGCCGGGGACGTTGTTTCGCCCGTTGCCGCGCGGCCCGATCGAATTGCGCTCATTGAGCCGCTCCCATAGCAGCGCCGTGTCGTAGTAAATGCCGCCTCCGGCGCGCACCACTGTCTTGTTGTCATTTGTTACACCCCAGGCGAAACCGAGCGATGGCGAGAAGTTATTGTAGTCGCGCCGTGTCGGCAATAGGTTGTCCCCGCCACCAATGATCGGCGCCAGGTAGGCTGGCTTGTCCAAATCATGATTGGCTAGCGTCGTTTCGGCCTGCCAGGCAAGGCCGTAGTTGAGCGTGAAGCGCGGGCGAACGCGCCAGCTATCCTGCCAGAACCCGCGGAAGCGGTAGTTGTATACGGAGCGCTCTCGCTGGAAAGGCGCGGGCGACCGGCCGTCGCCGAAGCCGACAGTCATGCCAAAAACCGGCAATTCCAGCACGTCCTCCGCCCTGCGGAATACCTGCGGAAGCCGGATGCCCGGCGCCACGCGAGACACGGTGGCGGGAGCATAAACGGTTACGCAAGCCGGGGAGCAGAAATTCCAGAAGCCCGCCGTCTGGTCTCTTTCAAAGTCGAAGCCGAAGCGCATCTGGTGGGCGCCCTTCTGCCAGGTGACGGTGTCGATCCAGTGCCAGGTGCGGTAATCGCGGCCCTGCGTGGCGTTCTGCGTGTTTCCCATGATGAAATTCGTTCCAGCCACAACCACCTGAGGAAACCCCAGCCCGATGCAGCCCGGACACTCGTTCTCGGTTGGGAACAGGTTCCGGTTTTTCCAATAGTTGTAGGAAAACCGGAAATCGTTTACCAGGTTTGGCCGGAATGCGCTGGTGATGCCCATGATGCTCTGGTCCGACCAGTTGGTATTGACCAGCCAGTTGGAAGGCATTGTCGGCGCCGCATTCGGACCGTATGCCTTGTTGCCGTCGTGCGTGTAGCGCAAAAAGAGATTGTGCTTGGGGCTGGCGCGGTAATCGAGGCGAACGCTTGGCTGGTTCACCGTGTAGGGCGACGGCGCGATCTGTGCGAACGGAGCAAACGGCGCCGAATCCGGCTGAACGGTGAACACGGAGTCCTGGTTGTTGTGTTCCAGGTTTACAAAGAAAAACAAACGGTCCTTCTTGATCGGGCCGCCCAGCCAGAAGCCGGATTGGCGCCGCGCGAAAAACGGGTCGAGGTTGAGCGCTTCGCGCCTGAGCGCAGGATAGGCGGAGATGTTGTTATCGCGGAAGTAGAAATACCCCGCCCCGTGATAGGCATTCCCGCCGCTGCGCGTCACGATGTTCACGCTGCCCACGCTGGTGATGCCGGTGGAAAGGTCGAAGTTGACGCTCGACAACTGAAACTCCTGCACCACCTCCTGCGAGATATTCTGCGAAGTATTTCCGGTAGTGCGGTCGCGGATGTTACCGCCATCGGCGTTAATGGCGGTTCTGGCGTTGGACCCGCCCAGAACCGTAACGGAGAACTGGGCGTTATACTGCGCCAGCGTCGCCGTGGCTACGCTCACGCCGGGCTCAAGGAACGCCAATTGGAGAAAGCTGCGGCCGTTGAGCGGCAACGATTCGATCTGCTGCCGGGTGATAACGCCGTCCACTTTGTGGCTGTCGTAAGAAATTTGCGCTCCGGCCGATTCCACGGTGACGACGTCGGCCGTGGAACCAATCTGCATTCGGAGTTCAACGTCCGTGGTGCTGCCGGTGAGAACAGTCGCGGTGCGGACCAGGGTGCGAAAGCCGCTGACCGCGGCGCGAACCTCATAATCGCCGGCCGGCAAAGTGGCCGCGCGGTAGCTGCCATCCTGCTCGGATTGTGCAGCGCGCTCCAGCCCTGTGGCGATGTTTCGGATCTGCACGGATATGCCCGGCATGACGGCGCCGGATTCATCCATCACCGTTCCGGATATGTTGCCAGTAGGCGCTTGCCCAAAGCCGCAGGAACAAATGATGAGCAGAACGAGAAGCCCACGCATCGAAGCCCCCTTGTCAACCAGAGTGGAGTACTTGATCTATATATGCGCGCTTACCTTGCGGTGTCAAGGGGGTGTGCTCGCCGGGTGTGCGACGCAGAAGTGGTAAATCACTGGGTTTCCTTTTTTGCGGCGCTTCTCTGAGTGTTCTGATACACTCAGAAAAGGAGGCCCTTATGCCAGATGCTCTGCCCGAGTTGGAAGCT
>Ga0187893_10012446_pt1 | contig 12068 bp, 25 predicted proteins | sample MA1701074metaG_FD_139574 | JGI IMG/M metagenome (GOLD analysis project Ga0187893, IMG submission 139574) | White microbial mat communities from a basaltic lava cave in the Kipuka Kanohina Cave System on the Island of Hawaii, USA - MA170107-4 metaG ... | reverse complement strand
CATGACGAGTTAGTTGTAGATTCCCCAGAGGAGGACGAGAAGTGGGTGAAACCCCTAATGGAGTCGGTAATGGCGGAGGTGCCAACACTGCGAACGTTGTGGCCGGCAACGACCCGATTAAGTTTAAGCGCCTCGATAAGCGGAGGTTCAAGTTGGGCCGGACAGTAACGGTACGACACATAATCCCTAGGTGCCACAGACATATCTGGTACAAGGGCCATAAGGCCCCTAAGACGAGGGATTGTGATCTGTGTAATTTGATTCATGAGTACATGACCATACTTGTTAATCTTGGGAGACAGGGCCCTCCTAGGGTGAAGCTCCGTAGTGACGCAGGTAAGAAGAGAGCCCCCTATAACTTCAAAAATAAAGACAAAGGAGAAACTGAATAGTGTTTGGTGGCCGTAAGCAGGGCGGTGGTGGTTCGGAGTTTGTGACCTTGACGGGTCTGTTCAAAACCAAGTCAGGTAAGGGCTTGGTGGGTAACGTGAAGCCGGAGGCATTCGATACCCTCATGAAGATGATGGAGGATGCGGACGAAGCCGGCACGGAACTAGTATTCTACGTTGGCTCCCCCCGAGGGGACTCGGAGAAGGTCGCGGCTACCTTGGCAGTTACCGTAGGGAAGCCTAGGCAGGAAACTGCCCCGAGTGGTAGTCGATTCGCTAGGAAGAATCCTGGTACAAGTTCTCGGCGGGGAGAGACCGGAGCCGGAGTCGGAATTGAGGCTGCTCTAAGCCGGGGCAGTGATAAGCAGAACCCACCTAAGGATCCTCTGGATGATTTCCTTGAGGACTTCAACGGAAACTAAAGTTTGTAGACACTGCGAGCGTGAGTTTGAAGAGGAGGCTTATGAAACTCACGTCCGTAAAGTGTTACGTTACTTAACCAAGGATCCTAACCAAGCCGAGAATCTTCTGGCTAATATTCTAGGGTACAAACGGTTAGGAGAGGAGAAAGAAGATTGAATCATGTAATGGTCGATATTGAGAGTCTAGGTACCAAACCGGGTAGTGTAATTCTTAGTATCGGAGCGGTAAAGTTTGATGAGACTAATCTTGGACAAACCTTCTACCAGCCTATAGATGTGCTTAGTTGTCTTATGGCCGGTCTAAAGACGGATCCGGATACTATAGCTTTCTGGCGGCAGTATCCGGATATGATGGGAGTTTTTTACCCCGCCACCCGCATAAGGGTTGTATTGACTGACTTTGCTAGGTATCTCGGACGAAACTCCTGCGTTTGGGCAAAGGGGCCTGATTTTGATCTCGTCCTTCTAGAGAAAGCTTATGACGCCGCCGGGATTGAGGAATTGCCTTGGCACTATCGGAATGCTAGAGATGTTAGGACAGTTCTTTCTTTAGTTAAACATAAACCCGAAGTACACCACACCTTTCCTAAGCACCACGCTTTAGGGGATGCTGTTCTTCAAGCAAGGCAGGTGCAGGAAATTTACAGACATCTCGGGTTGAAGCTGTCCGAGGAGCTTAACAATGGCACTGCCACTGCCCCGTAATCTGAAGATTGATAGGGATTTAGAAGAGGAAAAAGATTTACTTGAGAAAGCTAAAGCTTATCTTGATAGGGGAACCAGGGAGGGGATACATGGTACTGACCTGCTCGACCTCCGGTTGGCCTACTTCCGTCAACTCTATAAGACCCCTCTCCCGGACCGATTGGTTAACACGTTTCTGGTTGGTCAGGTGGCTCATGCTATTGTGGAAATTGTTAAGGGGAAAGAAGGAGACTATACCACCCCTGACGTCGGAACCAAGCTTTATAAAGAACTTCGGTACTCTCCCGACTTCCTGAACTTCAAGGGAGAACCGGACGAGATTAAAACTACCCGGTCCTTCTATCTACCCAAGGTAGCGTACTTACCGGATGACGATACGTTCCATATGTACCTGGAACAGTTGATGATTTACATGGCGGCGGAAGATAAGACTAAGGGTCGACTCACCTTACTGTACCTAAACGCTAAAGACGAAAACGGGCGGACCAGTCCAGCGTTCTACGTATGGACCGTGGAAACTAGCCCGGACGCGCTGGCCGCGTACCGTAAGGTGGTCGACTCTAGTCTAGCCTTGCTGAGTGAAGCTTTGGGGGAGAAGGATCACTCCAAGCTTCCACTCTGCCGGGCTTGGAAATGTAGGGATTGTGAGTTCTTTAGTGAAATATGCAGACCAGAAGGGAGATATGGAGTAGATCCAAAACTATGGCTAACGCAAACAAAAATCGAGAAAGAACGCGACGCCAAAAAAGGGGCCCGGCGCCTGGTCAAGTAGTAGAGGTACATTGGAGTGATGCCTGCTCCCACCATGGCTGGACCAAAGGACAACATGCGGACAAGACGGAATATGGCATAGTGCCTTGTACTACGGTGGGGTACTTTCTAGACTCGGATTCTAAAATGGTCCGGATTGCTATGAATATGGGCCCGGGATCTACTCCGGGAGAACTGATGGCTATTCCTACCCCGTGGATTCTAAAGATAACGAAACTTCGAGGATCCCGGTGATTATTCCTAAGCAGGTTAGGTTTCCTTTTAATTATCATGTTAAGGTTAAGCGGGTTACCCCGGCTGAACTTGCCATCGCTACCCATGATCCAGACCCGGGGTATGCTGCCTGGGATGTAGATTCTATGACTATCTATCTCGATAGGACTCGGCCACTAAAGAAGCTCCGGGCTGATTTTCTACACGAGATGGAGCACGCCTTTGCGGATTGGCGGGCTTTTGTACTAAACTCTAAATTAGTAGACCCGAGGGACTAGAATACTTTGAGAGTAGGCGCATTGGATTACCTGAGACTGGTAGAGAGCGCGAGGACCCTGGTTTGTTTTGACACGGAGAGCTTTGGTTTCAACGGAGATTATGGAAGTGTAATTTGTGCTTCCGCAAAGCCCTACGGCGAGAAGCCAGTGACGTTTAAGATTGAGCAAGCCGGTAATGACCAACGAGTGGTCCGGGAATTCAAGGACTTCTTGGAGGGCTTTGATGTTTGGGTGTCTTATTTTGGGAGGGGTCATGATATCCCTCTAGTCGACACCAGGCTTCTGAAGTGGGGGTTGCCTAAGATGGACAAGAAGCCCCATCTCGATCTATTCTTCCATGTCAAGAGTAAGCTCCGGCTGGCTAGAAAGAGCCAGGCCCACTTGGCGGCTTGGTTGAAGCTACCCGAGCAGAAGATGACGGTTAGCCCAGATGTCTGGGCCGGGTTTGCTGGTAACTTCAATTCAAACCTGGCTACCATAGTGAAGCGGTGCGAGTCGGACGTTACAACCCTAGAACAGCTCTATGACCAAGTGAAGGAACTGGTCGTCGATATTACTAGGTAAGATGAGCGATGAGATGGTAGTAATGATGATTATTTGTGCCCTTTACTGGATAATCTGGTCTTTGTGGAGTCGATAAGAAAGGTGTTCTGTAAAATGAAGATAATGTTTGATGTAGATGGGGTTCTCGCGGACTTCGTCTTGGGCTTTCGGCGATTGGCTAATGAGACATACAAACTTCCTCTCTATGGAACTCACGAGCAGCCGGATTGGAAATTTCCTGACTTGGATTATCAACAGAACAATCGACTTTGGGAAAGGGTTAAAGACCCAAAGGAGAAGTTCTGGACTACCCTGTTTCCTTTGATTTCGTCTCGTCTCTTCCAAAGAATTGACGATCTCCAAACCAGGGCTGAGGTCTACTTCATTACTACCCGAGTCGGCATAGATGCCCAGGATCAAACCGCACAGTGGTTGCAGGAGTGGGGTTTGGTGAGACCTTCGGTTATTATTGCTGGGGATAAGGGTCCGATTTGTAGAGCTATTGGCATTAGAGCTGGTATAGATGATAAGTATGATAACGTGGTAGCTATGGATCTGGCCAATCCGGAGATGGGTGCTTGGTTACTAAGCCGACCCTATAACACCAAGTATGAGTGGAAACAAAGAGTCAATGAGGTAGATGTCTTTCTAGACTTTGTAGAGGAAGCCATCAGAAAGGAGGGGTAGGAGATGTCAGTTCTTAGTAAGCCTACGTTACTTAAGCGCCTCCACGAGCTTATCGAGATTCCGAATCCTCAGTTGGTTAATTCAGCCTCTATTGACTTTAGGGTAGGTAGTACAATCCAAATAGAGATACCTAATGCTTTTGGTACAGTCTGGTCACTACCTACCGATATACGATTCGGTTATGATGAAAGACATCCGTATTGGATAAGACCAGGGGAGTTTGTCTTGGTGGCTACCATGGAAAGTTTTAAGGTACCTTTGGACCTGGTTATGGAAATGAGACTCAAATCTTCTCGGGCCAGGGAGGGTTACGACCATTCCCTAGCCTTCTGGTTTGACCCGGGGTGGGTAGGTGTTGGTACTATGGAGATCAAGAATAACTCACAGTACAGCTCCATCCCTCTGTACCCGGGTCTCAAGATAGGACAGGTAATCTTTCATACCCTAGATATAGCTTTGACCCCAGAGGAGGCCTATGCCGGTAAATACCAAGGGGCGACGACAGTCCAAGCCTCGAAAGACAAGGAGTAAAGCAGATCTCCTGTTAGAGTATCACTGGCGCACAGCTCGAGAAACCTGGCCCTTTGAGTATAGGCAGTTGGAATTACCCGAAGAGATCCAGCTTTGTGGTAGGTGTTTGACGGGTCGAGTCTTTCTTACCGCTGGGTTTAATAGGTGTACCAGGTGTGGTCCTGTGGAATATTTCTTCCTATACAGAAAGGTGTGAATGTTTACTACGGCAGAGATAGTTGAGGACCATCTTAGTCATGTTCGGATTGACCGGATTGGTGGGTGGGTAGTTCCGGTCTGTAATGTCCATCCCCGATGGGCTAATGATGTAGCCAGTGATATGCTTATGGAGTATCCCGATAAGAAATTTGCTGCTACCTATTATGATCTTGGAGATGGCCGCCGGGAGTGGCTCTTGTTCAGTCGTGAAGATGAAGATGGTAATTTCGATGTTCGACTGATTGCCTCAAAGTATGGAGGAATCTCCTCGCTCTGGACTGAAACAGAGGCAGCATTTTATACGAGTCGAGGTCAGTTAAATCTGGATGAGTACCTTAATGGTGGTATCCTAGGTAAGCCCCTAGCGTGAACCCGACCCCAACCCAACAGCCAGGAGGGCTGAGACTCGATGACGGTAAGATTCGATGGGACCTAGTGGATTGGGAGGCTGTTGAAGAGATAGCCAATGTCTACACCAACGGTGCCAAAAAGTACGCTCCAAATAACTGGAGACTAGGCATGGCTTGGGGTAAGGTGTTTCGGGCTATCTTTAGTCATTGCTTTAAGTTTTGGTGCCTGAAGGAGAATTACGATAGGGAGTGTGTAATTTGTCGTGAAGAGTTGCCTATTGAGGCTGGTGTAGATCCACACTGGCCCTGTGGGAATTGTGGCAGTAATGAGAGACGCAGCCATCATATGGCCCACGCCGCTTGGAACTGTCTAACTTTATTTAACTATTCAATATATAAAGGGGAATTTGATGACAGATACAACTACAGAGCGAAGGAACATCCTAGCCAGGGGAGTCCTAGCCTACCAGGACATTCTGGATCAGCCTAGGGGTAAATATTTCCTGGTGTTGTCCTCGGATGGAATGGCTAACCACCTGTTTAGTGTGAATGAGGTGGTTATTGAGGAGCATTACATAGTTGCTTTTGACCATGAAGGCAATCGAGTTGTGGCTTTTTCTCCCAGCATACCTTGGTATGCTGTGAATCGGGACTACGCCGAAGAGATTACCACTGAGGAGATGGCTTCCCGTTCTGCTGAGGATCGTAAGCTTATGGAGGATCTGGAGAAGAAGCTGTATCCAGAGGATCGCAAGGAGACGGCCAAGATGGCTCTTTCCCTTCCACCGGGAGGCTCGGGCCGAGATGTGGGGCAGTATCTCTAATCTTGATTACACTCGGCGTAGATCCGGGACCTAGAAACACAGGTCTCGCTTTGTTGGACGAAACCGGCAAGGTTCTCAGGGTATGGTCCCTGAAGACCAAGACGGGCAGTTGGGAAGAAGCCTATGACCGCATTACCAAGGAGGTGACAGAGCAGCGTTTTGACAGGGTGGTGGTTGAGTCTGTGGTGTGGTATGGAAGACGTAAGGGCTTGTATGATTTGAATAAGCTGGTAGGTGCTTTGTGGTCTTACTTCAAGGCTCGTGTTGGTGATGATCGGCTAGCCTTGGTTGTCCCCGGCAGTAAACCCAAACTCAATAAAGCCCTGAAACATAAGGCTAAAAATGACCACGAGGCGGATGCTATTTCTCTGGCGATGTTCGGGATTAAACGAAAATGGGGCAAGAAACGGGAGGAAAGGATCCCTGCCCGCACTCGGTTCCGTACTCGGTTGCCGTCAAACTAACCCGACGCCGAGGCAATTGGACCTGGGCTAGGTGTCCTCATTGTGGACTGATCTTACTTTGGCGCGTGAAACAGGAGAACAAGGAATAAATGTTTGATGAAGGAGACAGCACTGTCCTGGGAGACCTAACGAAAGCGGAGGGGAAGCCGTCGATACGAAGCGACGGCTGGACACTAGAATCTCTGCTATCTGAAAACCAAAAGCTAGTTCAGAGAGTGATAGCTCTGGAAGCTACTTCGGCGGCCCAGGATCGTATTATCAATAACTTGATGCAGCATGCAGTTAACCTTAAGATGGAGGCGCTTATAGCGGCCTCTAAGGGGGTGAAGACAGATGCCTAAGGGTTATTCCGCAGGTGCGGGTGGTTACAAGAAGGGTGGGGGTTCTACCGCGAAGGGTGGTAAGCGGATGGACGCGGGAGTTGCTACGCTACGTAAGGAGGGTGTGGCTACGGGCCGTCAGGATAGTAGCAAGCTAGGAGGTAAGAAGAAGTAAGTGGCGTTCTCTAGTCAATTCAGCTTTGAGAGACTAGAAGATATTAAAGAAAGGATGGAACTAGTCCGAGGAAACGGGACTTGGGTGGCCCGTTTCTACCTAGAGGATGTACAGTACCTTCTAGATACCCTCTATGAGTTGCTTCCGGAGATTAGCTATGATGGTGGTGTTCCGACTCGGGAAGATGAAGCTTGAGAGTGTAGGAGCCGGTGGGTACATCGAATACGAAAATCGAACGTCCAAGGGCCGAGTCTATCTCGGCCCCGACGACTACGCCCGATGGGTCGTCGGTTTGCGAAAGATGCGGGACGACTATGGCGGATATACATTGCAAGATTAGATGCATGAACTGCGGTTATTTCAGGGATTGTTCAGATCCATAAAGGAAGAAAACAATAAAATGGGTAATGATGCGATACAATTATCTGAGACTCCTACTAAGCTAGAGGGACCCCTAGATCTTAGTGATGAGCTGTGGAGATCCTATGAGTGGATTTTCAATAAGTTTGGCCAGGTTAGGTATTACTCTATCACTAGCCCACAGAAGCTTTGGTATCGGAGAGACGGTTCGACTCACCGAATTCTAGATGCGGAAGGTGTAGTGCATTGTGTCCCAGCACCTGGAGAAAGAGGCTGCGTGCTACGCTGGCAGAGTAAAGATATCAATAATCCGGTAGCATTCTAGAAAGGAGAAATATTATGGCTAAGGATAAGGTTGGAGTGGTTATGAAGGAGTATGCAAAGGGTAAGCTCCATTCCGGCAAGCCAGGCCCGGGTAAGGGTCCTGCTGTTACAAGCCGTAAGCAGGCTGTGGCTATCGCTCTCTCCGAAGCCCGCAAAGCGGGCCAGAAGGTTCCACCGCCCCGTAAGGGATGAGCATAAAGAACCGGTACCGATACCGTCAGCTAACTTTCAACGTCCCCCAGGGACAGATAGAGCAAATGGAAAAGGCGCTCCAGGATTTGGAGCGCCTCGGTATTAAGTATGAGGATCTAGGAGACTTATCTAGATCTCTATTAGATTTAGGTCTTCGAGAAATTCAAAAGATGATTCGATCCGAATTTGGTAGGAAGCAGTTAATCATTACACCTCAGGAAGCGCTGTACGTTCCTGAGGCTTGAGGCTTGAGACCTTAACGAGGGAACCTCTTAACCAGCCCGGTCAAGTAACCTAACCGTACTCCCGCGTAGCGCCACCAAGCCATCGGAGAGAAGACGCCGAGAGGACTCATTTCCTGAATCCTCTCGTGAAAGATCCAGTCTTCCTCTGATGGCTTTATTTTTTTTCCGAACACGGTCTGTCCGGTACGGCAATGAATGTCGTGTTCCCAACAGGCTGGGAGGTAGATATCTGCTACCCCAGTGCAGCCGTCTGATTTGAGGGCTTTAGCTACTAGCTTTACTTTCTTCCAGTAGGCTTTATCGTCTACCCCAGGGAGGCCAAACTTTTCGTGTAGTTTCACGTAGGGTTCCTTTCGGAGCTTCTTCTCTATAGGGTAGGCAGCGGTCCGAACGGCATCGGGAGCATAACATACGTTGGTCACATCCACAGATCGAACATTTCCTCTTGATCGGGGATCTCACTGTTGGGGCATACCCATAAACAACTCACTAAGCAGGGCTCTCTCGTTGGCGGAGGGTAGTCTTCCATGCTGACGGATATAGTTATTGATAGCTTCCGTGAACTTCATCTGGAAAGCTTCCTGGCCCGGGGCTCCCATAAGACGCCCGTGGATATCGGAAGGTAAAGAGTAAGCCTGGTAAGGCTCCAGGTCAGCCAAACCAAACCCTTCAGGAATAACTTCCTGGGATCCTCCCAAAGCAGATTGTTCCTTGGAGAGTTCCTCTAGCTTACTGCGACCCGCCGGGGAGAATTTCATACTAGGTCCTGGACCGGCGCCTCCCCCGATGGGCTTAACGATAGGAAGCCGGAACTTTTTGATGGTCTCTTCCTCAACCGTAGACCCAGCAGGGTGAAGGACTTGTCCCGTCGCTGGGTCCCTTAGATCGGCGATAAGATTGTAGAGTGCCATCTTACCGCCTCCCATAGAGGCAGGTAATTCCTGGTAGCCTAACAGGGTTGCTCCTGGGTGGGTAGCCCCCGTACTGACTCCTGTCGCACCACCAGGTACGGCTAGAGGGTCCGGGGGCAGGTAGGAAGTCTCCCCTGGTAAAGGTTCCACAACACTGCTACTACCTCCGCTAATTGGCTTGGCTCTGGGTCGCTCCGGTCCTAGACCGAGCTTCTCTACCTCTTTTTGTAGCTTACCCAGACCCCTCTCGTAGAAGACGCGGCTGGCTTGTGGACTACTCTGACTTGTAACGTTGGCAATCTCTTTAAACTCCATGGGTTCCAACTCACCGAGTCCTAGACGCATCTTAACCGCAGCTCTCTGCTTTTCAGGAAGATTCTCTAAGACAGCTGCCAGTTTTTCTTTGTCAGCCCCGGCTAAGCCTCGGGCTTGGGTTGAGATGTCTTCTAGTCTTTTGGCCTCTCGGGCTGCTCCGGTCTCTCCGAGACTGGCCACAGTTTGAGCCTGGAGTTGTCTGAGTTCTTCTACTCTCTCGGGGGTAGGTTTAGTTTTCCCCTTCCAACGACTCACCACAGCCTGAGCCCAGGATTGTGGCTGTCCCTCTAGGACAACCTGACTTCCCGGGCTCTTCCCGGTTAGACTGGAAATTTCACTTTCCGCCGCCGCTAGGCGTCTAAGCTCTGTTCCTACTTGGCCTTCTACCCCAAAGCCTCTAGGATCCAGTTCGGAGAGTTTATCAGCGAGCCTGTTTTGTACTCTCCTTTTCAGGAATGTAGCAAACTGAGCCCCCTTCTCTGGGTTAAACTTATCAATTGACTCCAGGAAAGCTATGTTCGCTTCCTGCATCAAATCTTCAGGGGGTGTACCCATCTCTGGCTTTAGAATACCCTTAGCCCGGGAGCGGTATCCTCTTACAATCCAACCCAGAAAGGGTTGAATCTCCTGGCTCAGACGATTCACAGCCTCCTGGCTGCCCGCCTTGGCTTCCTGGACTAGGGTGTTCATGGCCTGTCCTGAGATCCTGGCTGCTTTTGGTGCTCCTTTAGCTAAGCCCCAAGGCAGAGTAGCTACCTCTAAAGCTGTCTCAGCGGCTGCTCTCCTCTCCCCCCCAGGGAAAATAGACCTCACCCCTCGTAGAATTGTGGTAATTGGGTCATCTGGCGGGGCTGCCTTTAGGTAAGTTTCGCCTTCGGGAGGATTAAGAAAAGTGCTGGGTCCAGTATGAACCCCATAAATATTCCGAGCTAGTTGTCCAAGCTGTGGTGGCACTGCTGCGGTTCCTCCATGTTGAAACACTGGCTCTCTTTCCGCAGTTCTTTGGGCTTGAGCTGCGGTTAGGGGTGTCTCTCTGGTGAGGTTTTGGTAATTACTTATAAGATTACGAAGAAAGTTTCTGTTTAATCCCCCAGGATCATTCCTAGCCCCTATTGGAGCCTAGCGTTGCGCAAAGTAAGACAACCACTCCTTGGTTGGTACTCCTTCCACATAAGCAGGACGACCCGTCTCGGTCTCGTAGCGCTGAGCACTATTCTTTAGACTTTTAGCAGCGGTTCGGGCCTGACCCTCTACTCCGGGAGTTTCCTCGGACAGCACCCCAAACTCTCTACCCTGGCCTCCACCTTCTGCTTGGCGGATCGCCCAGAGCAAAGGGGTAGGCACACCTTCTTCATAGGCGACTGTGGTGATAAGTTCTGCTAGCTCACGAGCCATTTTTGTCCTCTAGGGATAGTAGGTCCACAACACAGAGGGGAGACCATGCTTTGCCAGACCGACGTGTACAAAAGTCTTACCAATCCCAATTCGGGGAAATAGTTCCAGGGCTAACTTAACCATCTGGTAGCGGGTAAAGCTTTCTTTACACGCCAGATCAGCCCCTTCTGCAAAGGTGTGATCGCTGAATGGTACCCCTCCCATTCTCTGGTTGTGTTCCTGGCACCGAATCCCGGAAGATATAACAATTGACTTACCTAGTCGATCCCTAAGTTCATCTAGTTTCTCTCCAAACTCAGGGTCAATATCTTTGGGGGCTGGGCAGTTTGGGTTACCGCACCGGCAGTGAAACTCGGAAGCCTTGAACCATTTCACTTACTTAGCCTTTGGTCGCAGGCTACCATCTCGAGCCTTGTCGCAGAGTAGCTTCTCGGCAATGTCACCCCTTGCTTCTCGGTGACATCTCAGCCACATGAAATCTACCATAGCATTACCTTCCTCTACATGTTTTGGAATTAGACTGGTATTGGCTACTACGCCGGTAGCCCCCAGGTAGATAAGCCAACCTAACAGAACCATAGGCGCTCCAACCGTGGTGGTTAACTTAGCCCACCAGGGAGCACCACCCCAGATACCGTTCCCGTTTCTCCCGTTATTCCTCTTCGCCGCCATATTTTTCTATTATCCCCCCAACTCTTGGTCTAAGCATACGTGGAGCTTCTATGAATTGACGCATTCGAGGAGGTAGTGTGGATCTCATGGCAGCACTACGAACCGCTTCCATGGTAAGAGGCTTAATAGTTTTATTGCGTCGATTGAAGTCATCCAGGATTGCTTGAGCCTGTTTTGCGTCCCCTGTAGCAATAAGGACTTTAGCTGCTTGGTTCGTATAGTTTCGAGCCTGGGTTTCAATATCGCCAATTTCCTGGGATCCCATACGAGCCTCTACGGCTCTGGGCCCTTGGAATCCAATAGCGGTACGTGCCGCTTCGGGCACGGCTCCTTCCATTCCTAGGAAGGGCTCAGTCTCCCGGGCAATTGGAGTACCTGAGGTAATCGGCATAGTACCAAAGGCTTGACCAGCAGTTACGGGTCGACGCACATAGGCTTCATCTGGGGCTTGGGCTTGTAGGGCTCCCCGTCGGAGCCGATCTAATTGTACGCCCGCAGGTAGCAAGCGAATTAGACGGCTCGCGGTTGTTTCCCAATCTACCGGCTGATCCCCAGCCATCTTGCCTTGGCTTATGTCTCTCGGGTTGATGTTGTACTGCTTACCGCTGACTAGTGAGGCCGTTAGGGAGGCAACATCAAACAAAGCCGAAGCAGTAGGACCCGGTAGGGAGAACATTAGGTCACTAACTGATTCGATAGGGAGCGCTCCTAGACCAATTTGGTTCCCTAGATAAATACCGGCATTAGCTATAAGTCCTCGGTACAAGGGCTTTTCGTCCGCCGT
>Ga0187893_10012445_pt1 | contig 12068 bp, 11 predicted proteins | sample MA1701074metaG_FD_139574 | JGI IMG/M metagenome (GOLD analysis project Ga0187893, IMG submission 139574) | White microbial mat communities from a basaltic lava cave in the Kipuka Kanohina Cave System on the Island of Hawaii, USA - MA170107-4 metaG ... | reverse complement strand
TAGACCTTCTTGTGCGTCTTGCCGAAGTTGATGGCGTTGTAGCCGTTGTTGGTCTCCGGCAGCTTCTGCTTGATGATGTCGGCCTCGATCGTGACGCCGAGATGGTTCGCCTGCCCGGTGAGGTCGGCGGCGAGATGGTAGTCGGCGTCCTTGGTCTTGAACGCCGAGTTGCGCAGGTAGCACCACAGCACGGTGAACATGCCGAGCTCGTGCGCCTGCTGGAACGCTGCGGTGATCTCCTGGATCTGCCGTTTCGATTCTTCCGAACCGAAGTAGATCGTCGCGCCGACACCGGCCGCGCCCATGTCGAAGGCCTGTTTGACGCCGGCGAACTTGATCTGATCGAAGGTGTTTGGATAGGAGATGAACTCGTTGTGGTTGAGCTTGAGGATGAACGGAATCTTGTGCGCGTACTTGCGCGCGCACATGCCGAGCACGCCGAGCGTTGACGCCACGGCGTTGCAGCCGCCCTCGATGCCAAGGCGGATGATGTTCTCGGGATCGAAGTACTGCGGGTTCGGCGCAAACGACGCGCCGGCGGAATGTTCGATGCCCTGATCGACCGGAAGGATCGACACGTAGCCGGTGCCCGCGAGCCGGCCGTGATCGAACACTGACTGCAGCCGCGCCAGCACCGCAATTGGACGATTCGACTGCAGGTGGATGCGCTCGATGAAGTCGGGACCGGGGAGGTGAAGCGATTCTCTCGGGATGGTCCGGCACTGGTGCTGCAGCAGCGACTTGGCGTCGGCGCCGAGAATGTCCTCAACCGTGGAAACTGCGGTAGGCATAGCGGCTTATTTTACTCCGGGGTACGACAGCTCCTCCACCACCGCGGCGGCAGTCGCCGCCTTCACCATGTCGTCGATCGGCAGGGATTGCTCGGCCTCGTCGACCGTGGCGCGGCGGGCATGTGTTTCCGGATGGCGCGGCGTGAACAGCGTGCACGAGTCCTGGTCGGGCAGGATCGACACCTCGAACGTGCCCAGCCGCTTGGCTTGCGCGATGATCTCCTCCTTGTCGAGTCCGACCAGCGGCCGCAGGATGGTCATGTGGGCGGCGCGATCGATCACCGTCATGTTGTCGAGCGTCTGCGACGCCACCTGCCCAATCACATCGCCGGTCACCAGGGCGCGGGCCCGCACGTCACGCGCAATCCGCTGCGCGATCCGCAGCATCAGCCGCCGGTACACCACCACTCGGAGATCGCCCGGCACGCTGAGCGTCACCTGACGCTGCAGCTCGCCAAACGGCACGAGGTACAGCCGCGAGCGCAGCTGATAGCGCGTCAGCATCGCCGCCAACTGGCGCGCCTTCTCCTGCGACGCGGTGGAGAGAAACGGCGCGCTGTGAAAATGCACCAGCGTCACGTGGCAGCCGCGCTTCATCATCCGCCACGCCGCCACCGGCGAATCGATGCCGCCGGAAAGCAGACCGACGACCCGGCCGGCGGTGCCGGTGGGTAAACCGCCCGGGCCTTCCTCACGGCCGATGTAGCCGTATGCCCCGCCCGGGAAAATCTCAACGCTGATCACCAGATCGGCGTGCTCGAGATCGACTTTCCATCCGCGCGCGTGCCACACCTTCGAGCCGAGATCGCGCGCCAGCGCCGGTGAGGGCGTGGTGAACTTCGGATCTGCCCGCCGCACGTGGACGCGGAAACTCTTCACCGCTTCTACCGGCGGCAGCTTGCCGACAATCGCCTCGGCCATGCCCTCGAAATCGCGCGGCACGTGCATCGCCGCGGAATAATTCGCGATGCCGAAGACGCGCGCGAGCCTCTCGCGAACCTGCGGCATGGTCGATTCTCTGCCCAGGACAATCTCGATGCGGCCGATCGGCGTGCGGATTTCCTTGACGTGCAGGCCGGCCAGCGCGGCGTGGAGGTTTCGCACCAGCCGGTGAATGAACCACGGCCGGTTCTTGCCCTTCAGCGCCAGCTCTGAGTAGTGGACCAGGATCGACGTCATACGGCGTCCGCGCACGCCCTTCGGGCCTCGGCGAGACCTTCGCGGCCTTCGGCCGCTCGGGCGGCGTGGTGTCCGGAGATCACGGCCGATTCAATCGTCGCCGGCAGGCCGGTTTGAATCCAGTCGCCGGCCAGCAGCAACCCCGCAATCGGCGTGCGCGTCCCGGGGCGAGGCGGCGCGTCGGGCGCGAGCGAAAAGGTCGACCGCTTTTCGCGCACCGCCAGACCCTTGCGCAAAGCCGCGCGCCTGGCGGCCGGCAGCGCATCGCGAACTTCGTGCAGCGCGGTCGCCACCAGCGCGTCGTTGCTCTGTGCGACCAGCGCCTCGGCGCCACTCGAAACCATCGACAGATGCGACACGTCGCCGCCGACAATCGCGCGGCGGTCGAACACCCACTGGAAGTGCCGGCCGGGCAAGCCGACCAACGGGTCGCGCATCACCGGGGCATCAAACCACAAGTTGACCGTCACGATCGGCAAGCTGCCAAGTGCCGCGGCGTTAGCCAGTGTGTCGTGCAGGGCGGCCGGCGGTTCGTCGAAGACGGAGTGAAACGCAAACCACGGCACGGTGGAGATCACGACCGGCGCGGCAATCATCTCGTCGCGGACACGGACGCCGCGGACCTGGCCATTTTCGATCGCGATCGTCGCCGGCGCGTTCGTCCGCACTTCGCCGCCCCGCTTGGCGAGAAATGTCAGGGACGGCTCGACGTACATCGCATCGAGCGGCACCGCCGGCAGCACCAGCGCCGCCGAGGAGGGATCGGGACCGAAGACGCGCTCGAGAACGCGCCGGAAGCTGGATGCCTCGGCTTGATCGATCGATTGATTCAGCGCCGCCAGCGCCAGCGGCTCCCAGAACAGTTCACACAAACGCGGGGCCTGCCCAATCTGTTCGAGCCACTGCCGGACCGACAAGCCGGAGGAGGTCGACTTGTCGCCGCCTGAACGCAATTGTGAGCCGGCCTTGAGCACCGACAGCCGCTCCGACCACGTCAACGCGTCCCATGCCAGGACCCCGGCCAGAAAATGCAGCGGCGACGGCAGCGACGGCAGCGCCAGCACGCTTTCGTGGCCGCGCCGATCGATCATCAACAACTTCAATCCGCTCTGCCATCGCACGCGATCGGCCGCGCCGATCCGCTCGAGAAAACAGAGCGTTTCGGTATAGCAGCCCATCAGGATGTGCTGTCCGTTGTCGACGCGTTCTCCGGTTTCAGGATCGCGAAACGCGGTGGCGCGGCCGCCAAGTCCGGGGCGCGCCTCGACCAGCATCACGCGGGCGCCGCGGCCGGCCAGCGCCGTGGCGGCGCTGAACCCCGCGCAGCCGCCGCCAATGATGACGGCGTCATACCCTGCCCGCCGCAGCCTTGGCGAAGGTGGGTTCATGCCCGCGCGGAGCGGCGGACGCCGATGGCCGACAGCTGCGACCGCGCCCAGACGGTCAGCGCGATGCGGGCGCGGACGATCTTGGGGACGCGGATCACGTCGGTGAACACATCGAAACCGCGCTGCTCGATGCGCTGCAGGATCTCGTAGTAGATGCGGCCCATGATCTCGGCGGCCACCAGCCGGCGCGCGTCCTGCGCCGGCATCGCCTGTTCGGCGGCGGCGAAGAACTGGCGCGCGCGCTGCGCCTGATGCGCCAGCAGCCGGCGAATGTCGTCGGTGACCACGCCGGCGCCGAGCGCCGCCTCGGTCACGCCAAAGCGCGCGAGATCGTCCTGCGGCAGGTAAATGCGATCGCGCTCGAGATCGACACGGACGTCGCGAATGATGTTGGTCACCTGCAGCGCCAGACCGAGATTGAACGCGTAGTCGCGCGCGCGGGTGTCGCGGCAGCCGAAAATCTCGATGCAGATCAGTCCCACCGCCGATGCCACTCGCCGGCAGTAGCCAATCAGCTCGTCGAATGTCGCGTAGCGCGACTGGCGCAGATCCATCTCAACGCCGTCGGCCAGATCGTCGAACGCCTGGCGTGACACGTGGAACGTCGCGACGAATGGTTTCAGCCGCATTCCCTGCGGCGTTCTTGGCGCCTCAGCTCCGAAGAGACGATCGATCTCGCGCCGCCACTCCGCCAGTTCCTTCTCCGCCGTCTGCCGATCCACGGCTTCGTCCACCGCGTCGTCCACGGCGCGGCAGAAATCCCAGACCACGCCGATGGCGCGCCGTTGCTCGTCGGGCAGAACTAGGAACGAGTACGAGAAAGAGGTGTCTCTCGCCACAGGAGTGTTCCACACGCTATCACTATTGCGTCCGCGATGCCGAGGGCAGGACGCGTGGTGAAGACGTCGAACCCCGACCGTTCGAGTCGACTGAGGATTCGGGTTCCGCCCAGCCAGGTGGCGCGCAGCTCGTAGCGGAGACGCCCGTGCACTCCGGAACACACCGCGCGGCCCTCTGCAAACAGTCCGCGGGTCCGTTTGACGCTGTCGCCGAGCGCCAACTGCCACGGCGGGGTGATCGCACCGCGATCGAGCATTTGCGGATCGGCGTCATGTGCCCGCCAGGTTTCTTCGGGCACGTACAGCCGGCCGCGCGACCAGTCGACGGCGAGGTCCTGCCAGAAGTTCGTCAACTGCAAGGCGGTGCACACCGCATCGGACGCGCGATCGAGCCGCTCGTCCTGGTAGTCATGGAGACGCAGCACCAGCCGGCCGACCGGATTGGCCGAGCGGCGGCAGTAGTCGAATACCTCTGCCCAGGTGGCATAGCGCGACGTCGTCACGTCCTGCATGAACGCATCGATCAGATCGTCGAAGAGCTGGACCGGCAAATTGAATCGCGCGATCGTGTCGTGAAGGGCGAGGAAGATTGGTTCGACGGATCGCGAGTGGAGTTGCTTCCGCCAATCGGCCAGCAACCGCAATCGCTCGGCGGGCTCGCGCCCCGGCTCGTCCGCGTAGTCGTCCGCAGTCCGTGCGAACGCGTAGACCGCCGCCACATGCGGACGCTGCCGTGCCGGCAGCAACCGCGAAGCGACCGGGAAGTTCTCGTAGTGCGATTGCGCGAGCGCCAGGCAGGCCGCATATGCCTCCCGCAGTTCGCGGGAGGCTTCTACCATGGTGTTTCGATGGTGCCGGCGCGGTGATTGGCTGCTCTGGCCATGGTGAACAGCAAGTCGGACAGCCGATTGACGTAGACGATGACGATGGGTTCGACCGCGTTGGCGCCAAGCAACAGAATGGCGCGCTCGGCGCGGCGGCACACCGTGCGCGCGAAATGCAGCGCCGCTCCCGCGGGGCAGCCATCCGACAGGATGAAGTGCCGCAGCGGCGGGATCTCGGCGTCGAGCTGGTCGATCCAGGTCTCGAGCCGCGCCACGCTGCGATCGTCGATCACGATCTTCTCCACCCGTTTGGCGATCTTGTGAGCGGGATCAGCCAGGCGGGCGCCGAGCGCGAACAGATCGCGCTGCAGCGTCAGGCACATCTCGTCGAGGTCGGCCGGCAAGGTCGTGGCGCGTGCCATGCCCAGACACGCTTGCAGCTCGTCGACGTCGCCATATGCGACAACGCGCGGATCGGTCTTGCGCACGCGCGTGCCGTCGAACAGGCTGGTGTCGCCCGAATCGCCGGTCTTGGTGTAGATCTTCACGGTAGGATTATAGGTCGTTGAGAACGGTTCCCCTTCCGGCGCCGGCCCTGCGCCAGCGCTTCCGCCGCAACCTGCTGGCGTGGTACGGCAAGCACGGGCGCGACCTGCCGTGGCGGAACACGAGCGACCCGTACCACATCCTGGTCTCGGAGATCATGCTGCAGCAGACGCAGGTCGATCGGGTGCTGCCGAAATATCGCGAGTGGCTCGCGAAGTACCCGTCGTTCTTCGTGCTCGCCGAAGCGCCGCCGGACGAGGTCAGGCAGACCTGGCGCCCGCTCGGCTACAACATCCGGCCGCGGCGTCTGCAGTCGATCGCACAGCAGGCGGTCGAGAAACATGACGGCCGGTTGCCGAGCGATCGCGAGACGCTGCTGTCGTTCAAGGGGATCGGTCACTACACGGCCGGCGCGATTCGCAGCTTCGCGTTCCGCGAGCGGGAAGCCATTCTCGACACGAATGTGGCGCGAGTGTTGTTCCGCATCTTCGTCGGCAAGGGCGATCCGAAGAGCCATGCCATGAAGAAACGGTTGTGGGCGCTTTCGGCCTCGGTGCTCCCGCACAAGCGCGTGTTCGACTTCAATCAGGCGCTGATGGACTTCGGCGCCATACACTGCAGCGCCCGCGAGCCGAAATGCCGCAGGTGCACGATGAGGGGTTTCTGCAGGTTCGTCAAGACAGCAACGTAATCAGTTCGCGATCCGCTTCCGGAAACGGCAGGCTCTTCAAGTCGTCCTTCATGATCCAGCGCATCTCCTGCCCCAGCATCGGCTTCGGCTCGCCCAGCAACTCGCATCGATAGAAGAACAACTGCACGGTCTTCTCGGGATACCTGTGCGTCACGGTGTGCGCCAGATCGCCCACCACCGCTACCGCGTCGAGCTCCTCGAACACTTCCCGGCGGAGCGCCTCGGCGTGCGTTTCATGATCGTGCACCTTGCCGCCCGGAAACTCCCAGTGTCCGGCCAGATGCATGCCTTCCTGCCGCAGTGTGAGGAGAAAGGTACTGTCACGCTCGATAATCGCGGCCACGACGACGACCGGTGTCATCTGGGTGCGGACGGACCGACCGGCACCGGTTGAACCCAGGCGGCCTTGCCGTTGGATTCAATCACCTTGGCGCGCACGTACCCTTCGTCGCCGCTGAAGGTGTAGGTCGCGGGACTGTTCGTCGCCTCATGCAAGACCCGTCCCTGCCGGCCGATGAACTGAATGCGGTACTTGCTTTGAGGCTGGGCCTTGACCGCGATCGTCATCGACTTCGCGGACGTGACCAGCGACTGCAACTCGACGCCCGTTGACGAATAGAACTCGCCTCGCTCGAGCGCATCCACGAGCAACCCGGCATCAAGACGAGCGGCACGCACATGGACCCAGCCAAACCCGGGCCGCGGCGCCGTGGTGTCTTCCGGCCGCTTGAAGTAGTGCGCATCGTCGACGGCGATGCCGTAGAGCAGCCGGCCGCTCGACAACACACGGTCCCACGTTTCCTCGAGTCCAGGAATGCCGCCGCCACCGAGGTTGTTCACGAGCGGATGGCCGTTGAAGACCTCGAACAGACGCGTGCGTTGCAACTGGGCGAGCTCATCGGCCGAGATCGCCCAGCCGTAGTTCGGGTGATTGACGCTCGGTACGCCGTTGGCTGCGCGAATGGCGTCGATCATGTTCTGCACCATCGCGACAACGGTGCCGCCGCCTGGCGGCTTGATAAAGCGGACGGGATTCAGGCCATTGACATGAATCGGCTTCTCGCCGAGGCGATCGGTCACCTCCTCGCCTTTCACGACGAGGAACTTGGCGTCGGCGCCGTGCAATGCGTTCAGACCGTCGACGTTGGTCAGGTAATTGTGATCGGTCAGCACGAGGAAGTTGTAGCCGTGCTCGCGATACCAGCGAACGACATCATCCGGCGTTGAATCGCCATCGCTGTTGAGCGTGTGGGTGTGGAGGTTGCCTTTGTACCAGAGGGGTCCTGGGTCTTGGGTCTTGGGTCTTGCGGGGAACACAATCGCCGCCAGAACGATCGCGGAGGCGAACAACACGCGTCGCGCGCGCGAGATCATTTCACCTCCGCCATGATGTAGGCGTCGTTCCACACGATTTCGATCCCGGTTCCGGGATCGGTGAAGTCGCGGTGAACGTACCCCAACCCCACCACCTTTTCCATTGCGGGCGAGAACGCCGCGCTCGTGACGCGTCCGATATGCTTGGTCGCCTGCGAAATCGGAGACTCGGGCATCGGCACCACAGAAGCTGAATCGTGGGCGTGCCACCGCACGAGCTTTCTTGCCACGCGGCCGCCGCCGCGATGCGTGACGCGGACGATGATCTCCTGTCCGACGTAGCAGCCCTTCGTGAACGAGATCGCGCGATCCTCGATTCCCGCCTCGAGGGGAATCGTGTCTTCGTTCATGTCGGCGAGAAACTTCGGGACACCTCGCTCGATCCGAATCACGTCAAACGTGTCGAGGTCGATCTCCGCCAACGATTGGTACTCGGCCGGCAACGCGTCGCCAATCACATCCACCAGCGTCTCGCCGACCACCGTCCAGACCAGCACGGAGCCGCTCTCGTCGGTAACCTGCACGTCTTCCGCGAAGATCAACGCGTCGAACCGATCGCGCAGGCTCGAGGCCAGCGTCGCGGGCACGTCGAGCAGCAGCCGGTTGCCACGCGCCACCACGTTCATGTCGGTGATCATGCGACCCTGCGGGGTGAGGTAGGCGGCATAGCGGCTTTCGCCCTCAGCCAGGGTCAGGACGTCATTGGTCACCAGACCCTGCAGCCAGACAGCGCGATCGGCGCCGGATACGGCGAGAACGCTCCGATCCGGGCGTCGCGCCACGCCGCCGTGGGCGTGCACCGCGTGGTAGCCGTCGAGATTGAACATGCTTTAAGCTGACCTGATGAAGAGTGCCTCGTGCCTCGTGCCTCGTGCCTCGGGCGAGGGAATACTCCATTTTATCGGGGTTGTCGTAACCGCATTGTTAACGGCAACTCCGGCGGCTGCTCAGTCGAAGCCGCCCGCCGGGGACGGCAATACGCAATTCCTAGTGTTCTTCCGTAACCAACCGGTTGGCCGCGAAGAAGTCATGGTATTGCGACTGCAGAACGGGTGGGTGGTGCGCGGCACGAGCCGGCTGGGGCCGCCGATCGACATCACGTCCCGCGTGGCGGAGGTGAACTACGACCTCGAGTGGCGGCCAACGTCGCTGCACATCGACGGCGTGGTCCGCGGTCAGGATGTGGCGCTCAAGACCACGTTCTCCGGCGGACGCGCGCGCAACGTGGTGGCGATCCAGGGCAAGGAGCAGCCACTCGAAGACCCCGTATCGGCTGATGCGCTGGTGCTGCCAAACGCGTTCCTTGGATCGTATGCGGCGCTGGCCCGGCGGCTGCATGGCAAGAGCGTGGGCGCCGAACTGCGCGGCTACATTGCGCCGCAGGCCGAAGTGCCGATCAAGGTGATGATGGTCTCGCCCGAGCGGATCGAGACGCCGAAGGCGACGATCAACGTGACGCGCTTCGGCGTGATGATGGTGAATCCGCCGCCCGGCGGCGAGCTGCCGATGAACATCTGGGTCGATCAGAACGGCGATCTGATCCGGTTGAACATCCCCTCACAGTCGCTCGAGCTCGCGCGCGAAGACATCGCCTCGGCGGCGTCGCGCACCTCCGCCTTCTCGTTGCCAGGCGACGAATCGGTGACGATTCCCTCGAACGGCTTCAATCTCGCCGGGAATCTGACCCGGCCCAAGACGACGGGTCCGGCGCCGGCGGTGATCCTGATTGGCGGCTCGGGTCCGACCGACCGCGACGAAACGGTCGCGGGCATTCCAATCTTCGGTCACATCGCCCGCGATCTGGTCAACGCCGGATTCATCGTGCTGCGCTACGACAAGCGCGGTGTGGGCCAGAGCGGCGGCCGCGCCGAATCGGCGACGATCGCCGACTACGCTGAAGACGTGCGCTGGGCGCTCAACTGGCTCGAAGACCAGAAGGGCGTGGACAAGGATCGGCTCGCTCTCGTCGGCCACAGCGAGGGCGCGCTGGCGGCGATGCTGGTGGCCGCTCGCGAGCGCGGCAAGGTCGGCGCCATGGCGCTGCTGGCCGGCCCCTCCACCGACGGCGCCACCGTGGTGCTCGAGCAGCAGAAGCTGATGCTCTCGAAGATGCCGATCGACGATGCGCAGCGCGAGGAGAAAGTCGCGTTGCAGCAGAAGATCAACACTGCCGTGATCAGCGGCAAGGGATGGAACGAGATTCCCGACGCCGCCCGACGGGTCGCGGACACGCCATGGTTCTACAGTTTCCTCACATTCGATCCCAAGAAAGCGCTGAGTGACACGCGGGCGCCGGTGTTGATCGTGCAAGGATCGCTCGACACGCAGGTGCAGCCGCATCACGCCGATCAGCTCGCCGACATTGCGCGCGCGCGTAGAGGCGAGGCGTTAGTGGAGGTGGTGAAGGTCCCGGGCGTCAATCACCTGCTGGTGCCGGCGAAAACCGGCGACGTGTCGGAATACGCCAGCCTCGGGGAAAACGTGGAGGTGTCGCCGCAGGTCACCAAGGCGATTGCCGACTTCATGTCGAAAGCGCTTCCCACATCTCGTTGACGCGCGAACGCAGCCTGATGGCGCTCTCGTCGTAGTTAGCTGTGCCGGGGAGCACCATCGGCTCCCCGATCCCGATCGACACGCGGTGCCCGCTCCATGGGGCCATCAGCGCCCAATTGATTCCGCGGTTGCGCGGCCACAGCTCGTAAATGCCACGCAGCGCCACCGGCACGATCGGCACGTCCAGATGCTGAGCGAGTATCGGCGCGCCTTTCTTGAATCGTTTCACCGTGCCGTCGATCGATCGTTCCCCCTCGGGGAACAGCAACAGTATCTTGCCCCGCGTGAGACCGAACGCGCCGGCCCGCATCGCCGGCACGAGATTGGAATCCGGATCCACCGGGACGAGATTGGCGGTGTGGGCCACCCATCGCGTGAACGGCGTCTCGAAGTACTCAATCGCGCCGACGAAGAACACGTCTTTGAAGACGCGATACGGCAGGACGCCGCACAGGATGAACGGATCGACGAAGCTTTGATGATTGGGGCTGAGGATGTACGGCCCCGACGCCGGCAGCTTGTCGAGACCCGTGACCCGCGTCCGGACGAACACGATGCGGAGAATCCGCAGCAGCAACCACCACCACCGCGCCGCAATGGCGCGGTTGCGTAGCAGCCAATTGACTTCGGGAAGCTCGCGGAGAATCGCCGCCCAGGGTTGGTTCACCTCTCCCACGCGATTCGCCGAAGCGCGAAGCGCGGAGGCGGACCTCAGAGCTTCAACGAGCTGCCGGACCGTGAAGATCTCAGCCGGGTCCGCAATCGTTACGCCACACGTCCGCTCCAACTCCACCATCAGTTCGACACGCTCCATCGAGTCGAAACCGAGGTCGAGTTCCAGGTTTGCGTCGGGCCAGACACGCGCGCCGCCTTTCACTCGCGAGTGGATGAGCCGCACGACGGCGGCGACGTGGGGTTCATCGAGCCATGACCGATCGGCTTCGGGCAGCGGCGGATTCGTTCGCCGGATGCGTTGCCGCTCGCGAACGCGCCGCTCGACTTCGTCCCGATCGATCTCACGCGTCGCGCCGCGGGGGAGCGGGTCGAACCAGATCTCGTAGCCCAGTACTCGCTCGTGCCGAGACAGCAAGTGCGACAGACCTTCGAGCTCGAAGCGCAGCAGATCTCCAACGTTGACGATCTTGCGACGGCGTATCAGCTCCATGTCCGGCACGACTACCGCGTAACGCGGTTCGGCCGTGCCGGGCTCTGTTCGATCCAACGTCATCACGCAAATCTCTCTGACGAACTGAGACTTGCAATAGTGCGCTTCGATCTTTGCCGTCACGGATCTCACCGAATCGATCCGCCGATCAGCACGCCACCACTGTCCGATACCGCAGGGGACAGTGAGATCCGGCGGCCAGCCAGCTCGAAAGTGGCCGCGCGGCCCGCGAGCACACCGATCGTCGCACCGACGATCAGATCGGTCGGGTAGTGCGAGTTGGCCTGCATCCGCGCGCCGGAAATCAAGACCGCGGCGCCGAAGGCGGGAACGGCGCCCTTCCAGCCGTAGTGGCGTTGGATCACCGTCGCCACCGCGAAGGTCCCCGCCGCGTGCCCCGACGGAAACGATCGCGCCTCGCCATCCGGACGCGCGCGTCGAATCGCGTGTTTCATCGCGAACGTGGTGGCGCCGGCAATCAGCTGCGACTCCACGAGATTGCCGCCGACCTCGGCGAGTTCCGGCTTGCCGGCAGCGCGGCCAATCAGGTAGGTCGCGACGGCGCCACTGCCGAGCAGCCACTCCTGCCCGGCCACTCTCGCCCAGCCGCGGAACGTGGTCTTCAGGAACGTGGAGCACGACGCCGAGTAGGTCAGCGTCTCGTCGAACGGCGACACGAACAGGGCGAAGGCCGTCGCGGTCGACAGCACCGACGCCG
>Ga0187893_10012444_pt1 | contig 12068 bp, 8 predicted proteins | sample MA1701074metaG_FD_139574 | JGI IMG/M metagenome (GOLD analysis project Ga0187893, IMG submission 139574) | White microbial mat communities from a basaltic lava cave in the Kipuka Kanohina Cave System on the Island of Hawaii, USA - MA170107-4 metaG ... | reverse complement strand
TGTCGGTGCCCGAGGGTGTGGTCGGTCGCGCCAAGCGGGCACGGCTGCGGCGTGAGCTCCACGATGTGATGGTGGATCTGATCTTCGCCACCGCGCGCGTGGAGATGACGCTGTTCGATGCGCTGCTCGACGCCAGAAGCTTGCACGGGTCCGGGCACGCCATCATCGACGATCTCGATCAGCAACCGCTCGGATACGGGCGGCTGATCACGGCGAGCCTGGCGCTTGGCCGTGCGCTCGCGAAGCGGACACAGCCCGGCGAGCGGGTTGGCGTCCTGCTGCCGACATCGCGGGCCGCGGTGGTCACGTTCTTCGGCCTGCAGGCGCACTCACGCGTACCGGCGATGCTCAACTTCTCCACCGGTCCGGCGTCGGCCCAATCGGCATGCACAGCTGCGGAGATCAAACTGATCGTCACGGCACGCCGCTTCATCGACAAGGCGCGGCTCGAACCGCTGGTCGCGGCGTTGTCGCAGTCAGCCGCGATCGTCTACCTGGAAGACATTCGCGGTGAGATTGGGCTGCTCTCTCGCCTGCTGGCACTCGCACGAGCCAGCGTCGCGCGGCCCTCCCGCAACCCGGCAGGCGCCAACGACCCTGCGGTTGTGCTTTTCACGTCCGGCTCGGAAGGCGCGCCGAAAGGCGTGGTGCTCAGCCACCGCAATCTGCTCGCGAACCGTCACCAGCTCGCGTCGGTGATCGACGTCAACCCGAAAGACATCGTGCTCAATGCGTTGCCCGTGTTCCACAGCTTCGGCCTGACCGGAGGGTTGCTGTTGCCGTTGTTCGCCGGCGTCCGCACGTTCCTCTATCCGTCGCCGCTGCATTACCGGACTGTGCCCGAGCTCGCCTACGGGCTCAATGCGACCATCCTGTTCGGCACCGACACGTTCCTCGCCGGGTACGCGCGCGTCGCCGACAACTATGATTTCTATTCCGTCCGCTACGTGTTTGCCGGCGCCGAGCGGGTGAAGCCAGAAACGCGCCGCGTCTGGTCCGAGAAGTTCGGCATCCGCATCCTCGAGGGCTACGGCGCCACTGAAACCTCGCCAGGCATCGCAGTGAACACGCCGATGCACTTCAAGGCAGGCACCGTTGGACGCATCCTTCCGGGCATCACTCATCGGGTCGAGCCCGTGCCCGGAGTGAGCGCCAGCGGACGATTGTCGGTGAGCGGGCCGAACGTCATGCTCGGCTACCTCAAAGCCGAGGCTCCGGGCGTGCTGCAACCGCCTCCGGACGGCTGGTACGACACCGGCGACATCGTCGACATCGACGCTGACGGCTTCGTCACCATCAAGGGCCGGGTGAAGCGATTCGCGAAAATTGCCGGTGAGATGGTGCCGCTCGGCGCCGTCGAAGAGCTCGTCGGGAAAGCGTGCCCTGCCGCCGGCCACGCGGTGGTGTCGGTCCCGGATGCAAAGAAGGGCGAACGTTTAGTGCTGCTCACCACCGACAGGGAGCTGCAACGCAGCGAATTGTCGGCGGCGGCAAAGGCCGCCGGCCTGCCGGAAATCTTCGTGCCGCGATCGATTGTACGTGTTGCAGCCATCCCGGTGCTTGGCACGGGCAAGACCGACTATGTTGAGGCGGCAAAACTGGCGCAGTCAGGTATGGAGCCCGAGCTGCTGGTAAGTTGACGGCGCTTCGTCGAACTCCACCAGCGGCCGGCGCACACGGCGCAACGACGCGACCCGGAACACCACGAACAGAATCCCGAGCGTTACCAGAATGCGAGTGACATCGCCGCTGGTGATCGCCGACACCTGCATGCGCGCGAAATTTACGGCGCCGACTATGAACATGATCGCGTAGATCGGCGCCATGGCTTTCATGTTTTCGCTCGGCAGATAGGTGCACGTGAACGGCACTTTTTCGTAGCTCACCAGCAGCGCTTCGAGGAACACGATCGCTCCCGCCAGCCCGAGGCCTGCGTGCAGCAACGCCGCTTCGGTGCCCATCACGAATGAGAACAGCGGCAGGAGTACTGCCAGCGCCGGCAGCACCAGCGCGACCAGTGCGGCGCGGCGCACGCCGCTGAGGAAGGCGCGCTCACGTTCGCGCCAGGCCAGCTGAAATCCCCAGTTCGCCCGCAGCTCCGCGGGCACGCGGATGATGTGGCGAAACCCCACCAGCAGCGCGCCATACAGGAATGGCTGCATCACCAGCAGCCGAATCGAGGGCGGCGCGCCCCGATCGGCATCGGCATTGAAGAGCGCCACCAGGGCCAGGGCAAAGCCGGCAGCGGCGGCGCAGGCCAGCGTCAACCGGTGCGTGTTACTTCGCCACATCGCCGCCAGGGTGAAATAGAAACCTGCTCGCGCGGTGCCGTCGCGCACGATCAACGCATTGGCCAGCCGCTCGCCGGCGCGCCATCGCTGGCGCCCTGCCTGGGTGGGCGCAGCGGTCAGTGCCGGCAGGCGGCGGGCGTTCCACATGTAGGCGAACACCGCCACGACGAACGCCAACGCGAATGCGATCGTGGCGCGGCGCGCCAGCTGTGGAAACTGCGAGCGGCGCTGCTCGTAGAGCGCGCTCGAATTGACGTCGTTATTGGTCTGCCGGGTCGTCATCGACGTGCGCGGCAGGTCGGCGATGATCCCGCCGGCGACGCTTTCATACACACCCAGAAACCACATCGGCGGCGCGGACGCGCGCCAGTCGTCGAAACCGAACTGCGCGATACGCCGGGACGCGGGCGGCAGCATCAGCAGCGCGCTGCCGAGCACGACAATGAGCACGCCCTGGATCCATGGCGAGGCGACCGCGAAGCCGCGGCGGTTGAGCACCGCCACCATCGATTCACGAATGCCGATCACGCCCAGGTAGCCGAACGCGGCCGCCATAAACGTCATGGTCGCGTGGACGGTGATCAGCGCCAGCAGCGCCCAGACGCTCATCTGCGGAAAATTGATGGCGAGCAACCACGGGAAGATCATGCTGGGGAAAACATTGAGGGCGATCGCGACGACGCTCCCGAGCAACCCTACCGCGGTCAGCTTGGCCCGCCGGATCACACCGGCGCTCACCGGCAGCGGTTCGAGAATCGCGGCGTCGCGCGGATCGATGGTCAGCGCGTCCCACTGCATCGCGGCCATGAGCGCGGTGGCGAGCATGGCCAGCGAGAGATAGAAGAACTTGTCGTTGAGCGACAGCACCGCGGCCTGCCCCGGCGTGAGGAACGCGCCGATGAATTTCGCCGACATGAACACGCTGATGAACATCGTCAGCGACACCGCCAGCGATCCGACGACCGCGAGCAACTGCGTGCGATCGGCATCGGGCGAGATGAGATCGTTCTCGAGAAACTGCCGGAGAAACTGCCGGGTGAGCAGCGCGTAGGGCCGGCGCAGGAACGGCGCGGCCTGCCCCGAGCGTAGTCGAGGGGCCTGCCCCGAGCGTAGCCGAGGGGCCTGCCCCGCGCGTGGTCGAGGGATCATGGCAGGCTCATGGCCGAGACGTCGGCCAGCTCGCGCGCCATCTGCTCGGGGTCTTCACGGATGACCAGCTCGGCAAACACACCCTCCAGCGACGTGCGCGACATCAGCACCCGGAGCCGCTCGATCGAGTCGTCTGCAACCACGTCGCCGCGGTGCAGGACGATCACCCGGTCGCACACCCGCTCGACGACCTCGAGAATGTGCGAACTGTAGAGGATGGCCTTGCCGCGCGATGCGAGCAGCCGCACCAGGTGACGCAGCATCAGCGTGGTGGTGACATCGAGCCCCGTTTCGGGCTCGTCGAAGAGGATCACCGCCGGGTCGTGCAGCAACGCCGACGAGATCACGATCTTCTGGCGCATCCCTTTCGAGTAGGAGGAGATCGACTGATCGGCGGCGAGGCGCAGGCCGAAGAGATCGAGAAAACCGTCGATCTTTTTCTCGAGCACCGTCTCGGGCAGCTGCCGCAGACGGCCGATCAGCTGCAGGTATTCCCGACCCGACAGGAAGGGATAGAGGCTCGGTTCCTCGGGAATGTAGCCAAGCATGCGCCGGTAGCCGAGGAGATCGCTGTGAATGTTCCGCCCGCCGTAAGACACCGATCCCGATGACGGATCAAGTAGACCAGCGAGCATTCGCGCCGTCGTGGTCTTGCCGGACCCATTCGGACCGAGGTACCCGACGACCTCTCCTGGCCGAAGGGTCAACGTCACGTCTTTTACGACGCGCACGCCCGAGAAATGCTTGGACAGTTGATGCGCGTGCAGTTCCATCGCGGCCGTCCTCAATCGGCGACTGATGCGGCCGGCCGCCGCGGCCAGAAGCACACGATGACGGGACAGAACGACAACGCCAGGATCAACGCGGCAACCGCGAAAAAATCGCTCCAGGTGCGGAACACGTCGAGGCACACCGCGAGCATGAACAGGTAGTACCCGGCCGGCACCAGCGTCAGCCCGAAGAAGCTCAGCGCGTCGCGCCGGAACTCGTCGCACACGCCGCCGGCGACGGCGCGCACCACCGCGAGGCGATTGACCGCGGTGATCCGCCGTCCCGCCTCATCGTCGTAATGCAGATCGGCCAGCGCGGGCTCGACGATCAGCTCAAAGGTGCGCGTGGAAAGAAACCGCCGCGAGAACGCGGTGATGCGGGCTTCGAACATCACTCCGCCTCCGCCGGTTTGAGTGACAACGCATCGCGAAGAGTCGCGAATGCGCCGTGGACCTTGCGGCCATAGGGAGTGGCGCGATACAAGCGCCGCGGCGGGCCGCTGCCGCCCGGAGAGCGATCTTCCTGGCGCGACTCGACGAAGCCCTTCTCCTCCATCCGCGCGAGAATCACGTAGACCGATCCGCGCTTGAGGGAGCCGTCCGACGTGTCCACGAGCTCGAGCCCGTAGCGCTCGCGACTGCGCAGCAGTTCCATGACCAGCGATTCGGTCCTCGACATCGAGGGCAGACGGGAATGGTGAATCATAACGCGCATATCTTACATTTTGTAAGAGTGATGTCAAGCACCAAGACCGGTAGTCCTCTCATGCCTTAGTGCGTGGTTATGACTGCGCGGACATCGCCGACGTTCGAGCGCAGGACCACTGTCGCGCCGACGCCCTGTTCGCGAATGGATTCCGACGTCGGATTGGGCTTTGTCGCGCTGACGCGCCGGCCATCAACCTCGAGGCTGGCGCTCCCAACCGCCGTCTCCAGCGCAATGTTGCCGTAGTCGCCGGCGAGCGACGCCTGGATGTCGCCGACTTCCGTGGTGGCGCTGATCGCAAGTCCGCGAGGGATGACAACGGACCAACGTTCGCCGCAGCGCTGTCCAGGCGCTGGCTGCGACATGGCCAGCCGGAGCGTTTCACCTTCGCGCTGCGCGCGGAACTCCCCTTTGGCGCAGTGCTCCAGCCGGGCCTCGTCGCGCGAGGACAGCGTCACCACGGCGCGCAGCTGCGAATTCTGCCCGCTGACCAGATGCAGATGCGCAACGTTCGCGTCGATGACGATGGCCGCGACGCCATCAGTTTCGGCGGTGAGCGTCTTCGTATGTTCGAGCTCTTTGCCGATCATCCTGGCCGGATGTTAGCAGCCCGCCGGCTGAAAGCTAGCGGGACCGTCAGCGCTGTTCAGAATCGGACAGCGCTCACCCCACCGGCGAGCAGGCCATCAAATCCGCCCTACGAATTCGGGCCGATTTCGCGGGTAGTGCGCGGAATGCAACGTGCACCACGGCCGAGGACCGGAGTCCCTCGATGGAATCGTTCATTCGCGACGCGTTATTTGCGCTCAGAAGCCTCAGACGCCAGCCGGCATTTGCGATCACGGCGGTCCTGACCATCGCGCTCGGCATTGGCGCCACCTCGGCGATCTTCAGCGTCGTCAACGCGGTGCTGCTGCGGCCGCTGCCCTACAACGACGCCGCTCGGCTTGGCACGGTCTGGTCGGACCTGCGCGCGCGCAACGTCAAAGACTTCCCCCTGCCGGCCGGCGACTACTTCGATCTGCGCAACGACACCACGTTGTTCGACGGCTTTGCCGCCATCACGTCGTTCCGCCCCACGATTGGCGGCGATGGCAGCGGTGAATCCGAGCAGGTCCAGGGCGGCGCGGTGACGACGAACTTTTTCACGCAGCTCGGGCATCGCATCCAGGTGGGGCGGAATTTCGTGGACGAGGACGGCAGGCCGCAACCCGCGCCGCCGCAGGGCGAAGCGCTGCCGGCGCCCGGAGCGCAGCCGCCGCCACCGTTGCCCAACATCGCGATCATCAGCCACGAGTTCTGGCAGCGCCGTTACGGCGGCAACCCATCGATCGTCGGCAAGTCGATAGAGTTCGGCAATGGCCGCGCCGACATTGTCGGCGTGCTGGCCCCGAACTTCGAGATTCTGTTTCCACCGGGCACCAGCGTCGATCCGAGGCCCGACATCCTGATCGCCAGCCGCACCAACTTCGAGACCGGCTCGCGCAATAACGTCTCGCTTCGTGTCGTCGCGAAGCTGAAGCCGGGCGTTTCGTTTCAGCAGGCGCAGGCGGAGCTCGATCGGCTGTCCGCCGATCTCCGTTCCCGCTTCCCGATCAAGCAGACATCGAACATGAATCTGCGCATCGAGCCGATGCACGACGATCTTGTCGCCGACGTGCGGCCGCAGCTGGTGGCCCTGATGGGCGCGGTCGTGTTCGTGCTGCTGATTGCGTGTGCCAACGTCGCCAACCTGCTGCTGGTGCGCGCTTCGGCGCGCGAGCGTGAGTTGGCGGTGCGCGCGGCGATGGGCGGCAATCGCTGGCGTATCGTTCGTCAGCTGGTGGCGGAGAGCCTGGTGCTGGCGGCGATCGGCGGCGGCGCTGGCCTGCTGCTCGCGCAATTCGGCATCGACGCGCTGATTCAGCTCTCTCCAGAGGGTCTGCCGCGCTCGAACGCGGTGTCGCTCGACGGCAACGTCCTGCTGTTCACGGCGGCGGCGGCATTCTCTGCCGCCGTGATCTTCGGCGTGCTGCCGGCGTGGAAGGCGTCGCGCCCTGATATGATGGACGTGTTGCGCGCCGGTCGAGGCATGATCGGCACTGGCGCCGGCCGGTGGCTGCGCGACGGCGCCGTGGTGGCGGAAGTCGCGCTGGCTTTCGTGCTGCTCGTCGGGTCTGGGTTGATGATTCGAACGTTCATCGCTTTGCAGAACGTGAATCCGGGATTCGACCCGGCCAACGTGATGACGTTCCTCATCCAGAACAACCGCGCGCAAGGTGCCGAGGGACGCCAGACGTTCCAGCGCACGATGCGCGAGCGGCTCAAGGCCCTTCCCGGAGTGGTCGACGCGACGTCGGCCGGCCCGATTCCACTCGACGGCGGCAATTCGCTGGCCCGGTTCGGACCGCTGGAAGCGGCGACCGATCCCGCGAAGTTCCAGCAGGCGATCGCGCATTTCGTGCAGCCGGGCTACTTCGAGTTTGCGCGCGTGCCGATCATCGCCGGCCGCGCGTTCACGGAAAGCGACAATCGTCCTGATGTGAAGGCGATCATCATCGATGATTTGATGGCGTCACAACTCTTCCCCAACGGCAACGCCGTCGGCCAGCGGATGCTCGCGCGCGTGACCACGCCGGAGGCCGACACCTTCGAAGTGATCGGCGTCGTCAAGCACCAGCGGCACACGACGATGATGAACGACGGTGAGGAGGGCATGTTCTTCACCGACGGCTACTCGCAATTTGGCGCGGCGTTCCGCTGGGCCGTGCGCACGTCGGGGCCGCCTGAAGCGATGACCAACGCCATCCGCGCCGCGCTGGCCGAGCACGATCGCCGGCTGCTGATGACCGAACCGCGCACGTGGCAGTCGTACTTCGATGAACACATCGCCCCGACCCGCTTCGCGCTGATCCTGATCGGCGTCTTCGCCGGCGTGGCGGCCATCCTGTCGATGATCGGTCTTTACGGTGTACTGGCCACGACCGTGCGCCAGCGCACGACGGAAATCGGCGTGCGCATCGCCTTTGGCGCCACGCACGGGCGTATCCTCAAGCTGATCATCGGCCAGGGCCTGCGCCTGAGCGCCGCCGGCATCGTCCTCGGCGTCGTCGCCGCGATCGCGTTGACGCGAGTGATGGCGAGCTTGCTGGTAGGAGTGTCGGCAACCGATCCCATCACTTTCGTGACCATGGCGGTGGCGTTTGGCGGCGTCGCGACGTTTGCGGCCTGGATTCCGGCCCGGCGTGCTGCCGGGCTGAATCCAAACGTTGCCTTGCGAGATGAATAACTGATTTCCGCTCAGAAGCCCACTTTGAATGCCAGCTGCATCACGCGTGGCTGATAAGCATTCAACAGATTCTGTCGCGGCTGTCCGAACGTCGGTGAATTGATCTGACCGTTATACGCGCCGTAGTTGGCGTGGTTCATCAGGTTGAACACCTCGGCGATGCCGGTCAGACGAATGCCGTTCGGCAGACTGAGCTCCTTCGACACCCGCACATCGACGCGATGCAGCGGCAGCCCACGGAGCGCGTTGCGCGGCGCGATCTGGCCGGGAGCGATCGTGCTCGGCCCGTCGAAACGATCGCGGACGTTCACCGTTTCCGTGTTGGTGGTCGAGACCGGAATCGTTTCCGGAATCACCAGCGCCGTGGTTCCGGAGTTCAGTCGCGTGGTCCCCGTGTGGCCGTAGGGGTTCAGCGCCACCGTCGTCGCGTAGTAATTCCCCGAGCCGAACAAATAGGCCCCCGACACGGTGAAGTCCCGCGGCAGGCGCCAGATGCCGTTCAGCCGAACGGTATGGCGCTGGAAGTCCGTCGAGCGCGCCCATTCAGCCTCCGGATCGAAAGGATTGTTGCCCTGCGACTGGAAGCCGTTGGTGTTGTCGTGCATGTACAGCATCAAGGTGTAGGCCAGCGACGCCTGCCAGTTGTTGGCGTAGCGCCGCGTCAATGCAGTGGACACTGCGGCGTAGTCGGCCCGGCCGTTCGACTCGAGCCACTGGATCTGTCCGAACTTCGGATCGGGCCGTCCCTGCGCCGGGTTGCGGTTGTAGCCCGTCTCGGGATTGAAGAACAGATTCGGATCGCGCTGGCGGGCGAAGTTGTAGCCCTTCCAGTGCGTCAAGTCGCCTTCGATGCCGAGCTGCGGGCCGAGCTGCGTCTGGAAGCCGAGGATGCTCTGCCACGTCGACGGCATCTGGTAGTCGTGCGCGATCACGCGCGGGCCTTGCGCCGGCAGCGGGAAACGGCCCGACAGGAAATCCTGTGCGGTGCGGCCACGAGTCGGATTCTGGATGAACCCCGGCTGGCCGTCGTTCGGGAACGAGTTGACCAGGATGCGCTCGCCGTTGAACGACTGCGCGCTGAACGTCGTGTTCGAGTCGGGAATGCTGTAGTAGAGGCCGCTGCCGCCGCGAATCACGAGGCTGCCGTTGCCGCCGACGTTCCAGGTGAAACCGCCGCGCGGCGCGACGCTGCCGATGTCGCGCAGATTGTTGGGATAGAGTTTCGCGCCAGGCTCGAGGCCGAGACCTGGATAGACCCATCCCGGCGCCGGATCGAAGGTCGTCTGCGTGGTGATGTGCGGCGGATCGAGCGCGCCCCAATCGGCGTCCCATCGCACGCCGTAATTCACCGTGAGCTGGTCGCTCATGCGCCAGGTGTCGCCGAACCACGCCGCCCACGTCGGGCGCGGGATGTCGATCGTCCAGTCGCCGAAGTTCTGGTCGAAGCGCTGCACGCTCGCGTCGAGGCCGGTCACGTCCCAGCGCGACGGATCGTTCCAGGCGTCGATCGGGAACCGCCGCAGCATTTCGGCGGCGGTCGGCGCCGACGTGAAGATGTATTCGCCGCGCGACAGCAGCTGCCATTGACCGGTGTCGTGCCAGCGCAGGTACTCGCCGCCGAACCTCATATCGTGACGTCCCGCAGTCATCGTCAGGTCGTAACGCGCGCTGTAGGTGTTCTGGAAGAACTCCTGCGGGTAGTTGCGACGCTGGCCAAAGATATTGCCGCCCGGAAACACGTAGTTGGGCGTGTTCTGCAGGGCCGGCACCGCGAGCAGGTTCTGCCAGTCGAAGTGCGTGTAGCCAATCTTGAGCTCCTGCAGCTTCGTCGGGCTGAGCACCTTGGCCCACGTGCCGACCACGTTGATCGCCGTGCGATAGCGCGAGGCGGCCTGCGATGGGTGCTCGGTGCCGGACACCTGGGTGAAGGGATTGCCCCAATCCCAGTACGACGCGCGCACCGTGAAGTGATCGTTTTGCCCCGCTTGCCAGTCGCCGCGGCCGAGGAAGCTGTTCTGCACCAGCTTGGTGTCGAAGGTCCACGACGATCCCGGTAGCGCCGCCATCGACGAGATGATGGTGTTGGGCTCGGTTTCACGTTCGAACGACGCGAAGAAATGCGCCTTGTCCCTGATCAGCGGGCCGCCGACCGCAGCGCCCATTTGCTGGTTGGCATAGGGCAGCACGCGATTGGCGATGAAGTCTTTCGCGTTCCACTTGTCGTCGCGGAAATAGCCATACACGCTGCCGTCGTAATTGTTGGTGCCCGATCGCGAGATGGCCTGCACCTGGATGCCGAGCGAGCGGCCCTGCGTGATGTCGAACAGGTTGGTCACCACCTGGAACTCCGCGATCGCTTCGCGGCTGAACTTCGGCTGGCCGAAGCCCGAGCCCGCGACCTGCTGCGTGATCTCCTGGCCGTCGAGGTTCAGCTGGAACTGGCGGTCGCGCACGCCGGGCGTGTTGTCCACAGCATTGGCGGTGATGCCCTTCACCTGCATCGCCAGCTCAATCCAGTTGCGGCCCTGCAAGGGCAGTTCTTCCATCTGGCGGCGATCGACGTTGCCCGACACCTGTGTGGAACTGACGTCAACGAGCGGCGCTTCACCGGTGACCGTCAACGTTTCCGACAACGACGCGACCTGCATGGCGAACGGCAACGTCCGATTCTGGCCGACGAGTAATTCGATGTCAGGGATGACCACGGTCGAGAAACCGGAGAGTTCGGCCTGCACGCGATAGCGACCCGCGGCGAGGCCATGCAACCGATACTCGCCTCGCTCGTCCGACACCGTGGTGCTGGCGCGGCCGGTGTCGATCAGCGTCGCGGTAATTGTGGCCCCAGGCAGTGCGGCTTTGGTGCCGTCGACGATGCTGCCGATCAGCGAGGCGTCTTGCGCCGACGCCGGGATGGGGACGAGACACACGAGAGATGCAAGGCAGACCAGCGAAGCCAGACGCACGCGCATAGCTCACTCCATTTCCGCCCTGTTGGGGGCAGGCCGTGAGGGAAGGCAAGTCAACCGATCCGTACGGCGCGACTATAGCAGAGCCGAGGGCAAAAGGCCGAAGGCTGATACGATGACCGGCAATGTCGGATACGCAAACGCGACTGGCCCGCGTGGCCGCGGCACGCTGGCGCCTCGCGATCCTGCTCACCGCCGTCATGACGATTGTTTATGTCGGCTTCATCCTGCTGATCGCCTTCAACAAACCGCTCCTCGGCACGGTGCTCGTACCGGGATTGAGCCTCGGCATCCTCCTCGGGGTGCTGGTGATCGCCACCGCGTGGGCGCTGATCGTCATCTACGTGAAGTGGACCAACGATCACTATGACCACGCGGTCGCCGAGATTCGGCGCGGGCGTCGAGAGGGCCGATAGTGCAGACCGGCGAATCCAATGTCGTGGCGATGGTGGGCTTCGGCGTCTTCATTGCCTTGTCGCTGGTGATCACGTGGTGGGCAGCGAGACGCACGCATAACACAAAAGATTTTTACGCCGCGGGCCGATCGATCAGCGCTTTCCAGAATGGCCTCGCGCTGGCCGGCGACTACATGAGTGCCGCCAGTTTTCTTGGCATCGCCGGCCTGGTGGCGCTCTCCGGCTTCGACGGTCTGATCTATTCGATCGGTTTCCTCGTCGGCTGGCCGGTGGTCATGTGCCTGATCGCCGAGCCGCTGCGCAATCTCGGAAAATTCACTTTCAGCGACGTGGTGGCGTTTCGCCTTCGCCAGGTCCCGGTGCGGGTGGCGGCCGCGGCCGGCTCGCTCGCCGTGGTCGCCTTCTACCTGATCGCACAAATGGTGGGCGCCGGTAACCTGATCCGGCTGCTCTTCGGACTGAATTACGAAACGGCCGTGGTGATCGTCGGCCTGGTCATGCT